>Ga0208196_1000434_pt1 | contig 57061 bp, 49 predicted proteins | sample AD_JPNNA7_MetaG_FD_184443 | JGI IMG/M metagenome (GOLD analysis project Ga0208196, IMG submission 184443) | Active sludge microbial communities of municipal wastewater-treating anaerobic digesters from Japan - AD_JPNNA7_MetaG (SPAdes) (version 2) | ecosystem: Engineered > Bioreactor > Anaerobic...
AAGATGAGCAAGTGGTGTTCCGAAAACTGGTCAACTTGCGCCCTGTTCAACACCAGGTCATTATTTTACTCGGCCCTCTGGTACAAAAATGTTATTTGGTGGGAGTTTAAGGTGCGAAATGTGGGATATATGGCTTGAAAATAATCAGTTCAGTGGTAGCATTCCTCCTGAATTGGGGAATTTGACTGCACTGAGTGTCCTGCATCTTAACAACAACCTGTTTACCGGAGAAGTACCAACTAGCTTTGTTAACCTAGAGAATCTTTACAACTCTGGTGAATATTCTAATGGCGATGATGGTCTAGACCTCGACTACAACGCGCTGACCGTTCCGACAGGATACCCTGTTGCGGGTAACCCACTCCACGACTTCCTTATTACCAAAGATCCCAACTGGCATTTGCGGCAAACAATTGAGGAGGTGATTGGCAGCGGCGGTGGCGAAATGACCTCGTTGGATGGAACGGTCAATATTATTGTGCCCCCCGGTGCAGTGGGCGATAATACCACTTTCACTTTTACGCCTCAGCGGAGTCCCAACTCCAACATTGGCAAACTGGCCTTTGCTCATAACAGCTTCCAGTTAACTGCGGCGGATGGCCTGGGTGATCCTGTGACCATCTTCGCCCAACCCGTCACCGTGACCATCACCTATGACGAAGCCATGCTGGGGTTGCCCGAGGAATCGCTCAAGCTGTATTACTGGGATACCACAATGACCACCTGGCTGGATGCGGTGACAACCTGCGACCCGGTTGGAGAATACACTCGCGACCTGGGGGACAATACGTTCTCTCTGGAGATCTGCCATCTGAGCGAGTTTGCAGCCCTCAGTGACGCGCCGCGCATATTCTTACCAGCGGTGATGCGATAAAGTTGTGATTGGGATGTCACTTTCATAGTGGCTGATTAATGCCAGGTCCGTTAGGCAAACAGACCTGGCCTAGTCTTTACAGTTTTTATGATCTGATCAAGTCCACCGGCAGTGATGGCGCGACACAGAAGAAATAAAAAAACTCCTGTCCGATAAAGACAGGAGCTTTTCCTGTGCCCCCACGGGGACTCGAACCCCGGTTATAGCCTTGAAAGGGCTGTGTCCTAACCGCTAGACCATGGGGGCGGCTGAGGCAATATTCTATCAGAGGGTGCCCAAAAGGTCAAGGATTTGGCGGGGCAATTTATTCAGAATTGCGCTCAAAAACAAAATTGACGGTGAGCAGGGCGCCATCGGTGACCGAAAGGATGCCGGCAATGGAGGGGGGTTCAATGCCAAAATCGACCAGCATGATATTGGTGGTGGCCGTGCCGGTCAGGCGATCGCCTTGCAGCATGGCAGAGACATCCCAGGTGATGGGCAGGGTCACCTCGCGGATTTTTAGATTACCCAGGAGTTGAAATGGGATTGTTTGACCTTCCTGCGGGTTGGCAGGGAAGTTTTGGACCTGGGTGACGGTGAAGACTGCCAGGGGGTAGGTGTTGGATTCCAGCCAGTTCTGGCGGATGGCGTTGTCGCGGCGAGAGGAATCACTGGTGAGGGTGCTGATATCCACGACGAACTCGCCAAACTGCGAGGCGGTGGGGTCAGTGTAGTTCAGGGTCAGATCGCCAGTGATGGCGCTGGTGACGCCAACAGCTGTAAAAAGAGTGTTGTTCTGGTTGATGAAGGTCTCATCAATGGAATAGCCGGCCTGACTCTCTGCCGGGATCAGTACAAAGCACACCTGGCCTTCTACTGCCGCAGGGGACGGTTGAGGGATAGCAGGCGTGGCGGCAGGGGTAGTGGCGGTTGGGCTGGTTATTTCGGCGGGCAGTGCAGCGGTCGGCAGGGTTTCAACGGGCGCAGTGGCTGCGGGGGTGCAGGCGGCAAGCGCCAAAACGAGTATCGTTAACAGGACAGTTGTTTTCATGCCCTTACGATAACAAATTGGATATATTTTGTCAAGTTTTATTAAAAAGGTTCACACCACAGGCGATACGATCTGGGGTTGCAAGATAATCTGTCCGGCAGGGGTACGATGGGCGGGCATGACAAAGTTGAAACGATTGACTGCCAGGCAGAGGGTTAGATCGCCGGGCCAGAAGGTGGTCTGGCCGGGGGCGACCATCCGCTGCCCCACCGGGGAACGGCGAATGCGCTGCTGAAGCGCAGGAATATCAGGGGATTCACCGCGCAGCAGTGCGGCGATATATTCAGCACAGGCCAGGTCTTCATCGCCCCAGCCATCAGCGCCCAGGCCAGTGGCGATAAACGTCACGCGGGGCGGAGACAGGCGGCGGAGATGCTCTACAGTGGCGGAGGCAACCACCAGGCTGGCAGCCAGCAAGGCGCTGGCATGGACTGCGCGCACCAGGCCCTGGGTGCCTGCCGAGGTGCGTTGAATCAGATGCACCTGGCGCAGATCTTGAGCCTGCACCTGCTCGGGCGAGTTGCCATAATCAAAGCCGGGGATGAGGTTGCCATCATTCTCGCCCATCAGGCGAGCGCCGGGGATGGACTGCTGCAAGGCCAGGGCGGCGCTAATCTCACCGGTGACGGTGATGGCAGATGCGCCAGCGGCGAAGGCATAGACGGCGGTAGTAAAGGCGCGGACAACGTCAATGACCACTACCGCGCCCGAGGCATTATCGGCGCCAGAGAGGGGTAAAAACTCAAATTCCATCAGAACCTCAGAAAGCCCAGATGAGGGTCAGCACAGCGGCTATGATGGTGATGACAATGGAGATCACAAAAGCTGTAAAAATCACCCGCGACTCTTCGCCAATGCGGTCAATGCTGGCGGCAGCATTTTGCAGCTTGGCCGGGGAGATGACCGAGGCCAGACCGCCGCCAATACCGCTGGAGGCAGCCACCAGCAATCCAATAGCGCCAATGCGCTCGGCGGTGGACAGGTTGATCTGCGTCAACATGGCCAGGGCCGAAGCCTCGGAACCGCTTATAAACCCGGCCAGCAGACCGAGAAACGGTGAAACCAAGGGATAGAGCCGCCCAAAGCCATCAGCGGCGGCGCCGGCCAGCAACTGCACCATGTTCAGGTTGGGGTCCACAAGCTGCCAATCGAGGGTTTTGCCGGAATGATTGATGACATAGGCAATGGCAAAGAAAACGCCAGCCGCCAGCATGGGGCGCGGGGCACGTTTGGACCACTTACGCAGAGAGGCTGCCAACTGCGACCGGGTGGTTTTCATAAAGGGCAGGGCAATCAGTGTGCTGATCAGGATCCAGAAATAGGCCTGCCAGAAGACGCGCAGTTTTTCGGGTGCCCCGGGGATGATCTCCAGGGGCATGGCTAACTGCTTGAAGAGCAGATCAAAGAATGGCAGGGCCGGGGTATTGATTATGAGAGAAAAGAGCGTCAAAATGAGCCAGGGGGAGAGCGCCGCCCAGAGCGAGAGGCGGGTTTCGGCGACGCGGTCGGCGTCGGTTTGGACCGAGCGATCCAGGATGGGGCGACCAGTGAGCTTGAGATAGGCCAGCATCACCAGAATGACCCCCAGCCCGGCAGCCACACCCGTCAAAGTGACCAGGCCGGCAGCATTCATGCCGATGGCAATCAGGCCAGCGGTAAGCCCGGCAATGAGGGTGGGAACCAGGCCCTTCCAGACGAGCTTCCAGCGGCCAACAATCCACAACATGCCGAAGGCGATACAGGTGCTGATGATGGGCATGTAGCGGGCAAAGTAGCCGCCGACTTCGGCGACCGGCAAACCCACAAAATTGGAGAAAACCACCACCGGCGTGCCCAGCAGGGCGTAGGTACAGAGGGCATCATAGCCGATGGCGGGCAGGGCAATGGCCACAAAGGGGGTATAACCTAAGGCCAGCAAGATGGGCGGTAAAATGGAGACCGGGGTGGAACCCAATGCAGCCAGCAAAGTGCCCGCGCCGACATTGATCAGCATAATCTGGACAACCTGATCGCGCGGGGCGATGGTCTTGAGAAGTGCAACCACGCGAGCCATTGCGCCTGTTTCCATCATGACCGTGATCTGGAAGATGGAGGTGGCGACCACCAGGGCAATGGGCAGCGAGGCGAACAAGCCGGACAGACTGGCCAGGAATGTGACCTGGAGCGGCGTCTGGAAGTAGAGCCAGGCCACCAATACCGTAGCCACCCAGCCAATCAGACCAGCAATATCGGCAGCGGTGCGGCGGACGGTCAGCAGCAGAAAAATCAAAATGATGGGCAATAAGGCCACTAAAACGGAAAGCAGGGTCATGAAGTTGTCCTTAACCGCAGGATGGGCTGATTATACCGGAAATTTGAGGCGGCTCGGGTATAATGGGCGGCATGGATAAACACTCTCGCGAGCTATTTAACGAGTCCATTCTGGCTGAGGCCAGCCGGCGCTTTGACCTGACCATTCTTGAACCGCTGGATGGGTTTGAGAATCAGATTTTTGCGGGGCAGATTGCCAATCAAAAAGTGGCGCTGCGCATTGCCCACGATTTGCATCGGACACCCGACATGGTGCAGGGTGAAATTGAGTGGATCAATTACCTGGCTGATCACGGTGTATCGGTGCCGCGGGCACTGCCTTCACGCGCAGGGCAAGTGGTTGAAGTGATTTCGGCCGCAGATGGCAGCCAGTTCTCAGCAGTGGCATTTCAGTGGGCGCCAGGGCAGCCGCCGCGGCGTGAGGATTGGGAAGCCGGGTTGCTGCGGAAGGTGGGACGGCTGCTGGGGCAAATGCACCGCCTGACACGCAGTTTTGAACCCAGCGCACCCCGCTACCGCCGACCTGACCTGCTGGTTGAAGCGGCGGATTTTGAGCAATATCTGCCGCTGGTGGAGCCGGTGATCGGTGAACGCTACCGTGAGACGGTGGGCGCCCTGCACACCCTGCCCAGGCCGGACGATGCCTATGGGTTAATCCATCAGGATGCGCATGGGGGCAACTTCTTTGTGCAGGATGGAAAGATTACCATTTTTGATTTCGACGACTGCCTGTACGGGTGGTTTGTGTATGACCTGGCGATGGCCTGGATGTATGTGCTGCCCCTGGACTGCCGGACCCCCGAGCAAATTGAATTTGCCCGGCGCAGCCTGGGCGAGCTCCTTGAAGGCTATACGCAAGAGTATAATCTGGCACCCCACTGGCTGCGCGAGATGCCAGTATTCCTGAAGCTGCGTGAGATTGACCTTTACATTGCAATCCACCGCAGCCTGGACCTGAACAACCTGGACCCGTGGTGCGCCCGGTACATGGAAAACCGCAAGACCAAAATTGAGACTCGGCAGCCTTTTGTTGATCTGGATTGGTCGAAAATCTAACCCATTATGGGTAATACATTAATAAGGATAATAACAAATGAAAATCAAATCGGCACTACTCTTGGCCCTGCTTGTTCTGGCAATTGGCTTAAGCGGCTGCGGTCAAATTGTTGCCACGCCTGAAGCACCAACGACAACCCCCACCGGACCAACCATGGGCGATCGGTTGATCAATAATCCGGGGGGATTCAGCTTCCTATCCATCCCTGATTACACCCTGCAGGCGGATGGAGCAGCGGTGATGATGCTGGCGCCCGAGGCCGACGTGAACGAAGGCCCGGCGATTGTGTTGATGGGCGCGGTGGATGAGACCCTGACGGGGCTCACTGCAGCGGACGAACTGCCCATGTTTATCGAAGGCACACCATTTGAAATGGGTGAAATTAAAGCCATCGCGCTGAACGGGCTGGATGGAGCCACGGTTGAACTGACAGGGTCGGCAGAAAGCGGCGGCCTGGTGGGACGCGCGGCCGTGCTGGTGCCAGCACCAAACCGGGCTTTCTTGATGATGGGAGTGGCTCCCGCAGAGCGCTGGGACGAGTTGGCGGTCTATTTTGAAGCGGTGCTGGGCTCAGTAGCGTTTTTTGACCCGGCTTCAGGAACCACACCCTGATCTACGCCTGGCGATAAAAATCGCTTTACAGATACATGAACCTGAATGCCCGCTGTAACCAGCGGGCATTTTTGACGTTTTTTTGACGCCGGGTGGCTAAACTCAAAGTGTACTTTTGGGGCGTGTGCTGTTGAGGCAGGCGCAATCCGTTCGATGTTTTATGAAAGGACATTTTCGATGAAGACAAAGCTTGTATTTCTGGCGATAATTCTGGTTCTGGCGGTCAGCCTGACGGGCTGCGGGAAGACAGCAGTGCCCACCGATGCCCCGGCAGCGCAGGTCACCGAGGCCCCGGCGGCCACTCCAGTGCCGAATGGACCGGCACTGGGCGATCCGATCCGCAATGAAGCAGGCGGGTATGCGTTTCGTCCGATCCCAGATTATTCTATTGAGACAGATGGGGCGGCTGTGATGCTGCTGGCGCCGGATGGCAGCCTGGACCGCGGCCCAGCCATAATGCTGATGGGCTCAAATGGCGAGTTCTTGAACGGCCTGACTGCGGCTGATGTGCTGACCCAGTTTGTGGGCGAAATGCCCTTTGATATGGGGGCCGTGGAGGCCCTTTCGCCTCAGGGAGTGGATGGCGCTACAGCGGAGCTGACCGGCAAATCTGAAAGCCAGGGACTGCTGGGACGGGCCGCCGTTCTGATGCCCACAGCAGACCAGGCATTACTAATGATCGGGGTGGCCCCGGCCGACCGCTGGGAAGCGCTGGCGCCCTATTTTGAGTCAATTTTGAACAGCATTGCGTTTTTTGAACCCAATGCCGCTGCCGGCCAAACGCCAGTTGAGGCCGGAGAGCTCTCGCTGCCAACCGGGTATGAGGAATATCTGGCAATTGAACTGCTCAGCCCGGTGCAGGATGTCATCACACGGCTGGGGGAGCCAACCCAAACACTGAGCGGGCACCCTTACCGTGAGTATATGCTCCAGTCCACAATCTACCGCTTCCAGTATGCTGACGCGGCGATTGAAGTGATTGCCAATCCGGGCGGACAGGTGGTGTATAAGGCGCTAAAGAGCATTCCCGAGGGCAGGCTGCCCACCACAGACCAGCAGGCGCAGGTGCAGCCCGGCATGACTCTGAGTGAAGTGGAGGGCGCGCTGGGTGAAGGCTATCTGTTCACAGCCTATGTGAGCGCGCAGGATACCAGCAAGCGGTATGCGGTGTATGCCTGGCCGGGCAGCACTGGCGAAGGGCAATTTGCGGTCATGCTGCTGGGAGATGCCGTCATCAAGACGCTGCTGGATGTGCCCGGAATTGAGCCTGCAGCCGATAACGATACCACCCACCCGCGGGTGGCCCGGCTGCTGACGCCGCCCACCAACAGCTATGACAGCGTAGTGATGGCTAACCCGGATTATGTCAAATTTGTGAACCTGCCGCTGGGCAGCACACTGGATGAGATCAAGGCGGTGTTTGGCGAACCGGCGCGCGAAACAGTCTCACCGGACGGGGCGGCGATCAAGTACATTACTTACATCTATAACAGTGCGACAGCCGGTGAGTTTGGGTTCAAGATCAAGCAGGCGGACCCCAATGGGCTGCTGCTGCAGGATAAGGATGGACAGTTGATTCACAAATATGCCTCTTACCTCAAAGAGGACAGCGATATGCGCACCCGGCATGTCTTGCAAGTTAAAAAAGATCTGACGCTGGAAGAGATTGCCCGCATCATGGGCGGAGAGGGGCGCATCTATGAGGAAAAATATGATGATACTGGCGTCATCATCACAACCTACTTCTGGTTTGGCACGCAGTATTCCACAGGCGTTTCGGCACTGTTTCGAGAAGGCGAGATGACCGCCTATCAAATCAACAGCTCGGCGCAGGATGATCGGTATGAGTTGGATACGATGTACGAGGATTATGTGCTGATTTTGCCCAAGTGGTAAGAGGCTGGAAAGGAACAATGCCCCCACCGTCTTTTGATTGTGGGGGCAATTATTTATTCATGGGCATACCCCCCAAAAATGCTTGACTCTGACAGTGTGGTCATTAAAATATAATTAATGTCTGCGTTGCGGATATGTTTTGCGGGGTTCTCTGGGAGAAAAGCGATGAAGACACTAAGACGGAGCTACTGCGTAATATTTATGATCCTCTGGGTGTTGAGCCTGATTATGCCCGGTACGGGTGTTCAGGCCAGGGTGCTGTCAACGGTGACCATCAGCGGTATTATCACGGATGGCGGGGGGCATGGCTATCCCCTGTACGCGCGGGTGAGCCTGGAAGATGGGGAGACAGCGTATATCGCCTACACAGACCCGTTCAGTGGGGCGTATAGTCTGAATGTAACCGGAGATGTCACTTATCAGATGCACATTGAAGCCGTCATCCCCGGTTATCTGGCAGAAGAAACTGAAATAACACCAGCAGCGAATGAAACTATTAACGCGGCATTGGAAGTGGATGCGTTCCGCTGCACTGCGCAGGGGTATCAACGCGTGATATATGGCGGGGGAACGTTTGAAAATTTTGACGGTGTTCCCGCACCACCGATGATACCGGGCGAATGGGGGCAGGTTGATATCTTGGGAACAGGAGGCAACTGGGCGACTGCTACAAACACACAACAGCCGGCTGGTTTTCCACCTTATTCCTCGCCGAACCTGGCCTATTTCAATTCCTATTCGGCTCCGGATATTCGATCAAGATTGTACACACTGGCGGGAACAGATGCATCCACCAGTGATGGGGTGATGGTCGAGATCCAGGTATTCCACGATACCGGGCTGCCCTATAATGATGATCGCTTACAGATGCAATATTCACTGGATGGCGTCAACTGGGTGAATGTGGGTGAGCCCATCCACCGATACGATGGGTCGAACGGATGGAAGCAGCATATGGTCACGCTGCCAGCCGGGGCAGCGGTCTACCTGGGCATCGAGGGGATCAGCGAGTGGGGATACGATATTCATATTGACAGTATTGATTGGAACCCGTACACCTGTGAGCCGGAAGATCACGGCGGTATTGTGGCGGGGTATGTGACTGACAGCACCACGGGTGAACCGCTGGTGGGGCGCGTCTTGGGCAATGAGATCAGCAATACGTTATTCATTGACGAAGACCCGGAGCACGCCGGGTTATACTGGCTTTTTGATACGATTGACCATAAAGACCCGGCGGTCATCACGGCTTCGGCTTACCCCTGGTATTTGCCAGAGACGGCGAATGTTGATGTGATTGAAAATGGGTTGGTGCGGGTTGATTTTGCCCTGGAACCTGCGCCGTTACAGACCATCAGCGGGGTGGCAGCGGATGGCAGCGGGCACACCTATCCACTCTATACCCAAATCCATGTGACCGGCAACCTGGACGGGCTGCCCGGGAACGGGTTTGAGTTTGATCAATGGGTTTATACAGATCCCTTCACGGGGGAATATCAGATTACGGTACCCGACCAGCATACTTATGGGTTGGAAACGGAAACCTTTTTCGATGGGTATGATTCCGTACTGGTCGAAGCAACGATCAGTGGCAGCCCGCTGACACAAGACTTTCACCTGCAAGCTTCTGCTGGCTGCACCGCGCCGGGATATACCCCCTTGAAAGCGGCACAACCCGATTTGACTGAGGTAATGGCAGACTGCGTCCCCCAGTCGGGAGGGCTGGTCGGGGGGTATATCAGCGATGGTAATACGGGGCTGCCGGTGATAGGGGCAGCAGTAAGCTCGGATGGGGTGCCGGGGTTCAACGTGCAGTCGGTTTGGTGGGGCACAGACAGCGCACACGCCGGTGTGTACCTGGCTTTTCAGCGCAACCCGCCAGCGACGGTAACAGTCACCGCAGCCAAGGCGCGCTACTCACCTGCACAGGCAGTTGTAACAATCCTCAATAACAGTATTACCCGCCAGGATTTGACCCTGACTGCGGGGCGGCTGGTTGTAGACAGCAGCCAGATGTCTAACGTGCAGGTGCCAGTTTTCGGCGAGTTGAGCGCGCCGCTGATGCTGACCAATACCGGAGATGCGCCGCTGAATTACATCATTTACGAACTGCCGGTGTATCCATCGGGCACAACCACCCAGGGCAGCCGACCCAATGCCGGGCACACCATCTTCGGGGTCGATATCAGCGCATTTCCAAATCAACTGATCAGTTTTGTGGAAGAAAACCCAGGCACCATCAGCACCATTGCCCCGCTGCCCGGGCTTGAGCCCGCCGGAGCCGATTTCCTGCTGGGAGATTTCACCCAGCTTTATACACTGGACGGGCTGAACAATCGATTGGTGGCGATTAACACTCTGAATGGGAATATAGCGCCGATAGGAATGGCGCAGCCGCTGCCGGGACATCATTGGACGGGGTTAGCTGCCGGAGATGATGGACTGCTGTATGCGGCCTCTACCAACGGCACTGTATCAATGCTCTATACCATTCACCCGTTAACGGCAGCAGTAGAGCCGGTGTGGCCGGTGGCTGCAGCCAGCCAGCTTGCTGATATCGCCATTAACGCCCAGGGAGACGTATTTGGTGTTGATGTGGTCACAGATATGTTGGTCCACCTTGATCTGGCAACCGGCGCCAGTGTGCCAATTGGGCCGACCGGGGTCAACGGCACCGAGGTTCAGGGATTGGATTTTGACGAAGCAACGGGCACATTGTACTGGTCAGCCAGCATTACACCGGCAGAGAGTAAGCTCTATACTATTTCTCCCATCACCGGCGCAGCCACACTGGTGGGATCAATTGGCGCCAGCCAACTGGTGGGCTGCCTGGCGGTTGCCAGCTTTAATCCGCCAAATGTTTCATGGTTAAGCCTGGGGCAAACTACCGGAACACTGGCAGCGGGGGAATCGATCAGCATCCCGGTAAATTTTGCGCCGGATGTGCTGCTGCCTGGAATTTATGAAGCCGGGCTGCTGCTGGTTGATAATACGCCTTATATGCCCATTCTCGGCGGTAATTTTATTCAAGGGCGCGGACGCATTCCCATTACCATGACTGTGGAACCACCGCTATTTGAGAAAAGCGCGAGCCCGGAGACCACGCATGGCAGCCAGCTCACATATACTCTGAGCTTTGATCCGCTGGCGGCAACCGGAACAATCGCCCAAATTGTGGATGAGCTGCCCGCCGGGGTCACCTATGTTGACGGGTCGCTCACGGTGAGCAGCGGTTATGCCAGTTATAACCCGGGCACCAATACCATTGTATGGGCTTCTGTGCCACCTAAATCTACCAAAGATCAGGGAACAATTGTTGAGACACTGGTTACCATCACGTTTGATGTTATGGTCACAGCACCGCGCGGCGAAACGATCAGTAACCGGGCAGACTTGAGCTATGGCGGCTATGTGGCTAACCGAACAGTTGATACTGTAGTGGTTAATGCCCCGCCCAGCGCTGATGATCAGGCCTTCAGTATAGATGAAGATGTCGATTATTCCGGTACGGTGGCTGGCTCTGATGCTGACGGCGATACACTGACTTATGGGACCATCAGCGAACCGGAACATGGGGAGATAACCCTCAATGCCGATACGGGCGCCTTCACCTACTCGCCGGATGATAACTACAATGGAAGCGATGGCTTTACATTCAGCGTGGCAGATGGCTACGGCGGAACTGATACGGGTACGATCAACATCACCATTACCCCCGTCAACGATGCGCCAATCCCACCCGCGGTTTCAGATGTGCAGTGGGTGATGAATGCAGCGCATACCTATGCGATTCCACCGTTTGAAGACCCGGATGGCGATGCCTTGACTTACACCGCCAGTTTGAGCGGCGGGGGGAATCTGCCTGAGTGGTTAAGTTTTGATGATCAGACCCGCACCTTCAGCGGAACGCCTGGTGAGGCTGATTTGGGAGATTATCCGATTGAGATTACCGCCGCCGATCCCGATGTGGCAACTGGGACAACAACGTTCACGCTGAAAGTGGTTGCGGAGTTGATGGTAAATATCTACCTGCCGGCTATTCTCAGATAATGAGGTTTGGTATGCCCACGCAGCCCCTCCCCGCACGAGCGGGGAGGGGCAACGCGTTTAGCCAAATTCATTTTCTGAAAGGTTTGAGAGGATAAGGGCTTCATGGCGGAGAGCCGGTGAAAGTTCTGATAAAATATTGATATATCGCCAGCACGACATTAATACACGGCGTGCTATAATCGCCTTACTGGCCTGATTCGGCCCGAAAAGGAACCCACACCTATGATGAGATTTGACCGCTTTACTGAACGCGCCCAGGAAGCTGCCCAGCGTGCGGCTGAGATTATCCAGCGCTATGGGCATAATCAAATTGATACTGAGCATATCCTGCTGGCGCTGATTGAACAACCGGAGGGGGTTGTACCGCAAATTCTGGAAATTCTCAAAGTTGACCCCACGCAACTGGTGGAACGGCTGGATTATATTCTGCGCACCAGCCCCAAGGCAAGCATTTTTGGCGCCGGAGCCGGGCAGATCTTCATCACGCCGCGGGTCAAGCGGATTATTGACCTGGCGAACGAAGAAGCCAGCCGGTTGAAGGATGAGTATATCTCGACAGAGCATATCTTTCTGGCGATTTTATCGGAACGCAATACGCCCGCAGCCCGGCTGCTGGAAAGCGCCGGGATTACGCGCGAGCGGGTGAACGAGGCCATTGGCCAACTGCGCGGCGGGCAGCGGGTGACCGACCCGCAGGCTGAGACCCGCTACCGCGTCCTGGAAAAGTACTCGCGTGACCTGACCCAACTGGCGCGCGAGGGCAAGCTGGATCCGGTGATTGGGCGCGACCAGGAGATCCGGCGGGTGATGCAAATCCTGTCACGGCGCACCAAAAACAACCCGATTCTGATTGGTGAGGCCGGCGTGGGCAAGACTGCGATTGTGGAAGGCCTGGCGCAAAAAATAGCCTCTAACGATGTGCCGGAAATTTTGATGGGACGGCGCGTGATTGCGCTGGACCTGGGCGCGATGATTGCGGGATCTCGGTTTAGAGGTGAGTTTGAGGAGCGCCTGAAGGCGGCGATTGAAGAGGTGCAGCGGTCGGAAGGTGAGATCATTCTGTTTATTGATGAGCTGCACACCGTCGTAGGGGCTGGGGCGGCCCAGGGCGCCATGGACGCGTCCAACATGCTCAAACCGGCGCTGGCGCGCGGTGAGCTGCAGTGCGTGGGGGCAACCACGTTAGATGAGTTTCACAAGTATATTGAAAAAGACTCGGCGCTTGAACGCCGTTTTGCGCCCGTCTATGTGGATGAGCCAACTGTTGACGACACCATCAAAATGCTGTTTGGGCTGCGCGACCGGTATGAGGCGCATCACAAGGTGCATTTTGCGGATGATGCGCTGGTATCTGCGGCCCGGTTGTCTTCACAATACGTCACTGACCGGCGGCTGCCGGACAAGGCAATTGATCTGATGGACGAAGCCGCCGCCAAGCTGCGCGTGGCATTGTACCTGATGCCGCCTGACCTGAAACAGAAGAAAACCGAGCTTGACCGGCTGCGCGCCGAAGAAGAGCAGGCTGGCCTGGAGCGCGATTATGAACGAGCCGCGCGTAAGAAAGCCGAACGCATCCGCTTAGAGACGGAGTTTAACGAAGAACGCGACCGCTGGGAAGAAGAACACAAGTTGGATGAAGTGGTGGATGTGAACGATATTGCCGAAGTGGTGGCACAGTGGACGGGCATCCCGATCAGTCAGATGATGGAAAACGAAGCCGAACGGCTGCTGCACATGGAAGACCGGCTGCACGAGCGGATCATTGGTCAGGAAGATGCCATCCATGCCATTTCGGATGCCATCCGGCGAGCGCGTTCGGGGTTGAAAGACCCGCAGCGCCCAATTGGATCGTTTATCTTCATTGGGCCATCGGGCGTGGGCAAGACCGAACTTGCAAAAGCACTGGCAGAGTTCATGTTCGGTGATGCCGAAGCATTGGTGCGGCTGGATATGAGCGAATATCGCGAGCAGCATACCGTCTCGCGCCTGTTTGGGGCGCCCCCCGGCTATGTGGGCTATGAAGAAGGCGGCCAACTGACCGAGGCTGTCCGGCGCCGGCCTTACCGCGTGATTCTGTTTGATGAAATTGAGAAGGCTCACCCGGAAGTCTGGAATGCGCTGCTGCAAATTCTGGATGATGGCCGTCTGACCGATGGACAGGGCAACGTGGTGGACTTCCGCAATACGGTGCTGATCATGACCAGCAACCTGGGCACCGAATTTGTGCAGCGCGGCGGCACGCTGGGCTTCTTGACCGCCGACACGACCGGTGAAGAGCGACAGACGCATGATAAGATTGAAAAGGCGCTGAAGAGTACCTTCCGGCCTGAGTTCCTCAACCGGATTGATGAAATCATCATGTTTGCGCCGCTCTCACTGGATGAGATGCGACTGATTGTGGACTTGCAGATGAAGGAAGTGAGCACACGGCTGGAAGAGCATGGACTGCATGTGGCATTAAGCCCGGCGGCCCGAGAGTGGCTGGCTCAGGTGGGATATGACCCGGCTTTTGGCGCCCGGCCACTGCGGCGAGCGCTGCAAAAGCATGTGGAGAGCCCATTATCCGTCAGCCTGTTGAGCGGACAGTTTGCACAGGGTGATACGGTACTGGTGGACCTGGATACCGAGAAGAACGCCCTGACGTTCCTCAAGGCAGACCAGGCTTAAAGATCCCCAAGATCAGCTCTGCGGGCGGGTGATTCTCTCACCCGCCCGCTTTTTTGGGTGTGGTACAATTCGGGCGTATCCACAACAGGAGGATCATGATGAAAAAAGCGTTGATTACTGGCATCACCGGGCAGGATGGTTCGTACCTGGCCGAGCTGTTGCTCTCGAAAGGTTATGAAGTTCACGGCATCATCCGGCGGGCCAGCACCTTCAACACCCGGCGGGTGGATCATCTGTATCACGACCCCCATGCCAATGGAGAAGATGTCAAACTGTATCTGCATTACGGCGACGTATCGGTGGGTGAAACGCTGCTCAATGTGATTTACAATGTGCGCCCGGATGAAATCTATCATCTGGCGGCACAAAGCCATGTGCGGGTGAGCTTTGACATGCCCGAATATACCGGGGACATCACCGGACTGGGAACAATCCGCATTCTGGATGCCATTCGCAAGAGCGGCACCGAGGCGCGGTTCTACCAGGCCTCATCCAGCGAGATGTTTGGCGGCGCCAAGCCGCCGCAAAATGAAGAGACACCCTTTGAGCCACGCAGCCCCTATGCGGCAGCCAAAGTATACGCTTACTGGGTGACGCGCAATTACCGCGAGGGTTATAAGATGTTTGCCTGCAACGGGATTTTGTTCAATCACGAGTCGCCCCGCCGCGGCGAAACGTTTGTAACCCGCAAGATCACACGGGCGCTGGCGGCCATCCGGGCGGGGAAGCAAAAGCACCTGTACCTGGGTAACCTGGATTCACGCCGGGATTGGGGCTATGCGCCGGAGTACGTTGAGGTGATGTGGAGGATGCTGCAGCAAGATCAGCCCAAGGATTATGTCATCGGTACGGGCGAGTCCCACTCAATCCGAGAGTTTTTGGATGAGGCCTTTGGCTATGCGGGGATGGACTGGCATCAGTTTGTGGAAATTGACCCGCGTTACTTCCGCCCAACCGAGGTGGATTACCTGCTTTCAGACCCAAGCCGGTCACGTAATGAGCTTGGCTGGGAGCCCAAAGTGCGCTTCCATGAACTGGTGCGGATTATGGTAGATGCTGACCTGGAACTGCAAGGGCTGCCCTGCCCCGGCGAGGGTCGCAAAATCATTGAGGATCGGTTTGGCGGCTGGCACCGATGGGAACATCAGGTGGTCAGCATGGAGCGGTAAGGCGCCGACCGAAAAGGTTATAAGAAACCCCATTCAGAGCTTCTGGATGGGGTTCTTCTTGATTTGGGGACAATAAAGAAATCAGCGTTAATTCAAGGGAGTTATCGATCAGTCGGGGCGTAAACAATGAGGATAAATTCAGCTTTGCGGGCGCCGACCTGCTGGCGCACCTCGGTGATGGAGCCGCGCAGGATGGTCTCGGAGGGGAGGGTCAGATCCATGGCTAGCAAGATGGAATGATTGGCGCCAAAAGCGCGAGAAACCTCTTCCAGCAGGGCGCCCAGGCGGTAGGGCGTATCCATAAGGACGATGGGCATGCGCAGGCTGCGCAGGCGCTGCAGTTCCTGGCGGCGCTGATCCGGTTGGCGGGCCAGAAAGCCGCCAAAGACAAACCGCTCCAGCTTGAAATCCAGCAGGGAGAGAGCGGTCATCAAGGATGAGACGCCCGGTATCGGCTGGACACGAAATTCAAGTTCGGCAGTCCGACGCACCAGGGCGTGACCAGGGTCGGCAAATACGGGCGTGCCGCAGTCTGAAATCAGGGCAAAGGACTCTCCCATGGCCAGGCGGTTGACAATTTCATCCACACGCTCGGCTTCGTTATGCTCATTGAGGGTAAGTAACTGGCGCGGGGTAATCTCAAGACGCTTGAGCAAGGTGGTTGCCGGGCGAAGTTCCTCACAGATGATTGCGTCTACCGAGGCAAGCACCTCCAAGGCCCGCTGAGTGATATCACCAGGGTTGCCAATGGGTGTGGCAACAATGTAGAGGGTGCCGGGTGGTTTCATCATGCGTGCCTCCGCAGTACCTGCCACAACAGACCACGCTGCGGGGCCAGGAAGAAAGCCAGCAAAAAGAATAGGGTTGCCGACAGCACAATGGCTGCACCCGAAGCGATATTTAGATAGTAACTGACATACAGGCCCACAATGCCAGAGAAAGCCCCGATGCCAGCCGAGAGCAGCATCATCACCCGCAGGCGGCGGGTGAGCAGGTAGGCGGTGGCAGCCGGAGTAACCAGCATGGCGGCAACCAGGCCAATGCCGACCGTTTGCATGGAAATGACAATAGTCAAAGCCAGCAAAACCAGCAGCAGATTGCGCAGCAAACCCGTCCGCCAGCGCAGGGTTGTGGCAAGGACAGGGTCAAAAGCCATGACCAGGAAGGGGCGGTAGAAAAAAGCCACCAGGCCAATGACCACTACGCCCAGGCCAGCCGTCAGCCATAAATCGGCGGGGGTGACCCCCAGCACATCGCCAAAAAGGATGTGGCTGAGGTCCACTGCGTAGGTGCGGATGCTGCTGATCAGGGCTACACCCAACGCCAGCGCCGCGGAGAAGAGGATGCCGATGGCTGTATCTTCTTTCAGGTCACCGCGGCGGGAGAGGAAACCGATGGAAAGCGCCACCAGGACCGCTGCCGCCAGTGCACCGATGAGCAGGTTGCCGCCGATCAGATACGCCACAGCAACACCGGGCAAAATGGCATGTGCCAGGGCATCGCCGAGGAAGGCCATGGAGCGCAAGACAACATAACAGCCGATTACGGCGCAGATGATGCCTACCAAAATGGCTGCCAGCAAACCGCGCTGCATGAAGGCATAGGTCAGGGGTTGGAGCAGAGCATCAAGCATGGGTATGCTCCTCGTCATGCTCGTGCGGGCAGCATTGATCAACAACAATTTCAGCACTACCGCCCAGGCTGAGCAGCTGACCGCCAAAAGCCTCGGCAACATGCTGATGGGTGAAAACCTGCTCGGACGGGCCGTAGGCGATCAGACGGTGGTTGAGCAGCAAAGTGCGTTCAAACCGTTCGGCTGCCAGCTTGAGGTCGTGGGTGGAGACCAGGGTGGTCACGCCAGACTGACGCAGATCATCCAGCAGGTTCAGGGTGGCCTCCTGAGTGGCAGAGTCTACGCCAGTGAAGGGTTCATCCATCAGCAGAATGTGCGGCTCCTGAGCCAGGGCACGCGCCAGAAAAGCCCGCTGCTGCTGCCCACCGGAGAGTTCACCAATGGGGCTGCGGGCAATAGCCTTGATGTTCAACTGCTCCAGGGCGCGCAGCACCGCGGCACGGTCACTGGCAGAAGGACGGCGCAGCCAGCCCGCCCGTCCATAGCGCCCCATCATCACTACGTCCCAAACGGTGACGGGGAAGCGCCAGTCCACCTCTTCACGCTGGGGCAAATACGCCACGCAATCATGATGATGACCCAGCGGCTGACCATGAATCCGGATTTGGCCGGCGCGTACCGGTAAAAGGCCCACCAACACCTTGAAAAGTGTTGATTTGCCAGCGCCATTGGGCCCCACAACGGCAACCTGGGCGCCATGCGGGACATCAAAGGTGATGTCTTGCAGGGCTGCCCGGCCATTATAGCCAACGGTCACATGGTCTAACTCTAACCTGGCTGGATTATCGGCCAGGGGTTGTTTTTGAGACTCAGACAAGCACAAACCTCTTATCGAAAATGATTTTCAATTATAGCCAGCGGGCAGGCATTTGTCAATCAAGACCAGGACGAGTACAATTATCGTATGATGTCTGCGCCGACCCAGTTGGATCACCTGCGAGAGGTGGATGCCCGCCGCGATTTGAACGCGATTGCGAACTTAATTGATATTTGCTTCTGGGCCCACCTGGACCCGGAAGGACGGGCTTATTTGAACCGGCTGCGGCGGCTGGCAGTTCAGCTACAGGTGGTTCCGCTGCGGAGCATGGCGAATGCGGCAGTGCCAATTCAGGGGTTTGTGTGGGAAGAAAAAGGCGAGGTTGTTGGCAACCTGACGTTGATTGCTTTTCGCAGCCGGGGGCAGCTGCTGTATCTGATTGCCAATGTGGCGGTGCATCCCGATTACCGACAGAAAGGGATTGGGCGGGCGCTGACTCAGCGCGCGCTGGATTACATCCGCGCGACGGGCGCTGCCAGCGCCTGGCTGCATGTGCGGGCAGACAATCCGACGGCCCGACACCTGTACGACACCTTGAAGTTTGAAGAACGCTGCCAGCGGGTAAACTGGGTCTGGCGGCCTGAGGATCAGGTTCCGGTGGTAAAACCGCCAGCAGGAATAGCGGTAGGAACACGCCGAAAAGCCGAATGGGGGCAGCAGCGAGCCTGGCTGCAGAGCAATTACCCGGCCGCGGTGGACTGGAATTTGATGTTTGACGCTCAGCGGCTGAAGCCTGGCGAACTGCGAAGCCTGTGGCGGTGGTTGAACAGCGCCAATCAGACGCATCTGACTGTGCGGCGGGATGACCAGCCGCTGGGGCTGCTCACCTGGGAGACCGGCGCCGGGCAGCACAGCTTTTTCTGGCTGGCGGCGCCAGATCAGCCCGACGAAGCCGCACTGACCTGGCTGCTGATGCAGGCACGCCACGAATGGACCACCCGGGCGCGGTTTTATAATGCGGCTCTGCGGCCTATGCAAATCAACTATGCTGCCGGGCAGGCTGCGGCAGCCTTTGAAGCGGCGGGGTTTTCGGCAGAAAATCATCTGGTATGGATGGAACATCCCCTGCGGTGAACGCCTGCAACCTTTGACCTAAAAAGTCGTATATCTTAGCGGAGGAACAGATATGAAAAAGTTTTTGATTCGTCTGGCGGTTAATGCGGTGGCACTGTATGCTGCCGTGGCCTTGTTGAAAGATACCTATATTTACCCACAAAGCGAAAACTGGACCAGCATTATCTGGCTGGCGTTGATCTTTGGCCTGGTGAATGCGATTTTGCGTCCAATTGTCATGACGGTGGGCTGCCCGGTGATCATCCTGACGCTGGGGCTGGGTACACTGCTGGTCAACACGCTGATGTTCTGGCTGGCAGGTCAAATTGGGCTGCGCTTTGACGTTGGCTTTGAGGTGGAAGGCTTCTGGGGTGCTTTCCTGGGGGCGTTGATAGTCAGCGTGGTCAGTTTTATCCTCAGCTTGATCTTCCGCGACGCGCGCAAGAGCCGGGATTAATCCTACCCAAACGAAAACCGGGCGGTTCAGCAGACCGCCCGGTTTTTATTTTCTCTCAAACCGATTTATCAGGGCAGGGTAAAGCGCAGGATCAGATTGTTGGCTGAGTCGGACACCCAGGCGTGCCCCTGAGCATCCACTACCACAGCACTGGGGTTGGCAAAGCCATCTGACAGGGTGCTGTAGCCGCCCCAGCCGCCGACAAATTCGCCGGTGTCGGTAAATTCGAGCACGCGGTAATTAGGCGGATCGGTCACAAAGATATGGCCCCGGTTATCAATCGCGAGGAAGGGTTTGTTCTCCACATCCTGGCCTTTCCAGCCAGAGATATCGAATGCGCTGAGGGGGGTGAAGGCGGTGTGATTCTCATTTGGGAGGAAGATTTGCACCCGGCGGTTCCAGGTATCAGCCACCATGACGCGGCCATCAACCGTTACAGCGATGCCGACAGGCTCGTCAAACTCGCCCAGCGAGAGGCCGGCGGTGCCAAACTCGGTGATGGTTTGACCTTCAGAAGTGAAGACCACCACGCGCTTGTTGCCCGTATCGGTGACATAGACGCGGCCATCAGAATCGACAGCAATGCCGCGCGGGCCATAGAAGACCGGGCCACCCGCAGCAGGGTCGGTGGTGCCCCAGGCGGTCAAAAACGTGCCGTCGGCAGTGAATTTTTGGATGCGGTAATTCCAGGTATCGGTGACATAAACCGAGCCATCGGGACCAACTGCCACGCCCCAGGGCTCATTGAAGTAGCCGCCAGCCGGTTGAACGCCAGCCTCCACCGCGGCAAACTGGCCCCAGGAATTGAGCAAAGTTTCGCCATCGGCGCTGAAATGCAGAATCCGATGCGCCCGGGAGTCGGCGACATAGAGTGAGCCATCGGGGGCCACGGCCAGGCCGTGCGGGTTGGTCAGTTGGACCGGGTCTCCGCCAACGCCGACCACAATATCCGGGCTGAGCACCTGGATCTTCTCCTGATAGGGGTCAACCTCGGGCTCGGGAGCGGCGGCGGCAGCCACGCCATAATTCCAGATCTGAGCAGCGATATCGCGGCGGACATAGAGCCGCATGCGCGCCGAGGGCTGCCAGTTTTCCAGGGTCAGGTTGGTCTTACCGGTCGTTTCAGCGTAGAGATCATAGTCGCGGTTCAGCCAGATGTTATACAGCCCGGTGCGAAGCTGCGGGCTCTTGAGGGCGTTGCCAATGCGCTGCCAGGTGAGGCCGTAGTAGTCCTGCATGGGCCACCAGAGGCGCATGTAATCAAAGCCGATGAACTGATCTTTGACAATCGGTTCCAGGCGGGAGAAGTTGGCTTCGCCTACCACAATCATATCGGCGGTTTCGAGGTCGCGGGTGGGGTCGGTAAACCAGCGCTTGTTGGGATAGTCGCGGAAGTACCACCAGCCGCCATACAAGACATCGTTGTCATAGGCGACTATGGCATCCCGCCCGCCGGTGGTGCGCCGCGAGATCTCTTCGACCTGCTCGACAACGTCTTTGAAATCACCGGAGGCATGGGCATAGACCAAGAACTCTTTGGCGTTATCGTAGTTAATGAAGGAAGCCCGATAGGCATGGCGGGTTGTAAGCACTGCCAGAAAGACAAAAACGACCAGAGCAGTCAGGCGCAGGATTTCAACAGTGCGCCATTTGCGCAACAGGTTGAAGGTGCCCCAGGCGCAAAAGACGGTGACGATGGACCAGAAGACAAAGGCGTAGGTTGCCGAAAGCTGTTCGGTGGTCAGTGTGTTTCCGGTGAGGGGTTTTTGGAAGGGTGGGTTAAGCCCCAGAACGCTGCCAAGCAGATTGGCAACCCCCAGAAAGAAGGCGGCGATCATGAAGACAGAGGCCAGACCTTCTTTGTTACGCAGCGATTGCCAGTCAATTTTGTCTGCCAGCCAGCCCACCGACCAGCCCGAGGCCAGGAGCATGGGCAGGGTAATGTGAACGGTGAGCCAGGGCATCTTTTCTCCGGCCACAGAGTAGGCAACCAGGGCGGTCAGAGACCAGAAGAGCAAGAGGGCCAGGGTGGGCACTTTTGCTGGCTGGGCGACGGGTTCAGGCGCCGGGGTTGGATCATTGGTTTCAGATGGAATTGGTGCAGGCAGGGGTTGTGGCTGTGGCGGCTCGGCAGTTGGCGAGTCGCCGGGGAGGGCAGACAGGCGGTTGTGGCGGAAGCCCAGGTAGGCCGCCAGCAGGGTGCCCAGGGCAGCCAGATACTCATACATGGGGATTTGCAGGAAGGCATAGTAATACCAGGGTTGAGAACCGCGCTGCTCACCCTGCTGACTGAGCCAGTAACCCAGCGAGCCAACAATGCCGGAGAAGAAACCGTATCCGTTGGTGAAGAAGGTGGTGTATAAGACTGCAAAAACAGCATAGAACAGCACGGCATTGCCAATCCATAATGGTGCGTTCCACCACATGCCAATCAGGCCGGAGATAACCAGTAAGATGACCAGTGTGACAATGATGGTGATAATGCCAGCCGTGGAGGTATAATCCAGCGGGTTGCCGCCCAGCATTTTGATAGGGAAGGCGGTCAACTGCGGCAGGACCAGCGTGCCGACCAGAATGAGTAAGTCAAAAGAACGTTCCGCACGGATTGCTTTCAAACCAAGGGAGCGCACCAGCGTCACCAGGGCAATGACGCCCGAGATAATTGCCAGCCCGACGCAAAAGAGCGTTGCCGTGAGGATGGTATTAATCAGTTGAGGGGAGACGGACGCAGGATCGAGAGCGGCCTGCTTGGTTAAATCAGCCTCGTAGGTGCCCAGACCAACGCCGATGATAATCAGTGATAGTGCAATTGCCATCAGCACGATGAACAGCGTCCGGCGCCGATCCTCGGGCCAGCGGGTCTGAGCGATGCGCACCAGGAAGAGCAGCGCCAGGAAGAGCAGCAACTGGGCGGCGTAAATAAAGGAGGTTTCTTTAGTGCAAAAATGCAGGACCAGGGCAGCCGTGAGGATATAAAGCGAGGATGGTTTACCGTTATCCAGATAGCGCAACACAGCAAAGAGCATCATCACGCCGAGGAGCTCAATAAAGCCCTCGTTGCGGGTGTAACGACCATAGAATAACATGTAGGGCGAAATCAAGAAGAAGATGCCGGCAAACAGGGCTCCCTTGCGCCCCAGATAGCGGCGGAAGCCGAACAAGACGAAGCCTACCGCCGCGGTGCTGAACAAAGCCGCCGGGATGCGGGCTGAGAAGTCGTTGTCACCGAACAGGGTATAGCTGAGCGCCAGGAGGTGGAACTGCATGGGGCCATGGGTGATGGGGTCGTGACGATAGCCGCGGCCTTCGTAGAGGTCAAAGGCAGGGACCACGTGATTGACTTCATCATGGCTCATGGCGCGCCAGCCAACGCCATATAAACGCGAAACCAGGGCTATCAGGATGATGAGTACCGCCAGCAAGTTCTCAACGGTCAACCAGCGGGCATAGGCAGTCAGGGGACGATCGAGCCAGGATTCGGATTTCTCACTCATAGGTGTCTTTTCCAGAGGTGATGATGGGTTGATTGCCGCAAGGTTTTTGACCAGGGCAACATGGGTTGATTATACTCGAATTGAGGCAGGGTTTCAGATTGTAATGATACAATACATCTATACCCTCAATCCAGGATGCTCCCATGATGCCTTCAAAGCCAGAGCGTTACAGCCTGTTTGCACTGCTCTATTTTTCGCAGGGTGCGGTGTTGAGCTTTTTCACGGCGTTTAATGCCATTTATTTGCTCTCGCATGATGTGAGCATGACCCGGATTGGTTTGATGGGCACAATTGCACTGCTGCCCTTTATTTTTAAGATTTTCCTGGGCATGCTCAGCGACCGGGTTAATTTGCTGGGGTACGGGCACCGCAAGCCGTATATTTTGATTGGGCTGGTGGTGCAGGCAGTGTGTCTGCTGGTGGTGCCGCAGGTGAACCCGGGCACACACTTCTGGCTGTATGTGGCCCTGGCCTTTTTGCTGCAACTGGGCATGGCGCTTTACGACACCTGCACCGATGGTCTGGCGCTGGATACCACCCCGCCGGAAGAAGAAGGGACCATTCAAGGGTTTATGGTGGGTGGGCGAGCGCTGGGGGTGGTGCTGATTGCCGGGATCATTGGGTTGGTGGCAGACCGCTTTTCGTGGGCGGTGGCGTTTTACACGCTGGCGGCGCTGTCTCTGCTGCCCATTCCGCTGCTGCTGAAGGCGCGCGAGATCAAACAGTCTGAAGGGCGGCGGTTTGAATGGGGAGCATTCAAGGCTTTTGCGCAACCAGCGGTCATTGGGCTGGGACTGCTGGGGGCGTTGTATTCGCTCATCATCAACGGCGCTAATGAAATTGTCAATCCGTTTTTACAAAGCAGGTTCAGCATCTCGACCACACAGGCAGGGTTTTTGACCGCCGTCTGGGGGTTGGGCGTGGTGCTGGGGGGCATTACGGGTGGGCGGCTGACCGACCGGCTGGGACATGCCCGCGCCACGCAGGTGGCGATGATCATGGCGCTGGCAGCAATTGTGCCGCTGGCGTTTATTCCCAGCGCCTGGCTGGCCTGGGGGCTGGTGGCGGTCTTTGGACTGGCTTACGGGTTCTACGAGACCGTTTACTTTGCCATTTCGATGAATTACACCGACCGGCGCATCGCCGCATCGATGTTTGCGCTGCTGATGGCGGTGGCCAATATCGGCACAGGCATTGGGCTGGGGATCAGCGGCGCGCTGGTGGATAGCCTGGGGTATCCAATCACTTTTATCATTCTGGCAGGGCTGAACCTGCTGGCAATCCCCTTATTAACCATGATTTTTGGACGGGCAACTGAAAAGGTACAGGAGTATTAATACATGCCTACAAATTTACCGGAAATGCCATTTCCCAATTCTTACTGGGTTGAGCCTGGGCGATTTATGGCGGGAGAATACCCCGGCGTGTATGAAGTCAGCCATTCAAAATTAAGATTGGAGCGGCTTTTGAAAGCCGGAGTATCGGTATTTTTTGATTTGACGCAGGAGAACGATGCCCGCCCCTATTTGCCGCTGCTTAATGAGACCGCTGCCCTGCTGGGGAGAAAAATTCACTATATCCGCATGCCGATTGTGGACTTTTTCATCCCGACGGTGGAAGAGATGAAGATTATGCTGAATCAGATTGATGCGGCGCTGGCTGCCCGGCAGACCATTTATGTTCACTGCATTGGCGGACTGGGGCGCACCGGCACGGTGGTGGGATGTTACCTGGTGCGGCATGGGCAAAATGGCGAGCAGGCCCTGCTGTCAATTCAGGGCCTGCGGGAACATGTACCAAATTGGTGGGAGAGTTCGCCTGAGTCTCCCGCTCAGCGAGAGATGGTGCGAAACTGGAAACCGGGGCAGTAAGCCGCCTGTTATTTATTGTCTTCCAGCATTTTCAGCAGCAAACCTTCAAAATCATCGCACTGTGAAACCAGGGCGCGAACTACTTTGGTGAAGTATTCAGCCTCTAAAAGCTGCATTTCCACATTCTGCATCACAGAATAGACGTGCTTGCCGCCAATCTCTTCAATCGTCCAGAAGCCAATTTTTTGCGTGGCGCTCTTCTTGAGCAGGATGGTCGAGAGAAAATGCGGGATTTTGTCTTCGGAATCGAAGGCCGCCAGGCTGGGGACTGAAAATTCGAGGGTGTTATCATACTTGATGATGTACAGCGTCTGGACGCGACCCGATTCCATGTTGAAGCGGATGGTCGCATGCTTATCGTCAATTTCGGCAATTTTCCAGTCTTGCTGCTTGCAATACTTTTCTACCAGGCTTTTGAAACCCGGTGAGCCAAATAGATTGCTCATATAAACATCCTTTCTGGTTGAATGGGAGATGAAGAGGATACGGCAAATTCTGAAATTAGTATATGACAATGGGTTGAAAAAAGCAATATCAACACAAAAAAGAGAGGCAGTAAAAATCGCGGCGAGCCCTGGTAAGCGTTAACAGATAGGCCGATTTATACCCGGGAAGGTCTTTCTATGGTAAAATCTGTCCGCCTGAGGCGTTGTACCCTTCGCCTTGGAGTATTTTGTGCCGAAAGGGCTTGAGAAGATGAAAGTTCTATTGATTAAGGACGTTTACAAGTTGGGTCGAGCTGGTGATGTGCGCCGCGTGGCTGATGGCTACGGACGCAACTTCCTGCTGCCGCAGGGTTTCGCCATTCTGGCAACCCAGGGCGCGCTGAAACAGGCCGAGACCATCCGCCGCAAGGCCGAAGCTCGCCGCATTGTACTGAACAATGAGATGAGCGGGATCGCCAATCTGGTCAGCGGGCTGGTGCTGAATTTCACCAGCAAAGCCGGTGAAACGGGCAAACTGTATGGCTCCATTACCACCCAGATGATTGCCGATGCCATCAATGAAAAGCTGGAGACCAAGATTGACCGCCGCCAGATCGAATGCCAGCCCATCCGCACGCTGGGCGAACACAAGGCGCACATCCGCCTGACGATTGATCTGATCCCGGAAGTGAAGATTGTGGTGCAGCGCGAAGGTGAGCGCAAGGCCGCCCCGGCTGTCAAACCGCAGCCTGAGGTTGTTGAAACCACACCCGCTGAAGTTCCGGCCGAACCTGCCGCTGAAGAAGTAGAAGAAGAAGCGGCGGAGTAATCCCCCACCCCAAACGGGATTTCAAATGACCGGCCGGGGGCAGCCTGTTGGCTGGCCTGGCCGGTCTTGTTTTTGAGGACCCATGTCCCCCACCATTGGAGCGCAGTTAAAACAAGCCCGCGAAGCCCGCGGCCTGACTCTGGAGCAGGCAGCTCACGCCACGCGCCTGAGGCTGCATTACCTGCGCGCTCTTGAAGAAGATCAGCGTGAGGTACTGCCCTCAGAAGTACAGGGGCGGGGATTTTTGCGCCTGTATGCCGATTTTTTGGGTCTGCCAGTCCAGCCGCTGCTGGATGCCTGGAAGACCAACCAGGTTGTTATCGAAGCCCTGCCACCGGCAAAGGTTGAAGCTCCGACCGTAACCGAGCCGGTAAAAGAAGAATCCGTGGCTCCAGAGGTTGTGATTGCGCCAGAGCCCCCACCACCAGCGGGCATCAACCCGCCGACGACCCCGCGAGCCGAGATCATTGCGCCCACGGCAGAATCGCGGCAGATTTTACAGCAAATTGGGGCCGAGTTAAAGCAGCAGCGCGAAGGATTGAGCCTGTCGCTGGCAGATATTGAAAAACATATTCACGTACGACAGCACTATCTGAAGGCGCTGGAAGAGGGGCGGTTTGAAGTTGTGCCTTCGCCGGTTCAGGCGCGAGGGATGCTGAGCAATTATGCCAGCTTCTTGAATCTGGATACTGAAAATATGCTGCTCCGTTTTGCCGAGGCGCTTCAAACCCGGCGGACAGAGAACCTGCCAGCCGCCCCGCAGGGGCGCAGCGCGGCCAAACCCCGCGCAGCAAAAGCACCCGGTTGGACTCGATTTTTGACCCCCGATCTGCTGATTGGTGGAACACTGGTGATTGTGCTGGTGGTGGTGATCATCTGGAGCACGATGAATATTTCTGCCATTGGCACCACGCCAGCTACCCAAACAGCCCCCTCAATTTCTGATGTACTGCTGACCACAACACCGCTGGCGCTGCCGACCAGCGACCTGCCAGTGACAGAATCAACCGGCATTTCTCCTGAGATGCCCGGGGATGCCACCGTTCCAACTTTGACTCTGGCGCCATTGAATACAGACCCAATGCAGATTGTGGTGATTGGGCTGCAGCGCACCTATCTAAAAGTTACAGTTGACGGGGCGGAAGTCTTCAGTGGGCGGGTGGTACCGGGGAATGCATATAATTTTTCGGGCAGTGAGCAAATTGAACTGATCGCCGGGAATGCCGCCGGAGTGCAAATTTTCTACAATCAAAGCGACCTGGGAACGCTGGGGGCAATTGGGCAGGTGGTCAGTTTTATCTTCACACCGGGCGAAGTCATCACCCCTACGCCGAGCTTTACAGCTACCTCGCCAGCCACGCCCACCCCCACCCCAACCCCCACGCTGACGCCAACCCCCGGCGCCACGCCAACGGTAACGCAATTTGTGCCATAAATCATGAAAGCAAACACTTTTTATCTGGTATCACTGGGCTGCGCCAAAAACACGGTTGATTCAACTTCGATGGCGCAATTAATGGAGAGCGGCGGCTACCGGGCGGTTGAAAAGCCGGGGCAGGCCAATATTTTGATTGTCAACACCTGCGGTTTCATTCAACCAGCGCGGGAAGAATCGCTGCAAGAATTACGCACACTGGCAAAACGCAAAAAGCCCGGACAAATTTTGATTGCCGCAGGCTGCCTGGCAGAACGGCACCGCGAGCAGCTTGCCCGCGAAGTGCCAGGGCTGGATGGGATTCTCTCAACCCGGCGCTGGATGGACGTGCTCAACATGGTACAGCATCTCCGCAGCGAGGGGCACCCCCAGCAGCCTTATGATTTACCCGAAGCGCCCGATGTGGGGCGGGAAGATCACGGTGTGCTACGCTCGGCGCTGCAAGGCAGCAGTGCATACCTCAAAATTGCGGATGGCTGCCGCCGCCCCTGCGCGTTTTGCTCCATCCCATTAATTAAAGGGCCGGCTGTTTCACGCCGCCCCGAGCAGATCATTGCTGAGGCGCAAACACTGGCCGACATGGGCGCCCAGGAGCTGATCCTCATCGCCCAGGATACGACGGATTACGGCAGTGATCTGGGGCTCAAAGATGGGCTGGCGGCGCTGCTGGAAGGATTGACCCGGGCTGTGCCGGGAGTGCCGTGGATTCGGGTCTTGTATGCTTATCCGGGCTATGTGACTGACCGTCTGATTGAAGTGATGGCCGGGCACCAGCAGATTTTGCCTTACCTGGACATGCCACTACAACATGCGCACCCCGACACACTGCTGCGAATGCGCCGCCCGGCTAACATGGAATGGGTTCACCGAACGCTGGAGAAGATGCGCAAGGCGCTGCCTGCGCTGGCACTACGGACCACTTTCATTGTCGGGTATCCCGGCGAAACTGAGGCAGAATTTCAGACGCTGCTGGATTTTGTGAACGAAATCCAGTTTGACCGGGTGGGGGTATTCCCATTCTCGTTTGAGCCGGGCACAACCAGCGAACCGCTGGGCGACCCCATTCCAACCGAGGTAAAAGAGGAGCGGATTGAGCGCCTGATGACGCTGCAGAGTGGCATTTCACTGGAGCGTAACCAGGCCTGGGTAGGGAAGACACTGCCCGTGCTGACAGAAGGCTCCAACGATGGCATCACCGTGGGACGATCATACCGGGATGCGCCGGAAATTGATGGGCTGGTTTTTGTGGACGGGGAACTGCCCATTGGGCAAATTCAAACGGTGCGCATTACCGGCGCTTTGACCTACGATTTGACCGGCGAACCGATCTAAAATTATCCGCATGTCTCGCACTGACTGGCTGGCACTGCTGCTGGCGATCCTGACTTTTTTAGGTGCGGCCTGGATTACAGACCAGGTATTTGAAGGCCTGCCGCACCTGGAAGACGAGATGGCTTACGTCTGGCAGGCCCAAGCGATTGAAGGCGGCAAGCTGCTGCTGCCCACACCGCCCTGCCCGCGCTGTTTTCTGCAGCCCTTTGTGGTGGATTACGGCGGGATGCGCACGGGGAAATATCCGCCAGGGTGGCCCACGCTGCTGGCTGTGGCACTGCGCCTGGGGTTACAGGATCGGATCAACCCGCTGCTGGCAGGGCTGGCAATCTGGCTGGTTTACCGGTTGGGGAAAAAGATCACCGATGAACGCACCGGGATACTGGCGGCTTTTTTAACCGCAACATCGCCGTTGTTTTTGATGAACAGCGGCGCATTACTTTCGCACCCCTGGACGCTGGTGCTCAGCTCTACCGTGGCGCTGGGCTGGCTGGACAGCTTTGTAATCCCCAATAAACTACCCCGGACCGTGCCGCTGACTGCCGCAGCGCTGGCATTGGGGGCGCTGGCGCTCACCCGCCCGCTAACGGCGGTGGGTGTGGCGCTGCCGTTTATCATTCATGCCCTGGTATTATTCATTCGAGGGCCGCGCGAGGTGCGCTGGCGGCTGGCGGGGTTTGCCGCGCTCGCTGGAAGCATGGCGGGGCTGCACTTCTTGTGGCAGGCGGCTGTTACGGGCAATCCACTGACCAACCCTTACACGCTCTGGTGGCCCTATGATCAGATTGGGTTTGGGCCTGATGTAGGCTTGCAGGAGGGGGGGTATCAGCCGATCCATGCGTGGTACACCACCAGTTACAACCTGTGGGTGGCGGCGCGGGATATGCTGGGCTGGGGGACGGTCTCCTGGTTGATGCTGCCATTTGGCCTGCTGGCGCTGCGCCGCAATAAAAATGCCCTGCTGGTAGGGAGTGTTCTACCAGCGCTGGTGCTGACTTATGCTTTCTACTGGATTGCGGCCTGGGTGCTGGGACCACGGTATTATTTTGAAGGGCTTTACGGTTGGACCATTTTTACCGCAGCGGGAATCCGCTGGCTGGCGGGGCAGCCGTTTGCTAAAACAGCATCCCAGTGGAAACAATGGGGACAGAAAGCGCGCTTTGCTGCCGTTACGGCGTTGACCATCTGCCTGATTGCCGCCAATCTGATTTACTACACGCCGCAGCGCCTGGGCGCGCTGCAGGGGCTGTATAGTGTATCAGCAACACACCTGGAGCCCTTCAGGGCAGCTGAAACCAAGGGGATGACCCCGGCACTGATCATGGTGCATCCGGTGGACTCGTGGATAGAATATGGGCGGCTGCTATCTTTAAGCAGCCCATACCTCAATACGCCGTTTATTTTCACGGTCTCACGCGGGCCGGAGAAGGATTCCCAGGTGGCAGCGCTATACCCGGACCGGAAGGTGTATCACTACTATGCCGACACGCCGTGGGTGTTTTACGAGGCGCCGCGTTAGGGTGTGGGAGTCACACCAGGGATTTCTGTTGGTACCTCAGTCGGGACTTCGGTTGGCGGGGTTTCGGTGGGGGTTGAATCGGGCGGTGGGGTTTCAGCGGGAGGGCTATCCTCACCACCGTCTTCTTCGCCTTCACCGCGTTCACAGCGATCTACCACGTCTTGCAGGGTAGGCTGCAGCACGGGATCGGGCGCGAGGGTCAGGGCTTCTTCGTATTGTTTTTGCGCTTCACAATAATCACCTGCGGCGGCAAGCTGATCGCCATAACCAATCAGCGCCAGGCGGTAACGCTCACCGGCGGTATAGCCGGAAGAATCGCGCAGGTTGGGGACGTAGGGGACAATGTCGGAGAAGTAATTGATGACCCGAACCCAGTCCACCCGCCAGAAACTGGCTCCCGCCATGTAATAGCGGGCCCAGTTGCGGTAGCCCAGGGCTTCTTCATCAAGCTGGGAGAACTGTTCTGACAGGGTCAGATCATAAACGCCAAGCTCAAGGTTACCTTCATATAAAATACGTTGGGCGCCGCGGAAGCGCAGACAGATATAGTAGAGGCCATCCACATCTACAGTACGGTAGTTCAGGTTGGTGTCCCGGAGCTGGTCAAGGGTTGTCAGGGCGGCATCCCACTCCTGGGCAGCCATGTGGTTAAGCACCGATTGATACAGGTCAACTTCGCCGCGCAGGTCGGGCGTGGGAGTGAACTGCGGTGTGGGTGTTAGAATGGGGGCAGGAGTCGGGGTTTTAAGCTGGGCCTGGGCAAGCATCACATCCATCAGCTTTTGCTGGGCATCCGGGAAAGTCGGGTCAGTTTCGATGACGTACTCCAGGCGCTGACGGGCGGCATCAAGGCGACCAGATTCAATGTCTTGCATGGCCAGACCATATTGAATGCTGGCCAACATGACTCGCTGTTCTTGTTCGGCCGCGAGGCGGCGGGCGATGCCAGCCCGGTATCCCACCCAGGCCGACAGGGCAGCCGCGAGCAGGACGATCAGTAAGCCCAGCCAGAACCAGCGGGACCGACGGGGTTTGGCGGGTGGCTCAGCGGTGGGTGGTTCAATCTCCGCTGGCGGGGAGGCCGGCGGTTCTTCGGTGATCTCAGGTTTGACGGGCAGTGTCTCCAAAGGGCTGGAAGCGAGCAGGGTAGGCCGGGTGACGGCCTGGCTCTGGTTCAGCCGGGAAGGCACGGTTTCAGCAGGATCTTTATCAGACATGGGGATTATTATACCGCACTAAAGGTGGAGAAGCAGGCGGACTTCACGCCAGACGATGACGAGGGCCAGGGCAGCTCCGGCCAGCATGGCAACCACTGAGGCAATCGTTTGTCCCAGCAGCGGAGCCGCCAGCCAGAGAACACCCAGGGCAAGCCCGGCGCCCAGAACGGCGGCAAGGCCGCCGCGCACGAGGCTGCTGCCCACCTGCAAGTTCTGCGGCAGCTTGCGATTGAGGAAGATATAGAGCAGAACGGCCTGCGAGGTGAAGGCGCCAGCCTCAGCCAGGCTGAGACCGGGTGCGCCCAGAAAATTGGACAGCGTGAGTCCCAAGACCAAGTAAACAGTCAGGTTGAGCGCCCCGGTGCGCATGGGGGTGCGGGCATCCTGGGCGGCATAATGGGAACGGCTGGCGACTTCCATGAGGGCATGACCCGTGAGGGCCGCAAAATAGCCGCGAGTGGTCCACAGAAGCAAGTTGGTTGACTCGGTATCGAAACCGAAGACCAGCGCCAGCAGCGGGCCAATGCCGGCAGCCAGCACGGCAGCAACGGGGAGGGTGATGGAGATCAACACCCGCACAGCACGCTCAACAGTTCCTTTGAAGGCCTCCCATTGGCCAGCGGCGGAGAGTTCGGACAAGGTGGGTAAGAGGGCCACCCCAATGGCAGTGCCGATGAGGGTTTCAGGGACCTGCATCAGCATCCAGCCATAGGTCAGGGCGGTGACAGAGCCGGAGGGAAGCCAGGAGGCGATATTGTCACGGGCGATGAAAATAAGCTGGATAAAAAAGATCGTCAGGATGCGCGGGCCCATGAGACGCAGCACTTTGAGGACACCTTCGGGGCCATGGACACGCAGGCGGCGGTCAGGGTCAATGTGCAGGCTGATGCCGATGCGCGGGGTCCAGCGGAAGCCGTAGCGCGCCAGGCCTGGGATCTGGATGCCCAGGTGCATGAGTGCGCCCAAAATGACACCATAGACCAGACCCTGAACGCCCAGGCCCAAGGTGGGCAGGGTGACGCCAGCAATGGTCAGACCTTCGGTGGGCGAAAAGAACAACGCGCCGATGATTTGGCCGATATTGTAGAGAATGGGCGCCAGGGCCGGGAGCAGGAAATGCTGATTATGCTGCAAACCCGCCACAACCAGGCCGCTGATGGAGAAGATAACTGTAGCAATCAGGTTGAGGCGCATCAAGTTAATCACCAGGTGCTGCTGGTCGGGGGTGAAGCCAGAGGCAACTGCGGAACGGACAATTACATCAGCGAGTAAGGCGATGATGGCTGCCATCACCAAAGTAGCCAGAAAGGCCAGGTTGGCAATCCGGCTGAAGAGGTCCCAGGCGGCCCGGCGGCCATCGCGAGAGAGGGTTTCGCTGAGCACGGGGATGAAGGCCATGGCCAGGCCGCCGCCCGAGATGAGCAGGAAAAGCATGTCCGGCACGTTATTGGCGATGTTGAATGCATCCAGCTCGGAAGAAAGGCCAAACTGGCGGGCGATCAACACCTGGCGGACAAAAGCCACAACTTTGTCAATTGCAAAGAGCCCGGCCAATAACAGGGCGGCACGGGTAACCCGGTTGGTATGAGGTTTTGAATTATCCAAGCGCAACATCCAGGAGCATCATCACAGCAAAGCCGAGCATGACGCCAATCGTAGAAACATCCGTGTGTTCGCCCTGTTGGGCTTCGGGGATCAGTTCTTCAACAACGACATAGATCATAGCACCAGCCGCGAAGGCAAGCGCGTAGGGCAGCAGAGAGCGCATGAACAGCACAGCCGCGGCGCCTATAACACCAGCAATCGGTTCGGCAACCGCTGAAAGCTGCCCAAAAAAGAAGCTGCGGCGGCGTGAAAGGCCTTCTCGCCGGAGGGGGGCCGAAACAGCCAGACCTTCGGGAAAGTTTTGCAGGCCAATGCCGAGCGCCAGGGCAATTGCACCAGCGACCGTGGCTTCTTGCAGCCCGGCAGCAGCTGCGCCAAATGCCACCCCCACCGCCAGTCCTTCGGGGAAGTTGTGGAGGGTGATGGCAAGCATCAAGAGGATGCTGCGCTGCCATTTGGTTTTGACCCCCTCGGCCTTGAAACCGGGAATATTCAAGTGAATATGCGGCAGGGTTTTATCTACAGCGAAAAGAAAACCCGCCCCGGCGAGGAAGCCAATCACCGCGGGCATCCATTCCGGGACGCCCATGCCAGCAGACATCTCAATTGCTGGAGCAAGCAGCGACCAGTAGCTGGCGGCAATCATCACGCCGGCGGCAAAGCCGAGCATGGCATTGAGCAACCGGCGATCTACCTGTTTGGTGAGAAAGACACCTGCAGACCCCAGAGCGGTAACGCCCCAGGTAAAGAGAGTTGCCAGGAGGGCCTGCACAACCGGGTGGAGCGATTCCATGAAAGCAATCATCAGTGCACCTCTTTGTTCAGGTCGAATGGAATGATTATACCCGATTGTTTTGTCAAGCTTTGGCAAGCAGTAAAATTACAGGCTGATGACCTTACCTGCCTGCTGGAGTGATTCCAGAATATCACCCATGCCGCCGACAATGCCTACCTGCACATCATCTGCCAGGTTGTAGGTATCCAGGCAGGTTTTGCAGAGAACCAGTTCCACGCCGCGGGCGGCAAGCTCGTTTAGCTGGCTGAGCACAGGGGAACCGGTGCAGGCCAAGCGGACGCCATCGGTATAGAATAAAATCCGAGCGGGCAGTTGGCCAGATTCGAGGGTGAGGGTGAGGAATTTAACCGCCAGGGCTTGCTGCAAGGCCTCGGGGCCGTGGCCCAATCCAAAACGAGTGAACAGAACAACCGTATTGCGATCCATATTAACCTCCAAAAGACAAAAATAACCCACCGGTTTGCACCGGTGGGCAGGTGGAGGTAACCCCAGTTCTGCTCAGGCAGTCGGCCAACCGCTGCCCGGTGCAAAAGCCAAGCGCTTTCGGCGCCGTCCGGCGCACTGGAAGCGAGGTCAGGTGTAGCGGTGGGGGTGACTGAACATGATAGAGATTATAGCGGATTTTGTGGCATAATGGGATTATCAGTCTGTGATTATCATTTGAGGCCATCCAGAGGAGGCTGCCATGCAAACCTATCCTATCCCGATGGTGCCGGGGCCAGTCAGTGTGCCGCCAGAGATTCTGGCTGAGTATCAGGTTGATTTTGGCTCGGCAGACCTGGAACCAGAGTTCCTGGCGCTGTATCAGCAGACAGAAGCAAGTCTGCAAAAAGTGATGCGGACTAAAAATTCTGTGGCAATCCAATCTGGCGAGGGGATGCTGGCATTGTGGGGGGCGTTGAAAAGCTGTTTGCAGCCGGGGGATCGGGTTTTGAGCGTGGCAACCGGTGTGTTTGGCTACGGCATTGGCGACCTGGCCCGGACGGTTGGGGCAGAAGTGCGCACGATTGGGCTGGGGCATGACCAAACGATAGAGAACTGGGAAGAAATTGAACAGGCCATCCTTGAGTTTCGACCCAAGATGATTACGGCCGTGCACTGCGAGACGCCATCGGGAACGCTCAATCCGCTGGCGCAACTGGGGGAGTTGAAGCGCAGGCATCAGGTGTCGCTGCTGTATGTGGATGCGGTGGCAAGCATCGGCGGGGCGCCGGTGTTGACGGATGCATGGCAGATTGACCTGTGCCTGGGTGGATCTCAAAAGGCGCTCTCGGCGCCGCCTGATATGTGCTTCCTGTCGATCAGCGAGGCGGCATGGGAGATCATCGAAGCGGTAGGGTACGCGGGCTATGATGCCTTAAAGCCCTTCCGAACCGCGGTGCGAGACTTCTACTTTCCCTATACCCCAAGCTGGCATGGGGTGGCAGCGCTGAATGTGGCAGCCGGGCGGCTGCTGCACGAAGGGTTGGAATATGCCTGGGCCCGGCACGAAGCCGTGGCGCAGTACTGCCGGGAAAGAGTTGAAAAAATGGGATTAAAACTGTTCCCCGCGGCTGGGGCCATCCCGGCGCCGACTGTCACGGCGGTTTACGTGCCCAAAAACCTAAGCTGGTGCGAGCTGGACAAACGGTTCAGGGCGCACGGGCTGGTGGTGGGTGGGAGTTACGGACCGCTGGCAGAGAAGGTGTTCCGCCTGGGGCATATGGGGTCTCAGGCCAACCGGGAGCTGGTGAGCCGGGCGCTGGATGTGATTGCAGCGGTGATTTAGAGGACCGGCAGCACGCAGCTATTTTTACGGCTGGGCAACATGGTGAGAACCGATTATCCGGGCAACTGCTTCCAATATTTGCGCTTGAGGCCATCGGTGGGCTCTTCAAAAACAGACCACTGGCAGCCCTGCGCCATCAGAAATTGATGCGTGGGGTTGTCTTTATCGTTATTGCCGGGGCAGAGTAAGAGCAAGCCGCCGGGACGGGTGACCCGTACCAGTTCCTGCCATTCGGCAGTCAGCTCATCCCCGAAGACATGCCCACCCATAGTGATATCGGCAAAGGCAGCGGGGAAGGGCAGGGTGGTAATCAGGCCATCGACCGCGTAGAAATTTGTCAGGCCGAGGGCGGCCGCGCGGGTGCGCATATAATCGCGCAAATTGGTTACAGGTTCTACGGCATAGACGAGCCGGGCGAGCGGGGCCACAGTCAAAGCGAGCCGCCCGGTGCCTGCGCCTACGTCAATCACGGTTTTGCCTGAAAAATCGGCCATATTCAGCAGTTCGGCTGAGTCCCAGCGAGTGAATGGCTGGCGGTCGTAACATTCGGGCTCCAGTACATAGATCAGCCAATCTTCCAACGCCTGCAGGACCTGGACTTCAGCGATGCGCAACGCGGCTGGATTTTCGGGGGCGGGATGGGCAGACATGATCTCCGCCAGCCAGGGGGAGATTTCGGGGCATTTATGCTGCAGGAACCAGAGCACAGCCGGGTTGCCATGCAATGCAGCCGACAGAGATGGAATGGGGACATTACCTACCGGCAGCCAGAGGATTTGAACCCGCTCCAGAAGGAGCAGGGCGTTGAATGATGTGGTGCTGAAATCTTTCCAACCGAGGGGCATGAGAAAACTCCGAAAATGTGAACGTCAGAGAATAGAGTATATCAGGCGGGTGGCTCTTTTGGTAGAATAGAACCAATTGGATTTTAACCTATATTTTCTGGAGATGAAGCATATGAAAACCCGCTTATGGCTGACGATTGGCCTGGTGTTGATGGCGCTGACCATTTCAGCCTGTTTTTGCTCAATGCCGGATGAGGATTGCCCGGACGGCATGTATTATGATGATGAATACGAAGAGTGTGTTTATGAGGATGAGGAAGACGCCACCAACACTGACCCAACCGACTGGGATACAGAAGAAGGCGATGACAGTGACGATGGGAATGTTTTTGAAGATCCCTCGGATGATGAAGCCAGCGCTTATGACGATGAATTGGTGCTGGCAGAATACCAGGTGGATGGCAATGAATTATTCAATGCTGATCTGCCCAGCGACATTCCGGATGAATTGGTGAAGTATCAGGAAGATGAGGATGCGCATTACGAAGCCTGGGAAGTTTTCACTCAATTGATGCCCCAGGAATACCGCGAGAGCGTCACCTCGTTTGCGATCTTTACGGATGGCGAATCAGAAACCCTGGCCTGGGTTGAGCCGGTTACAGATGATCTGTCTGAATGGCGGCTGGGATTGGATGTCGTTGATGTAGAGAGCGATCCGGATGAATTTTTGTACACTCTACTGCATGAGTATTCCCATATCTTTACCCTGAGCCCGCCTCAGGTGGACCTGGGCGGCGGAACGTGCTCCTATTACGAAACAGATGAAGGCTGCACAGAGCCGGGCTCTTACCTCAGTGCATTTTATGAGCAGTTCTGGACCGATATCTGGGACGAGTGGCAAGCTTTTCAAGATGAGCCCGATGAGTCACTTTACGAAGACTACCTGACCGAGTTTTATGAAGCACATGAGGATGAATTTATCACCGAATATGCAGCCACCGACCCCAGCGAAGACATTGCCGAATGCTGGTCCTATTTCATCATGGACCCCCGCCCCAACGGCGATACGATTGCGGAAGAGAAAATCCTGTTCTTCTATGACTATCCCGAAATGGTTGAAATGCGGGATGAAATTCAAGCAAGGCTGGAAGAATATTTTGGGCGTTAGTGAATGAAACGCAAAGGCTGATTCTGCGTAAATAGAGTATCCGAAATTACGCTTGAAGGAGTTCTTATGAATACCCGTCTCACTCGCAGTAAAACTGAGCGGATGCTGGGGGGCGTTTGCGTTGGATTGGGCCGCTATTTGAAGATTGATCCGGTGTTTGTGCGGTTATTCTTCATTCTGCTGGCTATTGGTGATGGGATTGGTGTGCTGCTGTACCTGATCCTGTGGCTGGTGCTGCCCGAAGAGAGCGCCGAAGAGGCCAGCCTGGCCGACCGGGCCCGACAAATGGGCGCGGATTTTGGCACAGCCATCAGTCACCCCAACCCCAAGACCGGAATGTACATAGGCATCGGGTTGATTGTGCTGGGAGCAGTGTACCTGCTGAATAACCTGAATATTCCCGGACTGGCCTGGCTGAACCTGCATTACCTGTGGCCCGTGCTGTTGATTTTGGGCGGGCTGGTGCTGCTGCTCCGGCGGGATCAATCCCAGCCCTGAGACCATGTGATTGATGCTGATTTATTCTGCGGCAGTTTGACGAACTGCCGCAGATTTGTTTACGGAGCAGGGCAACCGGGGTTACAATCAACTTGAGGAAACCAAGCCATGAAACTGATCTACGAAAATGATTTATCTGAGGCGGGTGAATTTAAGCGCTTTGCGCGCCAGGCAGAGATAACAACTTTTTTGGGCAGCCCGGCGCTGTGCCTGGATGGACTGGTGGTCTTTCCAAACTCAGAGCTGACCTGTGGATTGATTGAGGTTGAAATTGCGGCTGAAAAATCCTGCTATCCGGGGGTGGCTTTTCGAGTGCAGGATCAAGGCAACTACGAGTTAGCCTATGCGCAACCCCACACCAGCGGTCAGTGGGATGCCATTCAGTATGACCCGGTTTTTCACGGCACCAATACCTGGCAGCTGTATCATGGGGCGGCTTACCAGCAAACCGCCCAGGTGCCCACGCATGAATGGATCAGGCTGCGGGTGGGATTTGCCGAGAACCGGATGGTCTCCTGGGTCAACGAGCAGCCACCCCTGCTGGTGGAGCATCTGGCTCACCCAACCCGGGCAGGCTGGATGGGATTATGGACGTATTTGCCAGCATATTATCGCAACCTCAAGATCTGGGATGCACCACAGTTCCCCGAGCAGCCTGGAATTGAGCCCGGCTGTCCCAACAGGACGGTGACTGAGTGGCTGGTGGAAGGTTACGGCGTGATACCCTGTGAGCCCAATGGCAGCCTTAATGTCAGTCGATATCTCCCCATCTCAGCACAGCAGGTGCGGTTGAAGCGCAGCTTTGAGATCAGTGCGGGCGAGGTGCTGGTGAATGGACCGGTCAACCTTGGTTTTGGGTTCAGCGATACATTAGCCCTTGAGCTAGATGGGCAGGTCATTTATCAAGGTGAAAACAAGTTCGGCGGGTTTGAAACCCGGGAGTCGCGCGGCTATGTGGATCAGAAAAGCCATCACCTGACGCTGGAGATTGCGCCCGGACAGCACACCCTGACGGCGACATTAGGCGTCAGCGAATATTTTGGGTGGGGGCTGGCGTTGGCAATGGAAGGGCCGGCAATCCACTGGCTGCCTGCCGGGCTGGAATAACCCGCCAGGCAAGCCAGTCGGGATGGATCAATGCTCCGCCCCATAGATGACGCGGATGCCGTTGTTTTCAACCTGCCAGAGGGTTGTGGCAAAACCATCGATGAAATAACGATCATGCACCACCGCCAGGGCGGTGCCTTCAAAGGTGGTCAGGGCCTGCTCAAAACGCGCCCGGCTGGGGATATCCAGATGATTAATCGGCTCATCCAGCAGGAGGAAATTGCAGCCGCTGACCACCAGTGCCCCCAGCGAGAGGCGGGCCCGCTCGCCATAGGAGAGCTTGCCTACCGGGGTAAAGACATCGTCCTGTGTGAAGAGATAAAGCGATAAAAACTGACGCGCCTCTGTCTCTGGGAAGCCAGCCAGCCGTTGAATCGTTTCAAGCGCATTGAGGGTTGGATCGAGGTCTTCCTGCTCCTGACGTAGATAGCCCAGGCGCACGTTGACGCCCAGACGCACCTGCCCCGAGAGCGGCGGCAGCACTCCGGCAATCGTCCGCAGCAGGGTGGTTTTACCGCTGCCGTTGGGACCGATGAGGGCGACTCGCTCGCCCAGGCGCAGACGCAAATTCAGATCACTCAACAAGGGGCCGTTGGCGTAACCGATGGCAAGTTCTTCAGTCGCCAGCACATCTTTACCGCTGGGCGGGGTGGCGCCAAAAGCGACTTTCATTTGCCAGGTGCGAGAGGGACGATCCACGCGGCCTGCGGTGCGCAGGTATTCCAGGCGGGCTTCAAGCGCCTTGGCGCGGCGCATGGTGCCGAGGCTGCGGTTGGCAAAGAACCCCTTGGCGAACTTATCGCCGGTATCGGCTTTGCCGCCCTTGCGGAACTTAGCCAGGCCGCGGATATTCCGGGCTGACTGCTCCAGGCGGGCAATTTCAACCTGTTGATCTTGAAAAGCCTGCCATTGATGTTCGCGCTCAACCAGTTTTTGCTCCAGGTAGTCGGCATAATTGCCGGCATAGGCGCGCAGCGTGTGCGTCAGCGGGTCAAGCTCCAGGATGCCAGTGGCCACCTGATCCAGCAGGGCACGGTCGTGTGAGACAAGAAGCACCCCACCGCGAAAACTGAGCAGCCAGTTTTCGAGCCATTCGAGCATGTTCAGATCGAGGTGATTGGTGGGCTCGTCCAACAGCAGCAACTGGGGATTGGAAATCAATACACCAGCCAGTGCCAGGCGGGTTTTCTGTCCGCCGCTAAGGCTTTGAGACATTTGGTCGGGGGGCAGGTTATCCACGCCCAGGGCTGCCAGCACAGATGCGGTGCGCCCAGCGTTCTCTGCTGCCACCTGGATCAGAGTCAATAATTGGTCATAGCGCTGCTGATGTTCGGGGGTGGTCAGCCGGGGGGCCAGTTCTTCCAGTTCAGCCGTCAATGCGGGCAGATCGCCCTCCATGCGGGCAATGAAACGGGCAATTGTTTCGCCGGGCGGATAGGCGAAGCCCTGGGGCAGGTACCCGACCTGCAGCGAGGACGGGATGAAGTGGAAACCACCTTCATCGGGTTTTTCAAGGCCCATGATGATGCGCATTAACGTGGTTTTGCCACACCCGTTGGGGCCAACCAGGCCCAAACGCTCACCCGAATTGACGGTGAAATTGATTTTACTGAGGACGGTATCGAGACCGAATGATTTTGAAATATTAGAAACTGAGAGCATATAACCTGTACTTTCGCGATCCAAATAAAAAGCCGGAGGCTGCTGCCTCCGGCAAGAATTTCAACGCCAAGCTGCGCGAAACACACCGATACAGAAGCCTAATCGCAAAGAAAATTACAGGTTGCTATCCGTCATTTAATACACTCCTACTAAGCCGACGGCATGATTATACCACGGCACTGGCGTACTGATGAAGGTTGAGAAGGCGGTTTCAAGCTGGGGCGCTGCGCAAGGTTTCGAGCAGGCTGAGAAGGATATCCTTGCGATCTTTGAGCATATCCTTGTAATCAATCCGGTCGGTGTCGACAATTTCCATGCGCAGGTCAGAGAGACAGGATTCAAGGAGTTCGACGAGCAGTTGATATTGTTCAGGAGATAGTTCGAGGCGGACCATGGCACACGTTCCTTTCTGCCAGCCGCGCCCCAATCTGGCGCGGAATTGGCCTCACTGATACGATAGCATAAACCGCGCTCTAAAACAACCGGTTAATGGCGAGCTGAGTCGAAAAACGCGATGATGCGCTGCTCATATTCAAGCGGTGCCAGTTGAGCATAGCCCCCATGTCCGGCGCCAGGGACGATCCACATCTGGGCGGCAGGGCCAGCCGCAGCCAGTTGATCAAAGGCCCGGTTATTATCAGCCTCAAATTCACCAAAGATAAGGAGAACGGGACGCGGCGCCAGGCGCGGCAGGGTGTCAAGGGGAGAAATCTGACGAGAGCTGCGACCCAGCGCAACCCAAAACAGACCCGCAACCCACTGCTGCACCTGCCAGGCCGGCGACAGCACCGGGCTGTTGGCATTGGTGATTTCATAGTGCAGACTGGCATAATGCCCCTCAGCAACCACAGCGCCAACGCCCGGCAGATCGGCAGCGCCGAGGATGGCGGCTGCACCGCCAGCCGAAAAACCCAACACCCCCACCCACGCCACATCGGGCTGGGATTGGGCAAAGTCCAGCATGGCGGCAAGATCGGTGGATTCACGATAGCCCAGGGTGGCTGCGCCCCCCTGACAGTTGCGGTATTCGAGGGTTAAGACGCCGTAGCCATGCCGGGCCAATAATTCAGCATCCCCGAGCATGGCATCACGGGAACCGCCGTTGCCTGCCAGCAGCAAAATGACGGCGCCGTTCTGTGGCGGGCGCCACCAGCCGCGCAAGTGATAGCCATCGGGGGTAGAGATGGTGACCGATTGATAGCCGGGGTGTTCGGCGGGAGATGCCGGGCAGGGCGGGACCATCAGGCTGCGGACGTAGATCGCACTGAGGCCGCCAAGGGAGAACGTCCAGGCCAGAACAAAGATCAGGAGCAGCCGCGTGACCAGCCAGCGCAGGTGGATTGGCCGGGCCAGGCGGCGGCTGGGGTTATTTTTCTGCCCAGGCATCCAGGGCCCGCAGTAAATTTTCCACATCGGCGGGTTGAAGCTCGCCCATGGTGGCAATGCGGAAGGTGGTTTCGCGCAGACGGCCATAGCCATTTGCTATACGCATGCCGCGCTGGAGCAGGAATTTATTCAGGTCAGGGATGACCCAGTTGTCGGCGTTACGCAGAACCGTGCTGGTTTTGGAAGTGTAGGGCTCGGGCGCCAGAGTGGGCAGGTTGTGACCGGCAGCCCATTCCCGCACACGCGCAGAGAGCGCCGCGTGGCGCTCGTAACGCGCCTCAAATCCCTCGGCCATCATCCGGTCAAGCTGGGCATCCAGGGCATAGAGCAGCGGCATGGCGGGCGTGCTGGGCAGGGAATCTTTGAGACGGTGGCGTTCCATGCGCACCAGGTCAAAGTACCAGCCGCGGTCGGGCACCGCTTCGGCGCGCTGCATGGCCCGGTCAGAGGCGGCAGCCAGCGAAAGCCCGGGGGGCAGCGCCAGGCAGTGCTGCGAGGCGGCGAAGAGGAAATCAATCCCCCAGGCGTCCATTTCTAACCTGACACCGCCAAAGGATGAGACAGCATCTACCAGGATCAATGTGTCGGGGCTGGCGGTGCGAACCGCAGCGGCAAGTTCTGGCAGCGGGTTTTCAACCCCGGTGGAGGTTTCGTTATGCACGATGGCAACCGCGTCATATTGGCGCTGAGCCAGGGCGGCGGTCAATTCACCGGGCAGGATGGGCTGACCCCAGTCAGCATCCAGCCGGTCGGCAGGTTTGCCATTGGCAATGGCGATATCATACCAGCGCTCTGATGATGCGCCGTTGACGCAAATCAGAACTGCGGACGAGACGAAATTACGGATGGCGGCTTCCTGCATGCCCGTGCCCGAGAACGAGCCCTGGAAAACACGCCCGCCACCGCCAAACAAAGGCTGGGCCTTTTCGGCGGTGGCGCGGAAGAAGTTCTCAAATTCGCTGCTGCGGAATGGCAATATCGGGCGGGCCTGGGCGGCAAGCACCTCAGGGGCGACATCCACCGATCCCGGAACAAACGAGGGGGACACGGAACGGGTTTAGATTACCGCAGGAAGAACGACAGGACAATCAGAATAACGAAGAAGGAACCCGCCAACAGGCCAATGCGGCGAAGGTCCTTGATGACGTAATCGTAATTGGGGTTGAATTCCGTAGTACGGGCGGCGGTGGTTACCGGGGCAACCGGGGTGGGGGTCGTCTGGCTGATGCCATTGGTATTGCGTTTCTGCTGCTTGCTCATCAAATTCTCCTTAAAGATAGAAAATTATTTTTGCTCTAACAAACTTGCGGTGACAACAATCCGCATATTGTCTTTGAGATAGGGGTAACAGGAAATCAGGGTCACAATGGGCTCGGTTGTCTGCGCCATCACCTCAACGCGGGTTGGCTCAACAATCTGGGTCTGTTCAACGACGTACACATAGGCCCGCAGGCTGGTGTAGACAATGATCTGATCTCCAGGTTCCAGCTTATCTAAATGGCGGAAAATTTCGCCATAGACATCATTATGGGCGGCAAGGATTAAGTTGCCGTTTTGGCCGGGATTGACGCTGTAAATGTTCTGTCCAACGCCTTTTTTGAGCTGCTCATCGCCATCGCCCTGGACCACCGGGGCATCCACATCAATATCAGGGATCTGGAGGCGCTGGGCCTGCTCGGGGCCAGGGGTGGGGACGGGCAGATTTGCCAGGGTTTGCGCCAGGGGGCGCAAATGCTCGGGGATTTCGGCCTCGTTGGGGCGCCCGCCGCCATCCACAGCGTTGGGGGGGGTGTGACCTGACGGCAGGACAACCGCCATGACCAGGGGGGTGGGCGTGAGGGTGGGCTGTTCGATCAGGGCGGCGACCTCAGAGTTGAGGTTGCGAAGGATATTCATGCCGTTGAAGAGGATGAAGATCAGCCCGATGACCGCCAGCACTTCAATGGCTGAAAGAAAACTGTTGAGCACGCGCTGCCGTTTGGAAGGCGCGCCCGAGGCGCCAGCAGGCAGGTCAGCTTCTTCAGTCGGGATGCTGCGCAAACCGTCAATTGGTGCGGGAGCCGGCAAGGGCTCAACCAGGATCATGCGGCCGGTGCGGCGGAAGTGATCGATTCGGGCGCGGCGTTCAGCCCGTCGCTTTTCGATAAGCAACTGGCGAAGTTCGTCAACCGTCAAATCTTCTACGCGCCGATGCCGAGACACACGTCTTCCTTTGAACCAGATTGGCCTGATTATAACCGATTTGCGGGTCTATGGATGATTAGACCGGGGCGCTTTGCGGCGCGGGTGGGTCCGTTTGACGGGGCCGCGGCGGCGCGTCATGGCGCGGCCTGCGTTGGGGCTCAGGATCAGGCTGAGCTGGTTGAGGGCGCGGGGATCATATTCCCGCCGCCCGCAAACATCGCAAACCCAGGCCGGGAAGTCAGATACGGTGATTAACTGGTCTGCCAGCCAGGTGAAGTAGGTGACATTCTGCAGGTGCATTTGACCCGCCGGACATTCATTGCACGGAATGGTCGGCGGGCGCGAGGAGGGAGCCGGAAACTCAGACGTTTTGAGACTCCTGAACAATTTTGATGCCAGAACTGGTGCCCAGCCGACTGGCACCAGCCGCCAGCATGGCGCGGGCATCGGCGAGGGAGCGAACCCCACCCGAGGCCTTGACGCCCAGGTCCAGGCCAACCACGCGGCGCATCAGTTCAACATCCTCGGGGGTTGCGCCGCTGGCGGCAAACCCGGTGGAGGTTTTGACAAAATTGGCGCCCGCGGCGCGGCTGAGCAGGCAGGCCAAAATCTTCTCACTGCGGGTGAGCAGGGCGGTTTCAATGATGACCTTGACCAGCGCGCCACCCGGCTTAGCTGCCTGAACGACGGCAGCGATATGATCGTGTACGGCCTGGGCTTCGCCAGCTTTCAGCAGGCCCACGGGGATGACGAGATCAATCTCGCGGGCGCCGGCTTCAACCGCCTGACGGGTTTCAAAGGCTTTGGTTTCAGCCGGAACAGCGCCCAGCGGGAACCCAACCACAGTACAGGTGGCAACAGAGGAACCCGCAAGGCGGCGGGCCACCAGATCGACGTAAATGGGGTTGACGCAAACCGCGGCAAAACGATATTGAACGGCTTCGGCGCAGAGCGCTTCAACCTGGGCCGGGGTGGCCTCTGGCTTGAGCAGGGTGTGGTCAATCATCCCAGCCAGGCCAGCCGGGTCAGCGGCATATTCGGGCTGGAAGGGCGGAAGCTGGGCTTCGTAGGACTGGGCAAGTTGTAATAGTTGATTAAGTTTCATGGGGTAGAGGCAGCATTCACAATATCAGGACCATTGAGGAGGCGGACTTCGTTCAGCGGCCAATAGATGACCAGAGCCCGGCCAAGCAGATTTTCGATAGGCACAAAGCCCCAGGAGTGCGAATCGGAGGATTGGTTGCGGTTGTCGCCGAGGACAAAGACAGAGCCTTCGGGCACGTTCCAAACGCCGGTATAAGACGGTGGAGCGGCAATATAGGGCTCAGTCAGGGCATAGCCATTGACCAGCACCTGACCATTTTCAACTCGCACCTCGTCGCCGGGCAGGCCAATCAGGCGTTTGATGTAATCTTCAGTGGGGTTGCCGGGATAGTGGAAAACGACAATATCGCCGTGGTGCATGTTCCCCAGGCGGTAAGCCAGTTTGTTGACCAGAAGCAGCTCGTCGGCTTTGAGCGTGGGCTGCATGCTGATATTTTCAACCCGAACCCGGCCCACCATGCTGTCAATCAGGAAGTAGAGAACTGCTGCCAGGAGCAGGGTCTGTAAAACCTCACTCAAAAAGGTTTTCCAGGCGGGTTTCTTTTTAACCTCCGGTGGATCTTGCGCCACCGGTTCCGCGCGATAGTCTTCCAAAATACCTCCGATACAACCGCTAATGCCTGTGAACAGGTTATCTGGGTTGATTATATATCTGCTTGTCAATTGCGACAAGCGCGCGATTAATGGGTTTCTGCCGCCCGCCCCCGCAGCCGGGTGCCACACACCCGGCAGTAGAGGTCGCTGGCTTCAGCACGCTTGCCGCATTCCGGGCAAAAAACGGCTGTTTCGTGAGAGAGGTTGTTTTTGGGGCGCAACTGGCGCGCCCAGACTGGGCGGTATTTCTCAACCCATTCGGGGTTCATGCGCCGCCAGGTGATCCAGACACCGAGGATGAGTGCGACAAGCAGCAGAAATCCGGCAATCAGCCAGGGGAGAATAGTCACCAGACGCGTCCGACCGGCAATATGTTCATCCAGGGGTGAGGCCGCGCTGACAGGCTGGGTGGTGAAGGTGAGGGTGCTGTCGTTTTTCTGGTAGGTCAGCGCCAGATTGAAGGGCATGCCAACATCCACCTTCCCAATGGTGGTTTCATAGTAAATGAGACCATCTTCACCCAGAGAGCCGCCCCCCAGGTGGGGGGTAATTTCCATCTGGGTAGCGCCGATGGGGTTTTGAATCCGGACGGTTAAATCGTCAACAGTGAAATCTGCCGGCCAAATGTAGGTATAGGTGCGGGTGGTTTCATTAATAAGCAGCCGGGGATCATAAAATTCCAGGCGGATGAGGCTGGTGGGGGCCGTCAGTTTGATCTGCGTCCAATCCACGCCCGAAATGGTTTGAACGTTCAGCGGCGTGGGGGCAGAATCCGAACTGCCAACATAGTACGACGCCTGATAGAGCGTGGTCGCTGCCCGCGGGATAGAGAGGCTGATGGTGGCAGGCAGCTTGACCTGCGGTGACAGGCGAATGGTATAAATGACCAGGACGGCGGTGCGGTCATATTCAGGCCAAATATCGACAACCACCGCCTGGGCTTCAATGGGGGCTTTATTTGTCTGGGCCGCGCCAAACAGCACTGAACTGAGGGTTAGGAGGCTCAAGATGAGATAAAATGCTGACCGGCTTCTGGGCATAACTCAATCTTACCATGAATGCGGGTGGGTGATGATGAGGCGCAGTTAAATTTTTAGTTGTTCGAAGCGGTTTTCTGGCTGCGATTTGAGCGTTTCTCCGCTATAATTGGTTTATGAAAATGGGGCGGACAAAGGTCCGACCGCGCAGATACAAAATAGAAAAGAGGTTATATGGGCGACTCCTCACGCTTTTATCTGGGTAAAAAATTTGATCTGGCAAGCGGCAAGCTGCTGGATCAACCTGTGCTGTATGATCCAGCCGACCTGACCACTCACGCCATCATCACCGGCATGACGGGCTCGGGCAAGACCGGCTTGGGGATTGGAATGCTGGAAGAAGCTGCGCTGCAGCGTATTCCGGCGATTATCATTGATCCTAAAGGCGACCTGACCAACCTGGTGCTGCATTTTCCAGATTTGCTGCCGCAAGACTTTGAACCCTGGCTGGATCCAGAAGCGGCCCGGCGGGCGGGAAAACCGCTGCCCGATCTGGCCGCCGAAACTGCCGCCCGGTGGAAGCAGGGGCTGGCAGACTGGGGACTGGGCCGGGAGCAGCTTTTGGCGCTGCAGCAAGCCGCCCAATACAGCATCTTTACGCCGGGCTCATCTTCAGGGCTGCCGGTGAATATTTTGTCATCGTTCCGGGCGCCAGAAATTCCGTGGGAGGAGAACAGCGAAATTTTACGCGAGAAGGTCTCCAGTACGGTTACGGCGCTGCTGGGCCTGGTGGGCATTGATAATATTGATCCACTGCGCTCGCGGGAACATATCTTGATTTCCAATTTACTGGAACATGCCTGGAGTCGGGGACAGTCGCTGGATTTGACTGAGTTAATTTTACAGACCCAAACCCCGCCCTTTGACCGACTGGGGGCTTTCCCAATTGACAACTTCTACCCGGAAAAAGAACGGTTTGAACTGGCCATGCTGTTGAATAACTTCCTGGCGACGCCCTCCTTCCAGATCTGGCTGGAGGGGCAGCCGCTGGATATTGGGGCAATGTTGTACATGCCAGATGGCCGCCCGCGGCATAACATCTTCTACCTGGCGCATTTGAGTGACAACGAGCGGATGTTCTTCACCACGCTGTTGTTTGCTGCAGTGGAAGGCTGGATGCGGGCGCAGCGCGGCACCAGCGGACTGCGTCTGATGGTGTACTTTGACGAAATTATGGGCTACTTGCCGCCCGTTGCCAACCCGCCTTCGAGGCCCATTATGCTGCGGATGCTGAAACAGGCACGCGCCTTTGGCGTCGGCCTGGTGCTGTCCACCCAAAACCCGGTGGACGTGGACTACAAAGCCCTATCAAACGCGGGGACGTGGATGATTGGCCGCCTGCAAACCGACCAGGACAAACAGCGCTTGCTGGATGGGCTGGAATCGGCCTCGGGTGCGCTGGATCGCGCTGATGCTGACAAATTAATTTCCGGTCTACAGAAGCGCGTTTTCTTGCTGCATAATGTGCACCAGTCGGCCCCGGTTACTTTCCAAACCCGCTGGGCGCTCAATTACCTGGCCGGGCCGCTGACCCGGGGCGAAATTCCGGCGTTGAACAAACTGGCAAAAGCCGTTGCTCCCACAGCCGCGCCGGCCGCGGCGGCCATTCCAGTTAGCCCGCAGGCTGCCTCGATTGCTGAAACGCAGCCCACCCCGGTGGCGGCTGCGGCTGCCCCAAAACCAGCCGCACCGGCGCCGAATGGGTCACAAACCCGCCCGGCGGCCCCGGTGGGTGTGATGGAGTTCTTCCTGCCGAATGATCTGGGTATCAGTCAGGCACTGGCCGCGGCAAACCTGCAACTGGCCGGACTGATTGAACCAGAAGGGATCTTGTATCAACCGGCGCTGCTGGCTCAGGCGCAGGTTCGGTACACCTCACGGCAATATAATGTAGACAGCGCTCGGCGCGTGGCGGTACTGCTGCCCCAGGCGGATGCCGGGCTAATCCGCTGGGAGGAATATCCGTGGGGACCGTATGAGCCAGCGGCTTTAAGCAGCCAGGCCCTGCCCAAGGCCCGCTTTGAAGCGCTGCCAGCCTGGCTGACCGATGCACGCCGGTTGACGGCTCTGCAAAAAGATTTTATTGAATGGGTTTATCGGAACGGCAGTATTCGGTTGCGCTCCAACCCGACCCTGAAACTGGTGGCTGGCCCGGATGTCAGTCAGGCGCAGTTCCGCGAACAGTGCAGCAGCGCAGCCAAGCAGGCCATGCAGGCTGAAGTGGACAAGTTGGAAACCACCTACCGCACCAAGCTGGAGGCGATGAAGCAGAAGATCAAGCGGCAGGAAAAAGAGGTTGAAAGCCAGGAGGATGAAGTATCGCAGCGGCGGACCGAAGAACTGGGCACACATGGCGAACTGGTGCTCAGTCTGCTGGGTGGACGCAAGCGCAGCATCTCATCATCACTGACCAAGCGCCGCCTGACCCAGCAAGCCAAGGCCGATCTGGAAGAAGAAAAGCAGGAACTGGATGCCCTGGAAGAACAATTGATTGCCATGGAAGCCGAACACAAGGCCGCGCTGGCGGCTATTCAAGAGCGCTGGTCACAGGCAGCCAATGATCAGAGCGAAGTGCCGCTATCGCCCTTGAAGAAGGACATCTTTGTAGAGGCTTTTGGAATCGCCTGGACACCCTACTACTTAATCCGCAACGGGGATAAACTGGAAAAGCTGGCGGCTTTTACCGCCCCGGCTTAGAGAGCAGAACCTTTTTGAGATAAAAAATCGCCCGGCAGACGTTCGCCGGGCGATACTTTTTCGGGTTATCCCATTTCGCTGCGCCCTGAAAGGGCTCGCAGAAGGGTGTTTTGGTCGGCATATTCCAGGTCGCCGCCGACGGGCAGGCCGCGCGCCAGACGGGTGACCTGCACCCCCAGGGGTAAAAGCTGCTGGCGCAGATAGAGTGCGGTGGCGTCGCCTTCCATGCTGGGGTTGGTTGCCAGAATGACTTCTCGCACGCCGCCCGCCTGAATGCGCTCAATGAGGGGACGAATTTTCAAATCCTCGGGGCCAATGCCCTCAATCGGAGAAATGACACCATGAAGGACGTGATAGCGGCCCTCATAACCCGCGGTACGCTCCAACGCCAGGACATCGAGGGGTTCTTCAACTACGCAAATCACGCTGGCATCACGGCGAGAACTGGCACAAATTTCGCAGATGGGCTGCTCAGCCAGCGAGATATTGAAGCAAATCTGGCAGAGTGCGGTGGATGATTTGAGTTTGAGCAGGGCCTCGGCCAGCTGGCCGGAGATTTCATCGGGGGCGCGCAGCAGGTAAAAGGCCAGGCGGGAAGCTGACTTGGGGCCAATGCCGGGCAAGCGCTCCAGGGCAGTGATGAGATTCTGAACAGGCAGAGGTAAGACGGGCATAAGCTGCGCCTAGAACAGGCCTGGCATACCTGCCAGACCGCCAGTGAGCGGTTCCATGCGCTGAGCAGCCAGTTCGCGGGATTGATCCAAAGCGAGGTTGACGGCGCTGAGGATCAGGTCTTGCAGCATTTCAGCATCGGCGTCTTTCAAGACTTCGGGGTCAATCTCAACTGAACGGCAGACCTGGGCGCCCGTCATGGTTACCTTGACCACGCCGCCGCCAACAGTGGCGGTGACGGTTTCTTCGGCCAATTGGGCCTGCGCTTGCGCCATCTGTTCTTGCAGGCGTTGAATCTGCTGCATCATACCGCCGCCTTGATTACGGCCACCAACGGGGCGATTAAATCCTTTAGCCATTCTTTATACTCCTCTACGGTTATTCTTTTTGGACTATTTTACCACCCAGGTTGAGGGCGGTGCCCACCAGTCCATCGGGATCTTCGCCATCAGCAGAGAGCCCTCCACCCCGAGCGCCAACCACCACACAGCGGATGGCGGGGCGCACTCTTAAAAGCTGGGCTATGGCATCCTGAGTGATGCGGATGTTATCATTGCTTTCCATTTTGGACTTAACCACCTCAGTGGAAAAGCCCAGAATCAGCACACCTTCTCGCAGCGAAATGTTCTTGCAAGAGTTCAGCAGGGCTTCTGTAGGCGGGCGCGTTTTTTTCACAATCATGCGGATTTGGGGCCAGGCCTGGGTCAGCGCCTGAAGGGTCAGTTCTCCACCAGTCAGGGGTGCGACCGGGGTTGAGGCAGCCTGCGCTGCAGCGGGTTGCTCTGCCGCGGGGGTTGGAGAGCGCTGCTCGGGCACTGGTTCTGGAGGCAAGGGGGGTGGGGCAGTCACGGGCGCCTGTTGAGGTGGCGCTGACTGTGCCAGAGGCGGAGTGATGATCGGTTCTGGATAAGCCACCGCCTGGGGAACGGACATCTGGCGCATTTCGGCCTGTTCCATGGCGGCAATTGATTCAGCCAGGGCTACTTCAAGCAAGAGGCCCGGCTGCCAGCCGCTGCGGGCCTCATTGGCGGCGGCGTTGAAGAGTCGCACAATTTCAAGTAGTTGCCAACGAGTAAAATCCTGAGCCAGGGCAGCCATCTGGGCGCGGGCTTCATCGGTTGCATCCACCAGGCGAGCGTTGCCCATCGAGACCAGCAGCAACGCACGCAGATAATCAATGGTTTGGCGGGCAAACTGGCGCGGGTCGGTGCCGCTGTCCAAAGCCTGATGAATGCTGTCCAATCCAGCGGCAGGCTGGCGGCTGCGGATGGCGCCAACCAGATCAAGTACCGATTTGCTGGTGGCTGTGCCCAGAACTGTTTGGACCAGATCTAAGGAAATGTGCTGACCGGTTGAGGCCACCTGATCAAGCAGGGAGATGGCATCGCGCATGCTGCCGGTAGCCTGACGGGCAATCAGCGTCAAGGCATCTTCATCGGCTTTCAGCCCTTCGTTACTGGCGATTTCTTGCAAGTTGGCAACAATATTGCTGACCGGGATGCGGCGGAACTCGTGACGCTGACACCGGGAAAGAACGGTAGCAGGGATCTTATGAACCTCTGTGGTGGCAAGGATAAAAATGGCGTGGGCGGGGGGTTCTTCCAGAGTCTTCAACAGGGCGTTAAAAGCTGCGGTGGAGAGCATGTGGACTTCGTCAATAATATAGACTTTATAATGTCCCTGGGAAGGCGAGAAATTGATTTTATCGCGCAGGTCGCGCACGTCATCCACACTGGTGTTTGAGGCGGCATCAATTTCAATCAGATCGAGGAAGCGGCCTTCGTTGACCGCGGTACAAAACTCGCAATGGTCACAGGGCCGCTGGGCGGGATCGGGCTCAAGGCAGTTGACGGCTTTAGCCAGCAGGCGGGCGGTGGTCGTCTTGCCGGTGCCGCGGGGCCCGGCAAATAAATAAGCATGGCCAACACGCTCGCTCCGAATGGCATTCTTCAAAGTCTGGACGACATGCTCTTGCCCGACCACTTGCTCCCAGAGGTGAGGGCGCCATTTACGGTAAAGTGCTTGTGTCATAACAGAGTTCTCCTCATCAGGGCAGGCGCAGTTGAGCGCGCTCATTGCCCTGTGAATCGGATAATAAAACCAGCTCGCCTGATTCCCAGACGGGCTCGGTCAGGCCCCAGTATAAGCCTGCGGCGGTGTTACGCCCGGCAAGGGTATAGATCTGAATGGAACCCGAGTTCCAGATCATCTCCGGGAAGGTGAAGACGTGACCATCTTCATCCCGGAGCTGCCAACCGGTCATCCACAGATCGCCAGAGCCGATGCGCGTCAGGGTGATGGATTCGGTGGACACATCGCCCAGGCCAAAGACCGAGGTGATTTCAACCAGGGGTTCACCCAGTGGGGGTACGGTGGCCGTTGGCAAAGGGGTGGGGTTGGGCAACAGGGTCAGTGCCAGGGTTGGTTGAGGGGAGGGCTGAAGTTCTGCCAGCAAGGCGGTATACTGCGGGCGCACAACCCACAACCAGACCAGGATGGTGGTCAGCGCGGAGACCAGCACATTTAATAGAAGATAAGGGATGACACGTTTCCAGGACTTCATGTTGGACCTTTATCAGATGGGCTTGCCCTGCCCCTTGAATGATAGCACAGAATGACGGTAAAATGGGTAAGATGCCTTACCTGATTGATGGTCATAATTTGATTCCCAAAGTGCCCGGGCTGAGCCTGGGCGCAATGGATGATGAGTTGAGCCTGATCGACCAGTTGCAAGTCTTTTGCCGGATAAGCCGGCAGCAGGTGGAGGTCTATTTTGATGGCGCACCTGCCGGCCAGGCGGGCACCCGGCGGTATGGGCAAATTCCGGTTCATTTTGTTAGACTGGGGCGGACAGCAGATGATGCTATTGCAGAGCGGCTGGTCCGGCTGGGACGGGCAGCGCGCAACTGGCGGGTGGTCAGTTCGGACCGGAGGGTGCAGGCCGAGACCCGTGCCCGCGGCGCTGAGGTTGTGACTTCAGAAGTTTTTGCGGCTGAGCTGAGGGCGGCTCAGGCTAGAGCAGACGAGCAGCCCGGCGGCGCTGACCGAAAGTTAAGCTCAGATGAGGTGGATGACTGGCTGGATCTATTTAACCGGGGGAATGAAAAGCCAGGCTAAGGCGATTATCAGGTAACTCTTAAGTGTAATTAATTGATTTTTGATAATTTTGATGTATATTATCGACAAGACACCGGTTCGTTTTTACTGGTAGAAGGTGTCGGACCAGATTGCTATTTCTGCTTGTCCCCCCCATGCAGCAGCATCTGGTTAGGTTCCCTCCCTGAAGATTGCCAGGCATGTCCCCCATGCCTGGCAATCGTTTTAACAGGCTTGAAGGGGGATAATGAAGATGCTATAATCAACACTGCCGCCCCAGTAGCTCAAATGGACAGAGCAAGGCACTCCTAAGGCCTAGGTTGGGGGTTCAATTCCCTCCTGGGGCACAAGTTCTTTCTGCCACAATTAGCTTGTTGGTACCCATTGAGGGTATATATTCAATTCCCTCCTGGGGCACTCATTCACAAAGATTAGGTTGTTGGCACCCATTGAGGGCATATATTCAATTCCCTCCTGGGGCACTCATTCACAAAGATTAGGTTGTTGGCACCCATTGAGGGCATATATTCAATTCCCTCCTGGGGCACAAGTTCTTTCCCCCCGGATTAGGTTGTTGGCCGACATTTATTCCCGTCCTCTCCGCGACGCGCCCTTTAGGGTTAGGGAGGGGCTACAACATTAAAAATCAGAGTGGTCATACCCAGGGATAGGTTTAACCTAACCCCCGCCCTTCCCTGAAGGGAAGGGGGAGCGGCTCCTAGGCGATTGATGCTCCACGTTGCGGTGTTATTTTGTTAATATTCATAAGCCCGCAGTCCGAAAAATAAACAACCGGATGCGGTTAAACCGCATCCGGTGTGAGTGATGGGTAAGGTTGGCGTGAGGCTCAGGGCAGGAAGCCAGAGGCACGCGGGTATGGGATGACGTCCCGGATGTTGGTCATGCCGGTTACATACATGATCAGCCGCTCGAGGCCAATGCCAAAGCCGCCATGGGGGGTGGTGCCGTACCGCCGCAGAGAGATGTAGTCATCATAACTTTCCACATCCATGCCTTTGGTGTTCATGGCCGCAAGCAGGTTTTCCAGGCGGTACTCTCTTTCGCTGCCACCGATCAACTCACCAATGCCGGGCACCAGAAGATCGCTGGCAGCAACTGTTTTGCCATCGTCATTCTGCTTCATATAAAACGACTTTACGCCAATAGGGTAATTGATCACAAAGGTGGGTTTGCCAAAAATCACTTCGGCGATATATTTTTCATGCTCGGTCTGCAAGCCGTCATCCCAATTGACCGGGTATTGAAAATTGACGCCAGACTTCTTTAAGGCTTCAATTGCATCGGTATATTCAATGATGGCAAACTTTTCAGAGATTGCCTTTTTGAGTTTTTCAATCAAACCTTGCTCGTAGAATTGCTCAAAAAAGGCCAGTTCGTCCGGGCATTTTTCCAGAACCTGACCAATAACATAGCGGAACATATCTTCAGCGACTTCGAGAACATCGGGCAGGGTGGCGAAGGCGATTTCAGGCTCGATATGCCAGAATTCAGCCAGGTGGCGGGGGGTGTTGCTGTTCTCAGCACGGAAACTGGGGCCAAAGGTGTAAATCTTGCCAAAAGCCATGGCACCAACCTCGCCTTCAAGCTGACCCGAGACAGACAGGCCCGCTTTTTTGCCAAAAAAGTCGGTGGAATAGTATTCTTCCTCAGTCTTGAACTCAGGAGCAAAGCCATGCGTGGTGACCTGGAACATTTCGCCGCCGCCTTCGCAGTCGCTGCCAGTAATCAAGGGAGCATGGATATAGACATAGTTGTTCTGTTGAAAATATTCATGCAGGGCCATTGACAGGATGCTGCGGACGCGAAAAACCGCATTAAAGGTGCGGGTGCGCAGACGCAGGTGCGGCATGGTGCGAAGGAATTCCAGGGTATGGCGCTTCTTTTGCAGCGGGTAATCTGGGGCACAATCGCCCAAGACGGTGACCTCTTCGGCAGAGATTTCAACAGTACCAGGCTGCAGGCCCGGCACCACTTTGCCAGTGACCATCAAAGCAGCGCCGAGGTGCATGTAATCGGCATCGGCATTAAAATTATTTTTATCAAGAACAACCTGTAAATTTTTAAGGCAACTTCCATCATTCAGCTCCAGGAAGGCCACATTTTTTGAATCTCGTGATGTGCGGACCCAGCCACAGACGCAGATGTTTTGGCCGGTGTACTTGTCTTGCAGAACTTCTTTAATGTCGATGTGTTTCATGATCAGCTATCCTTTCTAGGTACCCTGTAGGAATAATTAAGATGAAATCGGGTACGTATCCACGCGATATGCGGGTAATTGTAGCACGTTTTTATCCAGATTGAGGGGTATCAAAATTCAACAAAGCGATAGGGCGTTTTTATCCTTTGCACATGCGCCGTAAAAGTCTTGACGTTTTTTATGAAAGATGCTAAAATCTCAGCCGTTAAGTGATGCGGGCTTAGTTCAGTTGGTAGAACACCTCCTTGCCAAGGAGAAGGTCACGGGTTCGAGTCCCGTAGCCCGCTCAAATAGATCTACGGCGACGTGGCCAAGTGGCAAGGCAAGGGTCTGCAAAACCCTGATCATGGGTTCAAATCCCATCGTCGCCTCTCATACGTCACAAGGGAAAATGCGGACAACGGTTCGCATTTTTGATTCATGGGTTTCCCCATCAGGGGACGATGCAAATCCCATCGTCGCCTCTACAATAACATTACCCGCTCAAAACGCCTTAAGTGGCGTTTTTTGTTTGCCAATTGCCACACCCCTGGGATGCAGGAGGCAAGGGTCTGCAAAACCCTGATCATGGGTTTCCCCACCGGGACAATGCAAATCCCATCGTCGCCTCTATAATAACATGACCCGCTCAAAACGCCTTAAGTGGCGTTTTTTGTTTGCTGATTGGCACAGGAATTCTTGAGTCGGGTTACTGCAGCGATAGATGTCACCCTGGATAAAGGTATATTTGACAATTTACTCGTTTTTGGGGACTGTATATAATAATTTAGAGAGGGAAACATAACCTCATCAATCAATTTCTGTCTAAGTGGTTCTCTCGTCAAATAATTAGGTTATAATCCTCCTAAACAGGAGGATGCCATGCGAAAAGCCGTAAAGCTACGCACATTAACAACCGAAGAAGAGACCGAAATCCGCAAGTTGGCGGCATCTC
>Ga0208196_1000439_pt1 | contig 56374 bp, 32 predicted proteins | sample AD_JPNNA7_MetaG_FD_184443 | JGI IMG/M metagenome (GOLD analysis project Ga0208196, IMG submission 184443) | Active sludge microbial communities of municipal wastewater-treating anaerobic digesters from Japan - AD_JPNNA7_MetaG (SPAdes) (version 2) | ecosystem: Engineered > Bioreactor > Anaerobic...
TGTATCGCCTTGAATATCATTCGCCGCCTGGGTTATCGGTATGTACCCGACGGACACCGTGCCGCAGCGGCCCAACCGGATCGCGGGTTAGCCTGGCTGCGGTCGGTATGAGCGTTGATAAGCCCTAGCTGGAGTTACTCCCTGTTGACAACGAGCTTTTCCGTGTTATCATGTCGGATGTCGATAACGGAGGTTACCTGCGCAGTGAGAAGCGTGTCGTCGCGGGACGGCAGCGCCGTTATTATATGATCACGCTGCAAGGCGCTGAAGCTCTGGCCGAAGCGCGTGTCCAATTGCGCGACCTCGTCAACGAAGTGTTATCGGACTAACGACGACTTGACTCACAACTGGCAAGGAGAAATTATTTATGAATAGCAGACCGGTATCATTCAAGGACAGGATGCGTGGTTTGCCACGCAACGTGTGGGCGGTCAGTCTGACCAGTTTCTTCATGGATATTTCCAGTGAAATGGTTATCAACATCCTGCCGCTGTTTTTGTCGAATGTGTTGGGCGTCAAGACCAACATCATCGGCCTGATTGAGGGCATTGCCGAGGCGACGGCCAGCATCCTCAAAGTGTTTTCTGGCTGGCTGTCGGATAAACTGCATGCGCGGAAGTGGCTGGCGGTAGTCGGCTATGGGATTTCGGCGCTCGCCAAGCCGTTCTTCTACATTGCCAATACGTGGGAGCTGGTGGCCGGCGTGCGCTGGGCCGACCGGGTCGGCAAGGGGGTGCGCACGGCGCCGCGCGACGCCTTGGTGGCTGACAGTATTGGGGAAGAGCAGCGGGGAATAGCCTTCGGCGTTCATCGTGCCGCAGATACCGCCGGCGCGATGGTGGGATTGATGATTGCGTTACTGGTGATCTGGCTCGCGCAGCGTGGCGTCGGCGAATTGAGCCGGGCCACGTTCCAAACGGTGGTGCTGATCAGTTTGATTCCGGCGGTGTTGGCCGTCATCGCGCTCGCCGTCGGATCGCAGGATGTAGCCGTGACCCAAGTCCATGAGCGCCCGCGTATCTCGTTTCGGGGATTGGGCAAGCCTTTTCTGGTCTTTATGGTGATCGTGGGTTTGTTCGATCTCGGCAATTCATCGGATGCCTTTCTGGTGTTGCGCGCCCAGGAGCGTGGATTGAGTCTCAGCGGCATTTTGGGGATGCTCATCACGTTCAATGCCGTCTACACGCTGGTGAGTGTACCGGCCGGCGCGTTCTCCGATAAGATCGGGCGACGGCGCATCATCGTCGGCGGGTGGTTAGTCTACACGGCTATCTACCTGGGGTTTGCCGTGGCCGGGAAAGGCTGGCACGTGTGGGTGCTGTACGCCATCTACGGGATTTATTACGGTCTGACTTATGGGACGACGAAAGCCATGGTCGCCGACCTCGTGCCGGAGGCGCTGCGCGGCACGGCTTACGGGACCTATAACGCAGTGTTGGGCATTCTAGATTTCCCGGCGTCGCTCATCGCCGGGATTTTGTGGCAGGGTCTGGGAAACTGGAAGGGTTTTGGCGCTTCGGCGCCGTTTTTCTTTGGCGCGGCGCTGTCCCTGATCGCGGCGGTGTTGATGCTGCTGTGGAAGCCGCAACCATCACTTCAATAGAACTTACACCCATGGCCGTTTGTAGCGTTACAACCAGTCATGGGTTGACACTTCAGCCATAGGCGACGACCTTCTCATCTCCCCAACTCCTCTGAAAATAGCCCCAGAGCACCCCGAGTTCACAGAGAAAAACTCAAATTCTTTGTGGCCTGCGGGGTGAAAAGTTTTCATTCCACCGCCGGTGAACCGTCCCCTTCATGATGAATTCCCTTGCAAGCGGGGAAGAAGGGAGCGGCAAAATGGGGGTGTGGGCTTCTGGTACGTCAACGCCGCCCTGCACAAAGCGGAGCGGCGTTGACATGATGAAGCCTGTCGCCGGTCTAGCGGTTCTTCTTAAAGTAGACATCCATGTAAACGGCCAAAATCAGCACAATGCCCTTCACAACATATTGCCAGGACGAGGGAACGTTCAAGATTTGCAGGCCATTGGTGAGGCTGGCCATAATCAGCGAACCAATCATGGCGCCAAAGACGGTACCTTCGCCGCCGAGTGTCGAGGTGCCACCCAGAATACAACTGGCGATGGCGTCCAGTTCGTAGCCTTGACCGGCGGCAACCGTTCCGTAGCCGATATAGGAAGCCAGCACCACGCCGGACACGCCGCACAGGAGCCCCATCACCACAAAAATGGTGAAAATGTTTTTCTTGATGTTGACGCCGGAAAGCCGCGCCGCCTCGCGGTTGCCACCGATAGCGTAGGCATAACGTCCAAAGCGGGTGTTGTTCGAGACGTAGCTCATCACGACGGCAACAATCGCCAACAGCAGCACGGGAATCGACACGCCATTGAAGGAATTGACAATGGCCACGTAGGCCACTATCAGCACAGAATAAAGGGCTGTCTTAAGAATGTCCATATAGAGAGGTGAAAGTTCGAAACCGTAACGGCGTTTCTTCTGGCGGCCGTTGAACATCGTGTAAAACAACAGCGCAATCACCCCGGCCGCGACAATCCAACCGGTCGCTGGATTCAGGTATCCTTGCCCGATCCATGAAAAGAGGGGCTGATTGGCGGGGATGGTCTTTCCCTGGGTCACGATCAGAATGCCGCCGTTGAATGCCCATTGGGAACCGAGGGTGACGATAAAGGCAGGTACGGCAAGATACGAAACGATGTAACCCTCGATCGCGCCCACCAGGGTGCCCACCGACAAACCCGCGATAACTGAAAGGATTGTGGTCAGCAGTTCCTGATCGGGTAAAATCGTGTGCCAGATATTGGCCTGGAGTTGGGCGACAATGACCGAGACAAAACCGGCCACTTTGCCAACACCCAGGTCGATGCCTCCGGTGACGATGACCAGCACCATGCCACAGGCCAGGAAGGAAGTCACGGTCATTTGGCGAATCAGGTTGGAGATGTTTTGCGGTGATAAGTACAGGCCCCCCGTCGCAATGGTGAAGAGGATCCAGATGAAAATCATCGCCATAATGATGGCATACGTTTGGATATTGGTGCGGAATTGCCTGGTGAGAGTGGAAACCACACCTTGTACTGAGCCGTTATGGGAGGTTTTGTTCATACCTTTACCTTCTTTAGTCAGGATGTTGTTTCAAGCAACGCCGGTAGCGAGTGACATCACACGCTCTCGGGTCGCCTCGGCAATGTCCAAGGTGCCGGCAGAACGACCCGCGTGCATCACCAGAACCCGGTCGCTCATTCCCAGAACTTCCTCTAGGTCGCTGGAGATCATAATGATGGCAATGCCCTGGGCCGTGAGGTCGTTGATCAAGTTGTAGATCTCGTATTTGGCACCTACGTCGATGCCGCGTGTAGGGTCGTCCATAATCAGCACTTTAGGGTTAGACATCAGCCATTTGGCGATGACGACCTTTTGCTGGTTACCGCCCGACAGGGTTTCGCACAACACGTTCAGATGCGGCGCTTTGATGGCCAGCTTTTGGGCGAAAGTGCGGCTGGTTTGCAATTCAGCGTTGTCGTCAATTTTGTACCACGTCGCAAAGCGATCCAGGTTGGGCAACGAGATGTTCCGCAGGACAGATTGTATCAGCACCAAACCGTGACGCTTGCGATCTTCGGGTACGAGGCTCAGACCTTGCATCATGGCGTCATGCGAGTTGGTGATATTGCGTATCTGTCCTTCCAATTTCACCGTGCCCTGGGTAATTTTTCCGTACTCACCAAAGAGCGTCATCGCCAGTTCTGTGCGCCCCGACCCCATCAATCCGGCAATGCCCAGCACCTCGCCCTGGCGCAGGTTAAAACTGACGCCCTTGAGCACTTCGCGTGTGCTCTCTTCGGGATCGACGGCGTGCAGGTCCTCGACTTCGAGAATCACTTCGCCGGGCTGACGCTGGCTTGTAGGGAAACGATCTGTTATCTCGCGCCCCACCATGTAGTTGATGAGTTTCTCGATCGTCAGGTTCTGGGTGGGTTGGGTGGTGACAAGGCGGCCATCGCGCAGCACGGTCACGGTATCGGCGATGGAGAAAAATTCGTTCAACTTGTGGCTGATGTAGATGCAGGTGACGCCGTGCTCCTTGAGCGTATGCAGGATTTCCATCAACTGCTCGATTTCGGCCTCCGTCAGGGCGCTGGTCGGCTCATCGAGGATGAGAAGGCGGGCATTTTCCGCGAGGGCCTTGGCGATTTCCGTCATCTGCATCTTGCCGACGCCGAGATTCTTGATGAAGGCCTGAGGGTGGATATCGAGTTTGTACTCTTGCAAAAGCTCTTGTGTGTCTGCATAAAGCTTATCCCAGTTGATGGCTTTATGTTCGAGCGGCTCTTTGCCCAGGAAGATGTTTTCTCCCACGGTGATACCCGGCACTAGCGTGAGTTCCTGGTAGACAATGGCGATGCCGGCTTCGATAGCTTGCCGGATCGAGCTGCTTTCCAGCTTCAACTCCCGCCCTTCGAAAAAGACCTGACCCTCATACGTTCCCCGGGGGTAGACGCCGGACAGGATTTTCATCAGGGTTGATTTACCCGCGCCGTTCTCGCCGCAGATACCGTGGATTTCACCCCGTCGGATCTGGAGGGAGACATCGCGCAAGGCTACGACACCGGGAAATTGTTTGGTGACGTGGCGAAAATCCAGGATAATGTCTTTGTCGTCGGGATCAGCCATGGTGCTCAGACCATCGCTGACACCGGCGCTCATTACAGCACTATCATCATTCATTACACGTGCTCCTCCACCGCGAAACGATATTCATAAAGAACCCCGTCACTGTTGCAAAAAGTGCCTTCTCATAGCAAGCCAGTTATATACCTTACTACAAGAAGGCACAATCTGCTTACCACCCTACTTTACATACTTCCACCCTTAGGGCTTCGGCGGACGCTGAGCCTCAGGGATGTCGCGGTAAACGTCGTCGTAGGGCTGGAAGCCGCTCTTGACGACGATATCGTAAACATTATCCTTGTTGACCTGGACAACGGGCAGGAATTTGCAGGGTACTTCGCCCGTCTTGGAGGAATCGTTGGTGAGTTCGGCCAGAGGGTACATCTGGAGATCGGGTTTCTCACCCTTCAGCAGTTTGTCCACCAGATCGACGGCCAGAGGGGACAGTTCGCGGATGTCTTTAAAAACGGAGACGGTCAGTTCCCCCTTGACGATGCTGTTACAGCCGTCTGCCGTCGCGTCCTGTCCCGAGATGGGGACTTTGCCGGCCAGGCCTTGAGCCTTCATCGCCTGCAGGGCACCCAGGGCAGTGCCGTCGTTGGAAGCGACCACTGCGTCAATGTCGTTGCCTGCCGCGGTCAGGATGTTCTCCATCAACGTGAGGGCGTTCTTGGGATCCCAGTTGTCCACCCACTGATCGGCGACGATTTCGATCTTGCCTGCCTCTTCCAGCGGATCGAGAACCGAGTCCTGCCCCTGGCGCACCAGGATGGCGTTGTTATCGGTGGGGCTGCCGCCCATCTTGACGACGCGGGCCGGGCCATTGGCCGCCACGTCCCAGTTTTCGGCATCAATGGCCGCCATTACGCCCAAAGCCTGCTGACGCCCTACTTCGACATTGTTGAAGGAGATGTAGGCGGAAATGTCAGGGGTTTTGATCAGGCGGTCGTAGGCAAGGACGATGACACCTTTCTTGGCGGCATTGCTGGCAGCCGTAGCGGCAGCGTCGCCGTCTTCGGCGATGATGATGAGGGCCTTGACGCCCTGCGTGACCATGTTGTCAATCTGGTCGTTTTGCAGCTTCACGTCGTGGTTAGCCTCCTGGGAAATCACCTCGTAGCCTTTTTCCTCCAGCAACTTCCGCATCAGGACTTCCTCGTTCTTCCACCGCTCGACGGCAAAGTCGGAGAACGACAGGCCTATCTTGGTTTTTCCGCCGCCCTCGCAGCCGGCAAAGCTTGTCAAGAGCATTGCCAAAATGAGAATCGTTATCAAAGAACGTGTAATGCGAGACATATCTATTTCCTCCTGAGATTATTTTGTGTATTTTTGAGATAGAAAATGGTTAAGTGTTGTTTTTTACGGGTTTTTGGTTTGAACCGGACCTCCTTTCCCAAAAAATCTGCCGTTGAGTCTTGACCGTCTGGGTTCAACTAAAAATCAAGGTGCAAACGGTTTATCGTGTCACCCTTGTAGTCTATAGTGTTTTGTAAAAGTGTCGATAACGATACCGGTATCGTTATCGAGACTAACCCACACTATAGCACAATTTTTTCACACTGTCAATAGGCTTTTCGGCAATGGGGTCATGGTTCAGATATTGCAAAAAAGAGGATAACCATGCTATATTAGTTCACCCCCGGAGAACGCCAGGTCTACCGGGAAATCCGTTTTTGTGACTTGGCGTTCTCTGAGGTGAGGGCAGGGCAAGCGGCAGGTCTCTTATTCCCGCAGAGCGCTATAGCCGGTGATGCTGTTTCCGCGCTATGAGGATCGGCTTAAGGGTTGTACGTCCGCAATACCAATGGCAGGTAAATCGCGCGCGCTTGCACCGTCGTGTAAAGGCTGTCGGTGTCGCCCCACGCTCCGGGGGCACTGATGACGACACGGTTGTGTAACATCCCCGCAGCACTTGAGGCGACCGTTGTGGTGATGACGATGGTGGCTGTGTCGCCGGCCCCTAAGGCATCAACTTCCCATACCCACTGCTGACCGTCGACATAATCCGGGGCGGGCAGGGCGTCGCCGACGACCACGTCTGCAGGAAGGGTGTCGGTGAGGATAATGTTGCTGGCCGTTATGGAGCCTTTATTTCCGTATGTCAGAGTGTAGACCAGGGTATCGCCTGGATAGACTGCATCGTCGCTGCCCGCTTTATCCACGCTCAGAATGGCGCCCTCGGTGATGACGTGGGTGGCCCACAACGCTTGTACCGATGTGTGCGTTGGCGCATTCAGCACCGCGGTGTTGGTGATGATCTCCGCGTTTGCCGGCGCGACGGCAACCAGGTCAACTTCCCATCCTGCGCCCGGGGGCAATGTGCCGATTGTCCATTTAAGCAATGGAGGGATGACCGTCGCGGGCGGGACGGAGGCGCTGACCAACGTCACGCCGGTGGGCAGTACGTCGAAGACTTCAACGTTGTGGTAGGCTACAAGCCCGTTGTTCTCACAGTGCAGAGTGTATTCTAGCTCGCCATGGAGCAACGCGGCCATATCGCCTTCCTTGATCAACTGCAAATGATCGGTCGCCGGGGTGACTGTGATCAGGAGGGCGTCTGTGGCGGGAGTGATGCCATCGGCGGTGACGAGTGTCTGGTTGAGCCATGAGGCATGGCCGGAAAGGACACGCACTTGCACCGTGATAGCGTGCCCCGCGGTATCAGGTCCAACCGAGGGCGCAGTGAATAGCAGAGTCCCATCAGAGACGGACGCCGGCGCAGGCGACGCGGAAATGAATTGCACACCGGCAGGTAAAAAATCGTACAAACGCACGTTGAAGGCTTGCGAGCCGGGGTTGGTGTTGGTGTAGGCGATAGTGTAATTCACGATGTCGCCGGGTTGTGGCGCGGTATGATCCGCGGTTTTGTCGACGGTGAGCGCCGGATTGCCAATGGGGCTTTCAAAGAGCAGCGGTTTTGGCATGACCGCGCCGGCCTCCGATTCCTGCGGCAAGACTAAGCCGACGATGAACAACACCCCGATGATGGCAAAACTGAAGACGGCGGTCCACTTCGTGGTGGATACACTGTGATTCACCCATTCATTTGACATCATAGCCTCCTTTAAGTAAGAACAGAGCACACAGAGTTCACAGAGAAAAACACCAATTCCTTGTGTCCTTCAGGGTGAAAAGTTTTCAGTCAACCGCTGGTAAACGCCAGTTCATGTGAAATTCCTTTGGAAATAGTTTCTGAAAAATAGTCTGTCCGGTAATCATGAGTTGGATCGTCCTGTGATCATTTCCATTAGCGTAGCTGCACTGTAGATTCCATTGCCCTCCTTCCGAGAAATTTTTCTGCCTGGTAAAAAGCATAGCTTAGGTTTAGGACTTACGTAAATCTGCGTTTGTCACTACCAATCCTCCACCACGGGCTTGCGTAAGTCCTGTGTTGTCTGCTGACAATAGTGGAGTTCTCGGCGTGCGTGGAGCAGACTTACTACGTGCCCTTATTGTATACTATTTTGGCAACTATTCAGCCACCCTTACCAGGTGGCAAATGGGACTTTGGGGAGGGCACATAATAGGTTACCTCTTCGGCAGGTGCTGACCCTCTCATCCCCCAACCCCCTTCTCCCCCGCAAGCGGGGAAGAAGGGGGCAAAAGGGGGGTGTGGCGACACCCCCACCCAAAATCCCCCTTCCTGGAGGGAAGGGGGGCAGGGGGGATGGGCTGATAGAAACACGCCTATCTTGTCATACAGCAGCACCTGGCCTACCAAAGTCTACGCCAAACCTGGCATAGGGAATAAGTGGCTTCGTCAGGTTTACGAGCCTGAATAGATACCTATTTTGGACTAAAAGGCACGTGAGGGCAACACGTATAGTGCAAATTATGGGGGGACGCTGTGGCCGGCCTCTGACCACGCCCGCCTGTGCCCGGCGGTGGCTCGGTCGGAGACCGGCTACAGCTCGTCAGGCATCCATGATCAGATGAACATCTTCCTTTTGCCAATAATCTGTCTTATACCCCACACAGTCACGCCGACAACTTATGACCTGGAATGTTACGTTGCCTGCACTGTCCCTGCCGCGCAGTCGATTGCCCCCTTCGTTATCTGCGGTATACTGTATTTTTAACGCCCGCCCCTGGCGAAGCGAGGAGAGGAGACGATGAAAGCGACAATAGTGGAAGAAGCCCATAATCGCGTGGTGTGGGAAGTCAAAACCGCGTTGTTGTGGATGGTGCTGGGTTTGTTCGGCGGCGGGATTGGCGCTGCGACGTGGCTCGCCGTGGCACCCAGTCCACTTCATCTGACGCTGGCGGGCATCTTGATGGCGCTGGTGATCAGCGTCGCTGGGTTTCTGGCGCTGACAACGCCGCTCGCCGAGCAGGGTGAAGTGGAACGCACGTTGGATGGAGGCCACGTGGCCCGCACGCGCTGGTGGCTTTTCTTCGGCAAGCGTCTGGCGTGGGAAGCGCCTTTGGAGGTCATCGTCGGATTCCGCCCTGAACCCCGCCTTTTCGAGGACACCGCTGAGCAGACGTACACCCTGTCACGGCTGGTGGCGCTGGTGGCAGACGCCGATCCGGTGCCGTTGACGGACTGGCTCGATCCGCCATTTGTGCTCGACCTGAGTGCATCGCTGACAAAGGCGGCGCGATTGAACGTTGAGGCGGAATGAGTGGCGAACCGGGGAAAGCTTTACCGTCTGGAGGGCATCGTTCTTAGCCGCCGCGACCACGGCGAAGCCGATCGCATCGTGAAATTGCTCACCGCCGCCGGCAGTGTGGATTTGCTGGCGAAGGGCATCCGCAAGCCGTGTTCCCGCAAGGCCGGGCATCTGGAACTTTTTTCCAAGACGCAGGTGCTGGTATCACGGGTCACGGGGTCATGGGACATCATCAGCCAGGCAGAGGTGATGCAGGTCCATCCTCGCTTACAGGAGGATTTTCGCCTGGGCACGTATGCGCGCTACGTCGCCGAGTTGGCGCTCCGTTTTTTTGAGGGTGAGACCGATCCCCAGCTTTACATTTTGGTGGATGACGTTTTTTCTCGTCTGGATGGCGATGTGGATCCGGCGTTGTTGACGCGCTGGTACGAACAGCGCTTGTTGACACTGGCGGGCTTTCGTCCGGAGTGGGGGATATGTGTGGGCGATCTCTGTCGCACACCGCTGCGTCCGCGCGCCGACGATCGGCGGCCCTATGGCCTCGACATAGAGCGCGGCGGCGCGGTGTGTCACGAGTGCTTTGCAGCGGAGACGCGCGAGCACACCGTGTATCCTCTGTCGCCAAGCGCACTGTCGTGGCTTCAGGCGTTGCAACGTCGTCGTTTTGAGGAGGTGACGCCGTTCGCTTTGCCGGAGCGCACCGCCAGAGAGCTGGCCCAGGTGATGGAGCAGTACATCGCTTACCATCTGGAGCGCCGACCGGCGGCCCTGCGGTTGCTGCACGATAGCCGTGTGTAAAACTGGTCAGCAGATTGAGCAGATTAAGCAGATTTTTGCTTTCTAATTCCGTGTGTTTTGTGTGTGCCGGGGCTTATTATCGAGGGTGAACTCGTGACGAATGTGGGCGATTGGTTGTTGGAAGGCGAGCCGTGGGTGGCGTATCGCACGCGGATGGATCTGCTGCGCCAGGCGGAGGATGATCCTCAAGTGGTAGCGGCGCGGCAGGCGACCCTTGCACACCCACACATTCAGGCGTTGTTGGCGGAGTTGTCCGCATGGCCCGGAGCGTCGCTGAAGCGTCACAATGACGCGAGCCATGTGTTGCACAAGCTGGTCTTCATCGCCGATATAGGCCTGCGTGTGGATAATCCCGGCGTTGCCGCGATTGTGGAGCGTGTGCTGGCGCATCAATCCGCACAAGGGCCGTTTCAGGTCTTGACCAACATCCCTACCCATTTCGGCGGCCGCGGCGAGGATGAATATAACTGGATGTTGTGTGACGCCCCCCTGATACTCTATGCACTGGTCAAATTCGGTTTGGGCGACGATGTGCGGGTGCGGACGGCGGTGGCGTATCTGGCGGACCTAGTGCGCGACAACGGCTGGCCTTGCGCCGGTGCTCCGGAGATAGGCAAATTTCGTGGCCCGGGGCGGGCGAGCGATCCGTGTCCTTACGCCAACCTGCTTATGCTCAAGCTGCTGGCGGAACTCCCGGAATGGCGTGATTCAGCGGCGGCTCACGCTGGCGCAGAGGCCGCACTCACGCTATGGGCGCAGCGCAAAGAGCGGCGGCCTTATCTTTTTGCGATGGGAACCGATTTCGCCAAACTCAAAGCACCGTTGATCTGGTACGACATCTTGCACGTGCTGGATGTCCTCTCGCGCTTTCCGTGGCTGCGCGACGATCCGCGTGTGCAGGAGATGGCGACGCCGGTGGTTACCAAAGCCGATGCCGACAGTCGTTTCACACCCGAATCGATCTGGACGGCGTGGAAGGGCTGGGACTTCGGCCAGAAGCGCGCGCCCTCACGCTGGATGACGCTACTCGTTGTCCGTATGTTGGAGCGAATCTCTACCACGAATCCACACGGATTTTCACGAATGGTCAGCAATTAGTGGGGATTCGTGAGGATTCGCGGCTAATCTCGGAGGATTGGATGGAAATAGAACCGTTTTTCGCGCCAGATCAATATGTCACCGCCGAATTCACCATTCGCAGTTACATGCCCGGCGACGGGCCCTGGCTGGCGGAAGCGGTCAATGCCTCTTACGAACACTTGAAACGCTTCATGCCGTGGGCTAAACCCCATACGGAAGATGTTGAAGCTGAACAGACGGTTCGCCGTTGGCGCGGCGAATACCTGCTGGCCACGAATTTCACCCTGGGAGTTTTCGCCCCTGACGGCAAACGGTTGTTGGGCAGTTCCGGTTTTCATCTGCGCGAGGGCGAGCTGAGCAACCACGCCGCCGAAGTTGGCATGTGGATTCGCGCCGACGCCGCTCACAAGGGGCTAGGCCCGCGCGTTCTGCGCGCCATCCTCACCTGGGGCTTCTCCGAATGGCCTTGGGAGCGCCTGACCTGGCGTTGCAATGAGGAGAACGTCGCCAGCCGCCGCACCGCCGAAAAAGCCGGCATGCAGTTCGAGGGTCGCTTCCGCGCCGCCATCCTGTTGCCCGACGGTACGCGCGAGACCACTCTCGCCTTCGCCGCCTTGAAAGGGGAATGGGGACGGGGTGAGGGGGAGATGGGGTGAGGGAGGGCCGTTCGCTCATTCGCTGATTCGCAATTCACGAATCAATCCGTTGACATCATTCGAGGTGAACCACGTATGCTGACATTTCAAGAAGTCCTTCTCCGCTTGCAACGTTACTGGGCCGATCAGGGCGCGCTGCTCTGGCTGCCGTACAGCGAAAAGGTCGGCGCGGGCACGATGAACCCGGCGACCTTCCTCCGCGTTCTGGGGCCGGAACCCTGGAACGTGGTTTACATCGAGCCGTCGTACCGGCCCGACGATGGGCGCTACGCTGAAAACCCCAACCGGATGCAGATGCACACCCAGTTGCAGGTCATCCTCAAGCCCGACCCCGGCGACCCGCAGGAACGTTACCTCAAGAGCCTGGAGGCCATCGGCATCCGCCGCGAAGAGCACGACATTCGTTTTGTCGAAGATAACTGGGAAAGCCCGGCGCTCGGCGCGTGGGGTCTGGGCTGGGAAGTCTGGCTGGACGGACAGGAAATCACACAGTACACCTACTTTCAGCAGGCCGGCGGCATCAACCTGGAAATGCCCGCCGTCGAACTGACCTACGGTTTGGAACGCATCGTGATGTACCTCCAAAACGTCCGCTCAGTGTGGAATATCGCCTGGGACGAGCACCACACCTACGGTGAAATTCTGGCCGATCAGGAAGTCGATCATTGCCGCTATGATTTCGAGTACGCCGATATCGCCCGTTTGCAGGCGATGTACGACCTGTTCGAGCAAGAGGCGTTGCTGAATCTCCACCATGGCCTGGTGGTCCCCGCGCTGGATTACATTCTGCGCTGCTCGCACACCTTCAACCTGCTGGACGCGCGGGGGACGGTCGGCGTCACCGAGCGCGCCGTCTTCTTCAAGCGGATGCGTGACCTGTCGCGGCAGGTCGCCGAAGCGTACCTGGCGCAGCGTGACCGGGCCGGCTTCCCGTGGAAGAAACGCCCCGGTCTGACATCCACCCTGGTAGTGCCGGGTGCGTTGATGCACTTGCCGTTGGAAGAGAAAAGGCCGCCGTCGACAGCAACCGTGCCGGTCCAGGGACGCGCCCCTTTCCTCTTCGAGCTGGGCGTGGAAGAACTGCCCGCCGGACATCTGAGCAGTGCCCTGGCGCAGTGGCGTGAGCTGGTGCCCGCTGCCCTCGATGCAGCGAAGCTGGCCCATGGCGACGTCCACATCTGGGGCACGCCGCGCCGTCTCGTGGTCTATGTGCCGGACATGGCGCTCAAGCAGGCCGACGAGACGATGGAGGTCAAAGGCCCACCCGCCCGTGCCGCCTTCGACGCGGAGGGCAAGCCGACGCGCGCTGCGCAGGGCTTCGCCCGCTCGAAGGGCGCGGATGTGGCGGATTTACAGGTCCGCGAGACGGAGGGTGGCGCGTATATCTTCGTCACCCGGCACATCCCTGGTCGTCCCGCCTCCGAGGTGCTGGCGGAACTGTTGCCCGACTGGATCGCCCGGTTGCGCTTCCCCCGCGCGATGCGCTGGAACGAAACCGGCATCGCTTTCAGCCGGCCCATTCGCTGGCTGCTGGCGCTCTTGGGCGAGGATGAGGTACCTTTTACCTATGCGGGTTTGTCGAGCGGGCGCGTCACCCGCGGCCCGCGGCCGGCAGGATCACCGGAAGTGGCGCTGGGCGCGGCGGCGGATTATCGAGCCACGCTGGCCTCCTATGGCATCCTCGTGGATCCCGAGGCACGCCAGGCGGAAATTCTACGCCAGGCGCAGGCGGTGGCGGCGAAAGTCGGCGGGCAGATTCCTGCCGATCCGGCGTTGGTGGAGGAAGTGACCCACCTGGTCGAAGTCCCCACGGCCCTGCTTGGCTCGTTCGAGAAGCGTTATCTGACGCTGCCGCAGGACGTGCTCATCGCTGTGATGAAGAAGCACCAGCGCTACTTCCCCGTGTTGGATGAGCGCGGGCGCATCATGGCGCACTTCGTCGCCGTCCGCAACGGCGGGACGGAGCACCTGGACCTTGTCCGTCAGGGCAATGAAGATGTCATCCGCGCGCGTTATGCCGATGCGGAGTACTTCTACAACCAGGACTGCCGCCGCCCGCTGGCGGATTACCGCGACGGGCTGGCGAAACTGACCTTCCAGGCGGACCTGGGTTCGATGTTGCAGAAATCCGAGCGGGTGGAGAAACTCGCGGAGTGGGTAGGGGAGCAGATGCGTTTGTCCGCCGCAGAAAGAGACACCTTGGCGCGGGCGGCATATCTGGCGAAGGCCGATCTCGCCACGCACATCGTGGTCGAGATGACGAGCTTGCAGGGCATCATGGGCCGCGAGTACGCCAAACGTTCCGGCGAACCGGCGGCGGTGGCGCAGGCGATCTTCGAGCACTATCTGCCGCGCGCGGCAGGGGATCCGCTGCCGGAAAGCGGGCCGGGCATCGCGTTGGCGCTGGCGGATCGGCTGGACAGTCTGGCAGGGTTGTTTGCCGTGGGCCTGGCGCCGACGGGGTCGGCGGATCCCTACGGCTTGCGACGGGCTGCGGCCGGCGTCGTGCAAATTCTGTTGGAGCGTGGACTTCGCCTCTCCACGCGCGCGGCATTAGCGGAAGCGGCGCGTAGGCTGCCCGTGACGATGTCGCCGGAAACGCTGGATGCTGCCGTAGACTTTATCGTTGGGCGGCTCCAGGTGATGTTGCGTGAGGCGGGCCTGGCGTTCGACGTGGTCGAAGCGGCGCTGGCAGCGCGGGGCGAGAATCCCGTCCTGGCCCGCGAAGCGGCGCAACAGCTCACGGCGTGGGTCGCCAGGGAGGATTGGAGTGTGCTGCTCGACAACTACGCGCGCTGTGTGCGCATCACCCGCGATCAGCCGCGCTTCCTGCTAGACCCGATGGTGCTGTGCGAACCTGCCGAACAGGCGCTCTACAAGGCGCTATGTACCGCCGAGGCCGCCATCAGCCCTGAAAGCGACGTAGACAGTTTCCTTACGGTCTTTACGCCGCTGGTGCCGTGCATTCAGACATTTTTTGACGCCGTTCTGGTGATGGACAAGGATAACACGCTTCGTGAGGCGCGCCTGGCGCTGCTACAGCGCATCGCCGGGCTGGCGGAGGGGATCGTGGATTTGAGCAAGCTGGAGGGGTTTTAGCGGTTAGCGTTCAGCTTTCAGCAAAGACTTGGCGGCGTTCTAGCAAACGGAAAGGGCAGATCATAACTGGCTTGGGTTCGCGGTTGCCATCGCGGACAGTGCATGTGCCAATAGATACGTCTGGCGCACTTTTGCGGGTTTTCAAACATCTGCGATCCAGGTAGGTGCACTTGTTGGCGCGTTATCAAGGTGTTCCAATCGGCCTGCGCGTGGGTTGAGACTGTGTATAGTTCTAGCACTTGGCTCATAATAACCTCATACAGCGTTGTTCGGCAAGATGTAAATATTCCTCACTAATGTCAATTCCTACCGATTTGCGAAATAGTGTCCGTGCGACCAGCATTGTGGTGCCGGTGCCACAAAAGGGATCAAGGACAATGCCATTTTCGGGACACGTGGCTAGAAGGGGAATTTTGCACAGATCCTCTGGATAGGGCGCAAAATGGGTATCTCTGGCCTGGGTATCTTCCGGTAGAATATCCCACACGTCGCCGGGTTTGCTGCCGTTGGGGTTGTATTTCAGAAAGTAAAATCCTTTTTCCGCTAATTCGCGCGCTCGTCCAGAGACTTGCTGTGAATCGGAGTGTGTAGTACGTTGTTGTCCACGAATAATCATTCTGAAATCGGCGATTTCTCCCAAACGCACTTTGTTCAGCATCGTTTCCAGAGCTTCCATTGCGGCCTCTTTTTCGACTTCGGTTAACGCCGTGGAGAGCTCGATTTGTCGCTTGTAGCGGACTCCGGTGACGCCGGTGGCCGAGACCACGGCGCCATTGACGATTTTCGTTTTGCGCGGATTGGCGCGGATGGCATCAACGTTGTAATAATAATCTTTTTCTCTTTGTACGAAATGAAAGATATTTTCGTGAACATTCCGCAAACGGTCAGAGGTGTATCAGGTCCGCCTTTGACCTTGTGCCAGATCACACTGTTGCGTAGTATCCACCCTTATTCATCGGTTAACGCCAGAGCGACTCGCCAGGGCAAACCTAAAAGATGCTTGTTGTAATAAGCGTCGCCGATATTGAGCCAGAAGGAACCTTGCGGTTTGAGCACACGTTTGACTTCCACAAAGACCGACAATAGATGGTGGATGTAGTCATGGTAATCTTCTTCCATGCCGATGCCACCATTGTTGTATTGGCGCTGCCCCCAGTAGGGTGGACTGGTGATGCAACAATCAAACGTTGCTGGCGGGATGTGGCGCAGCACCGTCGCTGCGTCGCCGAGGATGAACCGCGGCGCGGTATCTAGACCCGCAACATAGGCGGTGATATCTTCTTCAAGGGTATAGGAGCCGGTAATGCTTGTTTGTTGGATATTCATTTTTACCTCAGGAAGATCAACTATAGTATATCCTGAAAGCATCGATTTAGACAATACACCAAAACTAAAATCTCTACAGTCTTTGGCTCTTTGATTATTTAGGACTTACGCAAATTTCCGTTTGTAGTGACGGCTTTAGCCGTTCTTAGCTCCTAAGAGACGCCTGAAGGCGTCACTACCAATCCTCCGCCGCTTGATTCGAGCCAGCCTTGCGTAAGTCCTGTATTTTGTTATGCATCCTTTGTCGCTTCTGCTATAATGGGCTGATGTTGTGCCGTAGAGGTGGGGTGTGGTCACGTTTGCTTTGGCAGTGAACCGGGTTTCCCTGGATGCGGAAGCGAATCTGAATGTGATGGTGCGGATGGCGCAGACAGCGGCGGATGGCGGTGCTGACGTTATACTTTTCCCGGAAGCAGCGCTGACCGGATTGATCAACAACGACGATCCTACGCACGATTGGCCGCTCGGGCAGCCGGTCCCCGGCCCGGCAACGGAAGTGTTCGCTGCCGTGGCACGGGCGCGCCAGGTGTGGCTCGGTTTTGGGCTACTGGAACGCGATGGCGCGCGGTTGTACGACACGGCGGTGCTGCTGTCGCCCACAGGTGAGATTGCGCTCAAGTACCGACGTATCAGTCCCGGCTGGCACGGACGGCGCGCCGATCCGGCGGTGTATGCGCACGGGATCGACATCTCCGCAGTGCAGACGCCGTGGGGAAAGGCTGCGTTTTTATTATGCGGCGATCTCTTCGACGATAATCTTGTGCAACAGGTGCGGATGCTGGAACTGGATTGGCTGCTGTTCCCTTTTGCACGCGGCTTTGACGATGGAACTTGGGATCAGGCACGGTGGGAGCACTATGAACTGCACAAATATGCTGCGCGCGTCCGCGTGACAGGTGTAACGATGCTGTTGGTGAATTATCTCTGCGGAGACGATCTGCGAGACGATGGCACGTTTGGCGGCGCATGGGTGATCTCCGGCATTGGCGAAGTTTTGGCGCAGCAGCCATTGGGACAGGACGGCCTGCTGCTGGTGACGCTGTAGCCATCTGTTGGTGATGGAATGACACTTTGATCAAGTATCTGATTTGGGACGCCGGCGGCACGCTGTTCGATACGTACCCCGCGGTGGTGGAGGCGTGCCACGCGGCGTTGAGCGGCTTCGGTAAGGAAGCCCCATCGGCGTGGGTGATGGCGCTCTGCAAGCAGACCACATCTTATGGCATTCACACCCTGGCGAATACGTTTGCCCTGGATGAGGAGACCTTTCAACAGCATTTCAAGCGCTCGTATGCGGACATCGGCGAACAGTACCAGCCGCCGTTCCCCGGCGTGAAGGAGGTCTGCCGCTACATCTGCGAGATCGGTGGGCAGAATTTCATCGTGACGCACCGTTCGCGGGCTTCATTGCAGGCACTTTTGGAAGCTCATGGGATGGCGCGCTACTTCACTGACTTCATTGCCAGGGAAGATCCATACCCGCGCAAACCTGATCCCGCCGCGATTGAAGCCCTGATTGCGCGGTATACGCTCGACCGCAGCCAGTGTCTTCTCATTGGCGACCGCGACCTGGACATCGTCGCCGGAAAGCGCGCCGGCATCCGCACATGTTTCTTCGGCAGTGAGCCGCACGATTCGCAGCCGGATTGGCACATCACGGATTATGCGACGCTCCTGCGTTGGTTGGAGGCTGAGAACGCCTGAGGCTGCATGAAGCCATCACACTCACACGTTTTTCCGGTATAATAGCCGCCATGGTATGCAACGACTTTTAGGAGGCAAAATCATTTTATGACGACATACCCAACTTTCCCGGATTTCAAGCCACTCGCTCTTGAGGACCGCGATACTTTGCACCGGCGATTGTGGCAGTATCAGCCTGAGACTTCCGAATTGACATTCATCAACTTGTTTATCTGGCGTGAGTATTACAACTTCCAATGGTCGCTGGATGGAGATTGCTTGCTCATCGTCGCCGCTTGCAAGGAGGCCCCCTTTGCGCTTCAGCCGATTGGACCAGCGCCGCGTCGCACTGCGGTACGTGACGTGCTGGACTGGCTGCGCGACGTGCGGGGCGTGACGGTGCCGTCTATGGAGCGCGCCGACCGGCGTTTAGCCGACGAGTTACAGGACTGTCATGAATTTGTGGTTGAACCGGTGCGCGCGCATTTCGATTACGTGTATCGCAGTGAAGACCTGGGGTCATTGGAGGGGCGTAAATATAGCAAGAAACGCAATCACATCAATCAATTTTTGCACACTTATGCCTATACTTACACACCGATCACGCCTTCACTGACCGCTGACTGTCTGGCGTTGGCGGAAGTGTGGTGCGAGCAGCGATTGTGCGAGGATGACATCAGCCTGCTCCATGAGTTTCGCGGCATCCGCGATGCGTTGAACCATTTCGCTCCATTGCAACTGGAGGGTGGCGCTATCCTTATTGATGGGAAAGTGCAGGCGTTCGCCTTGGGCGAGATGCTGAATGCAACCACGGCGGTCGTCCACATCGAAAAAGCGAACCCGGCATTCAAAGGTATCTATCCGCTGATCACCCAGCAGTTCTCGGCGCAGCGCTGGCAGGGCAAGGTGGCATACATCAACCGCGAGCAAGACCTGGGCGACCCCGGCCTGCGGCAGGCGAAGGAATCTTACTACCCGGATCACCTGGTGGAGAAATTCAGTGTACGTTTTGCGTCCTAGCGACTTCAGTCACTTGTCGTCACGACGCCGGATATGCGGGTGCGGAGTACATTAAAAACGTGGACTCGCGCTTACTGGATGTCTTACAACTGGTCGATGACGGGCAACGAGAGACCGCTTTATTGCGTCTGCGGTCCTATCTACAGGCGTACCCTGAGGATGCCGATGCCTGGGTGGTGCTCAGTGGATTAGCCCCGAACCGTAAGATGGCGCTATCGGCCTTGCGACGTGCGGTGCAGGTGGCACCGGAGAACAAGCTGGCGCACGATGCCTTAGCGGCTTTGGAGACACAGGTCGCTGCGCCGTCTGCACCCCCTTCCTCACCTCCGCACCTCGTTGTGGAGGAGATGACGGCGGAATTCCCCGACGTTGCGGCTGTCTCTGAGACGCCGCTGTCTGAAACGGCAGTGGCAACTTCCGTCAAACCCTCAGAGGCTGGCCCCTTTGAACCGCTCGCCGTGGACAGCGCAGAAGAAACCGCCGAGGCTGAACCCGCCCGCGAGGGGGAATTGCAGATCATACGGGATGCGCGGGCGGTTGTATGGCCGTTTGTCGCGCATGGGGAAAAACCGCGTCCTTTGGGGGCACTGCTGGACGAAAACCGGCTCACACGGCAGGATTTGTTGTGGGCCGCGAAGGAAGCACGCCATGAGGATATTCGCCAGGCATCGCAGGTGATTCTGGAGACCATGCACCGTCTGGCGGATGTAACAATGACCCCGGAGGATGCGCGTCTGATTGCCTGGCCTTTTCGACGCTTGAATCGTCCGTTAGGCCAACTGGTGGACGCGGGCACGGTGCAGGTGAAGGACTTGCGCCGCGCCGCCTGGTATGCGAAGGATGCACGACTGCGTGAAGCCGCGCGCATGATGTTGCCGATTGCCTTGGAGCGGCGTGAGGCGGTGCGACGCAAACGCGCCGCCCAGAAAGAGCAGCAGCAGACGCCGTCTGAGGCAACGCCCCAGAACACGTCGGTGCGGCCGCCGGCGTCTGCCGCACCCGGCGGAAAGGCAGCGCAACCCGAGCACGCCCGCCCGCAAGTCCGCACTCCCGAAAATTCCACCGGCCGGGTTAACGCTGTTTCGGATGAGCATCTGTCGCACCCCATGGTGGTGATCCAGGGGGCCGATTACCTGGTCAATGAAGTACAGCGCCGTTACCGCCAGAGCGCTTTGGTCGCCGCGCTCATCATGCTTTTGATGCTGGCCGGATTGTTTGTCGTGGTGGCTATCATGGTGACAGCGTTTGTCCACCACGAGGCTCCCGCCGTGTGGCTCTGGCCGCTGCTGATGGTGTTGTTCTTGCCACTCTTTGGGTTGAGCGATCGCTTTGTGGAATTGTGGCAGGAAGGGCAGAACTTCCGCCGGGGACAGCTTGGGGAGAGCCAGGTCGCCCGCCAATTGCGGCAGGGTCTCGGCGGCGATTGGACGTTGTTTCGCAACGTGAAACTGCCGGGCAGCAACGTGGACATCGATATGGTGTTGTTGGGGCCGCCGGGTGTTTTTGCCTTGGAAGTGAAAGCGTATACAGGCCATTATCGCTACGCCAGACAATACTTCTATCGGCGCGCGATGATGGGCTGGCGCCGGATGCAACATAATCCCGGCAAACAGGCGCGGGCTGCCGCAAAATTGTTGCACGACTATATCACGGATACGTTGAACGACGATGTATGGGTCGAGCCACGCCTGGTGTGGGGTGGACCGGGCCAATTGACATTACAAGAGCCTGAAGTCTACGTCTGGTTCCTCGAAAAACTGGATCAGGAAACCGAGCGCCTGCGCGCACTGCCTCCAAAGCTATCGACTGAAAAACGCGCCGCCCTCTCCGGCCTGTTGCGCGGCCTGTGCAGCACCTTGAGATAAAGCGAATCGGCGAATGGAAGAATCGGCGAATGAAAGAATGAGGTGAGAGATGGAGTATGCGGACTGGGAGAAAACTGTTCACGATAGGATTAAAAAGGAATCTATCTGACAATTTTTCGGGTATCGCAAGGCGTTGTTTGCCTATGAGCTTGTATGGCAAGACTGTGATAGTTTGACTCTCGATGCGCGTGGGAAAGCCATCGCCGAGCCATTGATCCGCAGCGCAGGCTCTATTTGCGCTAATCTGGAAGAAGGACATGGGCGAGGATATGGCAAACAGCGTGATTGGTTCTTCAGAGTTGCCATTGGTTCAGCGCGAGAAAGTAAGGGGTGGTATTGGCGTGCTAAACATTCGCTGGCAAAGGATGTTCTGGATCAGCGATTGGCTTTATTCGATGAAGTGCTTGCGCTCCTCGTCACCGAACTCCAACGCTAACAGTCCCACTGACACTTCATTCGCTGATTCTCTCTTCACTGATTCTCCGTATCGCCGCCTCGACAAATCCCCGGAAGAGCGGATGAGGGCGTTGCAGGCGTGTTTTGAACTCTGGATGGAACTGACAACCCAACATCCACGGGTGATCGCGCAATTCGGCGATTTCCACCAGTCGGTTATCGGGCGACAGGCCGCTGAAGACCATCCCCGCCTGGCCCAGAATCTCGCGGTAAGCGTTGTTGAATTCAAAGCGATGGCGGTGCCGTTCGTAAACCTCATCGACGCCATACGCGGCGTGCGCTTTGGTCCCCGGCTGCAATTCGCACGGATACCGTCCTAGCCGCATCGTGCCGCCCATATCCAGCAGATCCTCCTGATTCGGCATCAGGGCGATGACGGGATGCTGCGTTTTGTGCTCGAACTCCGTGCTGTTCACATCGTTGGTTTGGAGCACATGACGGGCAAGCTCAATGCACATCACCTGCATCCCCAGACACAATCCCAGGTACGGAATCTGATGCTCACGGGCGATTTTCGCCGCCAGAATCTTCCCCTCGACGCCCCGCGATCCAAATCCACCGGGCACCACAATCCCATCAGCTTGCAGAAGCCGTTCGATATTTTCGCCGTGTTCCAACGTCTCGCTGTGAATCCAGTCAATGTCCACCGCATAGCCGTGATACAGCCCGGCGTGGATCAGCGCCTCACGGACACTGATATAGGCGTCGTGGAGTTCGACATACTTGCCCACCAGAGCGATGCGTACCGCCGGTTTCTCGCGTTTAAGGCGCGCGATAGCGTCCTGCCAGTCGCGTAAATCCGGCGGCTGCGCCTTGTCGTGCAGGTGCAGCATATTGACAACGAGGTCGCCCAGGCCGGCTTCTTCCAGCAGTAGTGGAATCTCGTAAATGCTCTCGACCGTCATCAAAGGAATGACGGCCTCGCGCTCGACGTCGCAGAAGAGCGCGACTTTGGCGCGGGTGTTGCCATCGATAGGGAAGTCTGCCCGCAACGCAATGATGTCCGGCTGGATGCCCATCCCACGCAGTTCGCGGACGCTGTGCTGGGTGGGCTTGGTCTTCAACTCCCCGCTGGCGCTGAGGTAGGGGAGCAACGTCACATGGACGTAGAGCACGTTGTCACGGCCCACATCTTTGCGCATCTGGCGGATGGCTTCCAGATACGGTTGACCTTCGATGTCGCCCACCGTGCCGCCGATTTCCACCAGCGCCACGTCGGCCTTCAGCTCCTGCGCTGCACGGACGATGCGCCGTTTGATCTCATTGGTGACGTGCGGCACAACCTGAATCGTGCCGCCCAAAAAGTCGCCACGCCGCTCGCGCGCGATGACTTCGCTGTAGACCTGCCCGGTGGTGACGTTGTTGAGCTTGCCCAGATTATCGTCGATGAAGCGCTCGTAGTGCCCCAGGTCGAGGTCGGTTTCCGCGCCGTCTTCGGTGACGAAAACCTCGCCATGCTGATAGGGGGCCATCGTGCCGGGATCAACGTTCAGATAAGGATCCAATTTTTGGATGGAGACGTTCAGCCCCCGGGCTTTGAGGATACGGCCCAAAGATGCGGCCATGATGCCCTTCCCGAGAGAACTGACTACACCACCGGTCACAAAGATGTATTTTGTAGCCATACTCACCTCCTCACGGGATTTCTATTGTACAGGGTTTTGCGGAAATGCCAACTGCGCGCTTTAAGTCAGATAGTCAGATAGTCAGATGGGCGAAGATTTGGTAGGTGTGGCGTTTATCAGTCGGACCGATCAGTTGTTTTGGTTTTTCGGTGAGGTGGATTATACTATCCGACTAACGACTAACGACTATCCGACCAACGACTATCCGACTGCTTGAGAGGTAAGACGATGGAGATTCTGGGCATTGACATTGGTGGATCGGGCATCAAGGGCGCACCGGTTGAGACCGGCACAGGTACATTTTTGGCCGAGCGTCACCGAATTCCGACGCCGGAGGGGGCCAAACCCGACGAGGTGGCAAAAGTTGTCAGGAAGCTGACGAAGCATTTCGCGTGGGAAGGGGCGATTGGCTGCTGTTTCCCGGCGTCGATTCAACATGGCGTCGCGCGCACGGCGGCTAACGTGGATAAAAGCTGGATCGGAACGAACGTCGAACACCTTTTGGCCGCCGCCACGGGCTGTCCGGTGCGGGTGCTCAACGATGCGGACGCTGCCGGGCTGGCCGAGATGCGCTTCGGCGCGGGGAAGGGGGTCAGCGGCCTGGTGCTGATTGTCACGATTGGCACGGGGCTGGGCACGGCGCTTTTCATCGATGGCGTGCTCGTCCCCAATACCGAGTTGGGTCATATCGAGATGAACGGCAAGGACGCCGAGTTGCAGGCCTCCGATGCCGCTCGCAAGCGCGAGGATTTGTCGTGGGCGACGTGGGGCAAGCGCTTCGACCAGTATTTGCGCACGATGAAGGCGTTGCTCTGGCCTGATTTGATCATTCTCGGCGGTGGCACCAGCAAGAAACTGGATAAATTCGCGCGCTACCTCACCGTGGATACGCCCATCGTCCCGGCGGCAACGCTGAATGATGCCGGCATCATCGGCGCGGCGCTGGCGGCGGAAATGCTCTAATTCTTATGAAATTCATATTGCGCAGGTCGAAAACTTGGCTAGCAAGGGTGGTAAATATGATAGAAGCTGCGACAGTGGAGAGCGCCACGTTAGGCGGGGGATGCTTTTGGTGTTTGGAGGCCGTTTTCGACCAACTTCAGGGCGTGCTGCGCGTCGAATCCGGCTACGCCGGCGGGATGGTCCCGCATCCGACGTACGAGCAGGTCTGCGCCGGTACAACCGGGCACGCGGAGGTCGTGCAGATTACCTTCGATCCGCGCGCGATCACGTTTCGAGAACTTCTGGAAGTTTTCTTCGACATCCACGATCCAACGACGTTGAACCGGCAAGGAGGCGATGTAGGGACGCAGTATCGCTCGGCGATCTTCTATCACTCCGACGCGCAGAAGGCGACGGCGGAGGCGCTGATTGCGGAACTGGAAGCCGCGCATGTGTGGCAATCGCCGATTGTCACCGAAGTGATACCCTTTGAGGCATTCTATGAAGCGGAAGACTATCATCAGGAGTATTACCGACATAATCAGCAACAGCCGTATTGTCGCGCCGTCATCGCGCCTAAGCTGGCGAAGTTTGAGCAGTATTACGTCACCCGGTTGAGAATGGTATAGGGAGGGGGTATGGGTGAGAAGATAGTAAAGAGCGACGCGGAATGGCAGGCGGTTCTCACGCCGGAGCAGTACCGCGTGATGCGCCAGAAGGGCACGGAACGCGCGTTCACCGGCAAGTACTACGCCTATAAAGAAGATGGCGTTTACCGCTGCGGCGCGTGCGGGCAGGAGCTATTCGACTCGCAGACCAAGTTCGATTCCGGCACAGGCTGGCCGAGTTTCTACGCGCCATTAGCGCCTGATCGGGTGGATAAAACGAACGACTACAGCCACTTTATGCTACGCACCGAAGTCACGTGCAGCCGTTGTGGCGCGCACCTGGGTCATGTCTTCGAAGACGGCCCCGCGCCGACCGGCCTGCGCTATTGCCTCAACTCCATCTCGCTCGACTTTCAGCCCCGTAAAGAACCTTTGTCAGAGCAGGAGGGCTAACCGGACTGCCGGCAACACAACAGATTTCACAGGACAAAAATGCCCGACACATTACGTGTCGGGCATTTTTGTTGCCGGGGCGTTGCAAAACGGTCAGAAGTTCCGCAAAACCAGCGGCAGGAAGATACTATATGCGCTACTCTTTACCTTGATGATTTGCTGCGTGCTTACCCCACCTGGTGTGCAGTTATTACGAGTCGTCAGTTGCACCGTCTTCTCGCCGATGGTGGCATAGGTGTGCGTCATCGGTGTTGTGACAACGACCGCCGTTTGTCCATCGCCGAAGCTCCAGTCGTAAGTGATCGGCGCGGTCGCGTTCGCCGGTGAATACGTCGCGGTGAAGGTGACCGGTGTGTTGACCAGGATTGTCGCCGGCTGGTAGGTGAAGCTGATGGCCGTGAGTGGTATGCAAGCCGGGGTCACAGTGATGGTAGATGTCGCTACATCGCTGTAGCCTAGCGCGTCGGTAACAACCAGTGTGATGGTGAACTCGCCGGCCGTGTTGTACTGGTAGGTGGAATTCTGCGCCGCACTTGTTCCGCCATCGCCGAAGTCCCACGCCCACGTCACGATGGGCGGCACATTGGTCGTGCTGGTGTCCGTGAAGTAGACGGTTGTGCCCGCGACGACGCTGGCTGCGCTTTGCACAAAATCGGCGATCAGCGTCGGCGGCGTGACCGTGACCGCGCCGATGGCCGTCGCCGTGTAGCCGCACGTATCGGTGATGGTCAGGCGCACGGTGAAGATGCCGTCGGTGGTGTAGGTGTGCGCGACGTCGGCTCCGCTGGCGCTATGCCCGTCGCCGAAATCCCAGGCCCACGCCGCGACCGCCGGCCCGTTGGTGGTGGAGGTATCGGTGAAGCGCAGGGTCGTGCTGACGACGGCACGGTTGGCGCTCTGCTCAAAGCTGGCGACGAGGGTGGGCGCGAGCACGTCGACGCTGACCGGCGCGCCCACGGCGCTGCTCACACCCTGGTCGCTATCGACGACGCGGTAATCGCTGTTGACAACCATACCCTGGCAGGGCAATGTGGCCTGGAACATCTCTGTGGCGACGCCACCATTCGGCGCGAGGCTGTCGATGGTCCACCAGACCCAGGGGAGGGTGACGGTGCCGCCGCTGACGTTCTCCAGCCCTGCCGGGAGGGTGTCGCTGAGAATGATGCCCGTGCCGATGCTGTTGCCGCTGTTCGTGACCGTCAGCGTGTAGGTGATGGGCGCTCCGGCGATGGCCTTGCTCTCGTAAGCCTTGCTCACCTCGAAGTACGGCAGGTCGATCATCACGTCGACGGAGCTGGCGTTGTTGTCGATGTAGGGTTCCTTATCCACGTCGGGGTGGGTGCTGGCGATTGTGCTCCGGTTGGTGAAGGTATCCAGTCCTGTGGCGGTGTACGGAATACGGGCAGTTAAGTAGATTTCGTTCCATGCACTGGCCTTGAGTGGATCGAATAGCCATACCTGGACCCCGCCAGCCTGAGCATCAGGGGGACGATTACACCACTCGGTGCCATTACAGTAGCGCAGTTTTGCGGCGATATAGGTAAAGCCCGCCGGCAGGATGTCGGTGAGCCGCGCGCCGCCCTCCATACTCCACCACCATTCGTTCCCCCGGCGGTCGTTGCCGAAGGTCAGGCTGAAGGTGATCAGTTCGCCGGGCAAGAGTGCGCCATCCACCAGGTTTTTCTTGACCCACAGATCGGGGCCGGTCGTGAGCACGACGGAGTCCATATTGTCGTCGGGGTTGACGTCGTCCTCAACCAGCATCACTTTCGCCGTGTTGGTGAAGATCAGGCCGAAGGGCAGTGGCGCGGTGTCGGTGATCAGCCCAAAGTTGAAGTTCGCCGCCCACCCCGGTTCCAGCAGTTCCAGGGTCATGGTGAAATGATCGCCGAAGTCACGCCATTCCCACCAGCGCCCAAAACCACCGCCGATACCGCCGTCCATCCGCATCCCCGCCGGGTAGGTGTCCGTGACTGTTACCCTATTGACGGTCGCGTCGCCCACATTTTCGACGCTGAGGTTGTACGACGCGCGGCGGGTGTTCTCGCCCCAGTCATCCCATTGGCCCTCCTTGCGCACGCGCAGGTTCGGGCCGGCGGGGTTGAGCGTTTCCGTCCATGTGCTGACGTTGTCGTCGCAGGTATCCTCACCGGGCAGACAGGTGACCTCGGCGGTGTTGACCAGCACTGTACCAGGCAGTGCGGCGGCCTCCACATTCAGCACCACCTCGAAGTTGTCGTTGTAGCCGTTATCCAGCCCTGTGAACTCCCATACCACGTAACCATCGCCGACTTCGGCGGGCGCGAATGCGTATTGGCCGTATTCATCCCGATGCCACGCGCTGTCGAAAGTGGTGCTGACTGGCAGTGTGTCGGTGATGCGGAAGGCGCCGACGGGGATGTTGCCGTTGTTGCGGATGTCGATCCAGTAATGCAGTTCACCGCCGGGCACAAGCTGTCCATTTCCCCAGTACTTGTTGAGGAACAGGTTAGGATGCGGATTGTTGACGCTGCCCCTCCACTCGCTTTCGTTGTCGTCGGGGCTGAGATCATTGGCAGCGTAGATGATGACATGGTTCCAGAGTTCCAGGCCGGGCCAGGCTGCCTCATCCACGTGCGCGCGGACATAGACGGCTTCGCAGCGCCACCCCATAAGGCTGGGTTTGGCTATGACCAGTTCTTGCGCGCTGCTGCCGACTTCGTACCAGCCGGGGCTATCGCTCCACCAGGTTTGCACCGTCATAGAAAGGTGCAGTGTATCGGTGAGCGTCACGGCGCTGCTGGCCGTGCCGCCGTTGTTGCAGGGATTGAGTTGGAAGACGACATCGTAACCCGCGGCGGGGTCGCCGGTCCATGCCCATTTGCCGATGTTGAGCTGTGTGTCGTTGGGCTGCACATCGCCGCTCCATTCGGACCATTTCTCCGAAGGATCGCCCTGGTCGTAGGGATTGCTGGTGGCAATCTGCACGGTATTGGTGACGCGCTCGCCGGCTGTGGCTGTGACTTCGGCGAAGACGTAAAAGTGAATCCAATCGCCCGGTTCGACCGTGCCCAGATCCAGCACGACTTGATCGCCGCCGCCGGTGTGGGGAAAGCTGGAAGTGTCGGTGATATACGTCATCCCTTGCAGTGTGTCGGTGATGACGACGTTCTCCGCGTCGGCGTCACCCTCGTTGCGATACTGCACGTAGAAGACGGCGTTGCCGCCCTCGCCGAGGTTGCCGCCGTCCAGCCACTTCTCTACGCGGAGATGGGGTGCGGGTTCGTAAACCACGTTGGCAACCTGGTCGTGATCCGGCTCATAGTACCACAGCCAGACGTTCTGTCCGGGCTGTAAATCCCAGCCCATCGCCCCAAAGTCACAGACCGCGCTGCCGCCATCTGGGTCGAGCGTAAACCTGGTTCCTGGTCCGTTTTCGACATTACAATCAACGTCGAGCATTTCGGAGAACCAGTCCACTTGCAATGTAATGGTGACGAGATCGTTGTTGGCATCCACCTCACCGTTGATCTCGCCGATTTGCACGTCGCTGGCGTAGACGCCGTCAAGGACGCCGTGAACCCAGTCACCGGGCGCGATGTCCGGACGCTCAGGCGACCAGGGATTGTCGAGATTGGTGGAAAAGCCGGTCTGACCAATTCCCCACCAGGGGATGATGCCGGTGGTCAATGCGGCAGTCGCTTTGATGTCACCCAGATCATTGGTGACGGTGAGCCAGAGAGTGTGACCTGCTTCGTAATTGCCCTCGATCCAGTCGTGAGCGTAGTTGATGATGAGGGTCAGGTCCGGGTTGACTAGCCGGTGATGGAATCCGACCTGGGCATAGCCAATATCGGCCCAGTAGCCGACGTCGCCTTGCGCACCGCGCGGGATGTCAGGATAAGAGGCGCTGTAATGTCCCTGGTCATCCGTTTCTACCCGTTGTGTGGGGAAGCCCCACAAATCGACCTGTACCGTCGCGTGATCCAGCGCGCCAATCTGCCCCCACACGGTGTCGGCGTTCGAGTCAATTTGCCCGGTGAAGGGGTCCGGGATAACGACGTGCACCGGATGCGCTCCCGCGCCGGCCGTGACGGTGACGATGTCGCCGGGATCAAAGGTGTCGGGGAAGTTGTTCTCGTTCCAACAGGTATCCCAGAAGGTCATCTCGGCCAACGCCGTGGTCACGGTAATCGGGGCTTGCGGGACGCAGCCCCACACGCGGGTGCGGTACACGTCGAAGTCCACCCACTGCACTTCGCCGCCGCTGAAGGCGACGTCTTCCGCCACATTATCGGCCGGATTGGTATCGTCGTCCGGTAAGGTGATTTCGACCATGTTGGTGAACCAACGCACCGGCACGCCGGGTTCGTCCAGATTGGCGTTGAATTCGATCTGGCCGTACTCGCCTGGATAGAGTTCCGAGAAGCGCCAGGCCAGCATGTCGCTGTCAAGCGATTCTGAAATCAGACGGCTCTGATCGAAGTTCAAATTCCACCAGCCATCCCAGGCCGTGTCGGCCGGCAGTGTGTCGGTGATCCAGACGTTGGAGAGGGTCGCGTCGCCCAGGTTGTAGAAGTGGATGCGGTAGCCCAACTGCCCGTCGCCGTTCCACCAGTGCTCTTTGGTCACGCGCAGGTTGGGACCATGGTCGAAGACTTGCTGGGTGACGCAGTAGGTATTGTTGTTAGGATCGTTCTCCTGTTCGTCACCGTCGACGGTGATGCAGTTGGTGAGGACGGTCCCTGGTGTAACGTCGGCGTCGATGTCCACACTGAAGTCGAGGCCAAAGCCGTCGGATACGGCTAAATCGCCGCTGTGCCAGGCGATGGTATTGCCGGTGACCACATCGGGTGGGAAACTCCATCCCTCGTTCCGCCACGCGCTGCCGGATTGGTAAGTGGTGCTGGTGGGCAGTGTGTCGGTCAGCCAGACGTTGTGCATCGGCATGTTGCCGCTGTTCCAGTGGTTGATTCCATACCGCGCCCACCCGCCGGGCACAAGGATGCTGCCCAAGCCCCATTTATCGGCGTTGAGATCGTAGCGCGGGGTGCTCGTGCGGGCGTCTTCATTGGTGCGCTCGTTGTTGTCGGGCTGTGCGTCATCGGGCGTGGTCACGATGACATAGTTGCTTAACTGCATCTCTTCCGGCGCATTGGGATCGAGCAGCAGTCGCAGGTCGATATGCTCACACCAACTGCCCGGCAGGCCCGGCGCATAGAGTGCGAACTGCCCGCCCGTCGTGCTGACCTCGGTCCACAGCGCATGATTCCACCAATCGTCGGTGCTCCAACCGACCACCGTTGTCGAAACGGGCAGTGTGTCGGTCAGCCAGACTGGGCCAAAATCCGCCCCATAGTCGCTGCACCAGCGAATGGTGTACACAAACTCCTGACCTGGAGTAGGATCGCCGGGACTGGGCCATTTATCGACGTTGATGCCCACGTCGCTGTCTTGCACGTTGACCGGACCGGCGCAGGATGTGTCGTCGCCGGGGTTGGTGTCACCGGGGGTACTTGTCGAAATCGCGGCGCAGTTTTCACCGAGAGCGCCCTCGCCGGTCGGCATGGCGGCGTCGACGTCCAGTGTGACGAAAAAGACGGCCCAGTTATCGCCGTTGCCGGGGACAGGCAGATTGCCCACCTGCCAGGTGATGACGCCGTTCGCGCCTATCTCGTGCGTCAGGCCGCTCGTATCGTCGACGTAGGTGGTCGAGACGGGCAGTGTGTCCGTGATGACGACGCCGGTCGCTGCTGCGTCACCGTCATTCCAGTAGCTGAGGCGGTACACGAGTTTGCCGCCGGGTCGGGCGAAGCCGCTGACGTGCTCCTTCGACACACCGACTTGCGGCGCGGCGGCCACAGCAGCGGGCCAATCTATCGGCGCTGTTGAAACGGCGCCGAGCGCCTCGGTCGAAGCCGTGATGAGCAAGAAGATGATCAACAAGGCGCTGCTCAATCCAAGAACAAGTGGGAAAAACAACTGCTGACGTTTCATATTGCCCCTCCTTTGTTAGGCATGGCTTTTGCATCAAAACACCCATGGACTGTCAAAGTCCGCTTGCTTGGACAGATATAAAGGTCGGCCGGCATGTTGCGGGCGGCCGACGAGGGGATGAGCGGAACCCTATCCGTTGACGGTTATGAACGATTTTACACTTTGAGAACTGGGACGATATCTAATGAAGTGAGGTAACCCATGATGGGCCGTTGGTGTAATTTCTACTGTTGGATCCTCTCTTGGGTTGGAATTTAGAGATCAGGACTTACGCAAGCCTGGCTCGAATCAAGTGGCGGAGAATTTGTAGTGACGCCTTCAGGCGTCTCTTAGGAGCTAAGAACGGCTAAAGCCGTCACTACAAACGGAAATTTGCGTAAGTCCTAGAGATGTCTCCATTGTAGTCCAAATTGTGCCAGAATGCAATACCCGATTTGAAGGCATGTTATATAATGGGATTGGTGACTAAGATTTTTTCTTTTGACTTTCGACCTTTGGCTATCCGACTAACGGCTACTTGACTATCGCAGGAGAAAGCTATGCTAAAACTATCGTTTACGACCTTAGGTTGTCCCCGCTGGACGCTGCGCCAGATTGCGGAAAATGCTGCCACGATGGGCTACGATGCCGTGGATTTTCGCGGTTTGCAGGATGCGCTGGACATCACGACGACGGCGGAATTCACCACCGACCTCGCGGCGACGAAGCGCCTGTTCGCCGGCCTCGGCGTCGCCATTTCCGGCATTGCCACGTCGGCGCGCTACGCCACCGTCGATCCCGTCGAGCGCGAGAAACAGTTCGACGAGACCCGGCGCAACATGGAACTCGCCGCCAAACTCGATGCCCACGTCCTGCGCGTCTACGGCGGGCGTGTACCTGACGGCTACACGGTCGATTCGATCCTGCCGGCGCTGGTGGAGAACCTGCGCATCATCGGCGACGAGGCGGAGGCCTTCGGCGTGACGCTCGCGCTGGAAACGCACGACGACTGGACCGACTCGGCGGTCTTTGCGCGGTTGATGCGGACCGTAAACCATCCCCGTGTGCGCGTGCTGTGGGACTTGCACCATCCCTTCCGCACCCACGGTGAACCGCCGGACGTGACTTACGCCAACCTCGCGCCGTTCACCGTGAGCATTCACGTCAAAGACTCCGTCCCCACCGCCGACGGACATCATCAATATGTCCTGTTGGGTGAAGGCGATGTGCCCGTCAAGCGGATGCTCGATCTGCTCGTGGCGGGCGGCTACGACGGCTACGCCATCCTCGAATGGGAAAAGCGCTGGATTCCCACCTTGCCCGAGCCGGAAATCGCCTTTCCGCAGTACGTCGCCAAAATGCGCGCGTGGCTGGAATAGTCGGATAGTCCTTAGTCGTATAGTCAATGGCCAATTCGCTGATTCTTCTATTCGCCGATTCGCTTATGGTAACTATTCAGCCGTCCTTGCCAGGTGGCGAATGGGACTTTGGGGAGGGCACATAATAAGTTACCCCTTCGGCAGGTGATGACCCTCTTATCCCCCAACCCCCTTCTCCCCCGCAAGCGGGGAAGAAGGGAGCAAGGTGGGGGTGTGGCGGGCGGCGAAGCCGCCCGCCACACCCCCTCCCAAAATCCCCCTTCCTGGAGGGAAGGGGGGCAGGGGGGATGGGCTTATAAAGACTATCGGGTTGATCGTGAACCCTATCGCCGGGATGGGCGGGAGTGTGGGCCTCAAGGGTACCGATGGCGGGACGTCTTTTTTGCCGCTGTAACTGCCGGAACGCTGGAGAAATGGAGTAAAATGCGCGAGGAGATTCGGGAGCACGTATGACCCATGCCTTCCGTATTGGTATAGCGATAGACCCTAACGATCCCTATTGGGTGCAGGTCAGAGAGGCCGCTTATGCCAAGGCGCAGAACCTCTCTATCGATCTCATTTCCCTTAATCTCGTCGATTCTCCAGCAGTGCTTTCTGAAGAAGAACAGATGGCCTTGTTGGAGGAGCTGCTGGCTCTGGAGTTGGATGCGCTCATCGCCTGGGCGTTGCCAGAAGACCTGACTGACCGCATTCCTCAGCTTGGTATGCCCCTCGTCTTGTTGAGCGAGACGGAGATTCGTCACCCGCTTCTTACTTCGCCTTTGGGCCTGCACGATATTGTGCAGATGGGCGGTCTTTATCTTGCCGAGAAGCTGGCCGGGTGCGGGCATGGGCGTGTGTTGGCCATCGGCATGCCGGAACAGGCCGGCCGGCAGGCCAGGAGCATGCCCTGGATTGCGGGCGTCCGCGATGCATTTCGAGATCATCCTGAGGTGATTGTCGAGCATATCCCCTGTCCGTGGCATTATGAATACGAGCAGGCCTACAGGCAGATCCACAAAATGATGCCCCAGCTCGAAGGAGCCGTTGCGGCCATCTTGGGCCTATCGGATGCTTTGGCCCTGGCCGGGCGAGATGCAGGTAACGCCCTGGGACTGCTTGACCGGAACGCCCCGGTTGTAGGCATCGGCGCATCCCCTGCGGCCCTGGCAGCGATTGCCGGCGGCGAGATGATCGCGACGGTGGAAATCCGCGCCGATGAATTGGGTAAGCAAGCTGTCGAACTGGCCTGCCGGGCGGCTCAAGGCCAGGCTTTGCCTTCATCTTTCAAATACGAGGCCAGACTCGTTACAGCTCAAAACGTAGCCGAAGTGTTGGCCCAAAAACTAACTGCCATTGCCAATTTGTACAGCAACATGATGCATTCCAAACGCCAGCAACAGCAGCAACTGTTGCGACAGTTGGAAACCAGCCTGGAAATCAGCCGCCGGGTGGGGTCAATTCTGACTTACCGGCAGCTATCGCACGAAATCGCCAATCTGATTCGCGCCAACTACGGCTACGACCGCGTCCAAATTTTCCGCTGGCTGGAGCAGGAACAGCTCCTGGTGTTGGATCAGCCCGACCAGGGCGGGATGAGCATCCCGCTGGCCGGGTCCGGCGTTTTGGGACAGGTGTTGATGCGCAACGAACCGATTTTTATCCCGGATACTCATCACAGCCCACGCTTCCCTCCCGATGCTCATTGGCCGGATACGCGCGCGCGGGTCGTTCTGCCCATTCGCCTGGGCGGCCAGGTCTGGGGATTGCTGGACTTGCACAGTCACCGGTCTGCCGTGCGTACCCGCCAGGAGTTGGTGGGGTTGCAGTCCCTGGCCGATCAGTTGGGCACGGCGATAAGCAATGCCACACTGTACGATGAAGCCCTGCAGGCGCGTGTGGCTGCCGAGAAAGCCGACCAGCTCAAGACGCGATTGTTGGCTAACGTGAGCCACGAACTGCGCGCGCCGCTCAACACGATTTTGGGCTTTGCCAGCGCCGCGCTGACTCCCTCGGCGTGCGCCGAAGAGGCGCTTCCCGCGGATTTATCGCACGATCTCCAACACATCTATCGAAGCGCCGAGCACTTGCTACGCCTGATCAACGATCTGCTGGATCTGTCGCGGGCCGAGATCGACGAGCTCGATCTGCATCTGGAGTTTGTTGAGCCTCGATCATTTTTGGAAGAAGTGTTTCACAGCATTGCCGGTACGGCCACCTCTCAAAGTGACGTCGTATGGTCTCTGCAACTTCCTGCACGCTTGCCCATCATCCAGGGTGACCCGGTTCGACTGCGGCAGATCTTCCTCAACCTGTTGAGCAACTCTCAAAAGTTCACCGAGCAAGGTCAGATCATCCTGGGGGCGGAAGTGTTGCCTCCCCACCTCCACCTATGGGTGCAGGATACGGGCATCGGCATTCCGGCCGATTGGCAACAACGTATCTTCGAGCCATTCGTCACGGCGGAGCATATTCACCGCCGGATGGAGGGGATCGGATTGGGACTGTCGATTGCCCAGCGATTGGTGGCGTTGCACCGGGGGACGATGACGTTGGAGAGTCAGCCGGGGCAGGGAAGCACGTTCCACATTTATCTCCCGTTGCCGAGTCTGGAGCAGCAGCCGACGACGTCCTCGCCGGCCGAGGTCGAACCGGTATTGTTGCTGATTTCGGCGCAAGGCCAACCGGCAGCGGAGATCGTGACGTTTAGCCAGCGGCAGGGATTGGAGATACGCCGGGTGCAGGCGGGAGAAGCGGGTGAGGCGGCGTTGGCGCAACTGCACCCCTCTGTGCTGGCCTGGGACCTGACCAACGCTAACCCTGCAGACTGGGGCATCATCCAACAACTGCGCCGGCATCCACACTTGTGCCAGGCACCTTTCGTCCTCTATGGGCAGACGCAAAGCGGCGAGCCGGCCCTGACGCTGGGGATGACCAACGTCATCACCAAGCCGGTGAGTGGGGAAACATTGCTCGAGGCTATCAACGCTTTGTGTGCCTCGGCCTTCACTGGCCCGATTCTCATCGTCGATGATGACCCTCAGGCCCGCACTCTTTACCGGAATATTGTGGAGAAAGCGTTACCCAACTCTCCAATTCGCACTGCCGAAAACGGCGTCGCTGCCCTGGTGTCCATGGCCGAAGAGGTTCCCTGCCTGATGCTCCTGGACTTGATGATGCCGGAGATGGATGGGTTCGAAGTATTGGAGCGGATGCGCGCTGCTCAGGAGACCCGGCGAGTTCCGGTTCTAGTCCTCAGTGGACGGATGCTCACGCTCGAAGACATCAAACGACTGGAAAAGCACGCGCTGGTGACGGTGCAAAGCAAGGACATTCTTTCTGAGGGGGAGACTGTCGAGGCGGTCAAGCGCTGCCTCGCCGGCGACGATGCGCTTCCTCCCTACACAAGCGCGCTGGTGAAGCGTATCCTTGCCTATTTCCACCAAAACTACGATCGCCCGATCTTGCGCCGGGAGGTGGCGCAAGCAGTGGGGGTGAGTGAGAATCATCTTACACGCATCTTTGGCCGGGAATTGGGGCTTTCGCCCTGGGACTATCTGAACCGGTATCGCATCAAACAGGCCAAGGAATTGCTACTGCGCACAAGCGATAGCATCACGGCGGTAGCACTCCGGGTAGGATTCGACGATCCGGCCTATTTCAGCCGGGTGTTTCGCAAACAAGTGGGGATATCGCCCAGCGCATTTCGCCAACAAGCGCCCTAGGTTCTGTGGTGCTGCCCTTTTTGTCCAAGAGGTCGGTGTTATTCTCCAATCATCCGACCTCTTTTTTTACTATAATGAATGTATTGTACAAGGGAGACGCCAGACGTGATGTGATTCCCACCCACTATCCCCTTTGGTCCTTCTCCAGATGGCGTCTATTCAGGCCGGGACCCCTGGCAAAAGTTTTTTGTGTTCGCCACCTTTGCCGGGATGGCGGAAGGGAGGTGATTGAATTACTGATGCTCGTTGCTGTTTCCCGATAGTCAATCGTTCGTCTGGTGGGTTTTCTTACCTTACCTTCTTACCTTACCTTCTTACCTTACCTTCTTACCTTACCTTCTTACCTTACCTTCTTACCTTACCTTCTTACCTTACCGATGGAAAGATTCACTACCAAAGCCTGTCCATAGTTTATGATCATAAGGAGGATTGACATGAAAGACAAATACAGCCGGCGGGATTTTTTGCGCGTCAGTGCTGTGGCAGCCGCAGGCGGGTTCCTTGTGGGATGTGGTGTTGGCCCCACGCCTGAATCGACTGTGGCAGCCCCTACGGCGACAACTGAGGTGACAACCAGGGTGCCGACCAAACTCGCGGGGATTGGTGAAGGAGTTAAGATCGTCTTCTTCCCTGGCGGGCCTCCGGGTTGTCCCTTTGGCACAGTGGTCTACAATGGAGCCGTAGCGGCGGCGGCAGATACAGGTGCTGAGGTCGCCTATATGTTCTCGGATTGGAATACTGAAAAGATGATCACCCAGTTCAAAGAGGCTATGGCCACTAATCCCGATGGCATTGCCGTCATGGGGCATCCTGGAGAGGATGCCTTTGAAGGGCCGATCGAAGAGGCTTTTAGTAAGGGGATCATTGTCACCAGCCAAAACACAACTTTGCCCCGCATCGAGGCCAAGTTCAAGGGGATGGGTTTTGGCTATGTGGGTCAGGAATTGTATGAGTCTGGCTATTTGCTGGGACAGGAAGCCGTCAAACGGGCGAATCTCGGCGCCGGCGACCAGGCGATGGTGTGGGGGCTTCTCTCCCAACCAACCCGCGGTCTACGGACTAAGGGCGTTATCGATGCGCTGGAAGCGGCAGGCATGAAGGTCGATTACCTGGAGATTGATGATGCCACCAACGCCGACCCCGCCGCGGGGACCGCGATATTCACCGGTTACGTGTCGGCCAATCCCAACGTCAAGTTGGTGTGCACCGATCACGGCGGGCTGACTTCCACCCTGGAGACGTACCTGACGGCGGCGGACAAAGGGCCGGATGACATCTACGGTATCGGCTTTGACCTCTCCTCCGCGACGGTGGAGGCCATCAGAGGCGGGTGGACCGACCTGGTGCTCGACCAACAGCCTTTCTTGCAGGGGTATCTGCCCATCGTACAGCTCTGTCTGACTAAGAAATTCCTGTTCTCCGGCCTGCACATCGACACCGGTTCTGGTTTTGCTCACAAGGATAACATCGAAAAACTGGCTCCGCTGGCGGAGAAGCAAATTCGTTAACTATTCAGCCACCTTTGCCAGGTGGCGAACGGGACTTTGGGGAGGGCACATAATAGGTTATCCCTTCGGCAGGTGCTGACCCTCTCATCCCCCAACCCCCTTCTCCCCCGCCAGCGGGGAAGAAGGGGGCAAAAGGGGGGTGTGGCGGGCGGCTTCGCCGCCCGCCACACCCCCACCCAAAATCCCCCTTCCTGGGGGGAAGGGGGACAGGGGGGACGGGCTTATAGAAACACGCATATCTTGTCATACAGAAGCACCTGGCCTACCAAAGTCTACGCCAAACCTGGCATAGGGAATAAGTGGCTTCATCAGGTTTACGAGCCTGAATAGATACCAAATTCGTTAATCCCGTGTCAGTGAGGCAAGGGAAAGAAATAAGGAGCAAACGGTGTCGCGTTTTTCGTGCTTGCACCGTTTGCTCCTGCGATAAATTCAGCTATAACCGGAATCGTTGAGCACTCTTGCTTTGGGAATGCTGTGTTCTCGGTGGCAATTGTTAGAGGAATGTCACATTAACTGGCATTCACCAGCGGTGGAATGAAAACTTTTCACCATGAAGGGCACGCCGGACACAAAGAACTTGAGTTTTTCTCGGTGAACTCTGGGTGCCCTGGGGCTATTTTCAGAGGAGGAGTGGGCGATGGCGTATATACTGGAAATGAAAAACATCTCCAAGTCTTTTGGGGAAGTTCAGGCGCTGCGCGATGTCGATTTTGCCATTGCCCGCGGTGAAGTCGTGGGTCTGCTGGGCGATAACGGCGCCGGAAAATCCACGTTGATCAAGATTGTGACCGGTTACTATCAGCCAGACCCAAACGGTGGCGAGATATACTTCAAGGGGCAAAAGATAAGAGGGCTTTCCGTTTCAGAGGCGCGCAAACTCGGCATCGAGACTGTTTACCAGGAACGGGCACTGGCAGATCTTCAGACACTATGGCGCAATATCTTTATGGGGCGCGAGCTGACAACGGCTCTCGGCTTCATCGATGTGAAGCGGATGAAGCAGGAAACCGAAAAGCTGATGGTCGGATCGATGGGGTTCACGTCGTCGGCGGTTGCCCCTGATTCGGTGGTCAAAACTTTTTCGGGAGGGGAAAAACAAGGGGTCGCCATCGTGCGCGCTCTGTACTTCGACGCAGAACTGATCATTCTGGATGAACCAACGATGGGGCTGTCCTTGTCGGAGACGAAGAAGCTGTTGGAGTTTGTGCACAACATCAAGGAAGCCGGTAAATCATGCATATTCATCGATCACAATGTTTTCCACGTGTATTCGGTTGCCGACAGGGTGGTCGTGTTGGATAGAGGGGCTGTTGCAGGCGAGTTTTTGACTAAAGACATCACCCTGGAACAGTTGATGGACAAAATGTATCGCGTGGCCCAGACGGGGCATCTGGAATGAGGAGATAAAATGACTGCCATAGAGAACCAGACCGAAGCCTCCATCCCCAAACGATGGTGGCGCAGCAGAGTCAGCAAGTTTGCCCGCCAGTATGGGTTACAGATCGGCATCTTTTGTGTCCTGTTAGTGATCTGGGGCCTTTTTATCCTCGGGGCGCCGCAGACGTTTTTGCAGCCCACGATCTACGCGGCGTATATGTCGACGATTCCATTCTTTGCCGTCATCGCCTTGCCGCTAACGCTCATTATCATCGCCGGTGAGACGGATATGTCATTTCCTTCCATCATGGGTGTGGGCATGGTGGCGTTCACCCATGTTTGGCAATTAACGGACAGCTTCGGCCTGGCTTTTGGTGCCAGTTTGGTCGCCGGTGCTTTAGCCGGCTTTTTGAACGGTGTGATTGTAGTCAAGTTGGGCATCCCGTCGCTGGTGGCGACGATCGGTACCCAGTTCTTTTGGCGAGGCTTTGTTCTCGTTGTCACCAATGCCGGCGGAGTTTCGTTGGTGCCGTTGAAACAAACAGCCCTGCGTCAAGTTTTGGTGGGTAGAATAGGCGGTTACCTGCCTGCTCAGATGCTCTGGGCCGTTGTCGTGGCGATACTCGTGTGGACCCTTTTGAACCGTCACAAGTTTGGCGCCCACGTTTACCTCATCGGTGATAATGTGGAGAGCGCCAGATTGATGGGTGTCAACGTTGACTGGACAAGAATGATCAATTTCGCTATTATCGGCATGGCGGCGGCGTTCGGCGGTGTCTTGTCTAGCCTTGAACAGTCTTACTTCTGGGTGTCTTTGGGTGACGGTTATCTTCTGAAGACATTGGCTTCTGTGTTTCTGGGCGGCACCTCAGTCTTCGGTGGGGTAGGGACCGTCTTCGGGACGTTTATCGGCTGTCTGATCATTGGCGCTATCGAAGCCGGTATCGTGGCCGTCGGTAAAGTCGAAATCTTCGGTCTCGTCATAAAACTGTCAGGATTCTGGACGCAGTTGATATACGGGCTGATTATTGTCATCTCCGTGTCGTTGCAAAATGTTCTCAGTAAAAGGTTGGCACGTTGATGGTGTTGGGATGGGCGCCAATGTATTGAGTGACCGTACCCATCATGTTTGATGCGCCATAGATTATGGATTCGCCTGGCCCAGCGCCCTTGAGCCTCTAAAGACTCTGCGGTATACTGGGCCAGTTTTATTGTAACTATTCAGCCGTCCTTGCCAGGTTGCAAGTGGGACTTTGGGGAAGGTGCATCATGGGTTGACACTGCGGCCATAGGTGCTGACCCTCTCATCCCCCAACCCCCTTCTCCCCCGCAAGCGGGGAAGAAGGGGGCGAAAAAGAGGGGGTGTGGCGGGTAGCTTCGCTACCCGCCACACCCCCTACAAAAATCCCCCTTCCTGGGGGGCAGGGGGGATGGGCTTATAGAAACATGAGTATCTCGTCATCCAAGAGCACCTGGTATACCAAAATCTGTGCAGGACCTGCTATAGGGAACAAGTGGCTTCGCCAGGCTTACAAACCTGAATAGATACGTTTTATTTTCCAGAAGAGCCAAAAGAGTAAAATATCGCCCATGGAAACAATCCTCAAGGGCAGAAAAAGCGTCGTCTATATTGCGCCCAATCGGCCCACCGTGCTGATTGGCAAGCGGATAAACCGCACGGTGCGCCGGCGGGCAGCGGGAGAATCGGCGGTGAGCTACATCGAGGTCGCTAAAAATGAAGCGCTCGCTCAGGTCGCCGCCGGAGCCGACGTCATCAATGTCAGTGTCACAACGGACCTGGACGAAATGGTGCTGTTACCTGCTCTACTAGAGGCGATCCAGGAAACCGTGGAAGTGCCCATCAGCATCGAAACGCTGCACCCCGGCGCGCTGACTGCCGCCCTCGCCGTTTGCCAGGGCAAACCGCTGGTCAATGCTGTCAATGGTGCCGAAAAATGGCTGAACGATGTGTTGCCTCTGGTTGCGGAGCACGGGGCCGCCGTTGTTGGCTGCTGTCTGGATGAGGAAGGCATCCCCGATGACCCCTACAAGCGGCTGGAAATTGCCAGCCGGATTGTCGCACACGCCGAGGCCTTGGGGATCCCTGGCGAAGATGTCTTGATTAACTGCCTCACCCAAACGATCGAAACCAATTTCCACGCCGCATTGATGACGCTCGAGACCATCCGGCTGGTCAGGGACGAAATAGGATGTAACATGACGCTCGATGTCAGCGACGTCTCCTCCGAACTGCCGAATCGCACAGCGCTTTACCAGGCGTTTCTGCCCGTGGTGGTTGCGGAAGGTGTCAACGCTCCTATTGTCGATGCTGCCCGCGATAGACAGACGCTCCTGGCGTTGGATATGCTCCTGGGACGAGACGAGTTCGCCACGCGGTACATCAAGTACTATCACTACATTCGGAGTGGCATGCGGAACCTGATCGACTGGGAGCTGGTGGGGTGAAGGTTGTTATCCTCCCAATCGGTCGGCTTGCCGGGTAACATAATTTATAATGCGGACAGTTCTATAATTCTTGTTCCCACAAGACATAGGTACATCTCTATTATTGATGATTATTATGGAGGAAACGATGACTCGAACACTTTCACATAAAAATCCAACCAATTTGCAGACGTTCTATTATGGCGCACCGTACTATCCCGAACATTGGGACGCCGCTACCCGGGAGAAGGACCCAGAGTGGATGGCCGCAGCGGGATTCAACGTCGTGCGTATGGCGGAGTTTGCCTGGGATAGGATGGAGCCGCGCGAGGGCGAGTTTGACTTCGCGCTGTTTGACGCAACGCTAGCCCGTCTCGGCGAACAGGGCATTGCGGCGATCCTCTGCACGCCGACGGCGACGCCGCCCCGCTGGCTCACGCGCGCGCATCCCGATGTACTGCGCGTCGATGCGGACGGTGTGACGATGCAGCACGGCTCACGGCAGCACGCCTGCCCGAGCAGCCCCGTCTTCCGCGCCTATAGCCGGGCGATCACCCAGGCGCTGGCCGCACACTTCGCGGACAACCCCCACGTCGTCGGCTGGCAGACCGATAACGAGTTGAATTGCCACTTCAGCGAGTGTCACTGCGAGAATTGTCAGCTCGCCTTCCGCGAATTCCTGCGCCAGAAGTATCACGACGACATCGGCGCGCTCAACGCCGCGTGGGGCAACGCTTTCTGGGCGCTCACCTATAGCAGCTTCGATGAAATCCAGACGCCCAAGAACGGCAAACCTGCCTATGCCAATCCCGCCCACCTGTTGGACTACGCCCGCTTCATCTCGTGGAACGTCGCCCGCTTCCAGCACGAGCAGGTAGAAATCCTGCGGGCGGCGAATCCGACGTGGTTTGTCACCCACAATGGCCTGTTCCGCCACATCGACTATCGCGGCGACTTCACCCAGGACCTGGACTTCCTGGGGTTCGACGTGTACCCGTTCTTCGATCCCGATCCGGCGCACCGTCCCTTCACCCAGGCGTTTATGCTGGATCATGCCCGCGCGTGGTCGGGCAACTTCATCGTCCCGGAGCAACAGTCCGGCCCGGGTGGGCAGGGCGACTACTTTCACGACAATCCCGAACCGGAAGAGATCCGGCGGATGGCGTACACGTCCATTGCCCACGGCGCGGACAGCCTGCTCTTCTTCCGCTGGCGGACCTGTCGCTTCGGTGCGGAGGAATACTGGTGCGGCATCCTCGATCATGACAACGTCCCGCGCCGTCGTTACAACGAGATCAAGCAACTCGGCAAGGAATTGCAAGTTGTCGGGGCGGAAGTGCTCGGCACGCATGGACGGGTGGAGGTGGGCATCGCCGCCGCCGACATAGACGTCTACGACGCCCACGAGACACTCTCGTTGGGCCTGCCTTCTCCTATGCAGGTGGCAGGACTGATCCACGGCTTCTTCACCCGGCGCGGCTACGCGGTGGGATGCGTGCATCCTGCAGATGATTTGAGCGAGCTGAAGGTCTACATCATCCCCCACTGGGCGCTTTTCAACCCTGCATGGGTGCCGAATTTGACCGCTTTCGTCGAGAACGGCGGCACGCTCGTCGTCGGCGCGCGGACGGCGACGAAGGACTGGAACAACAACGTCATCGCCGCGACGCCGCCGGGCGTGCTGACCCCGTTGACGGGCACGCGGGTCGTCGAATACGGACGGCAGAACGCGCCGGATAAGCGCCCCCTGGCGATCAACTTTTCCACGGCGAAAGCTCCCACCCGGCACTGGTACGAGCAACTGGAAGTGTTGCCCGGTTCCACCGTCATAGCGCGCTGGGAGGGCCGCCTACACCTTGACCGTAAACCCGCTGTGATGATGAAGAAAATCGGCGCCGGCGCTGTGGTGTATGTGGGGACGTACTTCACCGACGAAATTCTCGAGCCGTTGCTCTCTGTGCTTCGGGAACAGAGCCGGCTTGCCCCGTTGTGGCCGTCCACGCCGGAAGGTATTCACGTCGTCGTGCGGGAGAATGATGAGAAGCGGCTGTGGTTCTTCATCAACGCCAGCGATGGCTTTGTGTGCGTCGAGAACATCCCAGAAGGGGAAGACCTGGTCAAGAAAAGGATCGTGGGCAAGTTCTATCTCAAGCGCAACGAGGTCGCCGTGGTCAAGCAGCGGCGTGAATGAAGAAGGGGTGAACGGATAAGAATGCCGGGGGGCTGCGCATCGCCCCGGCGTTGTTGACGCCGGGCTTGCCGTACCCCCCGGTTGTTTCCTTATAGGACTTACGCAAATTTCCGTTTGTAGTGACGGCTTTAGCCGTTCTTAGCTCCACTACCAATCCTCCGCCGCTTGATTCGAGCCAGGCTGGCGTAAGTCCTGTTTAGTATCTCTTCAGGCCGGCGAACCCGACGACGAAGCAACTGATGCCCCCTTACCCTAAGTTTTGTGCAGATTTCGGTATGCCGGGTGCTCTTGGATGACGCGACAGGCGTGTTTCTATAAATCCTATTTCCCCACTTTTTCGCCCCCTTCTCCCCCGCTTGCGGGGGAGAAGGGGGCTGGGGGATGAGAGGGTCAGAAGTGTCAACCCGTGATAAACCCTCCCCAAAGTCCTCTTCGCCACCTGATCAGGGTGGCCGAATAGTAGTAACTTCTTACCTATCCCTCAACGCGGCTCGTACCACCACAGACGGCGGTAGGTGCGGAATGCAGGAGAGGCGGTCCCCGCAAGCCATCCCGGCGCACCGTCTTCGGCCAGGGGGAATTGCAAGTTCACCGTCGCTGCGGCCGGTCGCGTGTTGTGATCCACTCCCGGTATGGTCAGGAGGCCCTGCAAAAGACAGTGGGCCGCCTGCGCCGCGCCCGGCCCCTGCCAGATGATCATGACCTCGCCCCATTGCAGTCCCTCTGCCGCCGGGTCGAATTCTCCATAGAAAAGCCAGACATCCCTCCCGATCTGCCGCAGTGCCACCGTCTGGGAGACGCTGCCCGCGCCGATCTGCAGCGTTAGCGTCAGACTGCGCTCCAGGTCGGCATTCGTGTAGCCGTCCGGCAACTCGAGTTGGCCGATCAAGGTGAAGGCGGCGGGGTCACCTGTATCCCTCCCCCACTGGATGGCGGCATGTTCGACGGCGAACGCCGCAAAGGGGGGCCGGATCACGGCCCTCGTGGTGGCGCTTCCCACTCCGCCATCGTCGTCGGTGACGGTGAGGGTGATGGTGTAGGCACCGGCGGCTGTGTAGACGTGGGTGGGCGTCAACGCGCTTGTGGTGGTAATCCCGTCGCCGAAATCCCAGGCGATGGTGTGGGTGTCCAGCACGCCGGGGTCGGTGAAGACGCCGTTGAACGCGAGCGTTTCACTCACGGCGACGGTGCGATCCGGCCCGGCGGTCACGATGGGGGCGACGTTGGCGACAGTGACGGTCAGATGGCCCGCACCGCTCAAGCCTGCAGTGTCGGTGACGGTAAGGGTGACGGGGTAGACGCCATCATCGGCGTAGACGTGGGTTGGTGTGAGTGTTCCATCAGCCGCGCCCCCATCGCCGAAATCCCAGTGCAGGATGTGGCCGGTGGGCGTGTCGGGGTCGGTAATGGTGGCCGTGAAGGTGATGGGGCTGCCCTCGGCGACGCTGCGCTCTGGGCCGAGGTTCACCAGCGGTTGTCCGGATACCGGCGTCGCGTCCAGATAGAAGCTCGTGGTAGCCTCGTGGAATTCTCCGGTTGGATCGGCGGACTGAACCCGGATGAAATAGGTACCGGTAAAACCGGTAGAAGGCCATACCACCGGGAAGGCGACGGTATCTGCCGCCGCAAGCGTGACGGTATGCGTGGTTTGGAAGGCAGTGAGCCACCCTACGTACTCAAAAGTCGTCGTGATAGCGAGATTTTCCAACGCCGTAGCCGAGGATAGGTTCGTCGCCGTCACTAGCGCTGTCACCGGTTGGCCGAGAGTGTAGGTGGATTGTTCTGGCGTTACGTGCAATACCAGACGCGGCAAGGACACCACGGCGGAGGCCGTGTTATTGTCTTCATCGAACTCGGTTACTTGCGCGGTGGGATCCACCACAACGTACAGCGTGTGCAGTCCGCCCTGGCCCTGGATAGACCAATCGGTGGCCACGTTGGTCATCGCGCCCGCCGCCAGCGGAGGCAAGGGGGCCGTGCCCAAAAGCGTCCCGACACCCGGCGCGCCATCCCAGAACTGCACCGTCGTCGTGACCGCCGGGAAGCCGCCGCGATTGTAGACCAGGGCCGTCACGGTGCGCGTGAGGCTGCCGTCGTCTGCGGACAAGCGCGGCGCAGCCACGGCGAGATCGGCAGCCTCGACGCCGTACCGGAAGTGCGTTTGTGCCGTGGCAGCGAGGCCGGCTACGCTCAGGCGCCCTGCTAGAATGTGATCGCCCAGGGTGATGGGTTGTGGCCAGGTGAACGTGAGCGTTTGCGTGCCGGTCAGCAGCGTGAGGGGATAGGTGTGCTGGCTCAAGTCATCCAGAGTGAGCGTAAGGGTTGCCGGGGTTGTCAGGGCGGCATAAACGCCCACGCGCGCGGTCACCGGCGCGGATGGATCGCCGTACACTGTCCGGTCGGTGGCGAAGTGTAGCAATGTCGCAGCCCCCACCATAAAGCTCTCAAAGCCGGAGGCGTACATCTCCTCCTGGTTGTCGGGGACGCTCACCTGGTAGATCAGTTGGTGTGCGCCGCTGTGGGCCGTGCTCAGGGTATGGCTAATGGTCAAATGGTTATTGAGTACCGCTGCAAGCGGGATGATACTGACGGCAGTTTCCGAGCGCGTCCCATCGGGATAGCGCAGCCAACTGCGCAGGGCGACCGTCAGGGCGTCGGTGGAGGCGACGGTCAGTTCGGCCCGCAGCGTTTCCCCCGGTGTGGGACGCGGGTCGAGCAAGGACGCCTCGGTGACGCGCACCCAGGGTGCATTCACGTCGAAAGGCACACGCCCCACTGCTTCTCCACCACCAGAAAGAGCCAGGACGTAGTTGATGGTGTATGTGCCGCGCAGCAGGGTGTCCGGCAGGGCAAACTGGAAGCAGGGGGTCGGGGGCGCGGGGCAAGCCGTGGGGGATAACACGGTAGTGAATCCCGGCGCCGTGACGGTGAGTGTGCCGGTCGCCGTCGTGACCACGGCGGCGTGCACGGTATCGCCGGGCCGGTAGACGGTGCGGTCGGGGATCACGGTGACGACGGGCTGGCGCAGGCGGAGGTAGGTGGTGTTCAGGTGGATGCCGCGCTGCTCGTCCGCTTCATAGACAGCGTAGAAGACTAACGTGTCGCCGGTGTAGTCCCCGGCCGTGAGCGAGAAGTCCAGCGCCTGCGTGGCCCCACCGGCGAGGGTCAACGGTTGGGTGACCACCGCACCGGCGTAGGCGTCAGCGTCGTAACCGACGGCTGCGTAGAGGGGCGGCGTCCCAGCGGCGCCGTGATTGGTCACCGTGAGGCGCAGTGTCGCGGTGACGCCGGGATCGTAAAAGGGTTGGTCCCACCCGGCGTCGACGGACAGGTCGACGCCGTCGATGGGCAGCGCCAGGTCGTAGCGGTGTCCGCCGAAGTGGTAGTAGCCCACCAGCGTCTCGCCGGAGAGGCCCACGGGGGCGTCGAAGACGAACGCCAGCGTCCCTGCCGCGCCGCCGGGCAACCACAGACGTTGCGTGTCGTCCAGCAGATTGCCCAGCGTGACGGTGAGGACGGCGGTATCCGGCGCGGCGCCGCGATTGGCGACGTCGAAGGTGAGCGTGACCGTCTCACCGGCGGTGACGCGCGTGTCGGTGGGGACGGCGGTCACGACCAGGTTGGCCTGCGGCACAGTGACGGTTGTGACGGCTGTGTCCAGGATGGCGCCGCCGCCGCTCTCCACAGTCAACGTAAGCGGCCAAGCGCCGGGGGCGAGGGCGGACAGGTCCAACACGAGCGGCAAGATCAGCGTCTCCGCCGGCGCCAGGAGCACGGGCGTGACCGTGTCGAAAGGCGCTTGCACGTGGACTACGGCTTCCAACGGCGCGGCCCCGGTGTTGGTGACGTGAGCCGTCACGGTGACGGCGGCGCCCACGGCGGGCGTGGCCAACACGTCCAGGGCGGCAGCTTCGACGGGGCGCACGGTAAGCGAGAAGGCGTCGGCGCTCCACGGGGTACTGGCGCTGAAGGTGTAGTCGCCGGGTGGTATATCGGCGAAGACGACCTGACCGGCGCTCGCATTGCCGGCCAGCAGAACCTTTGTGAACTCGGCCGCCGCTATTTCCTCTGACTCGTTGGTCAGAGTGACGCAGGTGGTGAAGGCCAGGTCCAGTTGGCCGGTGTTGGTGAAGGTGTAGGGTACGGACATCTGACCCGGCAGGGCATACGCCTCGGGCGTCCAGGTTGCCGTCAGGCCCTCGCCAAAGGCGACGCTCTGCGTGAGCACCTGGGACACATCACCGGAAAGGGTGACGGTGAGCAAGGTATCGGTGGTGATGTGTTGCGACCAGAGCCGCAGCGCGCGCGCTCCGGCCGGCAACGTCAGGGTTTCGGGTGGCGCGCCGTCGCGGGTGACGGTGAGCGCCAGGTCCAGCGCCGAGGGGTTTTCCAGGGTCAACGCGACGTCGAACGGCGCGCGGCCGGCCACGGTAGGGGCGGCCAACGCAGCCTCCACAGCCGGGGCGTCCACGACGAGGCGCTCGTTCAGCGTGACCGGCGCACCCTCGGCAGACAGGCGCAGCTCGGCCGTCACCAGGAAAACGCCGGCGCGGTCGGGGGCGGGAAGTGTGAGTGTGTAGGGTACTGGAATCCCATAGGGCAGTGTCATGGCATCGGAGATGACGATGGTCGCGTCGTCCAGGGTCACGGCGAGCTGCACATCCTCGTAATCCGAGTACTGGCTCGTGATTGCGCCATAGACCTGCAACGGTTGCAACGGAGCGGCCACGGTAGGGGTAAGGTTGACGGTCAGCGCGCACCCGTCTGCATTGCTCGGATCCACGTAGAAAGGTTGGGCGGCGGCGGCCAGTTCCTGCCCGGTGGCCGCCAGCAGCCGCGCCTGGAGGTGGAACTTGCCGGGTGCGCCGAGTGTTGCGACGTAGTTGAGATATGTCGACACGTCCTCTTGTGCGCTCGCGGCCAGGTTGATGGGGAAGGTTTCTTGCCAGAGCACGCGGGTGGCAACGCCCGGCAGGCGGTAACGGACCACGCCTCCCCTGGTACCGATCCAGACCTCATCCGGGTCCGGTCCCACGGCCAGATCCAGGATATCCGAATAGGTCACGCCCGGTAGAGCATACAGCACACTTGCAGCGGTCGCCGGATCATAGACCTGGACATAATCATACCCTGCAGCGGCCCAGATGCGCCCGTCGGCGGCGACTGCCAGATGGTTGATCTGGCTGCTTTGCAGACCGGAGTTTACCGTGGTGTAGGTAAACCAGGTAGTGCCGGCGTGCAGGCGGCTCAGGCCGTCGCCGGCCACCCAGACGTCGCCCGAGGCGTCCACGGCCACGTCCGTGGGGTTGTCGGTGAGCAAAGGGCTGTTGGCAGTGGTGTAGGTGATCCACATGCTGTCGGCGGCGCGCAACTGACTCAGGCCATCGCCGGCTACCCACACGTTGCCGGCGGCATCCACGGCGAGGCCGGTCGGCGATCCGGTGAGCAGGCCGGAGTTCGCCGTGGTGTAGGTGATCCAGGTATCGTCAGCGCGCAGGACGCTGAGGCCGCCGTCGCGGTAGTCGCCGAGGTCGTCGTCCCAGACCGGGTGCGAGGCGAACCAGACGTTGCCCATCGCGTCCGGCGTCACCCGGACGACGCCGTTGCTGAGCAGGCCAGAACTGGCGGCGCTGTAGGTGAGCCAGGTCGTGTTGGAAAGCAGCACAGCCACGCCGATTGGTGGATCGTAGTAGGAGTAGGTTCTCAACGCAAGCCAGACGCGGTCGTCGGGACCTACGCTTACGTCGTTAATCACACAATCGTCATCGACCGGTAGTTCAACGGTCTGCCAGGTGACGCCGTCGGCGGCGAGACGATCCAGATGGGCAAGGGTTCCCTCGGGCTGCTCCGTCGTCCCGAACCAGCGGTTGCCGCCCGCATCGACGGCGATGGCGGAGGCGGACACATTCTGGTAGCCAAAAAGACCGCACTCTGGATCGTCATACAGGCAACTCTCCCGAGCCGGAACGAGCCGCTCCTCTGCCTGGACGATCTCGAGCTGGAGTTGCGCGTCGCTCAACGGGCGCGGGCCGTTGGCGATGGTCGCAGCCGCGTCGAGGGAATCCCAGAAGGTATAGCGTTCTTTGTCGGTGGTCGCCGTCAGACCGGCGGTCACGCCATCGATTTGCACGAGCTGCCAGTAGGATACCGGCTCTGCGCCGGGCAGCGTGGCCTGCGCCAACAGGGTGTACACGCCGCTGCGCGTCTGGTCGGGTACGGTGAGGGTGAAGCCCTGCTCGTCACCGGCCGGCAGGCCGGCCTGTTCCGCCCACGCCGCCACGACCAGGCCACGCGCGTCCAGCAGGCGCAGGGACACGGCGGCCTCTGCGTCCACGCCGCCAGAGTTGTACAAGTATAGCGCGAGCGTATCGCCGGCCGTTGCCGCCGGCGGCACATCGGCGTCCCACTCCAGCCGGGCCGGGGGCACGACGAGCGCACCGGCAGGCGTCCCCCACACGTCCCCGGAAGGCAGCGTGGCGGTAACGTAGAGCGGGTACGCTCCGGCGGCCACGTCGGAGGGCAGAGGAATGTCCCAGGAAAGCGCGTCCTCAGCGTCCGGGTCCAGCGTGAGCGGTTGGGTATAAACATAAGAAAGCGCGGGCGCGGCGAGGGTGACGGTGAGCGGCAAGTGGAAGGGACCGGCATTGTCCAGGGTGAGGGCGACGGCGGCCGTTTCGCGGGCGCGATAGCTGTCTTGATCCAGGTGCGTCTGCGCCAGCAGGGCGGCCGGCCAGAGTACTTGCTGCCGGCGCGCGCCGTACTCGTCGGCGGCATCGAGCGTGAGGGTGTATTCGCCGAAGGCCAATGGGGGCACATCCAGGGGCAAGGTAAGGGCCTGGGAGGTCAGCGGGGCCAATGTGAAGGCCGTCGTCGCTGTCACGGTGACGGGATCGCCGGGCGCGGTCAAGGTGAGCGTCAGCGCGCCTGAGGTGATGGGCAGTACGCCGGTATTGGTGAGGGTGAGAGGCGTTGCCAGACTCCCCGCGCTGACTAGCTGGGGCTGCCCTATGGAGAAAACGAGCGGCGAAGAAGGGATGTGGAGCGCCGCGACGCCGCCGCCGATGACACGGCCGTCGTCGGCGAGAGCCTCGATCCACACGGGCCCGGCACCGCCGGCCGCCGTGGCAGGGACAGTGAAGGTGTGCGTTACGACCGGCCACCACGGCCAAACGTCGGCGCGCTGCGCCGGCATTGCGACGGTCAACGTTGCGGTATGGTAAAGGGTGTGCGCGGCATCGAATGCCTCTATCTGGAGCGTGGGGGTGAAAGGCAGGCCGGTAGAATTGGTCACGCGCAACGTCAGGGTCGTCTCGGCGCCGCGTTGGATTTCCGCCGGTTGGAGCATCGCTGCAACTTCAACGGCGGCTTTCCGCATCAAAACGCCGTAAGAAGCCGTAGCCTGGTAAGCGCCGGTGGTCGCATAGCCGCGCAGGCGGAATTCGTCGTTGATCAGAAGTTCGAGGGGCAGCATGATTTCGCCGTGGATGTCGCCCTGCGCAGGCGGGACGACGACGTTCTCGGCCAGCGGTGTGTAATTGCGCAGAAACCAATGATCAAAGCCATAGGACACTGTGGCGGTGAGGGGAACGGCGCTGCGGTTGTAGAGGTGATATTCGAACGTCGCGTGGCTGTTGGCAACGAAGGCCTGGCCGGGGCCGGTGATGCTCAGATAGAGCGGCGCGGCGGGGTCCACGATGGCCGGCGGGCGCGCGACGACGAAGCGGGCGATTTGGGTATAGGGTGTGAGCCGCGCCCCATGTGATGTAAGAAGTTGGGCATCCACGCGCCAAAGGCCGAGGTACGGCGCATAGTTAGAAGGCTGCAGTACCGGATAGGCGGAAGGCCCAAGCGTTATGGATTGGCCGGGCGCAATGGTGATGGCGATGGTGTGGGTGAGAGCCACCCGGCGGGCGGGGGTGACGAAAGCGAGTTGCACAGCGGCAACGGTGTAGGGCGTAGTGTTGGTGATGGGGAAGGTGAGAGTGAGGGGCGCATTATAGACGGCTTGGGGCAACACTTCTGCCGCCGCTTCTTCAGCGGCAGAGCTTATCCCCCAGGTGAGCAGATCGCGCAGCAACGCGCGGGCATCGGCGCTAGCTTGCCCGTTGAGCGTTCCCCAGTCGTCGTAGATCGTCGTTGCGAAGACGTAACCTTGCCCCCCCTCGGTCTCCCTCGAGGGACTCGGGACAGGCTCCTCCGCAGGGGGGGAAGGTGGATAGGGATAGAGGAGCGCGCCCGGCTGGCCGTTGGCGGTGCGGGAGAGGAGTACCTGGGCGTCGGCGGGCCAGGCGCTGAAATAACCGTCCACGTGTACGGTAAGCTCGGCGTGGTTGAAACCGGCGAGGATGGGGTGCCAGGTTTCCATCCGCAGCGCGGCCTGGAAGCAGGAAATATCCTCGTTCCAGCCGTAGCCATTGACTTCGCCGCCGGGCAACGCGGCGTACTCGTAGCCGTGCTGTTGGGCAAAGGCCACGATGGTTCCGCCCTGGCGGGCGTATTCCTCCAGCCGAGCGCGGAAGGCGGCGTCGTTTTCCAGCCCGTACAGGCCGCCGGAGGGGATGAGGAGGACGGGAAATAGTTGGGCAGTGGCAACAGGATCGAAGTAAATACTGACCGGCCAGGCGCGTTCTCCGACGGATTCCACCAAAGACTGGGCATTGGCGGCATATCCGCGTTGCAAGATGCCCACGGCCGGCTCGGCGCGCACGCCTTCCGGCAGAGTCACGGACTGAGGTGAGGGCATCGCACTGGAAACATTGTCGTCAGGATTGTCACAGCCCGGTCGGAAATAGGCGCTTCCACATGTATTCCCACCGCCACCCCCGCCGCCGCCCCCGTCACCATCGTCACAGTCCTGCAGAGGCGCCGAGAGAGTCGCCACGTTCCCCGCACTATCGGTGGCAGTAAAAGACCAGCCAGGTAACCGCAGAAACGGCACAAACCGGGTGTCTTCCCACCACTCTACTGTGGGTGACAGAATCGTGGGTGCCGAAAAACCGAATTTAATTTCAGCAAGCTGCGAATCTACGTCGATCGCTGCCGCCTTGACGGTGGCCCCAAAGATGGATTCTTCCTGAATACAGGCGTACACGAGCGGGGGTTTTTTTTCGGCGTAGGTGAGTTTGAGGGTGTAGTCGAAGTCTATGCGATGATACGAAGCTAACGAAGAATGGGGGTGAATTATTGACGAGTATGGAAAATACTTAGTATCCATCAAAATAAAAACGATCTTATCGTATTGCCCCATAACCGCATATTGAAATAGGCCATCCAAAGACAAATGTGACGGAACGTCCACATCCTGGATACTCCAGTTTCCCCCTGATGCTTGTAACAACAAACGTATCTTCAGGTTCTCCCCTATATCGACTTTAACCGGAAACTCACTTGGATAATTCGTCGTAAACTGGAATGTGGCAATAAGTGCATTTCCATAAGGAATATGGCTCGTGGTCGATATCTCGATATATTCTGCCCCCAATCCATAGACTTCACCGCTGCCGCTGACTGTATCTCCGAAGTTGACAAGCGTAAATTTATGCGCATCTTTTACGACATCTTGTACCGGTGAGGGCCAAACACTCCAATCCGCTTGTTCATACCCACGCGTCGTATCTTGATAAAGATAATTGGCCGTCGCAAAATCTGTCAGTGTCCGGACCAGGTTTGTTCCTGAAATGACATCGATTTGCGAGAAAGGATCGTCGGGATTTTGCTCTATCTTTTCGAACATTTCTCTCACAATATCCGATTGTCCCATTCGCTGGTGCTTGACCAGAGACAGAGGAAATACCACTGCTCCATATTGCCGATCGTCAGCATTTTTACCGTCAATGACAGCATAGGATAACGGCTGGTTTATGGTCTCGCGAAAACGATTGATGGGCCCCCATCCTTGATCATGTCGCTTCAAAGAAGTCTCAACGATTCCGGGGGCCCAACTGGCAGTGGATTCTATAAGCCATAGGTCTCTCAACGCCAATTTGGGCGCATTGACAGCCCAGCCAAGCAAATCCGCATCCAGGTTGTAGCCCAGGTAATTGTATTGCACCAAATGGAACAGTTCATGCATAGCCAGGCTGCGCAACTCGCCATCAGATGCACTGACATTGTTTCTAAGCCAGATTTGACCGCCGTAGGCAAGACCGGAAGGATTCATTTCATAGCCTGCCGACACTCTAAAAGGATTAGCCTCTACGTGAACTGTGATCAAATCATCCGAACGCCCCGGGGTTGGCGGCGGCATTCTATATCCCAAAGTGTTTAAGTAATATGACCGGGCATCTTCTAGGGCGGTGGAGATAACGTTAACATAGTCCACGCCCACTATAGTGCCATGACTGGGATAGTCCGGGTCATCCACATCTGTGTACCATTCGATGCTGAAATGGGGTGTCTGAGTTGTGGTCATCGGTTTTTGAATGGAAAAAGTAGCGAGACCCAGCATACCAGGCGACATACTTAGGTATCGGACATGAGTCGGACTGATGACTGTCCAGTCTGCACTTTCTGGTGGTACTACTACTCCCACTCCTTGATAACCTGGCGGTAACAAAAGCTGAACATCACATGTGGCCATGTCCGTAGGCAGATTTAGCATACCTGACCAGTTCCAATCCAGATCGGATTGAATGGTTGTTGTAACCAAACCATCACAAGAAATTTGAACATCTAGCCTTCGGTTGGGTAAAGCACGTTTGTTTTGTACCTCAACCTTGCCGGCGAAATAATAGGAATACGGGGTTTGTTGTGCTGGCTTTGCCATCACGACCGCAATGCCTGCAACCAACGGGAGCAATAGCGCTATCGCGCAAACGAGAAGTTTAGTAGTTTTTCGGAACATTGTATCCTCCTCAAGACCTGAAATAGAACGATTTGAATGAGGTGTGGTGTCACATCTTGTTGCACGCAAAATTCTATCTGTTATCCTCTACGGCATAATTTATTCTAACATCGAATGACCAGCGATTTCCAGGTCGAAGGCAATAATCACCATTGATATAAACAAAAGCTATTTCCCTTTTTTCAGGAGGACGCATATACTCCAAAACCGCGTCGAAGTTCGTCTGCTCCGTCGGCCATTGCCATTCGATGAGATAAACCGCGCCCGGCGCAAGCTCGATTCGCGTTTCATAGTCATTTGTATCCGACTGACGTTCCTCACCTGAGGCAATCGGATATTTCTCCCCTGCGGGAAGGTCCCATTCCACAATATGGATATCCATAGCCGCAGCATCCCCCCCATCCAGCACGATCGGACTGTCGGAGATATTACGTATCTGCCACCGTACTTGCACCGTTTCACCGAATTGGTACTCCAGCTTATCCGTGCAAATCTGCAATTCCAGGTCGCCGGCAGAACGTTGCTCTCCGGCGCAGTTGCCACTCAACTTGTTCTCAGTCGGTATCGGGGCCGGTTCGTCGGGCAAGTACTCTACGCTGAGCCGAGCGCTGCGCACATCATCAGGTTTGAGACGTATGGCGGCGTAGATCGTCATGAAAGCGCGATGCCCCCGGCCAACTGCAGTTGACTCCTCAAGATAAGCCTGTTCCGGAATCCAGCGCCCCGCAATCGTATAAGCCGCGCCTGCTTCAAGGGTGATCTGAGTGGCAGGCGCGGGAGATATATTCGTCCAAGTCCCGCCTGCAAGTTGTAGTTCGAGCGCCGGTTTGTCACCGCCGTTCAACGTCACCTTGCGGTTTCCCGTGTTAGTCAGCGTAAAACTGGCCCGGATGGCTTCCCCATAGCGATAACGGCCTTTGTCGGCGCACAAAGCGTATGTCAACCCGGTCAGATCTATTTTGTGCTCGAAACACTGTGGGGGCGGCGCTTGCGGTTTGCAGGCAACCAGCACGGCCAGACACAACCCGACCATTCCAAATAATAGCCACATCGATTTGCGTTTCATTGCGCTAACGCCTTTCTTTTATATGGGGAAAGAATGGAAATAACGTGGGTGGGAGCGCAGGCAGGGCAGCAGGACGGGGACGCCACCAGAGCGCCGCCGCCGCAAGGAGCAACACGAGGGCAATGCCCACCAGAATGGGCCAGGGTTTTCGGTTCATTGGCATACCTCCGGGAAAGCGAATTGCGAATTACGAATAGCGAATCGAGTAACCAGTATCCAGCTTCGAGCTTCCAGTAACCAGCCCCGTCTATCCCACGGTATGCTGGATATATTATACCTTCCCCCCTCCGATTTTTTTGTCAAGTGCGCGAGGTGGTTTGATTTTACCGCCGAGGGCGCGGAGAACGCGGAGAGGCAGATAGGCTGACTCTGCGTGCTCTGCGCTCTCGACGGCGAACTACGGCAATCACCGGTGGTTACGCGGTGGGGAAGGCGGCGGGCGGGGAGACGTAGAGCATGATGATCAGCACGACGCGGCAGCGGCCGGGGCTGCACGCGGCGGTGAGGGTGGCCAGGCCGGAGGTTTCGTCGCGGCCCAGCAGGGCGGTCCCGACGACGCGCCCGTTTTCGCAGACGAGGGCGGCGGAGCCGGTGGGGGCGGAGGTCTTGCAGGATTCGTGGGTCTCAATAAGGATATGGACTGGGCCGCCGATTGCAGGCATCCCCGCTACGACACTTGGCTTGTTTGGATCATCCGGGGGCAAAAGAGTATCGGGGGCCCCTTCAAGTTCGGGAACAGAGATAAGATCTTTTGCGGTCAGACCGCAGCTATAGTACTCTGTTTCACCTTGCGAGTTGATGATCCAGGCGCTAGATCCCCACGGCTGGATCTTAATTTGCCCGGCCGGTACAGAATTGATCCCGTGGGCCCACAAAACTGTTACGTGAGCGCCCGGTTGCCCGAACACTAATTTAATAAATGGGGAACTGAAACTCGCAAATCCGTCTCGAGTAGGTGGGGGGAGAAGACTGTCGCTGGCCAAAAAC
>Ga0208196_1000443_pt1 | contig 56225 bp, 66 predicted proteins | sample AD_JPNNA7_MetaG_FD_184443 | JGI IMG/M metagenome (GOLD analysis project Ga0208196, IMG submission 184443) | Active sludge microbial communities of municipal wastewater-treating anaerobic digesters from Japan - AD_JPNNA7_MetaG (SPAdes) (version 2) | ecosystem: Engineered > Bioreactor > Anaerobic...
AAGGCCTGAAAGACGGCGGAATGTTCGCTGTCGATAGGCAGAATTTCTGCGCCGCCGGCGGCGGCCTGATGGGTGAGCAGTTCTCCGGCTGTAAAACGAAAGGATAAATGGCAAAAGGCGCGGAGGGGCGGGATTGGGCGGGATCCGGCGGGAAAAAGCGGGCTGGCGTGGGCAAAAATGCAGATTTTGGCGGATCCGGGCGGCCCAAATCTGCGGCGGGGATAGATGGCAAAAAAGCCCTGAACCGCCGGAAAAACGAAACGTAGTTGGCAAAAAAACGAAACCCCTTAAAACCCCCTTTAAACCCCTTTAAAACGCATCAAAACGGCCAATCCGTGATTTTCAAAACGGGGTTCTTCCGCGCGCCGACGCGCGCGATGCGCGCGGAGCTGCGCGCGCGGAATTTGGTAAAATGGGTAAAATAGCAGGGTAGGCGCAGAAAATCTCCGGCGAAAAAACCGCGTTTTTTCGCTTGAAAATCGGGGTCCGCCAAAGCGGCCCCGGTCTTCCCCGGCGGCCGTCATCGCCCCCGAAGAGCACGGCAAATTGGCAAAGAGCAGCGGAAAATTTTTAAAAAAATTATTTTTTTGGCTTGACAAAATGTCCGATATATCGTACATTATAAAAGGAAAGACAAGGCCGGGGCGAAGCCCGGCGGAAACCGAAAACTCAACCCGAATCGGCTGGCCCGGCTGGTGAAAGGCCGGGTCAGCCGAAGTCTGGTCTATGACTATCTGGCCGGCCGGCATCGCTTAAGCGATGACAAGCTGGCCGTGATCCTCGAGGCCCTCGAGATCAACCTTTCCGCTGACTCTATGAACTTGTCAAAGAAGAATAAGTCCGCGACTAAAAAAGCATCGTCCAATCCTTGAGATTCACAATCCCATCGTGATTGACATCCGCCGGCGCGCGGCGAATCCAGCAGTCGCGGATGCGGATGCCGTTGGGATCGTATGTCCACACAATCACCCGCTCTGTGCCGGGAACAATCGCCCGCCAGAGGTTCGGGTCGTCGTTTAATAGAAACCGATTCGGTCTGGCTACATACTCAAAGCATTCCCGGCGGCTCAATTGAAGCCACTGATTGCAGAAGGTCTGCAGGGCCGGGGCCTTGACCTCCCGCCAATTCGGGTCCGGCGGCGGACTGTTCGGCTCGGCCGGCGGCGGAGCATTCGGCTCGGAGGCGACTGGCTTCTCGGCGGAGGTCGGAAACAATCCCAGACCGATCAGGCAGACCGCCAGCAGCAGACACAGACGCCTCGAATAATATCGCTCGGCTGTCACGGGGCCTCCTCAATATTGATCAGTTTGTTGGGGCCGGCCAGCGTCAGCGGCGCCGACGGATTGTTGCAGATGCTAATGGGCATCGAGAAGACATCATAGGCCAGCTGGCCGCCGGAGGCATCGACGCTGCCGAAGAGCACGCGGGCAATCGTCAGCTCCAGCGGCGCCCCCCCCGCCGACTGGACCAGAACCAGCTGCAGAGCGGCGGCGGAGGAGGTCAGGAGCCGGTTGCTGAGGATCACATTGTTCTGGATGGAGGCATCCTGAAAACTGAGCGAACCGTTGACCGCAAGACCGCACTCGGGCGATAAGTCCACCGCCGTATAACCGAGATCCGCATCGTTGCAGGCCCGCAGCATCGGGACGCTCACACTCAGCGACAGACCGAGCGGGTGAGCAATCGCCGTGCTGCCGTGCAGGCAGGAGCGAATGCGCCAGCCGCCGCGTGCGGCGGAGACATAAGTCGGGGCATTCTGCGCATCGGTCTGCTGCCAGACGTCGGCGATTGCAGCGGTCTCATCGCCGAAGCGGCACTCGAAGTCAAACGACACGGAGGCATAGGAGCCCTGGCGGATCTCCAGCCGGATGTTGTGGATGCAGGGATTATTGAGCGTGTGTTTGATGTAGCCGCCGGTTGGACCGGTGCCGGACTTGCGCTCATAGAAGACCAGGTTGCTGACGGTGCCGGTGAGCAGGTCGAGCACCTTGGGCCAGTCCTGCACGGTGACGGAGCCGCGCACAAACTGCACGTCGCGATCGACAATCGGGACCTGCAGGCCGTCGGCCCCGCTGCGGAGGATGTTGTCAAAGCCGGCGGTCAGCCGCACCGAGACGGTGCCGCCGACGGACACGCCGTTGACGGCGGTTGCCGTCGGGCAAAAAATTCGTTTGTTCACAACAGCCATATTCCATCTCCTTATGATTCAGGAATCGGGATCCAGCGGGCCTCAAAGCGGACCTGCCGGTAATGCATTTTTGGATGGACAATCAAATCCGCCGCATCGCTCAAATAAAATTCGTCGCAGCAGAAATCCGGGCCTGGATGCGAGCGGTCGAAGGCCAGAACGATTTTTTCAAAGAGCCGATTGACGCCGACGGTATCCGGGCCGCCGCGCCGAGCGGCGCCGTCGATGCCGCTGCGGTCGCCGAAGGCGATGTCGAGAATGATGTGCAGGGCCGGGGCGTAATCGCCCTCGCGGCTGAGCCGCTCTACGGAGGCCTGCACAAAGGCCATCGGGGCGTATCGCTCAAAACTGCTGACGCCGCCGTCGGCGATGCCGATCTGGCCGGCCCAGGGAGCGACCGTGCGGAAACAGCTGCGGCCGTCCTCCGTCATCGCCGCCAGACGTTGACAGGCCCAGTCTTCCAGATCGGTCAGAAGTCCGGCCTCCGGGGAATCCGTGAGAGATTCGCGGCCCAGGCCGCCGTTATACAGGAAGAGCAACTCCTCATCCGTCAATGCGCGGCCGAAGAGCATCAGATTGTCAAGCCGCAGCGGTCGATTGGTGAAGGGGACGCCGCCGGGCGGCATGGCGGCGCCCAAGAGGAACGGCAGAGGACTTGTCCACTTCGAGGGGTCTGTGCCTTCCGCCAGAGAGGTGTTCTTTAATAGGGAATCATTCCACCAGAGACGGCTTTGATTGTTTTCGACATCGAGGACGGCGGCGACGAAACACCACTCGTTGCGCCGCCAGGAATCCGGAATAACCGTCGAATAGCAGCTCGTCCATTTGGAATCGCAGACATAATTAAAGAAAACCTCGTCGGAGTTTTCATCGATTTCGAGAATATTTTCATAATCGTTGCCGATGATGCCCCAGAGGGGCTGAGCAACCTCCTGCTCGCAGTCGATTCGCTGGACCCAGCCGCAGACTGTAAAACTCTTGCGCCAATGCTCCTGCAGACTGGAGCCCAGATTGATATGATCGCCGGCGCCGTTGAAGGCAAAGGCATTGCCCAGAAGACCTGGGCAGGACAACTCCTTCGTTGGTCGGGAGGCCAGGCCGTGCAGGATGCCGCGACAATCGAGGACCAGCCGCGAGTCGCCGGACTCCTCAAATCGCCAGTGAGCAATGCAGTCTTTCCGCAAATCCATCAGGCACTCTCCAATTGATCCGCAATCGAGCGATAGACGGTATCGGTGATGGCGTCAACACGATCGAGGACGCCGTCGTACAGAGCGCCGGAGCCGAAGACCGTCACTTCCGGGACGAGGGCAAAGAGCGGCCGAATTCGGGCGCGTTCGGTTTTGCCGAGCCGGTAGCCGAACAAAAGTGCCCCGGAGGCGCTGCGGTAAAAGAATCCGTTGGGCACATCGCGCGGCGAGCGGAATCGAGGCACGCCGGCAGCGGTCAGATTCTCCCCGATGGGGACGGCCAGCAGCCGGGCTGTGCGGGGACGGATGGTTTTGACCTCATCGGTGAGCAGCCAGGCATAGGCATCCACGCCGGAGAACGGCCGAACACCGATGACGGCCTCCAGGTCGGCAATCATCCAGCCGGCCAGCGAGCGGGCCAGATTGCCGGTGCGGCGATTTAAGGCCCGTCCGCTTAGATACTGATCGGCGATGTAGGAGGCCGTCTCCTCGGCCGCCCGCCGAAGGCCGGCGGAGGCCGCCGACGCCAGATATTTCGCGGAGCGTTCGGTGCCGCTGACGGCGGCGCGAAACTCCGGTCCCAACTCAATCAGAATTCTCACAGCACAATCCTTTGATACAAATCCCAGATGCGCTTGACCTGCGGGAGCAGGTCCACCTGTTCAAACTTCGAAAAGGAACCGCCCTGAAAGGACACACCGGACAGCCCGATGTCGTCCCGCCGCTTGAACAGGAACACAACCTGTTCGACGGCCGACTCCTGCAGGTCCGCCGGCATCGGGGTTTCGGCCGGATCTGCGGGGCTTTCGCCGGCCGGTACAAATCCGCCGCGATAGACGACCTGGATCGAATCGGGCGGCTCGGCCGGCCAGGGCAGATCGACGCGATAGACGATGCCGCTGCGTCCGAACTGCAGGAGCCGATATTCGGAGGCCCCCAGCGGCTCGGCCGAATCGAAGTCTCCGTCGGCGGCGATGCGGATTTCCTGCAGATCGGCGACCGGAAAGGCCCGCAGCCGCAGATACGGCGTGCCGCCGGTATAGACTTCTGTGACGGGTTCTTCCGGCAGCACAAGCCCGCGATGACAGTACTGCTCCGCCATCGCCGTCACGGAGGCGAGCAGGCCGGTTAAGACGGCCGAATCTTCGGCGGACAGCGAGGTTACGCCGAGACGCTGTTGGATTTGTTCGAGGGTGCAGAGCATGCCTTGCTCCTGTAGTCCTCAGGCCGAATCATCTTGTCTTTCGGGCTGGGGAAGTTTTTTTCAGGTCTTTCGTTTTTTATGGACGACTGTTTTTTCGCTTCCATAGATTTCTCCAAAAGGAGGGGCCGAAGCGGCCCCTCGGTTTAGGCCGTGATGTGCTGGGCGTAGCCGCGATCGGCGGCGGTCGAAGGACCGACGGCCAGCTGGGCGGTCACGCCGCGAATGACCAGAAAGGCACCGGTGGTGCCGCTGCCGGCGGTCGGGGCTTTGACCCGCACATAACGCTTGCGGCCCGGGATATTCGGCACATCGATGGCAAAGATCTTGTTGTCATCGGTGGCCGAGATGACGGAAGTCAGCGTGGCTTTTGTGATCACCGACCAGTCCCCGGGTGTACCGGAATTGGTGTCGCATTCCTCCAGCACCAGAGGCGTGGAGGTTCCGCCGGAACCGACGGCAACATCCGTAGGTCCGACAATGATTTCAATCTTGGCCACGCCGCAACCAGACAGGTCCAGCGGCGTCTGGGTGCCGAAGGCATCGTTATTCTTCACTTCGGCCAGCATCAGCGTTACCTTTTCTTCCTGAAGCGGGTTCATTTTTTATTCCTTTCAAAAATCGTTTTTTGTTCCATTTTCAAAACCCTCCGGCGGCCGAACGACCGCCGGAGGAAGGAAAGGAGGATCAACCGTTATCCGGTTTTCAGGCCGACGATGGTGCCGGCCTTTTTGGTCTGATCGGTCTCGACATCATGGCAGCCGTAGATATTGAGGGCCACACGCTCGGTGGCCAGGACGGCGATCTGACGCTGGAGGAACAGGGCCTCGCGGCTCTGCTCGATGGTCGTCTGCCGGCGGTCACCGAAGATGGCTCCGCGACCCAGATTGGCCAGGACGCAGCAGATTTGATTGGAGGCCGACTCGAACGGCAGAGGCACCCACTCCACGGGAAGCCCAAGGAACCGTCGGCCGTTTGCGACCTCGCCGACAATGATTTCGGTCTTGGAAGCCCCGCCGGCGGCATCGGCCAGCTTCATCATCACTTCAAAGTAGAACCGGCTGCTGCAGAACCAGCGAGGACCGTCGCCGGCCCAGGCGAATGGATGCAGGGCTCCCATCATACTGCGGAAGTTCGGCAGGGTCAGACCGCCCCAACCGGTGCCGCTGCCGCTCACAAGCCCCTTGGGAGAGCTGAGCTGATTGAACCAGCCGGTGATGCCGACGTTGTTGAAGTACGTGCTGGTGCCGTCGCCGCAGAAGAGGACGCGGTCCTCCTGTTCGGCAAAGGCCATCGCCATCAGCTCGCCTAAGATATTGCCCAAAGCCATGGCCGCTGAAACATCTTCGGCAGTGTCGCGGTTGACGGGCACGAAGATGTCCCAGCTCTGGGCCTTGAGCGTGAGGAGATTGCCGGAGATGTCCTGCGGGGTGGGGACGACGCCCGCCTCGGTGCAGTAAACCCGAAGGCCCTTGTTGAATTTCGGCACAGACTCGGTATCGGTGGTCATCAGCCACGGCTGGCAGAACCGGCGGGCGGCGCCGTATTGGGCGATGATGAGAATGAACGCGTCAACCAGCTGCTGCGGAATTAATAGCCCGCCGGACGGGTTGTTCTGCGAGCTGACGGCTTTCTCGAGCTTGTAGCCGCGATGCTCCAAGATTTTGGTGGCGGTTGAAGAGCCGAGAACACCGGCCATGATGTACAGGCCGAAATCCTGGGCCAGACGCGCATTGCCCCAGACGCCCTTGTAGAGCCCGCTGAGAAGATCCGGATTGCCGATCATCGACTGCTCGCGATAGGAGCGGAGCTCTTCGGAGAGGGTGTTGAGGTTTTTGCGGAGCTGATCGATGTCCGCGAAGCGGTCGGCCAGGAGCTTGTTGACTTCGCCGGAGACGGACTTGATGAATTGTTCATTAGTCAGAAGCCCCTTCTCCCTCTGAAGGAGGAGGTCTTCAAGCATTTTTCTTACATCTTGTTCATTCATGATTTACCCCTTTTTTAAAAGACTTTCAATTGCTTTTTTTAACGCCGCGAAATCCCCGGAGGAGCCGTCTGCTTTTCGGGGATCGGAGGAGGTGCCGGGGGACAATTCCTCCGCAGCCGAAAAGAGGTCGGCGGATTGTTTTTGGTTGTGGAAGTAAAGGAGGTCTTCGAGGGTCTGGAACTTTTCGTCCAGCCAGTCGCGGAGCGAGCGGACCTCCTGATCCAGATAATGCTTAACAAAGTCCTGGATGTCGGGACTTTTCCGGGCGGCCCATTCGAAGCCCTTCAATCTGGCCAGGGCCTCCGGATTGGCCCCGACGGCTACGCAGGAAATCTCCAGCAGTTCCAGCTTCGTGATGACATAGAGGGTCTTTTCGCCGGATTTGTCGAGCCGATATTCGAGGACGCGGAAGCCGATGCTCACAGCCCGCATCGTGCGGTTCTTGTAGGCGATCCAGTGCTCGGCGCCGAGCTGAAGCTCTGTGTCGAACTGAAGGGTCATTTCGACCTGCTCGTGATCGCCGACATTCACCAGCCGGGCGGTGCTCACATCCCAGGAACCGACCGCCGGCGGCATGCCGTTTTCGAGTCGGTGCAGATGACAGGCCAGACAGATCGGGTTGTCGGCAAACTCGCCCTTGCGGCGGATGGCCTCATAGACCGCGCGGGACTCGACGACTTCATCGTGGCGATCGATGACTTCCGACGAGACGACGAATGTGATGCGCTTGTTGTCCAGGTCGATGGCCTTCTCATCCTCGCGAATGAAGGCGTGGAGATGCTTGAGTTTTTGCTGATTCAAATCAAACGGCATGGGACTCTCCTATGGATTGGCTGCGTCCGTAAAGGGCCATCAGGACGCAGCGGCAGTTGATGATGTTGCCGGCCGAGCCGCTCGGATCGCCCGGATACATCAGCGGCTCGCCGTTGACATAGAACGGCTGATTGAGCGGGATGCCGTCGCGATAGGTCTCTTCGGCCTTGCGATGAGCGTCGCGGACGGCCTCATCGCGGGCGGTCAGCCACGATTTCTTTTCGATGCCGGCCTCCTGCATGCCGGCAAAGCGGCCGGTGCTGACGGCCCCGGCCACCTGCGCGCGGGCGATGCGCTGGGCCCTCGCCAGCGAGCCGTCTAAAACGGAGCGGAGGCGGTTGGTTAACTCGCCGAGCCCTTCACCGGCCTCCAGCCCCTCCCGGAGCGTGCGGCTGACGGCGGCCTGCGTGGTCTGATTGACGCCGGTGATGTTGCGGCTGCTGTGCAGCAGCGCGCCGCGCACCAGCTTCCGCTGGCAGGCGGACTCGGCGCGGCGGGCGGCCTCCTCGGCCGATAGGCCCGAGGATTTCAGGAGCCCTTCCGCACCGATACGGGCGGCCCGCTCAAAGAAGGTGCGGTTGATCAGCTGCAGCCGGCCGTTTTCCTTTTTCAGATCGAGCACGACGCGGGCGAGAATCTCCGTCGTCGGCGGCGATTGCGGGTCGTCCTTTTTGCCCGAGAGGGCCTCCTGCAGGCGGCTTGTGAGCTCGCGGCGCTGCCGCAGGAAGAAGCTGCGAAGGGCCGCCTGCATCTCTTTTTCCAGCGGCAGCCAGGACTGCACATAATCCTTCCAGAGCCGGTCAGCCTGCTCTTTGCGGACCAGTTCCTCGGCCGGGTCGGCGGAGCGGACGGTCTGCTTTTGCGGCTCCTCCTCCGGTGTATAGGCCGGGCCTGTGGCGGCGATGCCCTGCGGACCGGCCTCGAGGACCCACTGGGCCGGCGCCAGCGACATCCAGTTGATCCACCAGTATTTGGCATGCGGCATCGCCTCCAGATCAAACGGCAGGTCATAGGCCCGGATAATCTGTTCGAGCGGGATGCCGTCACGGCTGAGCTCAATGACTTTCTTGGTCCAGTCCATCCGCGTTTCGGCGACGACCGGGTGCTGATCCCAATCGAACCAAGCGAAGACCGGCCGGCCGGACTGGGCGGCCTTGATGCGGCAGAGCCGATAGGACTCTTTCTGCGACAGCTGCCGCAGATGACGCCAGGTGCCGGATTCGAGGACGGAGCGGGAGCGGATTTGACTGCGGTAGAAGCGGCTGATAAGGGCATCGGTGATGGTCCAGGCGAACAGCTGTGAGAGCGGCATGCAGCTGTTAAAAATAAAATCCCGCATGGCCGGCCCGCCGGCATATTGCGCCTCAGGCACAAGTCCGATCAGCTGCGGTGGGACGTTGAAGGCGGCGGCGATGCGGCAGGCCTGCTTTTGGTCGATTTCGGCGGCCTGCAGGTCGGCCATCTTGAGCGTGAGCGTCTTGGCCTCAACGCCGCCGGTCAGGAGAACCGTGCTCATCGCCTTGTCGGCGCCGGCGTAGCGGCTGTCGAAGGCCGACAGGATCTCCGTGATCTCCTCCGGCTCGAGTTTGACGCCGGCGGGCGTCTGAAGAATGACGCCGGGCTCGGCGCCGTTGCGAAGAGCCGTGCGGTTCCGGAGGATGAGGGCATAGCAGTACTGCAGGGCATTGTCGCAGGGACCCAGCGGTCCCAGGCCGTGCCAGCGATTGTACGGATTGAAGTTGCGGGTCTGATAGACCTGCGTCGGCGTGGCGCGGCGGATGCGGCCGAAATCATCGAGCCATTCCCATCCGACCAACGTGCCGCCCGGATTGACGATCTCCCGCATGCGGGGACCGGCGACAATCTCAAAAGGACTGTCTTCTTTGATGGGGTCCTCGAAGACAAAAAACACATCACAAAAGAGGATGTAATTGCCCAGCCAGTCGGCTGCCAGCCGGTCGAAGGACATGGCCGGATTGCGGAACAGATAATTGTAGATCGGGCCGTCCTCGACAATCTGATCGTCGAGCGTGCTTAAGACCAACGGGACATTGCGGGCGGTGAGCGTCGTTAAGAGTTTGTTAACGCAGGCAAAGACAATGTCCACTTGACGATAGGGCTCGCCGGCCAGGACGGGGTCGCGGAAGGAGGACCGCAGCAGCCGAGCGAAAGACGTGCTGCTCTTGGTGCGACTGAACAAACGCTCGATGGATTTAAAAATCTGCATCAGGCCCTCCGACTCACATAACACATGGGTTTGACGGCGCCGGCGTCTGAGGCCTCCAGCGCCAGTGCCAGTGCCCAGAACCGGTCGGAATGGCCGTCGGCGGTATGCTCGGCGTCGTAGCGGATGTTGCCGGCGGCGGTGACGATTTTGCGGACGGCGTGCAGGTCATTGCGGACGGCGTTGTCGACGGGGATGCGGATGCGGCGGTCCTCAAAGAGCTGGCGGACGCGGACGGCCATCGACTCCTTGACGGCCGGCGTAAACGTGACCGGCTCAATGCGGGAGGAGCCGAAGAGTTTCTGCAGCTGCTCGCAGATCGGGCCGCCCATGCCGGTATAGTCCACACAGACGCGGCGAGGCCGCAGGCGGCGAATCGTCTCGGCCAGCAGTTCCGTCTGCATCGGGAACGGCGTTTTTTCGAGGACCTGCACACGGCGGGTCCAATAGACATCGCCGACTTTTTCGAGCAGCCACAGGATGGTCAGGTCGCGTTTGCGGCCGATGTCGATACCGGCATAATACTCGCCGCCGGCGGAAATCTCTGCAGACTCCAGAGCCGCCTGTTCGCTCTCGCAAGCGGAGATCAGTTCGTAGGTCAGGAATGCGGTCGCCTCGTCGATGAATTTGCATTCGTATTCCTGGGCCCAGGCGTCCGGGTCATCCAGTCCGCTGCGGAGGGCCTCAATATCGACCTTCAGCCCTTCGCGGACGGCGGTGTAGATGTCCACAAAATGACGGCTGTAGGGCTGATTGCCCGTCCAGAGCGAATAAAACTTATTCTGCTTGCCCATCGGGGTGGAGAGAATCCGAATCTTGTAGCCGCGCGTGATGGAGCCGTAGAGCGCCGTCCAGATTTTGTGGCTGTCTTTGTGCAGGGCGAACTCATCGAGCACGACATGGGCGGAAAAGCCGCGCGCCGTGTCTGGGTTGGCCGGCAGACCGATGATGCGGCCGCCGTTTGGGAAATGGATGGTGAGCATTTTGTACTCATTCTCATCGCCACGGAACCGCTCTTCTTCGACGGCCGAAATACCGAGGGCATAGGCGCGGGCGTGCTGGGCGGCCTTCTCCATCAGCTCGCGGCTCTGCCGTTCGCCGCGCGACAGCAGCACCCAGGTTTCGCCGGTCTGATAAACCTGATCGACCGCCTCCAGCGAGGCCATAAAAGACTTGCCGGTCTGGCGGGCCTGCAGCGCAATCTTGTAGCGGCTGTCATCAAGCAGCCAGCGTTTCTGATACGGCAGCAGGTTGATCAGCGGTTCGGTCATTGCACGATCCCGTAAATCTGTTCGCGGATAATCTTGAGCGTCTCCGGGTCCACCTTCTTGCGGAGTTCTTTGGCGATGGTTTTTTCGGCGGAGGCGGCCTTTTCGGCCAGGCGGCTGCGGAGATACTGATCGGCCTTGAGGGCGACCTGCGTGCAGTCGCGGATGGCCGAGGAGACCAGGGAGATTTCCTTCGGGCTGAGCTCTTCGGCGCTGAGCAGATCGATGATCTGCGCGGTCATAATCTCGGCGGCGGCCTTCTGCGTTTCGGAGGCGTTTTCCTCCGACAGACCGCTCATGACCTGTCGGGCGATCTGGGCGGCGGACCGCATTCGCTCGTAGGCCAGCAGCCCCTTGGCCCAGCGGCCGACGGCGGAGCGGCTGATGCGATGGCCGCAGCGGCGGCAGTATTCGGCCAGATCGTCATAGGTCGGCTTGCCGTCGCGCGGGCCGGTCCAGTCCGCCGGCCACTGGCCGTCGGTGAGCATGGCCGTCAGCCGGCTCCGCAGGTCGGCCGGCAGCGTGTCAATCGAGCTGTGCGTGCGGCGCGTCATGGTTCGATGGCGGAATCCTTTTGCAGGTTCTGTGCGATTTCCAGGCCGGCGGCCGTGAGTTTAACGACCGTCAGCGAGTCGAGCTGCACATCGGCCAGCGAGGCCGGCCCGTCCAGATTCAAAATGCGGATGTAGCCCTTCTCCTGCAGATAGGCCAGGTCCTTGCGCAGCAGGTCAATTCCGTAGCTGTCATCCACGGAGCAGAGGACCTGGAAGAGTCCCTTGACGGTGATGGGGCTCGGATAGACCCGATCGAGCGAGCGGAGCAGCAGGCGGCGGGTCTGGCGGATGAGTTCAGATTTTATCATGTTTCATCTCCCGGACGATTTCCTTGGCGATGCTGCCGCAGATCTGCGGCATCTGTTCAATGACGCGGATGGTGCCGTTGAGCATGGCGACGCCTTCGGTGAGTTTTTTCATCGATTCCTCCAGCGAGTTGGTCGAGCGGATGTACTCGACCTTGCCGACGTAGTCCTGATTGCACAGGTTCTTGCGCTCCAGGAGCTTCTCGATGCGCAGGTCCTGCTGATCGACGCGGGCGGAGATGGCCTTGATGTCAGATTTGATGGACGTGAGGATCATCAGGATTAACCCGCTGATGATGCCGGCGGCGGCGCTGATGACGGTGGCCAGGACGGACCAGTTCATGGGGTCTCCTTCTAAATCTTGAGGGGTTCCGGTTCAGAGATGCGGGCGGCCTGGGCCAGGAGGGTTTCGACCCGCTGGCCCGGCCACCATTGATACGGCGGCAGTTTGTTGGGGCAGACCCAGCTGCCGGTGTTATCCAGACGCCGCAAAAGGCCCATCCGCTGGAGGACCTTTGCGGCGGCCTCGGTGCAGTGCAGTTCGGCGGTCCGCAGGCGGTTCTGGGTGTCAAAGAGCCGGCGGAACCACCGCCATTCAATCCCGCACAGGAGCAGCTCGAGGACGCCGGGGATGCCGTGTTCGTACGGCTTGCCGACGAGGGCGGACATCTCCTGCACGCAGTCGGCTTCGAAGGTCTCACTGCGGGTGAAGTTGAGCCGACGGACCCAGACGCTGCCGGGGTAATGGTCCAGCCAGCGGTCAAAGAGATTGACCTGCGTGCCCTTTTTGCCGGACCAGGTATTGAGTGTGGTGGACTCAAAGACGGCGGCACCCTGCGCGGCCACGAGGGCCACGTGTGTGATTTCCGCCGCCGCGCCTTTGATGCCCAGCAGCCGATTGTAGGTCTTGATGCGTCGGCTGAGCCGGCTGCTGCCGGAGCATAGGAGAATATCACAGGTTTGCAGGTTCAGCGGGGTCTTCATGATTTATTTTTTTTGCGGCTCAAAAAGTACGAGGCCAGCAGGACGGAGGCGGCTGTCGTAAATCCGCTGACCGCCTGCGGGTTGGTCCAATCAATAGCGGCGGAAGCCTCCGCAGCCGTTTTGGCTGTCTCTAAGAGGACGACCTTCTGCTGGGTTGCCTGCAGCTCTTTCTGCAGGGCCTCGGCCTTGAGTTTGGCGGCCTGCTGCTCGGCAAGCGTGACGGCCTGCTCCTGCTCTTTGACGGCCTGCTCGTAGCGGGCGGCCAGGTCCTGCTGATGCTGCTGATAGGCCGCCAGGACCCCGGTGAGGGCCCCACCGGCCGCAGCGCCGGCGGCAAACTCACCGCCTCCGCCGGAACAGCCGACCAGAAAAACGGCGGCCAGAAGGATGGGGGGGATTTTGCGAATGACAGCTTCCGTGCCCATAAGCGAATCCTTTCTGGGCTGAAGCCGGTGTTTAAAATAAACGCCGGCCGCAGCCGCCTTGCTGCGGAGCGTTCCGGCTGAAGATGCTTACGTCTTACGAGGTAGATGAAGATTTGTCAAGAGGATTTTTGGGAATTTTGAGAATTTTTTAAAAGCGACTCGATGCGGGCCAGGAGGACCATTAAACGGCCGAGGGCACAAAAGCCCGCCCCGGCCAAAAATAACCAGGTAAAACGGTTCAGAAACCCTGATTCGAGGAGCCAACCGAGAAGACTGATGCCCATCCAAAAAATCCCAAACAACAGGCACAAATGCCCGGTCTTGCTGGAGCTGGATTCTGGAGCGGTCATGGGGCGGCCTTTCGTTTGGTGCGGGCGTGGGATTCGGGGGCGACGGTGCGGCGGAAGGCCTCCAGGGCCTTCTGCTCTTCGGGCGATAGCAGTGCAATCGTCACCTGCGGAGCCGAGCCGGAGGGGTTCTGGTCGAGGAAGGATTCGAGGAAGGCGGCCAGTTTTTTCTCATCTTCGCTGAAGGCGTTCGGATTGCGGATTTTCTTCATCCAGGCCAGACGATCCTGCAGCCGGAGAATCAGGGATTTTAGCTCTTCCTTCATGAGGTCCTCGGCCAGGAGAATCGCCTCGCCGCGACGCGTCATATCCGCCTGGTCGAAAAGAATAATCCCTGCATTGAGAATTTGTCGATAGGAGAAGCCCTCCCGCCGCAGAGATTCGGCGATGCGGCGGGACGTCTCCGTAAAGTTCATGGTATAGGTTATCTGGGCCATACTGGTTCCTTAGTATAATATTTTTCGCCAGATTTTGCAAAAATTTTTTTTGCTGACAAGTCTTTTTTTTACAAAAACTTAAACAGAGAATAACGTAAGGATGTTTAAAAAAAATTATTTTTACCCTTGCATTCCGCCGATGAAGGTGTTAGAGAATAACATATGCAGATGGGAAAAAAAGAAAAACGGGTTTTGGTTCTAAGAGAAACCGCTGCTGGGCTTCGGAAGGTATGGCGGCGGATTCCCCTCCACCGGCAGGCCCTTCTGGCGGCGGCTCTTGACCTGCTGAAAGACAGCCTGGATTGCGGACAGATCGATTTCCTCGAACAATTTTTCGGTCAAGACAAGCCGGGCAAACGGAAAGTCTGGACATCCATCTCGATCAGTCAAGAAGTGGAAGAGGCGATTCGACGGATCCAGCGGCGGGCCCCGCTGCATCGCCAGGCCGTCTTGGCGGCGGCCGTCTATTTGCTGGGGGATCGCGTCGAAAAGGGACAAATTGATTTCGTGAAAAAATTTTTACTAAGCCGGAGCGAACCGGCTGAAGATGAGGGATCGGGCGGAAGCGTAAATCCGCCGGATCCCTCTTATTTGTGAGCCGGGCAGCCGAAATGAGCACGCAAACGAAAAACAGGGTTGTTCGTTCTTTTTTTGGTTTGCCGAAGCAGCCGGCGAATCGACCGGTGATTTCGGCGTCTGCACGGCCTTCCTCACCATCCGGGAAGGGCCCTGTGGATATCTCCTCCTCAACCGGGCGGATGGGCCTCGGGGCCCATCCGCTTATTTTTGCAAGGGGTTAGCCTATGGCCTGCCGACAAGTGCCCGCTGAAATCCGTCGCAAGATGGGGATCCAATACTGGGCCTTTGAGTGCCCGTACTGCCGGCGGGCGGTGCGGCAGCGAATCGGAGATTATACCATCAACCCGGCGGCGGCGCGGTTTATCAAGGCCCGCTGCTGCGGGGCGAATCTGGAATTGAAAATCTCCGCCGACGGATCGTCCGGGGGCCGCCGAACGGCGGCTCGGCTGCAGACCGGCTCGGCCGATGCGATGCAGCCCGAACGGCGGCGGAGGGGAAAGGAGTGAGTATGAACACACAGATGCAGGCGTTTGTGGAGAACGGATTGTGTCCGACGTGTCTGAGGCCGATGCCGTATCCCATCGTGCATCCGACCTACGAGCATGAGGGACGCACATATCGGCTGGTGCAGGGCTGGTGCTTTGACTGCGCCAAAGGGGCGATTCTTTGTCAGACGCCGGGGCTGACGGGCAAATGGATCATCCACAAGTACATGTTCTATGACATGCTGGGGAATCTGCCGCTTCCGACCAATCCGAAAAGCTGGCAGGAGTTAACGCCCCTGCCGCCGCTGGAGGCCGTGCAGAAGCCCCGCGAGGAGCCGATCCTGAAAATCGGTCAGGGCGATTACTGCCGGGAAATCCGTGAAGAGGAGCTGGACGCGGCCCTGCGTGGGACGCTGGGGGCCCTGGTGGATTTGGCGGAAAAAACACAAGTCGTTTTAAATGCGGTCAAAAGCATCGTTACACTGCGGCTGAAAAAAACCAACCATGGACTGGACGATTGAACAGGCAGCTGAGCGGCTCAAGCGAAGTCCGGGGCAGGTCCGGCGGATGTGCGAAACCGGCCGGCTTCCGGGGGCCTATAAATCCGGACGCAGTTGGCGGATTCCGTCGACGGCGCATCCGGACCTGCAGGCGGCCTCCGCCGCAGAAAACCCGAAAACGGATCTGGAGGAGCTGCCGGAGGTGCAGCGGCAGACGGTTTTGCGGCGAATAGCGATCCTGCGGGAGATGGATTTGTTTGTTGCGCATGCCGAATCGCTGCGGATCAGCCGGACGGCGGCGGTCGAGCAGTTTGCCGCCAAGATGCAGATCCCGCTGCGGACGCTGTATCGCTGGAAGAGACAGCTGCGGATGCTGGGGCCGGCCGGGCTGGCGGATGGACGAAGCCGGCGAGCGGCGGAGGCGGAGATCAGTCCGGAGGCATGGGAGGAGTTCTGCCGGATGTATCTGGTCGAGCAGAAGCCGTCGGCGGCGATGTGTTGGCGAAATCTATGCTACATAAACCAAAGCCAGCAGCGCGGATGGAGGATTCCTTCTCTGCGCCGAATGCAGCAGCTTGTCGAAGAGCGGATCCCGCTGCCGGTGCAGGTGCTGCATCGGGAGGGACGCGCAGCTTATGAAGCAAAATTTGCACCGTACCTCAAGACGGACCCGGAGAGCATTGCCCCCGGGGCGGTCTGGGTTGGCGACCATCATCAATGCGATGTGTGGGTGCGATCGAACGGGCGCTGGGTACGGCCGTGGATTACGGCCTGGCAGGATATGCGGAGCCGCACCATCGTCGGCTGGGTGATCAGCGAGCAGCCCAACAGCACGACGATTTTGCAGGCATTTCGGGCCGGATGCCGCCAGTGGGGACTGCCGGAGTCGGTCAAAATCGACAACGGCAAGGACTATGACTGCGAGATGTTTACGGGCGTCACCAAACAGCGACGCCGGCTTCAGGGGCTGCGGCTGGATGAGGAGGTGACGGCCGGATTGTACGCCCTGCTGGGCGTGGGGGTATCGTTTGCGATCCCCTACCATCCGCAGAGCAAGTGCATCGAGCGGTGGTTTGATACGCTCGAGCAGCAGTTCTGCCGCACGTTTGCGACCTGGTGCGGACGCACCACGCAGACGCGGCCGGAGGAGCTGTTTCAAAAAATGAAATCGGAGACCTTCGCGGCGGCGGCGCCGACGCTGGAGGATTTTTGCTCGCAGGCCGAGACTTACATCCAGATCTACAACCGCACGGCGCATCAGGGGCGAGGGATGGACGGAAAGAGTCCGCTGGAGGTGATGCAGCAGCGCTCGGTGCGGCGCGTGACGGCCGAAGGCGTGCTGGACCTGATGTGCCGCTGCTGGAGCGGACTATTGACAGTCGGCAAAAACGGCATCCGCATCCGGGGGCTGGATTACGGGGCGGCCGAGCCGGCCCTGCTGGCCTGGCAGGGCAAAAAGGTCCGCGCAGCCTGGGACCCGGAGGACCTCTCGAAGGTCTGGGTCTACGAGCCGAATACCTACAAGCTTATCTGCATGGCCGAACAGTGGAAGATGGTGGCCTACGGAGCGGCGGCGGATGATGCGGCCCTGCGACAGGCCCGCTCGATGCAGGCGCGGGCCCGGAAACTGATCAAGCAGGCCGTACCGGCTGCCCGAACGGCGGCGTCGGACCTGGTGTCGCTGACGCTGGCGGCGATGCAGGCGCGGACGCGGCCGCTGCCGGAGCCGGGAAATCCGGCGATTCGGCCGGCGGCAACTGTGATGGACGGTCAGGTCCGTGAACATCAGCGGATGGCGCAGATCAAACAGGTGCGGCGGGCGGCCGGCGGCGAAGCGATCCGATATGTGGCGGACCTGCAGATTGACTGGGAGGCAATGCGGACCGAGCCGAAGCCGCTGCCGAAGCTGGAGATGGAGGCCGAACAAGGCCCGGAAAAAATGCATTTAAATTGGGATTAAACGATGAATAAAAAGCTGCTCGAAACGCTCGAGCAGGAGGCCCGAAAAGTTCTGGTAGGGATGCCGAATATGGACAGCAAGGATGAGGTCAGGCACATCTGCAACAAAGTGATCGCCTTCTGCGATCAGTATGGGATTACGCGCGGCGAGCTGGCGGCCTCCATCGGCGTTTCGCTGGCGGCCCTGTCGCAGTTTCTGCTTGGCAAGTACGAGGGGGACACCAAAAAAATCGCCGCCCGGCTGGTGGACTACATGAACCGGACGGCCAAGCGGGCCGAGCGGAAAAAGGAATCGCCTTTTGTGGAGACGACGGTGGCCAAGGCCATCTTTGCGGTCATCAAGCAGGCGGAATCCTTTACGCAGCCGGGGGAGGGCCGCATTGCCGTGATCATCGGGGATGCCGGACATGGCAAATCGATCTGTCTGCGGCAGTATGCGGCGGTGCATCCGGCGGCCATCTATGTCAAACTCGATGACACGATGACCAGCGTGGCGATGTTTGCGGCGATTGCGGCGGCGATGGATCTCGATTCGTACGGCGGGATGAAGACGCTCACCAGCCGCATCCGCGAGCACCTGCTCAAGCGAGAACGCACGCTGCTGCTGGATGAGTGCAGCGGACTGACCGTTACAAAGCTGAATCAGCTGCGGCAGATTATCGGCGAGAACGGCAGCACGTTGATTTTGGCCGGCAACAATCAGCTGCTCAAGACCATCCAGTCGGATGCGGCCCGCAAAGGCAATGAGACGCTCGACCAGTTTCGCTCGCGGATGCTGGCGGTGCTGGATTTGGATATTGCGGCCTCGTTCGGACGGACGGGCGGCGGGGCCGAACTTTATACGGAGCAGGATGTCAAGCGGCTCTACAGCTACGGCATCAAGCTGGACCGCAGCGGCATCGCAATGATTCAGAAAATCTGCCGCACGCCGCAGACGGGCCGGCTGCGGACCTGCGCGATTGTCATCAGCGCCATCAACAACAGCCGGCAGGCCAAAGAGGGACAGATTGAGGCCATCAGCGCCGAGGTGATTGAGGCGGCGATTCGCTCGCTGGGACTGCCGATCCAGGACCGCCTGCCGCTCTTGGTGCCGCAGCCGATGGAAGAAGAAGGTACAGAGACCGCCGTCAAGGCCGGATAAGAAAAATCTAAAAAAGAATCCGTGAAAATCCGTGGTGAAGGAAATGCTGAATCGTGAGCAGATCAAACTGGTGCATGTGGCGAGGAAGGCCGCCGGGCTGGATGAGGGCCGCTATCGGCTGCTGCTGCGGCAGTATCGCGACGCCAGCGGACGGCCGCTGGCGTCCTGCCGGCAGATGACCAACCGCCAGATGGATGATTTGCTGGCGGTCTGCGAGGCGATTGGCTGGCGGCATCCGGGGCTGCCGGAGGATTATTATCGGCGGCGGACGGCGGAGCTGTATCCGGCGGACGACAGCCCGTCGTTTGCCCTGCGGGAGGCAATGCGGCATCTGGCCGAAGACCTGGGCTGGGGACCGGAGGGACTGAAGAAAATGATCCGAAGGATGACGCGGCATCGGACGGACGCTGTCAGTCAGATGACGGCCCGGGAGGCCTGGGCGACGGTGGAGGCGATGAAATCGATGCTCCAGCGGCGGGACAAAAAAATCTATCGCACGCTGCATGAAGCGGCGCATGCCTATTCAGTCACGGAGGGCGATTATGAACAAACGAATTAAAGCCGATTCTCTGATTGCAATACAGTCCTGGGAGGAGGCCGACAAACTGCTGGCGATTCTCGGGACGGAACTGGCCTTTATCGAACAGCAGGAGGCGGAGGCGGACCGCATTATCCAGGGGGCCAAGGAAGAACTGCTGTATCGGGTGCGGCCGGCACAGGAACGCATCGAAAAAATTGTGCGGTCGCTGGAGGCCTTCTGCACGGCCCGCAAAGAAGATTTCGGGAAAAACAAGAGCCGCCAGCTGAACTTCGGCACACTCGGCTGGCGGAAAAGCACGTCCCTTGCGCTCAGCAAAAATACTCTCGAAAAAATCAAGGAAGTCTTCGGGCCGCAGGCGCAGGCGTACCTGCGGATCAAGGAAACGCCGGACAAGGATGCGCTGGCGAAACTGTCGGATGAACAGCTGCGGGCGATTGCGGCTCGGCGGGTTGTCAGGGATGACTTCTTCGCCGAGCCAGACCGCAGCCAAGCGGCGGAGTATTGACGATGCGGGCGACGGCACAGACGGAAGAATGCACCAAGGTGATGATTCTGCTGAGCCGCGCGGCCGGGCCGATGACGGCCATCCAGATCGCCGAGCGGCTTGGGCTGGGCGGAAGCCACGAGACCAAACGCCGGCAGGTGCGGGCGATTATTAAGCAGCTGCGCGAAGAAGGCGAATGGATTGTGAGCACCAACTGGGACGGCTACTGGCTGACGGAGGATGCGGCGGTGTGGCGGAAATTTCTGGAGCAGGAAAAAATCGAAGCCAAGCAGCTGATCGGCGAGGTGCAGCGGAGGCAGAAGATGATTACGGACCGATTCGGGCAGGGATATTTGTTCTCGCCCGGCGGAAAGAGCACGGGGATTGGATAAAAAAAGAAGAGGCACGGATGCCGGACAAAGACATCAATATCCATGTGCGGGCCAAGGGGGCGGAAGAGACTCGCCGTCTGATTGAAGAAGTGGCGGCGGCCCAGGAGAAGGTCGGCAATGCCGCTGTGGATGCCGGGAGGAAGGCCGCCTCAGCGGCGGATGATTTCGAGCAGATGCAGCAGACCAGCCGAAGGACGGACGAGACGGCCGGCAGCCTCATCGGCAAGATCGGCCAGTGGGCCTCGAGTCTGGCCCTGCTGACCGTGGCAATCCGAGAAGCATCCACAGCCCTGCGCGAGCAGGTGGATTTAATGCGGGAGTCGGTGCAGCTTCAGGAGCGGCAGCACAACGCCTTTTTGCAGTTGCAGCTGGCGGACCGATTTTTGCAGGCCAACCCCGAGGCCCGCAAGACCGTCGCACAGCTGTCGGTGGAGGCGCGGCGGCCGTTTGAGGAGGTGGCCAGCGCCTGGTATCTGCTGCAGCAGCGGGGAGCGGACTTGACGACCGAGCAGCAGATGAAGATTTTCCGCGAGGCGATCGAGAGCGGCTACAAGGAGCCGCAGCGGCCGCTCGAATCCATTGTGCAGTCCTATCTGACGATGATGCGGCAGACGGGGATTCAGGACCCGCGCCGCATCCAGAACCTTCTGACGGACCTGCTGGCGCCGCAGGAGCTGCACCGCGTGCTGCCGATAGGATTGGGGGCTGGGCTCACGACCGAGCAGACGCTCGGGATGCTCAATTTTCTGACGCAGCAGATGGGCGACCCGACACTGGCGGCCAGCGGACTGGTGGCGGTACTGCGGGGCTTGACCAGCAAGGAGGCCCGCGCACAGCTGGAGGAGCGGGGCATTGCGACAAGCGGAGGAATCTTAAATATTCTCCAGCAGATGTCTCAGCAGCCAATCTCAATGGAGACGATGGAGGGGCTGGTCGGCGGGACGATGGGGACCACCGCCCTGCTGAATCTGCTGAAAAAACCCAAGCCGCTGGCGGAGGCCATCCAAAAAATGGAGGCCGCCGGGGCCACTCAAAAGGACATTCTTAGCGAGCGGGTTGCGGCGGCCTTTTCGGCGGATGCGATCACCAAGCTGATGGATGAGTACCTGGCGACGAAGCGGCGAATTGAGGCCGTCAAGGCGCAGGATGTGACGGCGGCGCAATATGCCGTAGAAATCGAATCGATGGCGGCGGAGGATTATGAATCCAAAATTCCTGCTTATCTGATTCAGTTGCAGCGGAGAATCGGAGAAAAAGTCGCGGCGATGGGGGTTTCGCCGAAGACGTTTTTTGAGCGGCTGCAGGAAGGATTGATGAAGGCGGGGACGGTGCCGGGTTATTCCGTTGCACCGGTGGAGATCCATGAGCATCGGGATGTGCATTATCATCTGCCGGACCCGGGCAACAGCCCGCGCGTCGGGGAGTTTAACAAAGACGGACGCTATCAGCTGGAGACGAAGTGATGGCTTATGACCTCCAGACACTGCTGGGCAGCGAACTGACCGTCGGCCTCAATAACCGGCGGATGCAGCGGCAGTATCTCGGATTTGCCGGGGCACACGGGCTGGCGACGATCGCTCTGGGGACACGCGGATTTGAGCTTCCGATCAGCGGAGTCATCCGGGCAACGGGGACCACCTATGAGCAGGCACGAAACAACGCCGTTATGATTGCCCAGAATCTGGAGGCCCTGCAGGCGGCGGAGGCGGCGGATTACTCCTACAAGGGCACGACCTACCTGAACTGCATCTTTGAAAACTTTCGGCTGGTGCCATCGGCAAACGGGCGGATTTTTGTGCCGGTTCCGGGCGGATGTCTGGCGCGATTTGAGATCACTTTGCGGGGGCTGGTATGACGGAACTGAGCCGAAATGCCAATCGGGTGCTGGTGCAGTTTGCCAATGTGGTCAGCGGGCAGATCCGCTCCGGCTGGGTGACGCTGCCGGACGGACGCCCTGAGAAGATCACGCTCAATCACGGCAATCGTCCTAATGAGGCCGTCATCCGATTTGCCGCACTTCGGTGGGACCAGTCTTACGAGAATCTGTCGGCCGGCGATCTGATTCGGCTGATTACGGATGACGGATTGGGCGAAGAGTCGGTGCTGTTTGAGGGCGTCTTCGTCAGCCGCGTCAACGGATTTACCGGCGGTACAGAGCGGGAGTCGGCGGCCGAACACAATGTGATTGTCTGCAGGGACTACCGCTGGCTGTACAATACCTGCAATCCGATTTATGGAGTGTGGGCACGCGGACCGGACTGCTACGACAACTGGGGGCAGCCCAATCAGCAGGCGATTGCTTATCGGGCGCAGTGGTTCAGCGGCCGGGCGTGCATCTTTAACGAGGACGGTCGGCCGAATCGAGACCCGGACGGTTTCCTGATTCAAAACGACCAGCGGTGGCCCGGGGCGGCCTGCACGATTCCGATTTTCGGGGGAGGGCCGAATGCGGAATGGTGGACGGTGCGGCAGATGATTGTGTATCTGCTGGCGCCGATGCACAACCGCATCTGGACGATTTGTCCGATTGTCAATCCGGCGGCGCTGCCGGGGCTGGAGCATGCGGATTTTGATCTGGTTATCAACTCCGTGGATGCAGACCGCAAGCGGCCGATTGACGCCGTCGCACAAATCTGCGGGCGGATCGGATGGACGCTGCGGGAGGAGTATACGGCTGCCGGTCCGCAATGGGTCTTCTACAAGCCGGGTTATGCGGCCGGCAGCGAACGGACGGCGCAGAATCGGACGATCCTGCACACGCTCTATGCGCCGGTGCCCGGGGAATCGATTGCGGCGGCGGCGGCACGCGGGGAAAAAATGCTGTGGGCGGCGGAGTTTGATGAGAGTCTGGATGCGACAATCAATACCCCCATCGGGCTGGGGGCACCGAAGGTCTATGAGATTACCGTGCCGCTGGTGCCGGGCTGGAAAGACAGCCGGCTGGAGCCGGACACGAGCAATGAAATGAAAAATCTTTATCTAACTGAATCTCAGCTGCAGCGGGAGCCGAATCCGGATCAGTATTCGTTCTTCTCCTATTATCATCCGCTCGGAAGCAGCTTCCGTCCGGAGGTCGGGCGGAAATGGGTCCTCAATGAGACCGGAGCCTACGCAGGCAGCGGCTACAATCGCGGCGCCCCGTTTGACTGGGCGAGTGTGCTGCCGGCGGAGGAGATTACGGACCCGCAGACAGGATGGCGGATGTATGGGCCGTTTGCCAGGCGGCTGCTGCCCTGTCTGACCCATCAGGATGGGACACTGGAGACGGTCGGCGTCGTTGTAGAACTGTCGCTGGACGGCGGACAAAGCTGGCAGCGGTTTGACGGGCCGGTGCGGCTGATGCGGACGGAATGCGGCATTGCGATTGAGCAGCCGAATCTGTCGGAGATCCTCGACAAGCAGCAGCGGAAAATCTCCGGCGGCCCCTTGGACAACCTGGAGCTGAATTACTGGACGAGTCTGTGCGACGACATATTGCAGCAGCGAGCCTGGCCGCAGTGGCGCACGCGGGTGCGGATTACGGCCAGCGTGCAGATGGATGAGCGGCTGCTGTATGCCGGCCAGCCGGGGGCAGCCTCCGCCAGTCCCTATCCGCAGGCGGCGGCGGTGCTGCTGGATGAGTACACCTATTCGCTGCGGACGGATTCGAGCATCTTCGCCGAAAGCGGTTTGGCCGCCTGGAATACCGATGAGGGGGTCAAGCTGGCCCAGCAGATTGACAAGCTTCGCGCGGCCAACGAGGATATGGCGATCAGCGGCCGATTTACGCTGGCAAGGATGTGGTGCGGGGACGGAGCGGGGGTGCCGACGTTTCAGCCGGGCGACGGGCTGGAGAAACTGAGCGGACGCGAGTACGACTTGTTTGCTTCCTGGACGGAGGGGGCGGGTGTATATCCGGAGATTGTCCAAATCATCTATGATATCCAAAACCAAAAGGAACATCTGATCACGCGGAATCTTCGGTTTGCGGAGATTCGATAAAACGGCTTTGAAGGGAAAATATTATGGCTTTAAATGGGCTGCTGAAAGTGACGGCTTCGGCCTCCGACAGCAAATCTCTGCCCCTGCTGAAGGCCCAGTCTACTCTGAACTGGACATACCTGCAGATGCTCACGGAGTCGGATCAGATGACGGTGGTTGCCGGCACGCTCGATCCGGAGGGCAGCACAGTCCTGAATCTGACGGACGGGTCGCTGCTGGATCAGTTCGGCGATTCGGCCGTCTATACAACCCTGACGGCGATAGCCGTGCGAAACAGCGGCTCGGACGGCCAGGCAGAACTTCTGCTGCAGGGGAGCTTCAGCGGGCTTGGTTCGCCGGCCGGCGGGGTTCCGATTCCAATCGGCGGAGCGGCTCTGTTTTTCTACGGGGGAGGGGTTCCGGTTGCGGCCAACGAGAATATTGTGATTGAAAATCCGGACACACAAAAGAATGCTGCTTACGAAGTGCTTCTATTCGGAGAAAAATAATCGAAAGGAATCCATATGGACTACAAGCGTGTGCGGCCGATTTTCTGCGGACGAAACGGAGAGGATTTGAGCGGATACAGTTCTCTGTACCTGCAGATCTTCAGCTATGACGGAACCAAGGTTTTTGACTTGACGGCCAACGGCGGCGAAGGCGGCGAGGTGCCGGTGGAGTCGGCAGCGTATGCCAATACGGTGATTCCGGTGCCGTATAACAGCGATTTAAATGTTGCCTTTCTGCAGGTGCCGACGACGCTGCGGGACGGGGTCTATACCTGGCGTCTGAAAGGCGCGGCAAATGCGACACCGAGTCCGTCGGATGATCTGCTGGGCGGCGGGAATCTGCCGTGGGGAAAGACGGGCGGGGAAGGCGGTTTGACGCAGGGCATCGGTCCGCTGCCGATGCCGCTGGAGTAAGCAATGGTATCGCAGATCCAAATGCTGCAGGAACTGCTGCGGCCGATGGAATGGGCCCAGACGGCCCGGGCCGTGCGGCGGGAGATTGTCGAATCGGCGACGAGCAGCTTTCAGTGGGCGCGGATTAAGGCCGTGCCGGTCTATGACAGCTCGTCGGACGGATACACCGTTCGCAAACTGATCCTCGTCGGGCAGGACTGGCAGGAGGATACGGAGGATTTAACGGTCAAGCGGGCGCTCGGCTATGAAGGATACAGTGATGATGAAGCCAAGGACATTCGCAACTGGGTGCCGTGGTGGCCGGTTAATTCGATTGTGCGGATTATTGAACGTTGGGATGATGTCGATAATCAGATGCGGTGGTTTATCGCCGAACCGATGATTTACACCGGTAAACCGGAGACGGCGACGCTGCGGCATCATCCGACGGATGGAATTGTACAATGCGTTTGGCAATAACAGGAGAATAAACATTATGAATCGCTATACTGTCAACCAGGAAGTTGTAAAAGAATACACACGCAACAGTACCGCCTTTCTTGATGGATTAGAGTATTCCCAAAATATGCCACGAAGAAGAACAGCAGCTATTCTATCCGTTGTATCCTTCTCTACTCTTGAAGGAAAGGGAGAGGGTGGAGAGGATATTCTCGCCCAAGCAATTGCCGGCAATGTGATTTATGGAATCGGAAAGACCTCAAACAAACTCTATAAATCAACTGATGGAATTACTTGGTCAAGAAGTGGTCTTTATGATACTGGTATTGGTGGGGTACTATTTGCAACATCTACGGGAACACTTTTGTGGTTCAGTACTGGAAGAAACCTCTACCGTTCTACAGATGGCGGTCAAACTTTTTCTCAAGTATCTGGCTGGTCTCAATCCTCCTTATCATCAATTGCACAGTGGGGATTTGCAGAAGCAAACGGAATACTAATGGTTTGTGAGTATGGGCCTTCCTCGGCACTTGGCGGAAGGTATTTATTCAAGTCAACTGACGATGGAGCAACGTGGTCTATTGCTTATGATTTGAATTCCCGTACAGCAAAGCCCTATCACTTCCATACGGTAGCTTATCATCGAGCGACTGGCAAGTGGATTGCTGCTTTTGGAGATACTATTAGTCTTCGGAACATAATTATATCAAGTGATAATGGACAGACTTGGACTGATTTGTATGAGCAGGGAACTTTGCAGACTCAAGCGCTGCGATTCGTTGATGATGGGGATGCTGATTCAATTCTATTCGGCGACGATGGAGCATATACAATCGGACGCTTATATTTGGATTCAGGTTATATCGAGCGTATCTTCAATAATACAGAAAAAGGAACCAATGCTACATATGCATTTGCTTTTTCGAAAATCAACGGCATTTACTATGCCGGGAGTACAGATACTTCCGGGAGCGGCACAGAAAAATCAGTGATATGGGTGTCTTCGGACTTGAAAAATTGGAGTGTATATTACCGTTCAAACGGCAATCATATCGGCTATCATCATATCGTTGGCATCTTTGCTGACAATATATACTTTCAAAGCTATCAGACAATGTTCCCTGCTCATACAAAAACTGATTATACTACTCTCTGTCTTAATGAGGCATCAGTAAGAAATACTTTAGGTCTTCTGCTCGAACCCGCAACGGTTAATCTTCGGAATACGGTTGATTTATCCAGTTTCGAAACAAGCGCTTCCCTTAATGCTGCCTCAACGAATATCACAATCAGCAGAACAACAGAAGAAGCATTGCACGGGAGCTCGTCAATTAAAATTAGTGGCATCGATAACGACTCGCAGACAAAAGCTGTCTATGTTCCTTCTTTAGTTCTTGGAAGCGCTGCGGAGGAGAAAAATTATCTATTCACCTTTTATGCAAAGAGCACCGATAATTTGTTTATTTTTGCATCTCTTCGAAACAGCGCCGGCGGAACATTAACTCCACATCTTCCGGCGCACACTTCGTTGGACAAAGACTGGCAGAAACTCACTGTAGGGCCGATTACTATCCCACAAGGCACACCTTCTACCTATCGATTTTATATAAGCTTCACTCAAGGCAACAAAGCGGCTACCCTTTACATAGATAACTTTCAGGTGCAGGAACTGCCTCTTACGGAATGGCAGGTTGGCGGGACACCGAAAGCGGCTGATACTTTGACTGAATCTATTACGCTTCCGCCAGTATGGACAGATATTTTCTTTTTGCAGACAACAGGTCATAGTTATCAGTACGGCAAAGACCTTTTACTGAAGAAGTGGTCATATGATTCAAGTAATTACATCGAACTGTTGTGGAACAATGCAAATCAGACCTTTAATTTGAGAAGAACTCTTGGCGGCGTTCAGCAGACATCTGTTTCGACTACAGTGCAATTCTGGTATCCAAATGCTGTTATTAAGTTTATTCTTCAGGTTCTGCCTGATTCTATTAGTGTCCGTTTTCAAAACGGTCGCGAAGTCGAAACAATAAGTGATGCTGGAATGGATGTTTATGAGGAGAAAAGTATAACAATAACCTATGGCGATTTTCCGGAGCTAATCCTTGATGGATTCAATCATACTGTTCCACTTTTTGTTTCCGAAGAAGATATTGAACTCCTCTTGGACGGAAAAATGCCATCATATTTACGTACTTATACTGCATCGAATAGTCTTCTTGGCAGCGGGCGCCTGCTTGGATGATTTATGGCGAAAGATTTCCCATGGCAATTCTGCGACTGGCCGCTGACCGATAAACAGGTCATCACGCATCTGGCGGCGGAAGACCTTCGGCGGTGGATGTGGCTTCTTTTGTACGGCAAGGCGGCAACAGCGCAAAAGGCCGAAGACGGCGGCATCGACGAAAGCAATCCGAATCGATTTGCCCAGAAGTGGGAGGATTGGATGCTGCCGTATGCAGAGGCACTGCAAACGAGTTTTACGCAAGCGATGACATCGCGGCCGCACGCGCAGTCCGTTCCCGGCGCAATCACCGTTTGGTATGAGGATTCATTCTCTTCAACAATTTCCGGGATTGATTTTTCGCAGTATCCGGAAGGCGAACTTGTTATTGAGAATTGCCAGCAGATAACCAAGAACAGCATTTGGGACTGGAACGGTACAGGCACACCGACGCCGCAGCAGGAGCAGTGGTATAAAGAATATGATGACTGGCGGCCCGGAACTCCTTTCTTGCTGACCGGCTGTTCCGATGCGCGGAATAACGGATTTTACCGTGTCCTTTCCAGAAGGATGTCCGGCAGCACGCTTTACCTCCGAGCGTGTGATAACAGCGGACAGCCGGTCAGTTTTTATGCAGATAGTCAGGGTACGATATCCTGCAATTTCGGCGGCGACTGGTGGACGATTCGCGGAATGAACGGGCACGAAACCGCCAGCAGCGGCTATGCTGATGAAGGGCCGGGAAACTTTTTTGATAATCTTGAAGACGCAACTTATCAATTAGGCATTACGAATCAATGGTGGACGTGGAAAGACCAGTATCATCGCTACGAAGGGAATGCCAGAGGGCCGCACGACGGCAGGCCTCCGTCCGGCGGGCCGTTTGCGATTGACTTCAACGGCGACTGGATTCGGGGCGTCAATCCCTATTTGTATCACTGCTACGATACCAATTCGCATCGCTATATTTTAAAAGGCGATTTTGATTCGCTGCTCTTTCTTTACTTTGCCGGCTGGAGGGCGGATGAATTTCTGTCGATACAGGTTGACCCGAAAGAGCAGGTTCCGCCGTATTTTTTTGTCGATAAAGAAAATGCCCACTGGAAATATGGCGGCAAAGTACCGATCCGAAAGAATCAAATCAGCAATCCGGCCCGGCTTGGACCGGTTAATCAGTGCTTGGCGCAGGCGTGGCAGACGCAAAGCAGCGGCTGGGTGGCCATTGCAACGCATCGGCAGTATCTGACGTCAACGATTCGCGCCGTCGGCACCGGATATATGATTTCTTACGGCGACGCTCCGCCGCTGGAGATTCTGCTTTCGCCGCGCGACTGGTGGGAGCAGTTGAAGTTTGATACGGCCATACAAAATATGGTTGAGTATACAGCGGAGCAGTACGGATGGATGATGGCGGTTGATGACACTTACAAAGAAAACTGGTTTGCCGTGAATCATCCGTCGTGGATGCCGCCGGAGTCGCAGCAGCAAGTGCCATATCTGTTGGAGTATGAGTTATACAACGGCGATGTGCAGGGCCGCACGTATCAGCAGATCTATGCGGATAAGGGCATCAGTGCTTATCGACCGGACTGCGACCCTACGATGCCGGCTTATGCTGAACTGCATGATGAACTGTGGGGAGAAAACGGCAGTGCGATTGAACTGATTTTAAAGAAACTCGGCAGCAATTATTACGACTGGTTTTACGATGACATCACGCCGTTTATCAGTGAGCGGATTCACAAGTTTCGAGCGAAATTCTTGGCCAGTGAGAATCCGCAGTACTGGCAATTCCCGACAACGATACACGGCGTTGTATGCAACAATCTGGAAGATGTGGCGAATGTCTGCTGGCCTATTCCGCTTGGTACGTGGCGGCGAACGTGGAAGCGGACGCTCGGTTATATCCGAGAGGGCAAGATGCGTTCGTCGTCTCTCGGCGATCCGACTTGCCAAAATTACGAGAACTATTCGTGGACAGGGCCCTACGAGGATTATCATTTAACGATGCCAGGGCATCATCGATTTACGGCACCGTCGCAAGATGATTACGGCGGCGAGGATTTGTCGGCCAATCACGGGCCGAACTTTGAGGCCGAAGGGCGGGAATATTATACAACAAGAATCTATCAGATTCTCAATGACTGCCGAATGGTACTCAAGCAGCTAAACGTTTTCCAACCAATTCTGACGAATTATTCATTAAAATACTTTTATTTGCATATTGAAGATTATTTCAAAGACAATAACGGTCCTATTTATTTCCCGAACAAAGAAGCCATTATTGCAATTGCTGAAAATGCCCTTGCAGAGAACTACATTAGTGATGTAAGTCAATGGTCTTCCGTCACAATAACTCTGGTTGGACATCACTTGCCGATTCGCGCAGAGGCAAAAGGTTATTGTGTAAATAACTTCAACGGGATTCCGTACTATTATGAATCTGCTGTTGTATTGGAATGTGAACAGTATGATTCAAATGCCGTTTATTTTCTCATCAGATTAAAAATAAACTATCCGCGCCAATCACTTTGGGCTGCATGCGGCGGCTCGGATTCGCCGATAGCTTTTGGAATAACCAAAGTCGGTACAGTTAATGTTCCAAGAACGCCAAAAGACAGTAATTATGATTTATACGGTTATTTATTAATTCCAGTTAGACCGGATGCGGATGAACCGTCAATCATTCGCATTAGGTCTATTTACAACTTTGCCAATCTCGGTATTTGTGAACCTGTTTATGAAGGTCAATATTTGAACAACAGTATTACAACGATAGAAGTAGCCGTTTTCAATGAAAATGATTTTTTAACTGTGTTTGATTTTACGAAAATATCAGGCAAAATCTGGCGGCGGCTGAAGGAAAAAGCCGACGTCTATCTGATTGACATTTTCGGCGACGATGTAAATCCGCCGAAGTACGAAAATGCGTTCTGGCAAACGCCGACGCTCTATAACTCCAATTGGTTTGATTTAACAGGCAATCCAATTTACGACTCAATTTACGATTACGATGAGCACAACCCGGAATATCGAGTGCGTGCTGAATCTGTCCTGATGGAGGATTTAGAAGGTATCGATAAAAATGAAGTGAAGTATCTATTTGATTTTGAAGATACTGCTCTGGCAGATGAGATGGACAAAGAACAGACGTCGAGATTGTATGATGAAAGACTCCTCGAAGGCGATCACGATGCGGCGCAAGAAGTCTTTGAGGATGGATGGAATCAGGGGATAATCTGGAATTGCAAACTAAACAGTCGGGACTCCGCACAGGCACGCGGCAATCCGCAGAACAATTACGGCACACCGACCGAACCGGAAGTGATTGCACTTGATAAAACTATTCCGGTTTTTCCGCTGCGGCCCAAAATCTATTTCGAGCATGTGCAAATCAGCGGCGTCTGGTATGACCATATCTGGGTTGACCCGCCGTTTGCAGAAGGGGGCACAGTGCAATATCGTCTTTCACGATTTGATGCTTCAGTTTTTCCGCCGGGATGGGCAATTATCTTTAGTTTCGGAGAACAGAAACCTTCGGCCCCCAGCGGCTATCCTGATGGGCCGAACCATTTCTGGCTGGATTCAACATACGGCGTTTCGCAGAACAGCGAATTTTCTTATCGAATTCAGTGCAATCGACTCGGTGTTGGGCGGGGGATGTGGAGTCTGCCGACAAGCGAGCTAAGAATCAGCCTGACGATCAATAATTCGCCGGGTTATATAATTAAATTAAACGGTGTTCAATTGACATTTACAAATGGGGTCTGGATCGGCACGCTGCCGTACTATGAGGAGTTTACACTACTCTGCGAGGACCCTGGTTATTATTTTGCTTGGTATATACAGTGGCCGGGCGGGGGGACCAGCAGCAGCGATAATCCGCTGACACAAAATGCTTTTGCTGATCTGGTAATTACCGCCTGGTGAGAGAAAAATGTGATTATTTATTTTTTTTCAAGCCGCCGGCTTGAAGTGGGATTTTCTGTAGTTACGGCTGCTGCAAAGTGCGTGCGCGTTTTGCCATTTATGATTTCGTTCTACAATGACTATCACGGCATACGGTTGATTTGGGGCTTAATCCGGACGCCGTCTGTCCAGAAGCAAAAACCGAAAATTCTCTGGTTTTGAGTCTTCCTTAAAGGCCGCATACACAAAGACTTATGTAAATATGCAAATAATTATCAAAAAATTCCAAAAAAAACTGTTGACAAAGTCCTGTGTATTCGATATATATATGTGCAGATGTTTTGGATGAACGAAAACTTAATAGCAGGAGAAAGGAGACAAGACCATGAAGACGAATAATTTGGTGCTGGCCTTTGGCCCTTACGGGGCCGAAATTGTTATCGCCGTAGACCTCGGCCCGTATGGCGGGACGCGGCCGGGGCTTGATGTACGCCGACTTGACATCAAGTACACCGGCCGCGCAGCGTCTCATACGGCAACCGAGATCGCCGCGTCTCGCTCCGGCTACGGCTGTGGTTGGGGATCAACAAGCAGACTGTGGCCGATCACCGCCGAAGAGGCTGATCAGATTATCTCCGAGATTGAGGCGGCGGAGGCGGCGGCGAAGAAGACGGACGAACGGGAATGGTCAGAAAAAGGCATTTGCCCCCGCTGCGGCACATACTGCGAGGGTGCGTATTTACTTGACGCATTATGGCAAACGATATAAGCGAATTACCGGCAAGCCAGCGACGCTGGAGATTCTGGCTCGGATTCATAACGGCGGGCCGGACGGCTGGAAAAAGATATCGACGGCTGCGTATGCCGCTAAAGTCAAAAGTATTTATGAGGAGAAAAAACCATGATTACTGAAAAGCAATTGAAAGAGAGGATGCATTACTTGGGAGCGAGCGACATTCCTGTCCTGATGGGATTGTCCCGGTTTAAGACCCCCTATGATTTATGGCTGGAGAAGACGGGCCGAGTCGAGCCCGTAGACGTTTCAGATAATCCGGCTGTCGCAGCAGGCATCCACTTCGAAGACGGTGTCCTTCGTTTCGCGGAAGAGCGGCTCGGCTCGATCGTAAAGAACCGCGAACGCCGGATTGAAAACACGCCAATTAAAGTCCACACCGACGCCGTCCTGAAAGAGACAGGCGAACCGATTGAAGCGAAGGTGGAAGGCCTGTTCTCTCCTCTTCGCAGCGGCTGGGGCGATGACGGAACCGACGAAGTCCCATTTGATGTGCTGGTGCAGTCGCTTGTCCAGATGGCCGCCTGCGGGACGGAGACCGGCTATGTCGTCGCATTTCTCGGCGGCCGTGGCTTCCGCCTCTACCGGATCAAAAACGACAATGACGTGAAGCAAATGATACTTCAGCGGGCTGTGCAATTCTGGACGGAGAATGTGATGGCCGACAAGCCGCCTGTAGATTCGGCGCCAACAATTGAATTTCTGAAGAACAGAAAACGCTACAAAGAGCCGCAGATTGAACTTCCGGAAGAACTGGCAGCGGATTATCTTGCGGCGAAAGAGGCGGTCAAGGTCGCCGAAGAGCGGCTCAATTCAGCCAAAGAAAAAATCCTTATGGCTCTTGGTGATTATGAGTCAGGTCAGGCTGGAGCGTGGCGCGTTCTCTATCCGGAATATTCCCGCAAGGGAATCGACATCAAGAGACTTCAAGCCGAACATCCGGAAATCGCAGAGAAATACGAAAAGAAGAGCACCTATCGCGTGCTTTATGTCAAATAAACTTTTTTATAAGGAGAATAATTATGTCAGAGAATCAAGCCATTGTTAAGAAAGAGACGTTCGAGGCGCTCCTGAATCGTCCCGACTTTCAGGAGAAACTTCAAACCGTGCTTCCGAAGCACATGACGCCGAAGCGCGTCGTCCAGATTGCCCTTCTGGCGATGTCCCGCCAGCAGACGCTGTATGAGTGCACACCGGCAAGCATATTGAACAGCGTGATGAAGGCCGGCGAACTCGGTCTGGACTGCGTAGGAACGCTCGGTCAAGGTTATCTGGTCCCGTTCTGGAACAGCCGAATCCGTGCGATGGAATGCCAGTTTGTTCCGGGGTATCAGGGACTGATAACGCTGGCGCGCCGGAGCGGTCAAATCAAAAAGATTGAAGCCCGAATCGTCCGCGAAGGCGATGCATTCCGAGCCAGATACGGAACGAACGCGGAAATCATTCATGAGCCGAAGATTCCGCCGACTGGGGCTCCAGTCGCCTATTATGCGGTTGCGACGCTATCCAACGGCACAAGTCAATTCGAGATTATGACACTCGATGAAATCGAGCAAATTAAAAGCCGCTCGCAAAGCAAGAACAGAAACGGAGAGATTGTCGGGCCTTGGGCGACAGATTTCGATGAAATGGCCAAAAAAACCGTCGTTCGCCGGCTCTGCAAATATCTGCCTCTTTCGCCGGAGATTGAAAAGGCGCTTGAGGCGGATAATGAGCAATATGAATCTGAGCCGGAAAGAATTGTCATTTCATCGCAGGACAAAGGCATGAACGGTCTGAAGAACATCTTGCAGTCGGCATCAACCGGAATTAATGAATCCGAAAATCCGCCGCAGCAGGATGACATACCAGACCCTGACCCATCGATTACTCAGTCGGAACAATCGGAAAAGAAAACGGCTAAAAAAACGCTCTATGAAAAATAGAAGCGTGTTATGCAGGTCGGCGGGCCGCTATGCTGCGAGGCGGCCCGCCTTTTCCGTACACGAAGACTATGAGCATGGAGACGATTTATGCCGCGACCGAGAAAAAAGGGGCTTGACTATTTCCCGCACGACACGGACGCTGCAGGAGACGAAAAGATAGCGGCTATTATCAGCAATTATGGAGCGACAGGATATGCGGTATTCTTTTATCTTTTGGAACGAATCTATCGCGAAGGGGGAGAATTGGAAATCAAGTCTCACACTCTCACTCTCTACGCAGGAATTCTTCGAATCGATCCGATTCTCTTCGCTCAAATAATCGAATCAGCGGTTGAGTTTGGATGCTTCGACAGAGAGCGATGGGATGCCGAAAAAATCCTCACTTCGAACGGAATCAAAAGACGAATTGAAACCATCAACAGCAAGCGTGAGAAGAAGCGAAACTACTACAAAAACAAAGGAGACGAAAACTCGAATCCTTTGAATACGATAAGCGTAAATAACGATTTAACAGGTTATCCACAATCACGAGAAAGAGTTTTGGGCGTCCAAAATAAATTATCGAATACGATAGACGAAAATGCAATTTTAGCCGTCCAAAACCGAGTTTTAGCCGTCCAAAACCCCAAAGATACGAGTTTTGGGCGTCCAAAACTCACAAATAAAATAAAAGGAAATAAAATAAAAGAGAGAGAGCATAAATTCTCTCTCTCGGACTCTCTCTCTCTTTCTTTTTCTCTTGACGACCTTATGAATGCGCTATACGATGACGATAGACGCAAACATTTATCGCAAGCGGAGATTGACGATGTCTCTGATTTTTATAACTATTACAAATCGCAGGGCTGGAGATTCTCAAACGGTCAGCCGATTTGCGACATTCCTTCTGCGTTCATTCGCTGGCAGCAACGAAAAAAAAACAATCAAACCATTTCAGAACAAGAGTCGAAAGTTATGAAGCGTGAACCCGAAAAAACTTTTCTTGTTGTGTATGAAAACGGCGGCGGAAGCCGATATTGCTTCGGCATCGGATTTCCTCTCAACGTCGAAACACCAGATGAGGTTCTTCTCTATTCCGCAAAAAAAATCCTTGCCGAGCAATACAAAACCATAATCAATCCTGAAGATGTATATGTGTATCGGAAGGGAAGCACAATCGTGATAAAACACAAAACAAAATCGGAGGTCAAGCATGTTTAACTTAAAAAAGAGAGTCAACGCATATCTCGAAGAAAAAAAGATGACGGCCAATCGCTTGGCCCGAATCATCGGAATCGATTCTGCTGTTCTCTATATGTGGCTGCGAAGAGGCCGGAAAATCCGAGAGCCGCACTACGAAGAGATTCTGAACTGGTATTTGAGTGAAACCGGAACCGAATTCGAACAGGAGGATTCCAATGCCGCCGTATGACCGAGATAAAATATTATCGCTGTTTCGCAAACTCTACCCGGAACTGTGGCCGTCGCTTACAGAACGTGATATTGACATTCACTCCATCTATTGCGCCGATTTGCTTTCCGGCGAACCGATGGGGGGAAAGCGGACGAAGAAACTGACCCAGATGGTCAAGCGTTTCAGGAGGACGTTCGATGAAAGCAGAAAAAATCATGAATGAAAATCCAAAGCGGCTCTATCGGCGTTCCGACCCAGCCAGCAGCCGCAAAGCAGCGGAAGGCATCTGCCGGAGCGGAAAGCATCTGTCAAACAAACTGAAGGTGCTTGCCATTCTTGAGCGAATCAAAAAGGGAACCTCAAAGCAGGTCGGCGCCGCCGCTGCCAAATTCGGTTTTCCGGAAATCGACCGCTACGAGGCGGCCCGTCGCCTGCCGGAACTCGTCCGGCTCGGATTTGTTAACGTCATTGTTTATGAGAACGGAAGGGAGAACGTCTATGAACCCGCCAGAAAGAACCGCTGTTTTTTTCGGCGGCATTGACCCCGGCGAATCGGGCGCCGTGAGCGTTCTGGACGGTGCCGGCTCGGTCGTTCTTTGCCGTCCATTTCGAGGGCTTAATGAAGCGGACATTCGAGACATTCTGGAAAGTGAAGTGCCAGTCGGAACCTTCTTTCTTCTGGAGCGCGTTCACGCAATGCCAAAGCAGGGCGTCGCCAGTACGTTCAAATTTGGCCGATTCTGCGGAATGATGAGCGGGCTTCTGTGCGGACTTCGGATTCCCTATGATACCGTTTCGCCGACCGTCTGGCAGAAGGCGTTGAACTGTCTGACAGGCGGCAACAAGAATATCACAAAGGATTTAGCGGCTCGGCTTTTCCCGACGCAGAAAATCACGCATGCGACAGCGGATTCTCTGCTGATAGCCGAATTCAACAGAAGGACGAAGAAATGACGTTGACGGCTGTTTTGATGTTTGCCTTTTTAGACCCGAACGAAGTCTCCTTTCTGCTCGGCTGTTGGGCGGATGCAAACGGCGTGGGTTTGCCCGCCCAGCAGTTTTTATTTTCCGAGCCGAATCTCCCCGACCCGAACTGGACCGAGGTCGGGGCAGTTGCCCTTCAGAACTTCTGCGATAACTGGCTGAAGAGGACCCGGATTGAATGCATCGAGTACATTGTCCGTCCGCCCGCGTTTGTGCTGGTTGATGACCCGAATAACTGGCGGCTTGTTCAGCCGGGTATCGAGCGGCATCTGATTTGGCGATATGACCCGAACGGCATCCGCGTCAAGGATTGCTGGATACGGAGAAATGTTTATGACAGAAATGGCGATGGAATTGTGAACCTGAAAGATTGGAACTTTTATGTGGAGGTAAAACCATGAACGATGTAAAGATGAAAATTGTACGACTTACTGCTGAGAACTTCATGCGGCTGGTGGCGGTTGAAATCTGCCCAAATAGCAATGCGGTTATCATCAGCAGCAAAAGGAACGGAGAAGGCAAATCGTCGGTCCTTGACGCAATCCTTGCGGCGTTCGGCGGGGCTCGGTGCATCCCACCTAAACCCATCCGTGAAGGCGCTGAGGAAGGATTTGTCGAAGTCGAGACAGAGCACTTTACGATTACACGAAAGTTTACTCAGAAAGGCTCGTACCTTACCATTACCAACAAAGACGGCTATAAGGCATCCTCTCCGCAAGCCCTTCTGGACAAAATCGTCGGGGATATTTCGTTTGACCCGATGGAGTTTATGGAGAAGAAGCCCGCCGACCAGCGGAAACTTCTGATGGAAATCTGCGGCATCTCCTTCGATGACATCGATGAAAAGATTCGCGAAATCAAAACCAAACGGACACTACTGAATGAGCAGAAGAAGGTGCAGGAGGTCAAGGCCAAGGAGGCCGAGCAGTACAAGGATGTTCCGGATGAAGAGGTCTCTGTCTCTGAACTCCTTGAGCAATTGCAGTCCGCCGTCAAGAACAATGCATCGGTTCATACGATGAAGGCGGAACTGGCTGGAGCCAGAGATGAATTTGAACGAGAAAAAGAGAAGAAAGAAGAAATCGAATCAAGAATCGAGGCGCTTCGGAAAGAATTAGAGAAATTGGAAGAATCCCTTGCCGAAAGCAACCAGAAGTGCAAGGCGCATTACGAAAAAGTCCTTGCTCTGGAGGACAAGATGGACGGCTTTGTCGAAATCGACGAAGCGGCCATCCGAGCCAAGATTCAGGCCGCCGAAGAAATCAACCGGAAAGTGCAGCGGAAACGTGAGATGCGCGGGTATGTCGAGGCCCTCAATAAGACAAAACAGGAATACGCCAATCTGGGGGCGGAGATAGACCGGCTGGAGACCGAGCGGGTCAACCGGCTGAAGACGGCGAAATTCCCGCTGGACGGTCTGTCCGTTGACAACGAGCAGGTCCTCTATAAAGGCATCCCGCTGCAGCAGGTCAACGAGGCGAAGCGACTGGAAATCTGTCTGGCCATCAGTATGGCGCTCAATCCCAAACTCCGTGTTGTCCGCATCAACGGAAATTCGCTGGATTCGGACTCTCTCCGTCGTGTCTGCGAGATGGCCAAGGCCAATGATTATCAGGTCTGGATTGAGAAACTGGACGAATCCGGCAAAATTGGAATTGTCATTGAGGACGGGCAGGTGGTTGCCGAAGGAAATAACAAAACGTTATCCGAGAAATGATTGGAGGTTCTTATGAACAAGAAGCCGGATTATCTTCTCTGGCTGGCCTGCTGCTGGCTACAGTTTTTTATTTTGCTGGCGATTTTCTGGGCGATTCTGTTTCTCTTGGCCGGCTGCCGGTGCGGGATTATCCAGTCGGATGAAGTGTTTTTCTGCGGCTGCGGGGTAGGGACGGAACCGGTCGGTCTGCTGGTCGCCGAGCCGAATTTTCTGCAGGTTGATTATACGAGCAAACCGCAACGTGTCAGGGCGGTCTATCCGCCATTTGGAATCGAAACCCAATGACAAGAAAGGGATGGTGCAAGATGGAAAAAAAGAAGTTTGAAGTGAGAGCGGAAGTGAATATGACGCTGGATTTTGAGGTGATGGCGGAGGATGAGGACGATGCCCGCTGGCGGGTGCAGGATTATTTGCCTTACGTGGACGGTGGGAATGTTGAGAAGCAGCATATTCGTCTAATCCGGCTGAAGCCGAAGGACCGGCTGACGCATTGCTTTGTGATGGACTGCAAAGTGGACGATGTGAATGAAATGGAATGAATCAGAAAAAGAAAGGACGGTGAGACGGTTATGGAAAAGAAACTCATATTTGGACAGGAAGTCATACCTGTTTTAGTCAAGTCGGAGTCGGGCACACTGGCCGGCGAAGTCAGTTATTACGACTTTGACAGAATGATTATGGACAATGCAATAGATGTCATCCGAAAATGCCTTCGGGATTCCGTCTGGGTCTGTGAGGAGCGGATGGACGGGAAAGTCCGGCGGGAATTGAAGTACTTTGTCAACAGGGACGACGGTACGTTAGCCGCCACATACTGGTTCCGGTACGAAAGCGGCGAAAAGACCGCAAAACTGGAAGTGTCTGGGGATGCATGTTATCAAGGCGAACAATGCTATTTCAGACGGAGGTGTGCTGATGTTTATTAACATTTCGAATCATCCGAGTCATACCTGGTCGGAGAAGCAGAAACGGGCGGCTCTTGAATTTGCCAGCGGACCGATAGTCGATATTCCGTTTCCGGCTGTGCCGCCAGAGGCTGACGAGACGGCGATCGGGATTCTGGCCAGAGAGATTATCGACAAGATAGGGTCTTTGCCGATTACAGACGGCCCGTCCGCCGTAATGGTGATGGGAGAATATAGTCTCTTCTGGAAGATTGTATCGCAGTTGAGGTATCTGGTTCCTGGGCTGCCGGTGGTTGTAGCGACGACGCAGCGTATCGCCGAAGAAAAAGATGGCGTAAAGATAAGCAGATTTGAATTTGTTCGATTTCGAAAAATTGAATAAAAACAGAGGAGGTGGTGCCTATGATTGAATAGAGACGGCAAGCAGCAGACAATAATGAGGACAAAGCCGGCGGGCTGGAATGGGATACAGTAGGCCCCCTGATGTTTCAACTGCTCTTTCAAGTTAAGATACCGATTGAAATCTTCGCTCCATTCGGAACGCCGGAGTATAAATTAACGTATCCGTTTCTTTGTCAGAAATGAAAGGACCTGAACATGAAGAACCCGAAGAAAATCATTCTGCTGTCTGTTGTGATTTTGCTTTGTCTGGGCTGCGGGAATCCGCAAAAAACCCTAAAGACGTTTACGACGGCATCGCTGCTGGTTGCGGAAGAAGAATACGCTCTCCAGCAGCAACTGTGTCAGCAGGCCGGGCAGGCGGATTGTCCGAAAGCCGAGAAAATCGGCGAATGGATTGAAAAAGGAAATCTATTTCTGAAACTGCTCGATACACCGCTGGATGACGATTGGATTGACACGCTTCAGGCGGCGATTGATGTCATGATTGAAGAAATGCAGCAGGAAAACGCAAATCAGGCATTGATTACACGAGCGAAGGAAGTTAAGATTCTTTTGGAACTTTGCCGAAATGAATAACTGTTTCGAACAATTCGAAAGAAGCAGAATCGACTCCAGCAGACCGGCGGGGAATTTTACCGTCTCCTCCAAAGCCCCATCTTTCCAATTCCGAAGTCTGTACGAACGCCCCGCCGGTCTGTTTCATTCAAATGGAATTCAAAAAGGAGAAAACTATGGCAGATTGCTTTGTTCGCGGATATGACCCGGATGTCGCCGAAAAGCAGGGCGTAAAAAAAACGCTCACCGACCGGCTCATCCAGTTGCGAAGCAAATTGACCCACTCCGAATTTCAATTCAGTCAGCGGTACGGTTCGGTTTCTTTTTCGTTCACGCTGGCCGATCACGTCAAAGGGGCCCGTTTCAAAAAAATTACCTACACGCATCCGACCCGCTGGGAGACGGTCCCAGTCCCGCTGACCGATGACGAAGAAGACATTTCGTTCGCCGCCGCATGCGTTCTGGCCGGTCTGACCATCCAGACTTATCAAGTGCGGGACTGGGCTGTTGAATCCTACGAAACCAGTCTGAAGAACAAACGGCTTATCGTCTACGACAAGCGTAGACACTGGAAATATGATTTAATCGGACTGCTATCGTTCGCGGACGAAGAACCGTTTGTCGGTCGAGACAGCAAAATCCTTGCTGCAATTCGACCGGCCCTCTGGGGCTGGGCCAAATATGTCAGACCGGCAAAAAAAAGAGCATGGTGCTCGGAGGGCTGCGCGATGGTTATTCATGAATCGGTCAAAGGTTTCTCGTATGCGCCAGACACACTCACACCGGATTCGCTCTTGAAAGCAGTAAGGATGTATTTCGGGTCATGAACGAACGCAAGAAATTAAAACCGACCCGGTTGGCATTGGCGCAGTTGCGAAAACTATGCTTGACCTTACCGGAACATAGGTCAAAATAAATAATCGATTGGAAGCGATTCTGGTGCGTTTTATCGGCATGTTCGAATAAAATAAACGTAATCGAAAAAGGACTTGCAATGAAGAAGCCGACAATCAACGTAGAAATTCGAAATACAGAGACAATAAAACCCTATGAGGGCAATCCCAGAAACAATGATGCCGCTGTCGATGCCGTCGCAAAGAGCATTCAAGAATTCGGCTTTCTACAGCCCATCGTTATCGACTCCGACGGCGTCATCGTCTGCGGCCATACCCGCTACAAGGCCGCCTTGAAACTTGGACTGGATAAAGTGCCTGTTTATGTGGCCAAAGAACTAACGCCAGAGCAGACCAAGGCCTATCGAATCGCCGATAACAAGACGGCGGATTTGTCCGACTGGAATTACGAACTATTAACGCTGGAACTGGCCGAGCTCATGAAGACCGGATTCGACATGAGTTTGCTGGCCTTCGACGAAAAGGAACTGACCCAGCTGCTCAACGCCGCCGAGGTCAAACAGGGCAACTGCGATCCGGACCAGATCCCCGAACCGCCGGATGAGCCAATTACCCAGCCGGGCGACCTCTGGGTCCTGGGGAATCACCGGCTCCTGTGCGGCGATGCGGGCAGCCAGGAGGACCTGGACAAGCTTTTGGATGGCCAGGTCATTCATCTGATCAATACCGATCCGTCCTACAACGTCAAGGTCGAGCCCAGGTCCAATACCGCCATCGCCGCCGGTTTATCCTCGTTTACGAATAAAAAAGCCCAGCTGCATCATCAAGGCTTCGACCAGGCACGCGGCGTGAGTGATCCTAAGAAAGCCCGCAAGAAGATGCGGGCCAAGGACAGGCCGCTGGAAGATGATTTTCTTTCGGATGAAGATTTCGATGCGATGCTCCATGCCTGGTTCAACAACATGGCACGGGTCCTGATCCCCGGCGGCTCGTTTTACATCTGGGGCGGCTATGCCAATCTCGGCAATTACCCCAAACCGCTCCAGGAGGCGGGATTGTACTTTTCCCAGGGGATCGTCTGGGACAAACAGCACCCCGTCCTGACTCGGAAGGATTTTATGGGGGCATTTGAGATTTGTTTCTATGGTTGGAAACTCGGCAAGGGGCACCGCTTCTTCGGTCCCAACAATGCCACAGATTTGTGGCACGTCAAGAAGGTCAATCCGCAAAATATGATCCACCTGACCGAAAAGCCCGTGGAACTGGCCGTGCGGGCGATTCAGTATTCCTCCAAGGTCGGGGAAAATGTCCTGGACTTGTTCGGCGGATCGGGCAGCACTTTAATCGCCTGCCAGCAGACCGACCGAAAGGCCTTCCTGATGGAACTGGATCCGTTGTACTGCGATATCATCGTCCAGCGGTACGAAAATTATACTGGGGAAAAAGCGAAACGAATCGAGAAAAAATAAACCAACAAAAAAACCCCTGCGAAAGTAGATATTGTCTATTAATCTAAGCGAAAAAAAGAGGAAATATGGCCAAAGGCAGAAAAAAAATCTTCAAGCCAGACTATAACGCGATCGCTTATAATGCGTGTTCGAGGAATGGCGCCAGAATATCTGACTTGGCACAAATCTTTGGTGTTCATATCGATACAATCTACAAATGGATGAGAGCCTATCCGGCATTCCGTGAGGCCATCGTTCGAGGCCGGGACGAGTACGACACGGAAAAAATCGAACGCCGGCTCGTAGACCTCGCACTTGGGTACGAATACGAAGATACGATAGCCGAGAAAGACAGCCAAGGCAGGACGCGATTGCGAAAAATCAGCCGCCAGATGCCGCCGAACGTGACGGCGATGATTTTCTATCTGAAAAATCGAAGTCCAGAACGCTGGAAAGACCGACTGAGCGGGCTTATCGGCAACGTGGACATTTCAATCAATCTGCCGCAGGAATTGCTTCCAGTTCTCGATGAGCCGGTGTCGGCTCTTCCGCCCGCTGAAATCGAACCGCTCAAATTGCCTGAAGAAGTTACGGAAGATGGCGAAGAAACAGAATCGAAAGACGTATGATTAAAATCGACGCAAGCGCTGCGATTCATCACGTCAACAAGGCCTTCTTGCCGATATTCAAAAACACCGACCGCTATCTGATTCTCTACGGCGGAGCCGGAAGCGGGAAATCCGTCGCAGCGGCTCAAAAATGCATTCTGCGCCTGCTCTATGGCATCCAGAAAAACCGCTCGCACAGAATCCTCATTCTGCGAAAGACCATGCCAGCCGTCCGAAAGTCCACCTATGAGGAAGTCAAGAACTGGCTGCACCGTTGGAATCTCTGGCAAATCTGCGAAGAAAATAAAACGCAGATGGGTATCGAACTGCCCTACCGAAACGAACTGATATTTATGGGGCTTGACAATCCCGAAAAACTCAAATCCATTCACGGCATCACGTCGGTCTGGATGGAAGAAGCGACCGAGTTTACGCAGGAAGACTTTCTACAAGTCGATTTGCGGCTTCGCGGCAAAACGTGGGATTACAAGCAAATCATTCTGACATTCAACCCGGTCAATATCCATTCATGGATTTACAAACATTTCTTTTTAGAACTCGAAGAGCAGGGCCGGATTATCGAGACATGGAATCGAGTCGAACGCTCGATTCATTCGCGGCAATATAAACAGCAGTGCTTTGCAACGATTATGCGTTCGACGTCGAAGGATAACCAGTTTATTGACGATGACTACCGCGCTCGGCTGGAAATGCTCAAATCAGAAGACGCGAACTATTATCAGATTTACGCACTCGGTCTGTGGGGACAAATCGAAGGGCTTGTTTTCACGAACTGGAAAATCACGCCTGACTTTCCTGAAATGGACGAAGGCAAGGAACGAATCTTCGGGCTCGATTTCGGCTATGCGGCGAACCCGACGGCGATTGTGGAGGTCGTCATTCGCAACGATTCGCTCTATCTGCGAGAGCACCTCTACAGACCGCATTTGCAGAATCGGCAAATCGCGGATATCTGCCTGTCGATTCAGCGCAAACACAGGAACTGCTTGTTTGTCGCGGACAGTGCGGAACCGAAAAGTATCGATGAAATAAGAAGTTATGGCGTGAACTGCGTTCCGGCCATCAAAGGCCCGGACAGCGTTTTGTACGGCATTCAGCGGATGAAACAATATCAGATTTTCATTGAAGAGGGCTCGGTCAATCTCATCAAAGAGTTTCAATCCTACAAATGGGCGACGGCGGCGGATGGGTCGCCGAAGGAAATCCCGGTCAAATTCTGTGACCATGCCATCGATGCAGCCCGCTACGCCTTGACAAAAATTTTTGGCAAGCCGGTGCGGGCAACCTTTATTCCATTTGCAAAAAAAATTGAAAATGATTCTTGACAAATCAGAAATTGCGAATCTATATTGCATTTATGATGAAATGGCTTAAGAAAAAGATTCCGCATAAGCCATCGTTCCGATGGCTTTCGACTCTCTTCAATTCCTGCTGGCAGCGGGCCAGTACTCCGGAAGAACTGCTCGAAAAAAACAAATCGTGGGTCTACGCCTGTATCCAGCGGAATGTGGCCGCATGCTCTCAAGTCCCGCTGCGACTTTATAAACGAAGTGGAGCCGGCGGTGAAGGTAATTCGAGAAAGTTAAGCATATCAGAGAACGAACGTCTTGTTCGAAAGCTCGCCGAAATCGCTCCTGCAACTGAAAAGTTTGATGAGATTCTTTCGCATCCGATTCTTGACCTCCTGCGGAACGTCAACCCATGGCAGAATGCCTACGACCTGAAATATATCACCTTTTCGTATTTGGAGACGCTGGGCCGCGCGTTCTGGTATCTGGAAAAAGAGGGAGAAAAGATAATCAATATCTGGCCGCTCGTCGCATCCGATGTGCAAGTTATCCCGGATGAAAAGAACGGCATCAAAGCATTTCATTACGGAAAAGGCGTCAATAAACTTATCTTGAATCCGGATAAAGTGATTTATTTTCAAATTCCTTCTCTGCTGGATTTCTGGGGATCCTCATCGCCGCTGATGGCCGCCGAGCAGTCAGCCGATATGCTGGACTCGATGAATCGGCTGGAAATTACGCTTTTCCGAAAAGGGGGGCGGCCTGATGCAGTGCTTGAGATACCGCCGGAGTCCTTCGTATCCGACGAAGAGCGGCAGCGGCTCGAAACAAGCATATCGCGTTTTGCCGGCGTCGACAATCAGGGCGGCGTTCAAGGCGGCGTTCTGATTCTTTCCGGAGGGGCCAAATTAACGCCTTTCGGCATCACGCCACGCGAAATGAACTATCTGCAGGGGCGAAAAGCGGCCCTTGAGGAAATCTGCGCCATCTTCGGCGTTCCGTTGTCCTTTGTTCTGATTCAGGAGGTGAGCAGGGCAAACGCGTACGCTTCGCTGGAACTGTGGAAGAATTATACCATATCGCCGCGCCTGCGGATGGTTGAGCAGAAACTAAACGAACAATTCGTCCCGCATTTTGGAGCGGGTCTTTATCTGGCTTTTGATGACCCGGCTCCGAAGGATGAAGAATATCGATTGAAAGAACTGCAAGTCCACTTGTCGACGAACTACAGCACGATTAACGAGGAGCGGGCCAAAGACGGTCTGCCGCCTGTAGACTGGGGCGATTCGCCGACCGGGCCTTTTGGAACGGTCACGATTCCGACTGCTTCCGAAGAAACGAAAGAGACTGAATCTGTGCCGGCGCGTGAAGTCCGCAAAACGACGGCGGAAATTGAAATCGATTTCCTGATGCGGGCACTCCACGCGCAAATAGCAGTCGTTTACCATCGCATTCTGAACGAGGCGGCGCAAATCTATCTCGAAGAAGAGACAAAGAACCGCGCGTTTGCCAAAGAGGAAAGAGGCCTTCGGGAATACGTCAACCGGCTGCCTATCGACAAATGGGCGAAATCGTTTGAAATGGAAATCGCTCCATTCCTCAAAGGGGCGATGATAAGCAAGGCTGCGGAGGTGCTCGGCGAATTGAACCCGAAGGCGAAAATCGACGCTTCGGATAAAGCGATGGAAAAGGCGCTGAAAAAGCGGTCGCCGTTCTTCAAAGAAATGGCGAAGACGGCCCGAAGCAAAATCGCAGCGGCGGTCACAGAAGGAATCGAAGCCGGCGCAGGCGCCGCGCAGGTCGCATACAAAATCCGACAGTCCGTCAATATCAAAGAACAGTCAGAGGCCATCGCAAGAACCGAGTTAATCTGGGCACATAATGAGGCGGCACAAAAGGCGTGGGAACTGTCCGAAGTCGTCGAAGCCAAACAGTGGGATTCGTCCGCCGACAGCCGCTGCTGCGAACTCTGCCAGTCCATGCACGGCAAACGAGTCGGACTATCAGAAACATTCCGAACGGCACTCGGCGAAGAAGTCGACCATCCGCCGCTCCATCCGAAATGCCGATGTGCCATCGTCCCGATAATCAAGGAGTAAACAGAAAATGGAAATGACAGAAGCCATCGAACAGGAACAAAAAATCTGCTATGTGGATTGCTGCAGGGCGTCGGAAATCAATTCCGATGAGCGAACGGTTATTGCGGATATCTCGACGGATTCGATTGATCGCTACAAAACGATTCTGAACCCGGCAGGCGTCCGATTGGAAAACTACGTCAAAAATCCGGTCGTTCTCTGGTCGCATAATGACAGCGAACCGCCGATTGGAAAAGCGCTCTGGGTGAAAGTAATGCCAAAATCCGTTCGCGCAAAAATACGATTTGCAAAAACGGACTTTGCCGATGAAATCTGGAATCTCTACCGCGAAGGTTTTTTGAACGCATTTTCGGTCGGCTTCCTGCCGATTCGTTCGCACAAGCCAACGCTGGATGAAATCAAGCAGAACCCTGAACTCGAAGAGGTCAAGGTAGTTTATGACGAATGGGAATTGCTTGAGTTTTCGCCGGTCTGTGTCCCGGCCAACCCGGACAGTCTGGCGGTAGCCATATCCGAACGCAAAATCACGCTCAAAAATGAGCGATGGAATGAACTGTTGAAAGCGATAGGTGAGAATGAAAAGAAAGAAGAAAAAAAACAAAACGAATCAGCAGGATCAGCCGAAGAGGCAGGAGAGCGGCTGTATGTGTGCGTACAAGACCTGCTGCCTGAGGAGCGGTCAATACAGCCGAAGGAACTTGAAATCGTGATTCCGACGATTGAGATAAACGGCAGACTTTCAAGCGTCTGACCGCCGGAGACTGATAAAAAACTGTTAGGCGAATGACGGCGCAGATGAAAGAGCCAATGACGTGAAAGCGGAAACCCTCTTGTATGGAGGCCAGTCATGAAAGTGAAAAAATGCAGCGGAAAAAAGAAACCGCGAAAGAGAAACCTATTTAACGGAGAATAAGACCATGAAACTGCGACTGAAAAAAGAATGGAACTATAACGGAACTCTTCTTCCTGTCGGATTCATCGTCAACGTCGATGACGATAACGCCAAAGACATGATAGGAAGGGGTCTTGCTGAAGAGTATGAGCCGCAAGCCGGCGACGTGGCTCGGCCGGTTGCGATGTCGGCGCCGGAGAATATCGCCATTCGCCGAGAAGAACTGCAGGAAATGATTGAAGAAATCGTTCGCCGAAATGCATCGCAATTTCAGCAGAACTCAGGCCGGAACGAGGACGTCTTTGAAAAGACGGGCGGCTATCGGTCGTTTGGCGAATTCGCCAGAGACGTGTATCTTGCATCCATTCGCAAAGGACAGATGCCGGAAAGACTTCGGAACTGGATGGCCTACTGTGCAAAACAACAAGAGAACCGGGCGCTCGGCGAAACGGTTGGAAGCGACGGCGGCTATCTTGTGCCGACCGAGTTTCGTGCTCAATTGATGTCGGCGGCTCTTGAAGAATCAATCTTCCTGAATCGCGTTGTGAACGTGCCGATGGCGACGAATACGATTGACATCCCGACCGTCGATGAATCCGACCGTTCCAACAGCGTTTACGGCGGCGTGGTCGTTTACAGAGTCGGTGAAGGCGAGACCATCAACGATTCAAGCCCGAAATTTGGGACGGTGACGCTGAAACTGAACAAAGTCGCCGCCCTGTGCAAAGTGTCTTCGGAACTGCTTGAAGACAGCCCGATTTCGCTCGAACCGATTCTGAATGATATGTTTGCCAAAGCGCTGGCTCGACAAATCGACGACGACATCATCAACGGAGACGGCGTCGGCAAGCCGCTCGGAATTCTGAAGGCGCCGGCGACGGTCACCGTCTCGAAAGAAAGCGGGCAGGCGGCTGCGTCCATCGTCACCGAGAACATTCTGAAAATGTGGTCTCGCCTGCTTTCGGCTGGCGATGCGATTTGGCTTGCGAACAAGGACACCTATCCGCAGTTGGCCACGCTGCGTCTGCCGACCGGAACGTCCACGACGATTGCCGCCGGCCTTGTTGGCCAGTATACGAATGGTCTGACAGGCCAGCCGGAAATGACGCTGCAAGGCGCGCCGCTGATTCTCACAGAACTGTGCCAGACACTCGGAACGAAGGGCGACTTGATTCTGTGCAGTCCTTCATGGATTCTCTTCGGAGAAAAATCCGGTGGCGGGATTCGGACTGCTTCATCCATTCATCTGGCATTCGCGGAAGACAAAATCGCATTTCGCTACATCGTTCGCTATGACGCACAGCCTTGGATTAAAGGGGCGATTAAGCCCAAATACAGCACCAATACGCTGTCGCCGTTTGTTGTTCTGCAAACCCGGAGTTAATTAAACCTATTTAACACAGGAGAAAAGAAATGAAAGCAAAACCGATATACGCCTACGCGCCTGCGAATTACACGGGAGCCGCCGCTACAGGTGGCTGGGTCAACGTTTCAAAGAATCGCAAGGTGAAAGTCGTGATTCAAACCGGTGCATGGGTCGCCTCTTCTACAGCAGCCGTCACGCTGTCGCAGGCTAAGGATACGAGCGGAACCGGCGAAAAGACATTGGCCTTTTCGAAAATGTATTCCGCTGCTTCGACGACAGGCGCATTGACCGAGAACAACGTCACCAGCAACACGTTTTACCTTGACACGGCGAATACGCTTTATGTCATCGAAATTGATTCCTCTGATTTGGACGCCGACAACGGATTCTCCTATCTGCGCGTCAACGTCGGAAGTCCGGGAACAAACAATGATTATCATTGCGGATTCTACATCATCGAAGAGCCGCGATACGAAGAAAACGCTGAACTGAACGAGAAGGCGTGATTCTCTGACAGAACGGGACGGCGGGCCGTCAACACGGCGGCCTGCCTCCTGTCTGAACTTGAACACTCTATTGGAGACAAAACATGATTGACCTTGAACGATTCAACGTCTTCAAGAACGGACTGCTGATTGTAAACACAGAAACCGATTCGCTCACCACACCGCAGGCACAGTTTATCGAAATCTGCCAACAGAAGATTTACGATGCGGTGGCGGAGGAACTTGTCTCATCGGTCGGAACATGGACCGATACGCTTGTATCTGCTTTGCAGCTATGCGGGCTGACTCAAGCATTCTATCTGGAGATTCCTTCATCGCTGCCGGACGGCCTGTATCTGGTTCTTGTCTATGACGGTTCGACCTCTTCTTCGGACTTGCCGAAGCGAAGAGGAATTTTAGAGATTGCAGACGGAAACATAAAGCACAACATCATTGACTGATAAGAAGAAGGAGTCGACCATGACGGCCAGAGAGAACAGCCAGCTTTTGCGCGATGATATTTTGCGGCTTGAAGAAAAGATTGACGGAATCATGAAATACCTGATGAATCTGACTGAGCGGATGGTGGCCGTCGAACAGCGGCCCATCCTTCAACAGCCATGCGAAGGTCTTCTCAATCATCTGACCGAGCATAAATCGTTTCAGCGTGACTGGCGGAACGCCATGATTCAATTGATAGTTGGTCTGCTGATAGTCTCCTTGAGCGGGCTGGCCGGCTATCTGTTTCGAGTCAATCAGGAATTGAAAAAAGACGCGAACGCAATGGCAGGAGACATCAAATATGGCTTGGCTTACTGCGACTCTCTATAAACAATGGGCCGGGATAAGCGGGACGGAACAAGACACACAAATCACGCAGGCAGCGGCGGCGGCTCAACAAGAAATCGAGAAATACTGCCAGCGGCAATTTGAACTTCAAACGCATATCGAATACCAGCGTCTGGCAAATTGTCAATATCATATCCTGCTGCGGAACTATCCAATTGACACCATTTTCGAAATCGCAAAGGATACAAGCCCGGCTTTCCGATTCAAAATTGAAGAAGGATATAATTCTGTCGGATGCAAGATAGGTTCGGATTCGATGGTTCTTTATCTGCAGTCAGTCGAAGGCGATAATACAGAGACTCTTTCTTTTATGAGTCATCCGACGCTTCAGAATTTGGCAGAGACTCTATCGCAGCCGCCTTATAATGCATCCGTTGAATGGGTAAATACAGACCTTGCAGACATTTCTTCGCAACGTCTAAAAGAATCGCTGCTGGTTGCGGACGTGATGACTGATTATTTCACAGTCAGCGTCTACAATCCAATCCAGCCGGGTGAAATCACGCTTGACGTAGACAATGGGATCATTAAGTTATGGCGGCGGCTATCGCCGGGAACTGTACGAATCCGTTATTCGGCGGGCTATTCATCCATCCCTTCGGAACTGCTGCAAATCGGTTATGACCTGATAAAAATGTATCTGGACAAGCAGTCGCTGAATACTCTGGTTCAGTCAGAACGCATCGGAGATTATTCTTATACGAATCGAGAAGGCGGCTCGACGGCTTATGAGATTCTGCCGAAAGACATTCAGGGCCGGCTGAATAAATGGAAGCGATGGATTGTCTGATATGCTGAATCTGCTGATACATACTGCAAAAGTCCTGCGGCCTTCGATTACAGCCGGAACGGTCGGCGGCGCTTCGTATTCATACAGCACTCTGATTCCATCGCTCCAGTGTCTGGTTCAGCCGAAAACCGTTCAGGAAATCGACGAAGCAGGGAAAATCACGGCAAGAATCTTCTATCGTCTTTATTGCGTCTGGACATCGATGATTGCATCCATAACGCATTCGGACATTGTTGAAATCGACGGCCAGCGATACGAGATAATCGGAATAGTCGACGCCGCCGGGCTCGGCAGAATCGGCCAGATTGATTTGAGAAGGAAAGAATGAAGAGACCTAAAGTCAATCTGAAAAAAGAAAAAGTTCTTGACGCCATGCACAAAGAACTTGAAAAAGCGATGCTGAAGTCAGCCATATATTTGCAGGGCCATATCAAACGCAAGGTCGGCAAAGGAGGCGGCAAACCGCATCGGCCATCCAGGCCAGGCGAACCGCCCCGCAGAGATACGGGCGTCCTTGCTTCGTCGATAGCATACAACGTATGGTCATCCAGGGGAACCATCACGGCCAGAGTCGGTGCAGACGTCGACAAACTCAAAAAGAACGCACGAAGAATCGGTACGACGGTTGACTATGCGCTCTATCTGGAACTTGGGACGGCAAACATGGCGCGCCGGCCTTGGCTGGAGCCGTCCGTTCGAGAATGCAAAAAAAAAATCAGTCAGATTCTGAAAAATGCTTCTGCAAACGGAATCCGCTACATTAACAGGACAAAGCGATGGTGACCGCAGCGGCTGAAATATTTTATACGCTCTATCAAAACAACAACGCCTTATCAAGCGTTCTGACCGGCGGGCTCTGGTACGTTCAGGCGCCACAGACGGTCATCCTGCCTTATGCGGTCTACCGAATCGAAGAAAGCGAGCCACAGGAAATCTGCGGAGCCGCCGGAAGCCGGATTGAACGCAGCGAAATTGTCTTGACGTTTTACACAAATAAAGAAGATGGCGGGTCGGTACTTGCTTCTCTGATTTCGGCGGCGGATACAGTCTTTCACTGGACGGCTCTAAACAGTACAATCAGCAATAAACACGTTCTTTCCTGCCGGCGAACGTTTGCCGGTGAAATGAACGTAGAAGACGATTTGATGATAGTTATAATGAGATTTGAAATAAAAATCGCTTATTAAGGAGCTAAACAATGGCTGCGCCTTGGCATGGAAAAAATGCATCGGCTCTCTTCAGCGGGTCGGAAATCTACAATCTGCGGAACTGGACGCTTACATTAACGCAGGATGAAATCAACGCATCCGCGCTCGGCGATGAATGGCAAAAGCGGCTGGCCGGGCTGAAAGATTTTTCGGTCAACGCGTCCGGTCTTGCGAGAACCGGATTCAATCCGCTGTCGGTTCTTGGAACGTCTGCGGATCTGAAATTATCGTTCGGGGGTGCAACGGAGCCCTATTTGCAGGGAATGGCTCTTTTGACGGAATACAGCGAAACCGTCCCATACGATGGAGAAGCAACCTGTCAGTTTACATTCGATGGAAACGGCTCATCTGGCTTGACCTATACGGCAACAGGCGGAACGGCTGCCAGCGGTCAAAGCAACGCGTTCTCCGGAAAGTCCGCGTCTGCACAAATCGATTCGACGACATTGACAGGCGTTCGCGAATGGACGCTGAACCTTCGATGCGAGGCCGCCGACATATCCGCTGCAATGGACAGCGGTTTCTATCGGTCGCGACTGGCCGGCTTGAAATCCGCGACGGCAACCATTACCGCCCTTGCGTCTGGAAGCCCATTGCTTTATCTGGATAACGAATACTCGATAAAGCTCTATCGAACATCCAGCACATCTGCTAACTTCTTTGGTGGAACTGCGATTCTTACAAACATAGAACACACCGTCGATGTGAACGAAGAAGAAGTAATCACTTATACTTTCGCATTTACCGGCGAAGTAGAATATGAGCCGCTATCCTAAAAGGGAAATGACTATGAAACGGATATTTCAGAACGATGACTATTCGGCCTTGACCGTCGCCGACCTTATCGCATGGGAACAGTGGATGCGCAACAAAAAACGAGACGAACTTGTCGCCGAACTGAAGGCCATTTACGGGGATAAACTGCCGCCTGATGCTTGGCAGAAAGTTCGCGACGAAGTCTCAAGAATCCGGCTTGCAAATCTGAACCATGCGGACTCGATAGATTTCTCTGCGGTTGAATATCTGCTCTATCTTTCGCTGAAGAAGAAGAATCCGTCGCTTCAGCCATCGGAAATCGGCGAAAGCATGAGTCCGGACGAACTGATGGCGGCGATGCAGCGGCTACTTGGAACATTTGCTCTTTCCGGAATGGAAACAGCGGATGAATCAGAAAAAAAAACTTGAGTCCTTTGACTGTACATCAGACGGTCATTGCGCTGGTTCTTTCGACAAACGGAGCGTTCCGGTACAGCGAACTGATGAAAATGGAATATAATCAGTTTCATCTTGTGCTGCTGGATATGGCAATCGTAAATGGAATATCAAAGCGGGAAATGGAAAAGGAAATGGCAAGAACTTTCAACAGTCGAGGCAGTGCATGGCGATAGGATCTGCGGCATTCGATATTGTGGCGAATCTGAATCCGTTGACGTCGGCTCTTTCGACCGCCGGCGGGCTGGCAATGAAAATCGCTTCGTCAATCGGGAACGCCGTTCTTCGAGTGGTCAGTTATGCGCTGAATAAACTCATTCAGACCATCAGGATTGCGACCGTTTCGTTTCTCGCATTCGGTGCTTTGAGCGTCCGGGCGTTCTCGGAAATGGAACGGACAGGCCGGCTCTTCAACGCCGTCTTTGGTGCTTCCGCTGAAACGATGAACAAGTGGATTGCAGGGATTTCGGAGACGTCTCGTATCGGCTCTGGGACTCTGCAAAACCTGACTGCAAATCTCCATTTGCTGATTGAAGAAATAGCGGGCGGCGGCGAGAAAGCACAGAATCTGACAAAAGAAACCGCAAAGATGATTCTGGGTCTGCGGGCGATGTTCGGAGGCGAGCTGGAAGAATATATCTTCGCCGTCCAGAATGGTCTGTATGGAATGGCTCGGACTCTCCGCCGATATGGACTTGTGATTACCGAAGAAGAAATCAAACAAAAGGCACTCAACGACGAACTCCTGAAGACCGCTCTGCTGAAGCGGGCAAATGAGGAAGCAAACGCAAACTTCTTAGCCGGCTTTGGCTGGCTTCGGCGCGATACGCAGGACCTGACAAAGTATCTGAACGAAAACGAAAAGGCCTATCTGCGGCTGATGCTGATGCTCGAAAAATACAAAAAGGTTCAGATAGACCTGACCGGAACAAACCGAATCTTCTCGGATACGTTCTTTATCCTTCGGGAACAGATAACAGACACAATGGAAGCATTCGGAAAAGGTCTTGCGCCTGCCGTCCAGCGGCTGATGTCTGCGATGGCGGACTATCTCTACAAGAATCAGGCCCGGTTTGAAAAATATGGCGAAGTTGTCGGCAATATCCTGATGCGGATTGTCAATCTGGTTTTGACGCTTGTCTCTGCATTGGAACGCGGCGGGCTGTCGCAGTTGATGACGGCGGTCAAATCCGAACTGGCTTCAGCGTTTCAGGCGCTGCGTCCCTATGCCGAAGAACTCGGCAAGTGGATTGCACATGGATTTATCAGCGCCTTTACGGCTGGACTGAAGACACTCAACCCATTTAAGGGAATCACACAGCAGCCGCTGCCGATTCAATCTTCGATGGCTTGGAGGTCTGCTTATCCGATAGCATTTTGACAAAGGGAAAATTAGATGGCGGTAATACAAGACATTATTGATGGCGGCGATGCAACGAGAACCTACGAATACGAGGAATATACAAGAACCTTTATCGTCTCCGAACTGACTGGAAGCGGATATGCGATGCTTCAGGAGGCTCTGAATACTACGGGAATCCCGCAGTATGGCGACGAGCACCCTTCCGTCGATGATGCCTATTGTGTAGAGACAAGAGCCAGAACAATCGGGCCGAATATTGCAGAGGTATCCGCCATCTATCGAAAGTCCCTTTACAATCAAAACTACGAAGCGTCGCTCTCCGCAGATTCTCTTGAAAAGGAATCCTATTCGGCCTATTCGGTGAGTACGCAGGACAGCACTCTCTATCCGAACACCATACAGTATAAATATCCGGACAATTATCCGAATCCGGATTTTGCTGGCAAGGAAAGCCAGCCGCAGAACGTCAGAGATATTATTTACGAACCGAAGCCGCAATTGCAGATTGTACGTTTTGAATGGACGACGCTGTATGCCGATGTTCTTGCCGGCTATGCCCGCGGAGTTCCGCTATCGGAAGTCAATGTCTATCATTTGTTCGCAGAGCGTCAATGGAACTTTGTCGGCTCGCTGAATCAAAGCAACTGGACGCTGATGCCGAACCATCCAGCCGGGACTTGGCTTTGTACGAATATATCGGTTCAAATGCACAAGGAATATGGCTTGAATGCACAGAAGGTCTTTCGGGTCGTCTACAATTTCCAGATGGACAAAAGCGGGCTCTGGCAGCGATATATCGCATACACAGACCCCAACACCGGAGAGATTCCGAGTGATGTTTCCACAACGCCATATGAAGGGAATAAAGTCAGCGCCAAATATATCCGGCCTGCGATTTATCAGAACTTCAACTATCTGGAGTTGTCATAATGATATTCTTTCTTGACCAGAATCTATACCGGATCTTTTTGGAAAATCGCCGACGGATGCACGAGACGGCGAAGGAACTTCGTCGAGAGCGGCTGAAAAAGAAAGTCGAGACCATCACGACCAGGACGCCTTCGAATGTGAATATGCCTTCTGCCGTCCGCTGGGCAAAAGTTATTTCGCAGGAAAGCGGTTATTTGACGGCGGATTTTTATACGCTCAACGGTCAGAATAACTGGGTTGTCTATCAGCAGAATGTAAACGTTTATCCGCAGCCGGATTTGACGGCTTCTGATTATGAGATAAACAGTTATTATCCTTGCGTCTGGACAAAGTATCGCTGGACGCTGCTGAAGCAGAGCGGAGGCGGGACGGCGTCTTTTACGTGGGCGTTGATTACGCAGCAGCCGGAATATGACACGTCAAAGGATTATTATCTTGTGAAAAGAGCAACCGTCTCAGACGGACAGTGGATACCGGATGGCAGCGATGAAATCACCGTCAAGCGGGCGATTGGCTATGAGGGATACAGCGATATAGAAGCCGCTGATATTCGCAACTGGGTGCCGTGGTGGCCGGTTAATTCGATTGTGCGGATTATTGAACGTTGGGATGATGTCGATAATCAGATGCGGTGGTTTATCGCCGAACCGATGATTTACACCGGTAAACCGGAGA
>Ga0208196_1000445_pt1 | contig 56187 bp, 48 predicted proteins | sample AD_JPNNA7_MetaG_FD_184443 | JGI IMG/M metagenome (GOLD analysis project Ga0208196, IMG submission 184443) | Active sludge microbial communities of municipal wastewater-treating anaerobic digesters from Japan - AD_JPNNA7_MetaG (SPAdes) (version 2) | ecosystem: Engineered > Bioreactor > Anaerobic...
CTGATGTCTCGGAGTTTTGAGGACCAATATTAAAAAATCCCTGATCATCCATTGGCCCAACCTGCAGCATGGCAATCCATTTTACATTTTTGCTTTTTTCGGGGATAGTATAGTAATATGAACGATAGCCGGGGGTAATATTTTCATGTAGATCCTGATTAAGCAGATAACGATAGTAGAATGGTGCTCTGTGGTAAAGAATAGGACAGTAATAGGCAGCCTCTACCTGAGTATGCAATAGTCGTGTTAGTTTGCTCCACTGCCAGTCAATATAGGTAAAACTTTGAGGATATTTAATAACCTCGGGAACCGGCGGTAAGGTTACCGCTGTATATATAACCACATCTTTTAGCTCAGGTGCTCTTTTTGCCAGTGCCTGATCTAAAATTACAGGTTTCCCGTTGAAAAAACCATAATCGACAACATCACCGCAATCAACAACTTTTACTGCGTTATCAGGAGTAGTTAATTTTGCATTATATTCCTGCCAGTAATTCATAAATACGCCTCCATTTTTTAAAAATTTTAATTCAAAATATTATAATAATACAATATTATATTGTCAATAAAAATATTTAGTATTATTAAAAATTATATTAATAATAAATTATATATATACGATATTATTATAATGTTGTAATATATATATCTGGCATTCAATTATTGAATTAATCCCCAATAATATATTATTTGCTTTACACAGCAGATGTAACTATGGTAACATTATCTACTTAATAATACAAATGATGATGTTTTAATAGAAGAAGTTGCCTGTGGACGATGTATAGCAAGCCATAGAGGATGAAAATAGTGCTTTTACTTTTTTTAATACGGTGGCATGCTGCTTTACTTCCATGGGGAAGGAAAAAATTATATGATAGCCGATACCATACCATAGTATTCCACAAATGAAAAGGAGAAAATTGTTATGAAAAAAACATCTAAAATGCTTATTTCAACAGTCATTGGTATATTCATGGTCAGCATTGTTTTTGCTGCAGCCCTTGTTATTGAGAGTAATGAGATAAAACTTGTTATTGATTATCAGGTTGAGAAACCATATACCGAGATGGCATTGAGCTTTTCAAAGGATATTTTTGTGCTCAGCGATGTCGATTCTATGGTGAAAGATGTCAACGACAAGCTCCATATAACGTTTAAGCCTGATATAGAATATACCATAAAACCACTTGATACACGCAGTTGTATCGTTGAAATCTACAATCCAAAACCTGCCAATGAATATCATTTTACTATTACGGTAAAAGGCTATGATAAAAAAGCTATAACCATAACCTGCAACAATAGTGAAATAGAACAGGGGAAGGACTACTATTTCAGAACACCATTGTTGAAGGTTGTAGAGTACCATCGAAGCAGTGAAATGATAAATACCCCCATTGTGCTACGATTTAATTTTCCTGTTTCATTAGAGGTGCTGAAACAAAAATTGTCTATTGATCCCAAAATAAGTGTAGCAGTAGAGTATGATAAGGATGATACAACAAAAAAAACAGTTATTGTGTATCCTGCAAATGAAGAGAAAGCCCAAAAATATTCTCTCACAATAAATAAAAGTATGGTACCGGTTGGCGGTGTGCTTGGCATGGAATCGCATTTTTCATTTACCTATAACACCTTTTATCCATTGGAACTGATGAAGGTTGAGTCTGCCTATGGACGGAGTGGATCTTTTTATCCAGATTATCCTGTAGAGTTTACTTTTAACAATGAGATTGCTATCCCGGAAGGTCATTCAGCTGCGGAGTATGTGACAGTAAGTCCCAATCCCGGCGGCGTGCAGGTCAGCGTGTATGGTGATACATTATCAATCAGTGGTAATTTTATAGGCAATGAACGATATACAGTAACTATCGCCAAAGATATTCAGGATATTTATGGTCAAAAGCTGGATGAACCTATTGTCGAAGAGATTACCTTTGAGCATGCATTTTCGCATTTTACGTGTCCGGAAAACTATATGCTGGTGGAAAGCTATATGGAAAAAATTGTTCCGATGCATATGGTCAATGTTTCATCGTTTAGCTGTAAATATCTTTCACTTGTTGATGAAAGGGACATCAGAAAGTATCTTGAAAATCCTAAAGAATATTTTAAAGAATACGCTACCGTTAAACATTATACTGTCAACTGGGCATGGGATGTTTATAAAACTGTTAAGTTTGATTTTTCAAAGCTTCATGCCGCTAACCATGGATTTTTTGTGTATGAGATTACACCGTCTATGGAAAATCCCTATAACAGTGAGTCTAACACATTTCATGGCGTTATGCAGCTTTCAGATATTGGGGTTACGGTAAAAAAAACTAAAAATAATGTTTTTGTCCATGTGCGCAGTTTGCTTCATAATACACCGTTACAAAATGCCTCTGTGTATTGCACAGGTGATAGCCCCATTGGTAAAACTGACAAAAAAGGTGTGGCAATCATTAAAAATACGGGGTGCTCTGTTTACACCATTAAGCATGAGCAAAGCATTTTTTACTATAGCATGAGTAATAGTTCATATCATGACGAAGACAATAGCAATACTGCGATACAGCTTCCTGAAAAACATTATGGCTCAAGTTATTTTATCAATACGCCGAAGATTCAGCTTTTTACCGATCGCTACCTTTATAAACCAGGTGAGATAGTTCATGTTAAAGGGATTTTCAGATATCGAAACAATGACCAGTGGAGTTTAAATCCGCCGCTATCTCCAGTGAAAGATATTATTGTCACGGTATATAATTCTCGTCATGAGGAGATTGAAACGTATACAAAGTCACTATCGCCAACAGGTGGGGTGCAGTGGGATATACCAATAAAGGGTAACTATCCTACAGGATACTATCGTATAACTATTACAGCTAAAAATAAAGATTATAATATTAATGGTGGTATTCACTTTCAGGTTGAGGAGTTTAAGCCTGCAAAAGCCGAGATGAAGATTATTCCTGAAAAGTTAAAGTATCATTGGGGTGAGATGCTTGCAATGGATGTGTTTGGGTGGTACCTGTTTGGTGCGCCGGTTAACAATGATGTTGAATATACAGTTTCGTTAACGCCGGTTATATACAGGAGTGAATCATATCCAGATTATTCGTTTTCTACACAGTTGTACTACTATGATGAATATGATGAGTACACCCCATCATCAACTACTATAGCTACAGGCAGGGTAAAGGTAAATGAAAAAGGGATTGCCAGGGTATTTGTTCCCCTTAAAGCAATGGCAAATGTTCCCAATGCTGATATTGTTATAACTGCAAAGACCTACCTTTCTGATGATTCACCGGTGTTTGGAGCTAAAGCGGGATTACAGGTGTTTGAGCCGGTTCATGTTGGTATACGGGTGCCACGCTATTTTAATAATACCGACAGTCCTGTAACAGTACAACTGGTAGCCCTGAATAGCAGTGATAAAGTGGTTGAAGGAAATACTGTCAAGCTTGTGGTGAAAAAGCATGAGTGGAAATCATTTCAGATTGCCGGTGTCAATGGCAGATTGCAGTGGGAATATAAAAATATAGCGACAGATGTATATGCACACAATTATGTCATCGGCAAAAAGGAGGTAGCAGTAGCAATAAATGATCCAGGCTATTATACCGCCGAGGTGTACGATAGTTCCGGCAAACGAAAATTTGCAGTGAAGAGCTTTTACAGTATAGGGAAGGGTGAAGCTGGCTGGCGCGTCAATGACGATGAATCGGTTGATGTTGAAACCGATAAAAGCAGTTACAATGTTGGTGATACTGCCATGCTGCTTGTTAAAAATCCCTTTGAAAAGGCGTCTGCCATGGTAACGGTTGAGCGTGAGAAATTTTTTGACTATTTTGAAGTCCCTGCTACTACCAGCATTGTCATGATACCAATAAAAATAACCGAGGAACATATACCCAATATATATGTCAGCGTTATGGTATATACGCCACGAACAGGTTTTAATAAGGTAAAGCATGGAGAGGATTTAGCAAAACCAAAATGCTACATAGGGTATGCCAGTATAAAGGTTGTTCCCCGCGAAAAAAAATTACAGGTTAAGGTAAAATCAGACAAGAAGCAATACAAACCTGGTGAAGAGACAACCATAGAGATAAACGTAACTAATTATAAGGGACAGCCAATCAATGGTGAGGCAACCATTTCAGTAGCCGACCGCGGTGTTCTTAACCTGGTTAATTACACGCTGCCCAATCCGCTGGACTTTTTTTATGCTCCTCGCAGTCTTGCTGTTACAACATTTGATGTGAGGCAGATTATTCTGGGGCAACGATATATAAAAGAAAAAGGAGAGCTCATTGGTGGTGATGGCGGTATTGCCTCAATGGGGATGATTGTACCGAGAGCAAATATACGGTTTAGCGCTTATTACAATGCAACAGTTAAGATAGAAAAAGGAGTAGCCCGGATAAAATTTAAACTGCCTGATAACCTTACAAGCTTTAAGTCAATGGTGGTGGTGCATACAAACGATTCACGATTTGGCTATGGTGAAACAACATTTGAGGTTAAAACCCCGTTAATGGTACTGCCAACATTTCCGCGTTTTGCCCGTGTTGGTGATGCATTTGATGCTGGCGCACTTGTGTTTAACTATTCAGGTATAAAACAAACAATAACAGTAAGCATGGAGCTTTCTGGAGGTATTAAATGCCAGGATGGAAAATTGAGCAGCATCAAAGAGATTGATCTTAACAATGGTCAGTCAACTGAGCTTACCTTCCCTATTGTTGTTGATAATGCCAATCAATCCACATTTGTCATTAAGGCAAAGGCTGATAAGCATACTGATGGGATAAAGGACAGCATTGCCATAAAAGCACCCAACATCTATGAAACGGTTGCACAGTATGGAAGGATTACCAAAGCGGACGATAGTGCAAAACATACTATTGATATTTCAAAAAATATCATTCCGTATGTTTCTTCGGTAAATGTGTTCGTTTCGCCATCTGCATTTTCTGAGTTAAAGGGAAGTCTTGATTATCTTGTAGAATATCCCTACGGCTGTCTGGAGCAGAAGGCTTCCAGGATATTACCACTCATTATAGGTGAGGATATTATTATTCAAAAAAATTTACTGAAGATAAAATCAAAAGAGGATTTAAAAAATACTGTCGCAACGATATTAAAAGAATTTCCAGGCTATTTTAAAAATGATGGTTTTTCATACTGGCAGGACAGTTCATATACCAGTAGCTATCTAACAGTATATGCTACCTTTATTATGACAATGGCAAAAAAACAAGGGTACACCGTAGATGCCGTAACCTTTGATAAAGCGTTAGCAACCGTGAAACGGTTTGCAACAAAAGGGGTTATTTTTAGCAATGAGGAAAGCTTTTTTTCAACCTACTATAAATATCTAACATTGAGCTTTGCCCATTATGTTGCCGCACTCAATGGCGTTACCAGCGAAAATCAGCTTAAACTTGTTTACAGCGTCATGAACAGCAAATACGAGGATATGATAGCAGGCTATGCGTATCTATTAAAAGCTGTAGCGTTGTATCCTGATTCCAATTTTAAGCAGTCCATGACCAGAATGATAGCGCAAAAATTCTTTTCGGCGATGCGTACTGAATCAGGTTATGTTTATTTCAAGGACGCAAGTGATTGGGGATATTTTTATTATGATGATGTTATAGTGACATCGCTCATTTTGCAGTCGTTGCTGGAGGCAGGGGTGCCATTTGACAATGATTATAAGGTGGTCAATTATCTGCTCAAACAACGGAAAGGATATGCTTGGCTTAATACGCATGAAAATGCTATCGTCTGGTGGGCACTTAATACGTATTTCACAAAGTATGAAAAGGGAAAACCAGATTTTGCGGTAACGGTATTGTTTAATGCTAAAGAATTGCTCAATGCATTGATTACCGATACCAGTACAACCTATTCCGGATTGTATGCAATTACTCATCAGGATAGTGGTTCACGGAGTTTACAGCTTTCAAAGAAGGGTGAAGGCGTTCTCTATTATACTTTTCGATATACCTATATTCCTGTGTACGACAAAATGATATCAAAGAATATGGGCTTTTTAATAACAAAGCGTTTCAAGGATGTGAAAACCGGCAATGAGGTAACAGCTTTTAAAAAAGGTTCAGAGTATCTGGTTGAAATAGAGGTATACACGCCAAAAGAGCGGGGGATTACTGTCCTGGATGATCAGTTGCCTGCAGGATTTGAGCCGGTGAATATTACCTTTGCCACTGAGGAAAAAATGACAGCGGAAAAAAGGAATGCTTACTATGCAGATTGGGGCACATTCAACCACTATGAACAGTATAACGACAGGGTTGTATACTATGCTGACTTCATGCATACTGGCAATCACACTGTTGTATATAAGGTGCGAGCAACCAATTCAGGGGTATTTAAGCTGCCGGCATGCAAGGTGGAGGAGATGTATAATCCCGAGGTGTTTGGCATTATGTATTATACTAACGCTGTGCAGGTGCAATGATAGCTATGAAGCCGTTGCTAACTCTGGAATGCAGATATCGCATAAAAAAAATAATAAAGCTCAGTAGCGGCGTCATCTTTTTGGCGATAGTTATCTATATAGTGTTTCCCTATAAAAGAGATTACCTTGCGTCATCAAATAAACTCCCGGTTGTTATCTATGACAGGAATGGGACGGTCCTTATGGAGGTAGCAAAAGGCAAAAGTGGTTTGTGCCAGGCTATCAGTATACAACAACTTCCCGAGGATTTTATTTCATTACTGTTATTTTCCGAGGACAGGAATTTTTACCACCATTGGGGTATATCGTTAAAGAGCATTGCACGGGCACTGTATCAAAATGGCAAAGCTATGCGCATTGTTTCCGGGGGATCAACCATCACCCAGCAGGTTGTAAAATCAAAAAAAGAGATACTGCGCAATACGGTGTTGACAAAAATGCTGGAGTTTATTGAGGCGGTACGCATGGAGCTTCATTTTAGCAAGGATGAGATTCTGCAGGGGTACATCAATGAGGTGTATTTAGGGAATAACATCTATGGCTTTGAAAAGGCAGCCCAGATATATTTTGGTAAGCATATAAATGAATGCAATCTGCTGGAGGCAGGTTTTTTAATTGCAATAGTAAAAGCACCGGAACGATATAATCCATATCAAAATCCTGAAACAGTGGTTCAAAGTGCAAAGAGGCTTTTGCGCAATGCCTGTCACATGGGCTATGTAAAAATTTCTCCCTTTGAACTGGAGGTTTATACTAATAGCAGGATTGCATTGCAGTATAATGAAAAGAAGGTTATTGCTCCATTATTCTGCCTGTATGCATTATCGCAGGCTCGTAGATTATTTCCGGATAAGGATATCACGCATATCTATACCACGCTGGATGCAACCATATATAGCAATGTATTAACCGTGATGCAAAATTCAATGAGCATGCTGAAGGATAACAATGCGCTGCATGCTGCGCTGGTGATGATTGACAACACAACCATGGAGATTGTTGCCATGATTGGAAGTGTTGATTTTTTTGACTATAAAAAAGGGCAGGTTGATGCTACTCTTATAAAGCGTCAGGCTGCATCCACCATGAAGCCTTTTGCGTATGCTCTGGCACTTGAAACAGGTATGTTCCATACATCAAGTATTGTGCCGGATGTATATACGCAATTCCCCTCTAAGGTTGGAAACTATATACCAAAAAACTTCAGTGATTCCTACCATGGTCCGGTACGATTTGCAAAGGCGCTGGGTTGTTCATATAATATACCTGCTGTATATGTAGTAAGTAAGATTGGGCTTGTTTCTTATTATAATCTTTTAAAAAAGATAGGTTTTGATTCAATAACACGCTCGCCATCGTACTATGGACTGGGTTTGGTTCTGGGCAATGCTGATGTCAGCCTGCTGGAACTTGCAAATGCCTATACAGTTTTTCCACGGCAGGGATTATTTTCAAAAACTATCGCTATAAAAAAAATACGAGATGCGCATGGCAAGGAATATACAGTGCAGTCTGCTGGCAGCGCAAGGGTTTTGAAGCAACAAACATGCTATTTGATTTCGCATATATTGTCCGAATATAAATATAAAGTTGATGCCTTTGGATTGTGCTCATCCATTAATTTTCCCTTTCCCTTTGCAGTGAAGACTGGAACATCAAAAGATTTCAAAGATAATTTTATTGCAGGATACAACAAGCAGTATACCTTTGCGGTCTGGGTTGGAAATCTATATAATGAGTCACTGTGTGATCTTCCGGCGGTATCGGGGGCTGGCATTGTTTTAAAGGATGTACTGCTGTATCTATGGAATGCAGGGTATCCATTTGAAAGGTTTACCATGCCTGAAAATATAAGAAAGGTAAAAATATGTACACTGTCCGGCATGGTTGCCGATACCTATTGTCATAGTACTGATTATGAGCTATATTCCGGCAATAACCAGCCTTGCAATAAATGTAACTGGCACACAAAAAATGCAACAATTGTACCATCACAGTTTAAAGAATGGGCAAGGAATAAAAATTATAATGTTGCTCATGACGCTTCTGTGCAAATTGTTTTTCCCGGGAATGGTGTGGTGTTTAAAATAGAAAAAACAGTCCGAAAAAATTTACAGGCTATACCATTGAAGGCAACTGCTAATAGCAATATTCAATGGTATGTTGATAATCGGTATATAGGGGAAGGCAGTGAACTTATATGGCAGTTATCGGCAGGGCATCATGTTATTAGCATACAGGCTGGCAATCAGCGCGATGCTGTCAACATCACCGTTCTGGAATAATGTTCATGAATTCAATATGTCAGTAGTATTGTAAACAAATACAATGCGATATCATTGGCTATCGTTTAAAAATTGTGTACTGGAATATACTGAATATAACCATATAAAAGAATAAAAATAATTGCCATAAAATAACATATTGTTATACATGTCATAAATAGAGAAAAAAAGGAGTGATACGATGATGCATAAACTGTTTTACCCTGATTCGATTGCTATTGTAGGTTTGTCCTCGCGTCCAAACAACATTCCACGGCTTACCCTTGAAAATACCTTGCGATGGGGTTATAGTGGAAGAATTTTTGGGGTTAATCCAAAAAGCGACGATGAGCAGGTTGACGGTATCAGGATGTATAAATCCATAGGAGCCTTGCCTGAAATTCCTGATCTGGTGTATGCACTGGTTCCGGCTAAATTTGTTCCAGGTATTGTTGAAGAATGTGGTCAAAAAGGTGTACAGTGGATGGCAATCCCCAGTGGTGGATTTTCTGAGTATAGCGAAGAAGGGAAATCACTTGCACAGAAAACGGTTGATACTGCAAAAAAATATGGAATTCGTTTTGTTGGGCCCAATGGGTTGACGGTAGCTAATGTTGAAAATGGATTGTGTTTGCCATTTGTTCCTATTTTACGCCCGCAGTTTGGTGGGATGTCGATAGTATCTCAAAGCGGTGGTGTAGCATTGATGATGTGGAATGTCATAATGGATGAAAATATTGGCATAGCAAAATTTGCCAGTATTGGTAATAAATTAGATTTAGATGAGGTGGATTTTCTGGAATATTTAGGCTCTGACCCCGCCACATCAATTATATGTATGTACCTTGAAAGTATTCCACGAGGTTCTGATTTTATAAAAGTTGCTGATAGGATAAATAAACCAATAGTTGTATATAAATCGAACACAACGCAGGCTGGAAAAAAAGCTGCAATGAGTCATACAGCTGCTATGAGTAATGATGAGGATATTATTAACGCTGCATTTGAAAAGGCCGGTATTATCCGTATATACAATTACCATGACTTTTTTGCTGTGGCCAAAGCATTTAAATTGCCACCAATGAAGGGGAAGCGTGTGATGGTGATGAGCCCAGCTGGTGGTTTTAGTGTTATGACTGCAGATTTATGTGAACAGGCAGGATTTAAATTTGCAAATCCCGGCAAAGAATTTTATGAAAGCTTGCAGAAATTTTCCAATGCTGGTGTTATACAGTTTTCAAATCCTCTTGATATGGGCGATATTTATGATCCCGCTTTTACCGCGCATGTACTTTATTCGGTTATGCATAACAATAATGTTGATGGTGCCATGTACGTAAGCCAGCGTCCACAGATGCCCGACAGGAAAAATGTATTTTCACAGATGTTTTTATCCGACCTTTCAAAAGAAGCATGGGGTGCCATTGTTTCTTCGGGGAAACCACTGGCAATTTGCCTGTTAGGTATGGCAAAGTTGATGGCACAGATAAAACGCTCGGTAAACTTCCCAATATTTAACAGTGCCGAGGAGATGGTGCGTGCAATGAAATTCCAGATGAAATACTGGTTGCGACGTTCTACACCTCAAATGCATGAGTCATACCCAATGAGCCTTGATACTGTATTACGATGGATAACCAATCACCATGGCGATATTGGTGAAGATGCCATGGAACTACTTGAGTTCATTGATATTCCCGTGCCACAGTCAGGGATAGCAAAGTCGGAAAAGGAAGCGGTAACAGTAGCAAAACAACTTGGCTATCCTGTTGTATGCAAGGTCATTTCCCGCGATATTTTACACAAGTCAGATGTTGGTGGGGTGATAGTTAATGTGAATGGAGATGAAGGTGTAAAGCAGGCTTATGCAGCAATACAATCCAGTGTACTATCGCATAAACCTGATGCACACATTGAAGGTATACGCATTTCAACAATGGCACCTGATGGAGTGGATATGTTTGTGGGGAGCAAATATGATCAGTCATTTGGACAGGTTATTATCTTTGGTTTTGGTGGCATATATGTTGAGGTGTTTAAAGACATAGCCTATTGTTTATGCCCGGCTACAAAGGAAGAAATTAAGCAAAAGCTTACTTCATTAAAATCGTATGCACTGCTTAAAGGTGCGCGTGGCAAAAGTGCACTGGATGTTGATGCCTATGTTGACATTATATGGAAGGTATCACATCTTTTAGCCAGTGCATCCCATATTAAAGAGCTGGACCTTAATCCTGTGCGGGTGTTTGAACACGGCTGTCAGGTTTTAGATGTGAGGATGAGAATAGTTCATTAAATTTTAATTTGCAGGTTGTTGTGGCACTGCTATACTTATGGCTATGGTATATCTTGATAATGCAGCAACCAGTTTTCCCAAACCGGATACGGTAATAAAGGCTGTAACCAATTGCTTAACAAACTACTGTGCTAATCCAGGCCGTTCAGGGCATTCACTTTCCATTGAAGCAGCGCGGAAAGTATTTGAAACGCGTGAAACTGTTGCCGAATTGTTTCATGCAAAAGATTCACGGTATGTCATCTTTACTGCCAATGCCACAATGGCAATCAATCTGGTTTTTCATGCACTTTTGCAAAAAGGCGATCATGTCGTCGTCTCATCAATGGAACACAATGCAGTGATGCGTCCTCTCAGACATTGGGAATCACAGGGTATCATCACACTTTCTTTGGCAAATGCCGATGGCAATGGTTTCGTTGATGATGACATTGGTGCTTTCATACAGCCAGCCACCAGATTATGTGTTATTAATCATGCATCCAATGTTAATGGTGTCGTACAGGATATAGCATCTATTGCAGGCAGAATAAAAGAAATCAATCCTGATGTTGCAGTGCTTATTGATGCTTCACAGAGCACCGGGCTTATACCTATTGATATACAGGCAATCAAATGTGATTTTGTAGCGTTTACCGGGCATAAAGCATTATATGGACCTCAGGGGATTGGTGGACTTGTAATAAATACAGCAAAGCACTTACAGCCGTTTATCATGGGTGGTACCGGCAGTAAATCTGAAAGCCAATTCCAACCGCAGTTTTTACCCGATAAATTTGAAAGTGGTACGCTTAATCTTCCGGGTATTGCTGGACTTAAAGCAGGGATTGACTATGTAAAATCCCGTATGGATGAAATACACCATAATGAACTATTGCATATAAAAACCATAGTTGAAGGGTTGTCATCCATTAAAGATTTGAAGCTTTTCTGGAGCAGATCGTTGCATAATCAGATTGGTGTTATATCAGTAGCTCATAATCATATACCCTGCAGCGAGATTGGACAAAGGCTCAATGATGAATTTTCAGTTTTTGTACGCACCGGTTTGCATTGTGCACCGCTGGCTCATGAAACACTGGGTACCTATCCTAATGGGACGTTACGGGTGTCAGTAGGTTTATTTACCAACAAAAGTGATGTCGATGTATTTTGCAAAGCAATAGAAATCATTTCAAAGTGAAGAATATGGACTATTGTTATTTATTATTACCGTCAGTACATGATGCAATGAAAGCTGAGAAGCTTTTATTACAATCAGGTTGTGCAATACAGGTTATTGCCACCCCGCGGGAAATATCGCATAACTGCGGGGTGGTTATAAAATTTAGCTGTGCTGAAATCAATACGGTACTACTATCTTGTAAGGAACTGTCGGCAGAACAAAAGATATTCAAAAAAAATAGTAATAATGTGTATTACGAAATTATCCCAGAGTAGATTCTAACTTCCTGATGCTTTCAGCAAGTATCTTATACTCTTTTGAATTTTTTGGAAATGTGCTCTGGTACTTTTTAAAGTACTTTATCTGTTCCATCTTCCACTGTTTCATATCAAAGCTGTTTTGAATCATAAATAATCCCCCTTGTACAATACTGTACTATAATTGTCGTAAAAATGATCTATTCCATTGAGAAGAAAATTTTTCGCCTGCATTTTTTCAACACTGCAAGGCATTCTATGGCTTACAATGCCTTCACAATAACTATCGTACATGCATCATATACTGGGCGATAGTTACTATGTATTATGTAGTGTTTTGCAAATAAGTGCAAGCTACAGCAGGCTATATTTTTTTGATTACCGGTGTTATTGATGTACTCTGATGAAGATATATTTTTTTACAATAAAAAAAAGCTGCTCAAATCAGAGCAGCTTTTTTTATTAAAATGTATTCGTAATTACCACTTTTCAACTAATTCAAACAATGCAGCAGCACCCATACCGCCGCCGATACACATTGACTCAATACCGTATTTAATACCGTTTTTAGTCATCATATTAACGATCTGTGCAGCCAATTTTGCACCGGTACATCCTAATGGATGCCCTAAAGCTATAGCTCCGCCATTAACATTGATACGGCGTGTTTTGCTGTCAACTGCCCATTCTTTTGGATCAGCTATACCAAGCTGTTGTGCACAGTAAACTGCCTGTGATGCAAATGCTTCATTGATCTCAAATATGCCTATGTCTTTAATATCCAGTCCAACAAGCTTTAAGAGTTTTGGAATGGCATAAGCTGGTCCAACACCCATTTCATCTGCTTTGCATCCTGCAACAACGTAAGCTTTAACTTTTGCCAGTGGTTTTACACCGTATTTACGGCATGCTTCTTCGCTCATAAGAAGTGTAGCAGCAGAACCATCAGTGGTCTGAGAAGAGTTGCCAGCAGTAACTGAACCAAATGCTGCAAAGGCTGGTTTTAGTTTTCCAAGCCCTTCAATTGTAGTATCTGAACGAACACCGTCATCAAAGTCCTGCATAAATTCTTCTTTCTTAATAGTGCCATCAGGCTGGGGAACAAACTTAGTAGCCTTTGTTGGAACAATTTCATTGTACAGCTTGTTCTTTTGAGCTTCAGCAGCTTTCATCTGTGAATGATAGGCAAATTCATCCTGCATCTGACGGGTAATTTTATACCTGTTGGCAACATTTTCTGCTGTTATTCCCATTGAGATATAAACGTCGGGATTCTGCTTTGCCCAGTAGGGATGAGGGCGTGGCATATTGCCTCCCATGGGGACTATCGACATGGATTCTAAACCAGCACCTATAGCTACATCACACCATCCGGCTTGAATACGCATTGTTGATATTGCTATGGCTTCCAGACCAGAAGCACAAAATCGGTTAACTGTTGCACCACATGTATCATCGGGGAATCCTGCCATCTGAGCAGCTATACGACCAACGTTTAACCCCTGTTCAGCTTCAGGGAAAGCACAACCGACCATAATATCATCAACGACTTTCTTGTCAACCTTTGCTCGTTCGATTACACCCTGTAGAGCAGTGACAAGCAAATCTTCGGGTCGTGTCTGAGCAAAAGCACCTTTGCCTCTACGGCACCCAGGTGTTCTGACAGCCTGTACGATATATGCATCTCTCATAAAAATTTTCCTCCTGTTTGCATAGATTTTCTATGACTAAATAAATAATGGTTTGCCAGTTTGTAAGATATGCTCAGCCATCTTCTGGGTATTTTCTGTCTGCCACAATTCAACAAAGGCTTCTCGCTCTAACTTCAACCAGTGTGCTTCATCAATTTCCATGCCACTTGGCACATCACCACCTGACATTACCCATGCAATCTTCTTTGCTATAAATTCCATGTGAGGAGTAATGTACATGCCTATTCGCATATTGAGCATTTCTGCATCTACCATACCCTGAGCTTCACGGCCAAGAACCGCAAATTTTTCCTTCTTTGGTGGAGCGTATCCTTCATCAACCATTCTTAGCACTTCTTTCTTGGCTTCGCCAATTAAAAGATCTCTATTGAATACGATTCGGTCTTTAGCACCAAGGAATCCTTTCTTCTGAGCTTCAAAAGCTGACATGGTAACCTGAGCCTGAGCTACTGCCATAAAGCATGGCAGGAAAAGACCTGCTAAATCGGTAATCTTTGCAGCTTTTGGAACAGACTTAAGATATTTTCTCCATAAGTTCATCATTCCAAGACCACCAGGAAGCAGACCTGCACCAATTTCAACCAGACCCATATAAAGCTCAGCATGTGCTACTATCCTGTCAGCATTAAGACATACCTCGCAACCGCCACCTAACGTCATGCCATAAGGAGCTGCAACAACGGGTATTGGTGCATATTTTGCTGCTAACTGTGAAGTATGAACATTAGCAATAAATTTATCAATTTCTGACCATTTTTTTGCTTTTGCAAGGCTTCCCATATAAGCAAGGTCACCACCAGCTGAGAATGCACCCGGCATGCCGCCAGCCTGGTTGCCTATAACAGCACCAACACCATTCTCTTTTACATAATCAATATTAGCAAGCATGAAATCTACGATTTCACCGTTAATAGCGTTCATCTTGCTATGGAATTCAAAGCAGAATACACCATCACCCAGATCAATAAGTGATATTGAATTAGTCTTCTTAACCTCTTTGCCGGCGCCTTTTAAGTTAAAAATAGATATTGCAGCTTCACTCTTCTTAACTTCTTTGTAACCGCCATTTACTAGATCATAGTAATACTCTTTGCCGTTTTCTACTTTATAGAAAGAAGTAGCGCCTGATGCCAGCATCTTCTTGACATTTTCAGGAACCTTCATCCCTTCTTTTTCCATTCGTTCAACAGACTCTTTTACGCCAATAGCATCCCATGCCTGGAATGGCCCTAACTCTAAGTTATAACCCCATGTCATTGCATTGTCAATTTCAACTATTGAATCTGCTATTTCAGGGATACGGTTTGCTGCATAGATAGCATCATACGCAGTAAGCTTCCATGCAAATTGAGCTGCTTTGTCTTTTCCCCATACAATTGCTTTAATCTTTTCAGCAGCAGTTGGCAGCTTCTTGGCAGCACTGACTGATTCAAATTCAGGCTTCTGTGCTTCCCGGTATTCCATCTTGACAGGATCAAGTACCAATGAAAGCCTTTTACCATCAGGTGTTTTTTCTTTCTTATAAAAACCCTGTTTGGTTTTATCGCCCAACCATTTGTTTTCGACCATTTTATTAAACCATGGAGTAACCTTGTATACTTCACGGCGTTCATCTTTTTCCAGAAGCTGGTATGAATTTTCTGCAAGATGATGAATTGTGTCGAGACCAACCATATCAGAAAGTTTAAATATTGCTGTCTTTGGACGACCCATTGCAGGTCCCATGATAGCATCAGCTTCATCAATGGTAATGTTTTCTGATTCTAACAGCTTCATAGCGGTCATGATTTCATGGACGCCAATTCGGTTACCAATAAAGTTTGGTGTATCCTTTGCCCAAACAATACCTTTACCAAGACGTTTTTCACCAAAATCAGCAATAAATTCAAGAACCTCTTTTTTGGTTTTTTCGCCAGGGATAAGCTCTAACAGATGCATGTAACGCACCGGGTTAAAGAAGTGTGTGCCCATGAAATGTTCTTTAAATGCATCGCTACAATTTTTTGACATCTCTTTGAGCGGTAAGCCGGAAGTATTAGATGTTACTATTGCAGTTGGCTTGCGAATCTTGTCAAGTTTTTGAAATAAATCCTGTTTAATCTTAAGATTTTCAACAACAACCTCAATGATTAAATCGCATTCTTTTAATTTGTCAAAATCATCTTCAAGATTACATAGACTGATTCGCGATGCATTGCTCTTATCCATAAATGCTGCTGGTTTAGCCTTCATCAAGCCATCAAAACCAGCCTGGACAATGCGATACCGTGCCTTTGGATCCTTCTTCTCCTCATCTGTTAAATTAAATGGTACTATGTCGAAGAGGAGAGTGTTTACGCCTGTGTCAGCCAACAAAGCCGCGATACCACCACCCATGATACCGGAGCCTATAACGGCTGCCTTTTCGATTCTTCTAACCATAAGAACCTCCTACTAAGATGTAATAATTAAATGAAAATTTGCATACTCCTGCGTAAATACAAACATGTACCAATGATGGAATAATAAAATAAATTGTCAATATTTTATTATTGAAAAACACTAATAATTTAATATTTTATAGTATATGAAATTTATGTTATAAAAATAATTATAAACATAAGTCATATTATGATAATATAATATTTACCATATTTTGTTTACTATTAAATAAAGAAAATATTTCCAGTACAGCTTTAAAAAATTGTATCAAATGTCCATAGCAAAGTATGTTCATAATTTGATAAAATTATCATAATAAACCATATCAAAATAAAAGTTTCAGCTTTATACTGATAAAGATTACATCATAGGGAAATCTAAAAAAAATTTAAATTAGTTACAAGATGTCAGCGATAGTGTCATGTCTTCAATAATGGTAAATGGTATATTTCCGGAATTTTACTATCCTTTGTACCATACGGTTATAATGCTGCATTAAAAATATATTTTTTTAAGTTGACAGTAAAATTATGTGTTATTATTGATGATACAAATTATTCCAATGTACTATGGTTAGTCTGGCGCCGTACCCAAGTGGCTAAGGGAGAGGTCTGCAAAACCTTTATGCAGCGGTTCGAATCCGCTCGGCGCCTCATTGCCCAAGTGGTGGAACAGGTAGACACAAGGGACTTAAAATCCCTTGGACTTACAAGTCCGTGCCGGTTCAAGTCCGGCCTTGGGCAATTATTGTTACAATAGTCAGACACAGTAAGACACCATTTCTTCAACTTTTCCAATTTTCCAAATTTTATCAATAACTGTAATTATCGTAAAACTTTTGTATGGTATAAGGCTTGTTTGATAAAAAATTATAATTTTTGTTGATAAAAAACGTATAGTATAATCATCTTTCAATAATGTGTTGTAATCAATGAACATTAATATTTACTGATGCAGGTGCTATGGCATGAAGCAGCGTTTTAAAAAGCATTTTGAACGTAAGCCAATAGAAGAACTTATGGAAGAGGCCGGTCATGAACATGAGTATTCACTGAAGCGAGTACTCAGTCCATTTCATTTAATTATGCTTGGTGTAGGTGTAATAGTTGGTGCCGGTATATTTGTACTTACCGGTCATGTTGCTGCTGCATACTCGGGACCGGCAATCGTACTTTCATTTGTCATTGCTGCAATAGCATGCGGTTTTGCAGGGCTCTGTTATGCTGAATTTGCATCCATGATATCAGTTTCAGGAAGTGCATATACCTATGCATATGCCACGTTAGGGAAGCTCTTTGCATGGATCATTGGCTGGGATCTTATTCTTGAATATCTTTTTGGAGCTTCGTCGGTAGCTGTTGGGTGGTCAGGGTACGTGTGTAGCTTCTTGAAAGATTTTGGTATTGTTATTCCTGCTTCTTTTGCCAGTGCTCCATTTGGATATGATATTCATACGGGATGGTACCTAACAGGTGCAATAGTAAATGTGCCTGCTGTTCTGATAATCGTTATCATGACCATTTTGTTGATACTGGGAATAAAGGAATCTGCTACCTTTAATAATATCATCGTAGTTATTAAGGTTAGTGTCATAGTGCTTTTCATCGGATTTGGTATATTTTTTATAAATTTTGAAAATATGGTTCCCTTTATACCGCCAAACACCGGACATTTTGGCGAATATGGATTTAGCGGTATATTACGAGGAGCAGGGGTAATATTTTTTGCATACATTGGGTTTGATGTTGTATCAACGGCAGCACAGGAGGTTAAAAATCCCAAACGCGATATGCCCATTGGCATACTTGGTTCATTGGCGATAGTTACTGTTTTATACATCCTGGTTGCCTTTGTTATTACCGGGCTGGTAAGCTATACAAAATTAAACGTTCCAGATCCTATAGCTGTTGCTATTGATGCTGCTGGCGAGCATCTATTCTGGTTGCGGCCTATTATAAAAATTGGAGCGATAACTGGTTTGAGTTCTGTTGTGTTGCTGTTGCTCTATGGACAGTCAAGAATATTTTTTACTATGGCACGGGATGGGATGCTGCCATCTGTTTTTGCCAGAGTTCACCAAAAGTACAGGACACCGTATATAACAACCATTGTAGTAGGTGTTGCCGCTGTCATTTTTTCTGGATTGTTCCCCATAGGCATCCTTGGTGAAATGGTATCAATTGGAACATTACTTGCATTTGTTATTGTGTGTATTGGAGTGCTGGTATTGCGGTATACTCGTCCTAAACTCCACAGGCCCTTTAAAACGCCTTTTGTTCCGTTTGTTCCCATCATGGGAGCGCTGGTATCATTTATACAGATGGTAGCATTGCCAAAAGATACATGGTTGAGATTGCTCATCTGGATGTTTGTAGGATTCATTATATATGCTATCTACGGCGAGAGCCATGCCCATAAAAAGCCTACTGAAGATAAAGAAGCATTATTAATAAAATGATTATTGATAAGATAGTGTAACATTCCTATTAAATATTCTTATTCAACCCAATAAAAGTAAAAACCAACATTGAGGATTTTTTGCGTCAAAGCGCAATCAAAGCAAAAGAATTATCACTCAATGAGGAAGTTATCAGGATAGAAAAATTAAAAGTGTTGGAAGAAATAGAAAAAGCTATCTTTGAGGCAGTGGCAACACAGTTTACAGCAATAAGCACTCGTTTTTAAGAGATTGATAAACGTTTTACTACTCAACAGTGGATTATAGATTGAGTAAAGAATTATTTTTTATTGATAAATATGAGTTATATTAGATATGTATGATATAATTAGTCATAACTAATTATATTAATTCTATATCAGGATTCTTTAATGGTAAAACGGTTATTGTTGCTTGTCACAGGTTTTTTATTTGTTCATAGTGTACTTTATGCATACAGGCCATTTGCTACGGAGGATGCAGGTGTTGCACCGCTGGGTGAAAATAAGCTGGAATTGGGGTCTGAAGTATCTGGTTTTTCACGGGATACGCTTAATAATGCAAATCTTTCGTTTTTAATGGGCATTGGGCTTGGGAAGGCTGAGATATTGTTTGAAACTCCTTATTGCATAACAAACGAAGAAGGTGAAGAAAATGAAGGATTAGAGGATTTTGTTTTAGCGGCAAAAGTAAAGGTTGCAGGCAGCAACCAGGATACAGGGTTTACACTGAAAACGGAATATGCGCATGAATCGGGAATGTATGGGTTAAGCGGTGTGGTGTCGCAATCGTTTAGCTGGTTTACTTTGCATTCACAATGTGGATTGATTAGTGACTTTGATGATGATGGTGCAATTTTTGGATTGGGGATTGATTTTCCCATAACCGACAACTTTAGTTTGATAATTGATTCTTTTGTAGAGCACATTGCTGATGATACGCGTTATCAGATCCTTTGCGGAGGTATTGTAGCTATACAGGATACCATTGTGCTTGATGCAGCATTAGGTTATTCATGGATAGATAGGTGGAGCAATGAAAGAGAGGAGATTGCAATCATTGGCTGCTCTATAGTGTTGTAAATGATTTTTGTTAAAATATTTGTATTAACTAATAATAGTATATACTAATATTTTTACATTCATTATTTTTGTTTCCACTCGCATGGATACATGCTGAAGAATGGTTAAATATTAAAAGTATGGAACTCATTATGTATACGTTTGCAAATAATACTATTGATAAGATTCTATCAAATTAAAGCTGGGAGTATACATGAATTATAACGACACAATCTCATCAATGTCAATAGGTGAGAGAGCAATAATAGCGGGCTTTCAAAACAAAGATAGAAAATACAGGGAACAACTACTCTCCATGGGACTTGTAAAAGATACAGAATTTATAAGCGTTCTGAATGTTCCTTAACAGGTAACTGTTTGTTATACAATACTGCTACGGCTACGATGTTCTATGTATGGTGGATTAACATTATCTATTATTCCTTGCGTGATAAAATAATTGAAGCAATACAAAAGGGAACTATCATCAGATCAAGAAGTACATGGAAAACACTGAAGGGATTTGCATGAACAAAAAAGAATCGCATCACTCCTGGTGTCCCACCAATGAAAGGAACTATCGCCCCAGGTATAATTGCCCATGTCTTTTTCATCAAGATTATAATAAACACACCAGGTAAAAGATATACTACGCCAAATAATGATGCAGCAATGACATGACCATGATGCTGGTACACGGTAAGCTGGGTAATGTGTGTGCATCCTGATATAATAAGGAGTATGCCTGCTGTTAAGGATAGTCGTTGTTGCAGTTCCATAGCGCACCTCAAAATATTTTGATGGTATTGATATAATTATATACTACGTGTTCAAAACAACAATTGCAAGAATAAATGGCTGCACATTTTTTTATAAAAATATCTTGCCATGCATATACTTTTGAGGATGTGATTATGAGTTGAAAATAAAACCGGATAGTATGCTGCATTTGATATTAAAAAATTGGAACTTTATTATGACAACCATGGTCTAAGGTTGATTGTAGTAATGGCAGACAGTATATGTGGCAGGTCATCATGGTTACAGGTGTATAATTTAATTATCAGGATTTTATTAATGAAATTAATGAATAGAAAGATGGTTATTACAGCAGTGGTTTCATGTATGGTGATTGCAGTAAGTACTTTTACCATTTACAACAATAATAGAAAAACCGTTAAACCAAGGGTAACCTCAGTTGTTGATGCGGTATATGCGTTAGGGATTGTTACCCCCTATAAAGAATATAGCCTGCGTGTTGGCATGAGTACCAGGATTGAAAAGCTCTATATATGGGAAGGTGATAGGGTACAGGCAGGAAGCCCTTTAGTGCAACTTGATGGAGGCATACTATTGCGTGCTCCTTTTTCCGGGGTTGTGGCTACCTTAAACCGCAAGGAAAGTGAGATAGTTAGTGCTCAGGAATCCATCATGACAATAGTTGATCCTGCAACAATGTATATCAGGCTTTCACTTGACCAGGAATCGATCATTAATGTTAGAAAAAAACAGGTTGCTGAGATTAGCTTTGAAAACCTGCGCAATAAAAATATACGTGGCGTGGTAAGCAGGATATATCCATCAGAAGGGGAGTTTGTTGTTGCTATTGATGTTGATTCATTTCCTGAGGGCGTATTGCCTTACATGACGTGCGATGTGGCAATTAAGGTTAGTGAAAAAAACAATGCGCTATTACTGCCAAAGAATGCTGTCCACAATGGTGCTGTAACAGTAATTCGTAACGGCAGAAAACAATTGGTGAACGTCAGCACACGTGCACACGACAGTGGATGGGTGGAGATTGTTCAGGGCAATATAACCCCTGATGATACTGTGGTTGTTATGCGATGAGCTATTGCCTAAAAAAGGAATGCGGAAATGTTTGAGTTAGCAATGAAATATATTATCTCGCGTAAGGTTCAATCGTTGCTTATGCTAATTGGTGTTACACTGGGATGTGGCGGCTATATTATCTTTACCTCGGTTCAACTTGGTTTCCAGACATTTATGAAGGAGCGCCTTATAGAAAATAACGGGCATATTACCATTGAAAGCAGGGAAGAAGATATTACCCGTGAGTCAATGGAAGGTGTTTTTTTTAAAGGGAGCACTGTTTACTGGATAAGCGGTCCAAGCGGCAGGCGCTCCAATGAGTATTTGCAAAGCGCATGGCACTGGCAAAAACGCCTGGCAGATATTCCATTTGTTGTAGCAAGTACAAGACGTGTTGAGGCACAGGTTACCTGCGCACGGGGAGCTTTTTACCGTTCGGTTACACTGCGTGGTATTGATCCCTTTTCTGAACCAAAGGTAACCAATATTGCTGAAGATATTGTTGTGGGCAACATGAATATGCTCAACAGTGGAAACAACCTTGTCATTGTTGGAGTTGAACTCTTGAAGTTTTTGGGAGGTAAGCTCAATGATACCATTACTGTTGTGAATTCTAATGGCAATGTGTACCCGGTTAAGGTTGTTGGTATCTATTCATCAGGTGACAGAAGAAATGACAGAACGTTGATACTGGCTTCCATTACGACTGTACAAAATATTCTGGAAAGCCCTGGCAGGATAACCAAGATTGTAGTAAAGACGGTAAATGCGGATATGGCATCAACATTTGCTCATGAATTATCGCAGGGGACGTATGATAAGGTTGAAAGCTGGGACGAGGCCAATATCAATTTTTTGAGCATGACACGACAGCAATCGTTTATACGGAATATTACCATATTTACCTTTATACTGGTGGTTTCATTTGGTATATACAATGTTCTCAATATGCTTGTACATCAAAAACAGCGTGAGATAGCAATACTGCGTTCTATTGGGTATACCCGTAATGATACGATAGTGCTATTTTTATTGCAGGGAGCAATTTTGAGTGTTGCTGGCGGGATTATAGGGATTTTGATTGGCTATGGTGCATGCAGCTATATTGAAACAATTAAAATGCCAGGCAGACCAATGCATGTTGCATGGGATATCTCTATTTATATGTGGGGATTTATGCTTGTTGTTATATCAGCGCTTTTTGCAAGCTTTTTACCTGCAAAAACTGCTGGTTCACTTTCACCAATTGAGATTATACGGAGAACGGAATAATGGTGGCGATAGAAGCCAGGAATGTAGTCAAGGCATTTGGTGATTTTACTGCCTTAAATTCAATCTCGCTCACTATCGCCAGAGGTGAGTTTGTTGCTATAACCGGTAAATCCGGTTCGGGAAAGTCCACCCTGTTTTATTCGCTCAGCGGGCTTGATAGCATTAATAATGGTACGGTGATGATGCTGGGATATGCCATTCACTCGCTACCGGAAGATGAGGTGCACAGGATTAGAAACACAAAGATGGGTTTTGTATTTCAGTTCCACTATCTTATTTCAGAATTAACCGCTCTTGAAAATATTTTGATGCCTGCAAAAAAAATTAAAATGCATAAAGAAAAGATGCAGTATGCCCAGTACCTGCTGGATTACTTTGATATTAAACACTGCAAGGATAAGCTTCCTTCGCAGATGTCAGGTGGTGAGCGACAACGGGTTGCTGTTGCCCGTGCATTGATTATGAATCCTGATATTATCTTTGCAGATGAGCCAACAGGAAACCTGGATTCTATAAACAGTGAAGCAGTCATGCGTATTTTTAAAGAGGTGAACAAACAAAATGGAACAACGGTGATACTGATTACTCATGATGATGAGTATGCACATATGGCTGGCCGACAGATACATTTAAAAGATGGACAGATAGAGTATGATATTTACAATAAATAATATCATGATATCATTGCATTTTTAAAGAGTTACCAATAGTTGCGTTGTTCCATGAAAATAGTGGCAATGGCATGCTGAAACAAAACCTATAGTCATTCTGCGGCTTGATTCAGGATCTATGAGAATTATTTAGATTCCGTGTCAGGCCATGAATGACATTGATGGGATAATGCTATTTTTTAAAGGAGTATTGCTAAGGATGAAAAATAAAAATATAACAGCATATATCGTATTGTTTATGGTTGTAAGTGTGCATGGTTTTGCTCAAAACAATGACGCAATCCTTTCGTATGATGACTATGTATCAATCATGATTAAACAGTTGCCCCAGATTAAAAATAACATCATTCAGGTTAAAAAAGCACAGGTAAATGTTGAAAAAGCTAAAAGTGTTGATGATACAACACTGGTTGCTCAAGGACAATATACCCATCAAAAACAGTATACAACCGGTAAAAACCTTTTTGAACCGGATTATAGTGAAACATACTATGGTTACGCCGGAATTGAACGTATCATTGCACCAACAGGAACACGATTATCAGCAGGGTTTGAATATGATGCTTCGTCAGTAAAAGGTAGCCGTACTATCCCGGCACAGGCTATGTCAATTGATGAATATCAGCCATCCATCAAGGCAACTATCACACAACCGTTGTTAAAAAATGCATTTGGTATTGCTGATAGATATGGAAAAAACAATGCTGAATATACCCTGCAAATACAAAAATTGCAGCAGCTTGAGGATGATAACTCGGTCATGAACTACTATAAGAAGCTGTATTTTACATGGATTTTTTATAAACAGGCAATCGATATTTTAGCGGAAAGCATGGCAAACGCTAAGAATCTTGTTGTGACTGTTGAGCGTAAGGCTAAAGCAGGGCTGGCTGAAAATGATGATCTTCAGCGGGCATACTCTTCATTATACAGCTATCAGGCAGACTATCAGCAATATCAGATTACCTATAGAGCTCTTTTAGATGAGCTATGGCTTTATATCAATAAGGAGGCAACACCTGATAGTGCATATCTTCAAAAATATTTTGATGAGATAGTTACTATGGATATACAGGAAATCCCTTTTGAAAAAACACGTGCCTATGCCATTGTTGCTAAAAGTATTGATAGCATGCACTATACCATAGATGTTGCCAATAATGACACGCTGCCACAGATGGATTTAGTTCTTTCAGCTTCACGAAAAAATTATAGCCAGAACCAGAGTGATGCGTTAAGCAAACTTCCTGATACGGATTACTCAATAGGGTTACAGTTTAGCTACCCGTTGGGCAATCATACGTCCCAATCACAGTTACAGGAATATGAGCTATCCCTTAAAGAATTAGAACACAACCTGAATATATCAAAGAATGATTACTATAAAAATATCCGTACCATCTTACAATCGCTGAAAGGATATAAAGATTTAATAGAAATAAACACAAAAAATTTATATGCATTGGTATCCCAGCGGCAGACTGAAAGAAAAAAGTATGAGCAAGCAAGGCTGGATCTTAAATATTTAATTGAAACTGAAAATTCAATTTTTTCTCAGCAGCTAAAATTATTACAGTTGAAGGTTAGTTTTATTGATTATTTTATTGATTATAATGATTTAATCCAGTAATAGTATATGTCTGATTGTATTTAAATAGTTAAACATGTCATTGTTACCGATATTATATGACATTCTAATGTTTCAGGAGATTGTTATGTATCAGATTATTTCTTCATCGTTTCAAAGCAATGATTGTTTATTAGATGCCCGCCTTTACCTGCCAGAGAGCAATCAAAAACTGCCCATCATCATAATGGCGCATGGATTTGGAGCGAGGATGGATTTTGGACTGCATCCGTTTGCGGATGTCTTTGCAAATATGGGTTTTGCTGTGCTTATGTTTGACTACAGGGGCTTTGGCAAAAGCAAGGGGAGTCAACAACAATTGGTGTATCACAAGTATCATATTGAGGATTATCATAGTGCCATACACTATGTAAAAACCACGCCAAATATTGATGGTGCAAAGATAGTATTGTGGGGAACATCGTATAGCGGCGGGCATGTTTTAACGGTAGCATCACAGGATACTACTATTGCTGGAGTTATAGCGCATGTTCCATTTGTGGATGGTATTGCCACAGCATTTCATCTGCCCATAAAAAATATAATCATTGGTATGTATTCAGGGGTTCGGGATATGGTGACACACATTGTTAACAGCAAGCCCTATACTATACCCATTGTATCGCCGCCAGATTCTTTTGCGGCTATGAATACTGCTGATAGCTATCAGGGTTATATGAATTTAGTGCCAGCAGAGGTAACTGATGAGAATTGGTGCCCTGCACGTGTATGTTTAACCCTGCCATTGTACAGGCCAACAACATATGTAAAAAAAATTATGTGCCCGGTTTGTATCATTGCTGCAGAATATGATTCGTTGATTCCTTTATCTGCTGTTAAAAAAGCTGCTGGTAACATAAAAAACATTGATTTTCATATATTGCCGTGTGGTCATTTCGAGCCGTATACAGGAACAATGTTTGAAAAGAGTATAACCATACAGAAGAGGTTTTTAGAACGTTTATTATAATGCTCTGCCCCCTTTTTTAATAGTTACTTTCGCCAGGTAAAATACAATGACGTACCACGCGCCAAATATGATATCCCAATCTGTCAATAAAACGAATCGCTTCGATAAACTCAAGAGCAGTATGTGAATCAAGTGATCCCATGGCAGTTTTCTTTAATACTTCTATTCTTTCTAATTTACGAATGTTAGCTAAATATTGCGATAGTTCCTGTATTTTTTCAACATTATCCAATGAACTCTTTTGTTGCAATGCATTTTCTGATTCATCAAGTTCATTGGAAAAGTTTGATAGCATATCTTTAAAGAGATCACTATTTTTGAGTGTATCAATTGCTTGTTTTTCGTAACATGCTTCGATAATACTGTTTAAATGGTCAATTGAATGGAGTATGGAGATATGTTCATTGTAAAGTTTACTCTCATGTGGATTGGTTTTAACCTTGCTCATAAAGAGCTTGGTTTCATTGAGGGCATTTGCAGCAAAACGGAGTCGACGCTGGAAATCATCTTCTTTATCTTGTAGTATCTCTTTTAATGTATGAATAATAAAAAGGGCAATGTCAGTGACAGCTCGTCGTGCTGCTTCTACTGCTATGGGTGGATTTTTAGCAATAGCGTCATCTAAGTGTTGTGTTAAATATAATTGTTTATCAATGAAAAAAGTTCTAAGGAAACGTATAAATGGTGTAATAAAGGGTGTAAACAGCAATATGCCAATACAATTGAATAATGTATGGAACAATGCAAGCTGTATTTCATAAGGCATTGGGTAGATAGTAGTAAATAGAAATGCAAGCAATGGCGATAACCATGGTATTATAATAAATAATATGATTGCTGTTATGATATTAAAAAGAAAATCAGCAGCGATAATTCGTTTTGTATCAGGTGTTGCACCAATGCCTGCAAACAGTATTGGGATAGATTTCCCTGCATTCGTTCCAATGACAAGAACCTGTGCCTGAAAAAGATGAATGGTGCCCGTATTTAAAGCTATTAGTGCTATTGCAACAGAAGCACTTGAGGATTGCATTAAAATGGTTAGTACAAAGCCAATAGCAAAAAGTATTAATCGGTCAAAAATGCCTTCTCCAGCAATGTTTGAAAAGTTTATGATTGATGACAGTTGTGACATGCCCTGTTGCATAAGGCTGATACCAAAAAAAAACAATCCAAAACCTGCCATGATCATGCCGATATCGCTCTTTTTGTCAGTATAAAGAATTTTTAATATGCTGCCTATAGCAACTAAGATAAGAGATATATTCCCTATACTATATTGCACGCCAAAGATTGCCACAAGCCAGCCTGTTACTGTTGAGCCAACATTTGCACCAAAGATTACTGCAAGTGCCTGTGACATGGTAATGAGTCCAGCACTTACAAAACCAATAGTGGCAATGGCTGTAGCACTGGAGGCTTGAATAATGGTTGTAATGAGCATACCGGTAAGGAGTGCTTTGCCTGGACCTCCGGTAAGGTTGGTAAGGATAATACGCAGCCGTGAACCTGCCAGTTTCTGTATGGATTCGGACATGAGAGCTATACCTAAAAGGAGCAGTCCTATACCGCCAATGGATGTTATTATATCAGTCGCATTCATACGGTAACTCTTTTTACTATAGTATCGGCAATTATAGGATAGTTATATGAAAGATAGTATTTAGAGCAAGATTTATTTTTTATAATGTTATATTTATTGTTCAAGAATATGAATGCACTCATAATTAAGATGTAAACAAGGCTTGAAAGAGATGAAAATGCTTAAAAAATGCAGTTGAGATTATTGACAACACAAGATATAACTTTGTGAAAAATGGGCAACATAAGAAATTACTCTCGATACTATAATCAGGTGTGTTTGAAGTTACGCAATTATAAATAAAAATTTGAAAAAATTCCTTGACTTCCGCTTCATTTTTAATCTTATATTAAAATCAAATAAGAAATTCTATGTGATAAATGCAGTTTGGAAATCAAGAGATAAAATTCAGTGAACCTGATTATTATTGGGTCGATATGTTGGTGATTATTAACGAAGATTATTGGTAAAAATGAGGGAAGCCAGATCAACGATGTCTTTCTAAAGATTGTATATACTGTTATAAGCAATCATATCGTGAACATATTTTTACTCAATAGAACAATGTTTTTTGAATAAGCTTTTTATATTTTTGATTCAAAATATAGATTAATTAAAATGGAGGAAACGAAAAATGCGTGCAACTCATCTTATTGTTACGATAACATTTGTACTTATGAGCTATGTTTCTGTTCAGGCTAAAACAGTTCTGGATTATTATTGCTTAATACCAGACGAGTTTTTTCAATGTGAGGATGATGTCAAGATAACCCGCAATTATAAGCTCAATCAGATAAAATACAAGAATATCAAAGCGGGTTACATTCGCGCTGAGTCGGAAAGAAATCCCATGGAAGTGGCATTGTTTAAGGACATAAAAAGCAACAAGGATGTTGTGGCTGTGAACATTAAGTGCGGACCAGGTTGCATGTGCAACCGGTTTGCTCTTTTACAGTTTGATGCAAATGGCAAGGCTATCAATATCACTGCTTCTATTTTTCCCAATGAAAATTTGATATGGAAGAAAATTAAAAGGACCGATGTGGATGCATACGAATTTATTCTTCCCGAAGTTGGTACCACCATTAAAGTTGTACACGCTGATACGGGTGAAGAATTGGCACAAATTTTCTGGCGTGATGGTAAATTTGTGTTACAGTAGAAAAACAAATAAAAAAGTTATGGTTAAGTATTAAGTACAACACCTTGTGTTAAGGGTGTTGCACTGGGCGTATAACAATCAGGGGAGATAATCTTCTCTGAGGGGCGAAAACACCTCAATTGTTGCCAATCAGCTCAATGAAATGTACTCAATCAATAGTCAGTAACTATCGCTCTTAATTATAATGGAACAACTGGAGAAAACGATGAAAGTAAAGAAATTACGATGTGAACACTGCTCGTTACGAGCAACTTTTGACAGAAGTCCTCGTTCACTGATTGGCAGACTATGGCGCTGGCATATTACATGGTGTCCCGGATGGAAAGCGTATAGTAATTCTTTAACTGAAGAAGAACGAGGAGAGTTGATAGCAAAATATTCATTATAAATATAAAATAGGGAAACATATTGCCTATAGTTTTTATACGTTGCACATCCATGGATTTTTGAAGAAGCAGTCTTTTTTAATTATTGTGATGTTTATGGTGAAATAACAATTGATTGAGCTTTCACAGTGTCTTCGTCAAAATCTGACAGGATAAGTATTACTATACCATTATTCACATTTAAGATAAAAAATACTGGTAAAATCCTCACTATTTAACAATTATTCAATAAAATCTATTGACAAAATTTGGTTTGGATTAATTAAATTGTCACTTACAAATCAATAAAATGAAATAAGTGTAAAGTATGCAATTTAAAGTTTTGCCATCTTCATTAAAAGGTGAAGTCGTTATACCCGGTTCTAAATCGCATACCATACGGGCCTGTGTATGTGCTCTTCTTGCTAATGGTACTTCAACCATAAAAATGCCCCTTGATTCAAGTGATACACGTTCCTGCCTTGGTATGATTCAACGGTTTGGGGCAACGGTAACACAGCACAACGATGAATGGGTTGTTACCGGTTGCGGCATTCCTGCCGTTCCGGATGATATCATTGATATTGGCAATTCGGGGACATCGCTTTATTTTGGAATTGGTGTTGCATCGCTTGTCAATGGTATCACCGTATTCACCGGCGACAATCAGATACGCAACAGGCCTGCGCAGGACCTGCTTACTGCAATTACAGAATTAGGAGGCTGGGCAGTTTCAACGCGTAGTAATGGCAAGCCGCCGGTTATTGTGCAGGGACCTATAACAGGAGGGCATGTTGCAATCAGGGCAATTACCTCACAGTATGTATCATCACTGCTTATAGCAACACCGATGGCAAAAAACAATACTATCATTGATGTGCCCCTGCTCAATGAAGCTCCCTATGTTGGCATGACATTGTGGTGGCTTAATGAGCTTGGTATTGAATATCATGCTAATGGGTATGACCAGTTTATTATACGTGGAGGTCAAACCTACAAACCATTTTCAAAATACATCCCTGCTGATTTTTCATCGGCAACGTTTTTTATGGTTGCGGCTGCCATAACAGGTAGCACGGTAAAACTTAAGGGGTTAGATATTAATGATACCCAGGGCGATAAAGAGGTGGTTACAATTCTAAAGCAGATGGGCGCTGATATTGCAATACTTCCCGATGCAATTGTTATTACCGGTAAGCCACTTAAAGGTGGCGAGTTTGACCTTAATGCAATTCCGGATGCTCTTCCTGCACTGTCAGTATGCGGATGTTTTGCTGAGGGCGAAACGCGGCTGGTGAATGTACCACAGGCACGGGTTAAGGAGACAGACCGAATTGCAGTGATGTGTGCTGAATTAAAAAAAATGGGTGCTGATATAGAAGAGCTTCCTGATGGGCTTGTCATCAGGCAAAGTCAATTAAAAGGTGCTCCCGTACAGGGACATCATGATCATCGTGTTGTGATGTCGCTTGCAGTTGCCGGATTGGCTGCACAAGGTCATACCGTTATTGATACAGCGCAGGCGGTGGATGTTACCTTCCCTAATTTTGTTGAACTTATGCTGCAACTGGGTGCTGCAATTGAAAGGGAGGAGTCATGATGCTCAGGGGAGTGCGTGGAGCAATAACCGTTGATGAAAATACAAAAGAAGAAATAGTATCAAGGACCAAGGAGCTTTTGCAGGCGATAGTTACTGTCAATGATATCCATACTGATGATATAGCATCAGCCATATTTACTGTCACTGATGATTTGAATGCCGAGTTTCCTGCAGTTGCTGCCCGTACTATTGGCTGGATTCATATACCCCTTTTATGTTCCCGAGAGATACCAATCCCTGGTTCACTGGGCATGTGCGTACGGGTTCTTTTGCATATCAATACCAATAAAAAACAGGATGAGATTGTGCATGTATATCTGCGCGATGCTAAAAAGTTGCGACCGGATATTGGTACACCTGAGCAGGATAAATACTATCTATCGCACGATTGAGAAGAATTGTGCAGATGAATACTAAATAAAAATAATATGTACCGGGTACATTCAATGAAGCAAATCAAGTATTTAGTAGTGTCGATTATATGCTATGGAGTTGTTGTAAGCACTAATGCTATTCTGTATGCACAGGCTGAACGTGAAATTGAACTGACTGCTCAGGAGATATTGGCACGAGTTGACCGAATAATGCAATATCCTGATGGCATTTTAAAAGGATATATCATGTATATTACACCTGATGGTTCATCGCAAAAATTACAGATTACAGGGTATATTGCAAATAATCAGTTTTTATTTGATGTCAGCAAACCTGCACGCGGTAGCATGCAAAAAATATTGTACCGGATTGGCGGTGAGGATTTGTGGGTATATGATATGGCAGCGAAAGCACTATACCATAAAATGGGTGTTGATAAGTTTGATGATATACTGGCAACCAACTTTTTTTATACTGATCTGTCCAATGCTGATTTGCAGAGCAATTATGTTGCAACGATTGATGGCTCTGTGATTATAAAGAATAATGATTGTTACAAACTAACCCTTGATCCAATTGATAAAACCGGTATCTATGGAAAATTAACCTTATATGTGGTAAAAAAAACCTATATCCCATTGCGTATAGATTACCATGATAGGGATAAGGTTATTTTTAAAACACTGTCTATAACAAAAGTAGCGGAGAAGGATGAAAAATCATTCCCTGTACGATATGATATGCTTGATATCAAAAAAGGTACAATGACGATACTTGAATTTAATAGCATAGAAGACGGTGTCAGGGTTGATGCAGAGTTATTCAGACCGGAGAAGTTAGGAGATTGATGGTGGCACAGTTTTTTGTCGATTCTGCTGGCAGTGATAATAGCATCATCATCACGGGAAAGGATTTTTATCATCTAACAACGGTGCGCCGCGCAAGCATAGGTGATGCTATACAGATAATTGATAATAACGGTATGCAATACCATGCAACCATCACACAAATAGATGATGGAAAGATAGTTGCAACAATAACAGAGAAACTTCACTATCCTGATATTCATGTACAGTGTACATTGTGTGCTGCACTGTTAAAGGGCAAAAAGTTTGACCTTGTTATCCAGAAAGCTGTTGAAATAGGAGTAAAACAAATAATTCCTGTTGTTACGCAGCACACCATACCGGATGTTTCGGGCAAAGAAGATAAAAAGGTTGAACGCTGGCAGTCAATTGCAAGCGAAGCCTCAAAGCAATGCTTACGCAAAGAGGTGCCAGCGGTTCATAATGTTATGCCTTTTGAAGATGTCATAAGGCTTCCAAAAGAGATTGGTATTATGGCACATGCTGACCCCAAAGCGATAAACTTACGGAATTTTTTAAAAGAACAGGTAAAACATAACAACGTTATGCTGCTCATAGGACCTGAAGGGGGGTTTTCAAAAAAAGAGGTTGAAATTGCACGACAATATGATTGGTTTGTACTATACAGTGGTGCAACACAGCTCAGAGCTGAAACTGCAGCTATCGTTTTGCCGGCAATCATTTTATATGAATGGGGATATGAATAACAGGATAGTAGTATGAAGATCAGGGTAAACGGGATAGATATTGAATTTGAGAAGAAAACCCTTAAAGAGCTTCTTGATCTTTACAGGTTTAATCCATCAAAAATCGTGGTTGAGAAAAATGGGCGAATCATTGATAAAGAACAGTATGCAACTGAAGTTTTGAAAGATGGCGACGTTCTTGAAATTGCGCGATTTGTTGGTAGAGGATGAATGACAAATTCCATGCTCTGACGGAATCTTTGCTTACACAAGAAGAACTGCAACATTGCATTTTGTTGTTGTTTTGCCTGGGCGATAGCTCATGTGATGACCCATTGCTTGAAGAATTGCAAATTCGGGGCTATATCGTCAAAGAAAAAGATAATCGTATCATTACTCAAAAGGGCAAACAATATCTATCAGGGCTTATGCAAAAGCTGGCACAATTTCATAATGCAGGTGAAATTATTTTCCAGCACTATGTTGACAGGGAACTATCGCCAATAAAAAAAGAGATACATGAAATACGCATGCAGTGGCGCGCTGTTCGTGATAAACGATTAGCGCGTAAAGCGGAATTGCAAAAAATGGGGAAGGATAAATCAGCTTTGCAAAAGGATAGTATTTATAAAGCACTGCAAAAAGAGCAGAATGCATTGCGCACACACCTGAAACATACCGAAAAAAAGTATCATAAAAAATTAGCAAATCATGTAAAAAATGTAGGAATGCTCCCCTGAAATACATCATGCAAGGGTGCATACTCAATGGTGATGCAGTGATACTATTAATATTATTGAATGCGGTGTAAAACGATTGTATGAAAAAAGCGTTGATGGCATTTTGTGATAGTGATGGTGCTATCTATAAGCATCCCGCTGCCATTGCAGCATTTAGAAGCGGCAGGCGGTTTGTTGCCGTTGAACAGGAAGAACTCATGCCGCTTCCCGATGGGAGTACATTGTATGTATTGCCGGGACGGTTCCCCGTTGAAGGAAGGTCGTTTAAGTCTGTGAGCAATTTCAATGGCAATGAAATTTTGGCTGTGGCTGCTTTTTTAAGCTCGGGCTATTTAAGGACATATCTACCAGCATACATAAAGACTCCCGATGCTCCACTATTGTCATTATGGGCGTACTGCGGGGTGGTTTTTGTAGGAGATGATTTTTATGTGCCAGCAATGCGTATTGATCCTGACCAACGCTCTGACCCCGCCCTTCATCGTAATGATGGTGAACTTTTTAAAACAATAAAGACTATTAAGAAGGAATATCCCGGCAATAGCCTGGTTAAGCAGTTAATAACCTGTTCCACTAAATACGGATGTTTATGTGCACGCAATTTTTTCTTAAGCCGTTATGAGGCACCTATACCCACCACACGAATGTGTAATGCGCTATGTCTGGGTTGCTTTTCATTTCAGAAAGATACCGGTATACATGTTTCGCAATATCGCCTCACGAAAGAGCCATCGCCCGAAGAGATTGCGCAGGTAATGCTGCACCATATTGAACGGGTTGATAGGGCGGTTGTTAGTTTTGGACAGGGTTGTGAAGGCGAACCGCTTATGCGGGCAAAGGATATAGCACGGGCAATAACGCTGGTTCGTAAAAGAACAAACAGGGGAACAATTCATATGAATACCAATGGTTCAAAGCCTGAGGCTCTTACTATGTGTATTGACGCTGGACTTGATTCGGTCAGGGTAAGCCTTAATTCCCCAACTGAAGAATATTACACCAGGTACTATCGCCCTAAAAATTATTATTATAACGATGTATTACAGAGTATTGCATTGGCCTGTAAAGCTGGTATATTTGTTTCATTAAACCTTTTCTTTTTGCCGGGTTTTACCGATGCAGAGAGTGAGGTAAAAAATCTTTTTTCATTTCTTGACAGATTTCCTGTTGATATGATACAGACACGGAATCTGAATATCGATCCGGATTATTATTTAGATACGATTAGTTTTGTTGATGAACCTGCGCTTGGTATTCGTACGTTGCTTGCTACCTTGCGGGAGCGGTATCCTGATATACGGTTGGGCTATTACAATCCGCCCAAAGAAAGTTTTTAGTGGATGTGAATCCTGTGGCAATTAAGGAAATCTTGTAATTATTTTGATTCCGGGTCAAGCCCGGAATGACTTTGAGAAATAATGTTATCTTCTGAGGGAGTGATGTAAATGGAAAATATCATTAAGGACCCAATTGTGTATGCACGGGAGGTCGTAGGCAGGGACCCATTGGCTACATTTTTAGGAATAACGGTAGAAGAAGTTAAGCATGGCTATGCGCGGTGTGCTGTTACCGTTAAACCTGAATATTGTAATGCAGTTGAACGCGCGCATGGTGGCATTATTCATGCTGTGGCAGATCAGGCATTTGCTGTTGCAAGCAATTCAATGGGTACAATGGCCGTTGCTTTGAGTATGACATTACAGTATCTCCAGGCTGCACTGGTTGGCGAACGTATATTTGCAGAGGTTATTGTAATTCATGCTGGTAGAAAAGTAAGTTCATGGCGTGTTGATGTACGAGGTGTAGATGATAAAATTATTGCAACGGGAGATGCTGTAGCCTATCACAAATAAATTTGCTGTTGCTGCATGGTATGATGCTGACGTACCATAGTGTTGATTATATGGCTTGTATAATCACTGAAGGCGACACCATAGATGATGGTGAAATATCTTAAAGTATCTGGCGTAAGGCATCATACAGGAAGTAAGCGCCAAAACTATATAACATAACAACAGTTATGATACTAACAGCCGTTTTGAATTGCTTTCCTAAAAATGAAGCGCCTGCAAATGATACCATTGATAAAAGGAATAACCATACATAATCGCATGCTACATGCAGTATAGAAAAAATAACCAATCCATATAAACCAAATACCACTGATTTTTGAATAAGCGACAAACCAATAGTAAACCACCATATAAAGAAATATGGATTAAAGGCTGTAAGAGCAATACCATCGATAAGGGGAGAATGAGGAGCGATAGTAATTTGTTTACGGATATCCCGTATGGTTACTGTGCCAAGGATAAATAATACAATGCTGCCTGCAAGGGTAATATATGCTGTAAGAGAGGAAAACCGCGAAATAAAACCTATCCCAAAAAAGAGTGCTCCTATAAGCGGAAGTTCCACGAAAGCATGCCCGCTTGCAATGAATAATCCGGCAAACCGTTGTTGTGTCCCATGATTCATTGCCACAGCACTCATGGGCCCTGGAGCCATAACTCCAGAAAGTGAAACGGTCAGGGTAAGCAGTATAAATTCAATGAGCTGTGCTCTTAATTCCATGGTTGTATCCTGTACCAGATTGATTCATGATATGCCAATTTCAAGCATTTTCTGGCGTTGCATATATTTTTTACAGTATGCTATTGGTAGCGTTGTAAAACTTTAATGCTGCTATACAATGAAAAGATTAATTTTCAACATTATCATTGACATTACCATTGAAGTATTATAGTATTAAGCTGTCTGCCATTGCTTTAAATATCCTCTATACAAAAAGGTGGATGGCAATGTCCAGAATAATGTTTGATGCAATATCTGATGGTATAGCATTAACACGTAGAAATCTTTTAAAGCTATGTGGGGCTTCAATTGGAGCGTATGTTTCACACTGTTTGCCAATTCGTACAGTAGCAAAAACAAGTCCAAATATACTATTCATTCTTTCTGATGACCATCGCTGAGATGCTATGAGCTGTATGAGGCATGCTATAATCAAGACCCCACATCTTGATAGGCTTTCATCTGAAGGAGTACATTTTAAAAATGCTTTTGTGACAACATCACTTTGCAGCCCTTCGCGAGCAAGCTTTCTTGCCGGACAATATGCTCACACCCATGGTGTTAAAAACAACCTGACTGTATGGAATAATGAAAATATAACATCTTTAGAAATATTAAAACAAGCAGGTTATGATACTGCTTTTATTGGGAAATAGCACATGCCCGGAAAAGGGCTCCCAAAACTTAGAGGTGTTGATAGATTTATTTCTTTTACCATTCAGGAAGGTCAGGGAAGATATTTTGATTGTCCGCTATACATTGATGGCGTTTTAACAGAACGTAAAGGTAAATATATTACTGATGATTTAACCGATTTTGCAATAGAATTTATTAAAACTAAACGAAACAATCCATTCTGTTTATATCTGTCATACAAAGCTGTTCATCAGCTTTTCCTGTCGCCGGATGATTTAAAAAATTTATATAATGACGTTGATGTAAAACAATTATTGCCAGAAGAATCTGACTCGTGGGTAACAACAGTACAGGGTGGAACATGGGCGGGTACGTTTGGTACATTGGAACACCATTATCTCAATTATTGCAGAACTGTTGTAGCACTTGACAGGCAGATTGGCAGAATACTAAAAGCGTTAGATGAATCAAGAATATAGGAAAACACTGTTGTTATCTATGCAGGAGATAATGGATACTTCTGGGGAGAGCATCGTTTGATTGATAAAAGATGGGCTTATGAAGAAGCCATACGAATACCTCTTATTGTCCGATATCCTGGATTTATTAAAAATCCCGGGAGAAAGGCTTATCAAATGGTATTAAATATTGATCTGGCACCTACATTACTTGATTTAGCGGGTATTTCTATACCACCACATATAGAAGGAAAAAGTTTAAAGCCAATATTGCTGTCTGATAAAGCTTATGGAAGAAAAGCATGGCTCTATGAGTATTTTAAGGAATTTCCCTATAATGTTCCAGAAATTCGTGCTGTCCGAACTGATTCACACATTTACATCGAATATGGTGGAAGGCGGAAGCCAGAACTCTATAATGTTATAGATGATCCTGATGAAAGGGATAATCTTTTAAATACACAAAAAGGATTAAAGCTTAAACCGGAACTTAAAAAATTGTTAGAAGATTTAAAGATGGGAAAACAATATGATTGAACACAGGGTTGAACACAGCTATGTGGTAAAGCAAAACTTTGTGTCGCGGTTTATTACACCAATAGTATTACTGCTTGTTATTTACATAGTGCTTCACAATCTTTACTTTGAATCATGGAAAATTGATAATAGAGATGTACAGTACTGGATCTCTTTTATAGCTGGTATTGTGTTATTTGTATTTATTGGCTTTAATGCTCTTATAGTTTATCCTGTATTATATTTCAAAGGTGCAACTATACATGAAAGAATTGTTGTGTCATTAATTGTACAGATAGTGTGGATTATAAAAGAACTTGTAAGGGTAAGTGAATTTTTTACCTTTGGGGAAACATTATATTATACATTTAATTCAGCGTTTTTATTAGCACTATCTGGTTCTTTTGCTTTCATGGGGATTAGTGAGATGTTCTGTCGATATAGATTAAAAAAGAAAGGAATTGAATTACAAAAAATAATTACACCTTTGCCAGTCATGTCTGTTGTCACCGGAATTATTGCTCTTTATGTTTTTCTGATATGAGGTGTTGGCGAACACTGGTTTTATATTTATGTAACAGGATATAAATTAATTTTTCATTAATATTTCTATTACTATTTATGCTTATATATACTTCCTCCGGAGATAGATATATTAACCTCAAACCCCGGCCATTCACCTTCATAGAGCAAGGGGAGTATTGTTTCCGGATTGTATAATTTTCATCCATTATGGCTGATCATACGCCGGCCATGTACACTCCCTCACTTTATTCTTAAATTATACATATAACATTTCCCGGTCATTGTAATAAGCCTTTAAAAAATATCGATAATCTTGTAAATACAAATTTAAATATATTTTAATATAAAATTGTTTAATCAACTTGATTTTAATGTAATTTATGCTATATTAAAATACGATTATTAAATGCAGGGTTATCTATATGAAAAATGCACAATTATACATTTATAAGGAGTATGAAGAACCGTTTGAATGTGCAATATTACCCCAGGTTGATGAATGTGACAGGCTTGTTTCTGCTATAAAGTATTTTGGTGTGTTGATTCCGGCAGAAATATTTGACGAGGATAGGGGAATATAGTTTAAATATTGCTTCAAAGAGGAAAACTTTCTTAAAGATATATTCTATATATAATTCTTGACTTTTACTATATTTGCCCCGCTTTTTCATTCTATTTATGGTTTGCTATCAAAATTTCAAATCTGGACAGTAAATAATGATAAAAATTTGCGCCTTCAGTGATATACACAGAGCCTATGAAAATATTTATCGCTTACAGCCCGAGATTGAATCAAGCGATATTGTTGTTATTGCTGGTGATATTGGACCTGTGATGTGGTATACTAACTGGCATGCATATAAAAGAACTATCGCGTGGATTAATAAACCTGTGCTGGCTGTACATGGCAATTGGGACGGCAGCCTGATTCAAGAATTTCTATCGCCCTACTCAATCCATGCAGGTTTTGCAATAGTGGATGATGTAGGATTTTTTGGGGTAGGTGGTTCAATAAAAACGCCATTAACCACTCCGATAGAATATACCGAAGAGCAAATACATGATTACTTGTATAAAGGTTTTGAACACATTAACCATCTTCCTGTAAAGGTGCTGGTATCACACACCCCTCCTAAGAACATGTGTGACAGGACACTATTCAAAACGCATGCGGGAAGCAACTCGGTTGCACAATTTTGTTGTGAATATAACATTAACTTATGCATATGCGGCCATATTCATGAAGCGTGTGGTATCGGGAAAATGGGCCACACTACAGTGGTCAATACCGGTAGTCTGAAAAGAGGGTATTATGCATCAATACTGGTGGCACTCAACGGTGTGGAGGCAACAATAAAACGATTATAGCAACAATCAGATGTTATGAATGGGAAAAACAGATTGCTTAATGTAAGCAACAACATCGCGTGCGTAGTCAAAGCATTTATCCTTTGTTAATCCACCAACAGAATAGGGATTGTCGAATAGAGAACCAGCATCAGCTTCAGGTCCATACATCATTCCGCCAATAACACCCATAAAATTATCCATTGGTTTTATGCCGGTAAAAATTGACCATGCTAAAGTCCACAGCGCTGCCGTTTTATACAGATTATAGCCTCCTCCGCCTGTTCCCAATATTTTTTTAGACTGTTGTTTTATAAGCGTTAGCACTTTTTGATATCCGTTGCTGGTGAGGTTGAGATGGGCTAAAGGATCATCCTTATGACTATCGCCGCCAACCTGAATACAAATAATGTCTGGATTAAAACTTTGCAATAATGGTGGGACAATTTCTTCAAATGCATAGATATATATTTCGTCATCGGTGTCCTTTAACAGTGGTATATTGACATTATAACCATACCCTGCGCCTTCACCAATCTCATTTTCAAACCCTGTTCCCGGGAAAAGGAATTGTCCGCTTTCATGGATTGAAATAGTAAGTACCCGGTTATCATCGTAAAATGCGCTTTGAACGCCATCACCATGATGAACATCAATATCAATATAAGCGCAGCGCAAACCATTGTGTATAAGGTGTTTTAATGCTATGGCTATATCATTGATATAACAAAAACCTTCGGCATGATCGTTCATTGCGTGGTGAAATCCACCAATTGGATTGAAAACAAAAGTAGCATCAGTATCAACTAATTTTGTAGCTCCTAAAAAAGTACCACCTGAGGCTTGTAATGAAAAATTGTATACCCCTTTAAAGATAGGATTATCATGTGTGCCCAATCCATAGGTCAAGAGGTTAATATCAAATTCACCATGGTCACATGTTTTAAGAGCATGTATATAATCAGGTGTATGGAAAAGATATAGTAGTTCTTCGTCAAGGACAGGGTGTTCTATTATTTCGGTATTTTCCAATAATCCATATCTGTTTAAAAGATCGAGCATCTGCTTTGCACGCATTGGTTTAAAAGGATGTGTTGGGGAATATTCAACCTGTGCTAAAGTTTCAGAATAAAGAAGGATATTTTTCATACATATTAAACCCTAATTTGTTAGCTTGAGACAGAATGCAAACTCATATATAATAAATCAAGATAATTTATTTTATTTTTATAACGATATAATTTTTTATGATGTTATTGGTGATTTTCGTAGTAGGTCCGGGTGTGGTCCCCAGTAAAATTTGCAGCAAACAATATCTTTTTCCTTATAAAAGCAAAATGTGTAGCCACTGTGCCGATAGTTATCGGTATAGTCATCATCTCCCATTCCATCAAGGATTGCTAAAAATTCAAACAGCACATTATCCAGACAGTATGCAATAACCTTTGCCAGCGACATCTTCCACACCTTCTTCACATCCATGAAAAATTCATACTCGTCATCAAACAAAACCAGATGAAATCGCTTCCATGCAGTACCTTTTTCTCTATAGGAAAGCTGTTTAAACGATTGTGTGCTAACCTTTTCGCACTGAGCAGCAAAGCTCACCATCCCTGATATAAACGTCCGTAGTGACATATCATAGCGCTGTGCATGACTCTGCAAAAGTTCTAAGTGCTCAAATGAAATGCATGTTGTTGTTTCTATGCTCATGAAGCCCTCCCAAAACCGTGATGCATGTTATCATAAAAAAGTAATAACGAATATTGTGCAATCATAACTACACAATAAAATACTCAATACCAATGCTGTGGCATGGTAAATTTCAGCATTTTTACAATAAAATTAAAAAAATTCTAACCAGTCGGTATTTATTTCTTGACTTTTTCTGCTTCTATATTAGTATATACCATATAGACGGTATTTATTATTATATTTGTTGTTTACAGAGAGTTAAGGAGGCGTCATTATGAAGAAAGGTTTGCTATTCATTATTGTTTTACTGGTAACTATCGCTCTGACCCCGTATGGTGTGTTTGCGTCAGTAGCACGAACAACCTATCCGGTAGTATTTGCACACGGTATGGCTGGTTTTGACAATATTCTGGGATATGACTATTGGGGCGATGATTACGGAGTTTTTGTTGGTGATCCCTGTGATGAGTTTTTAGAGGTTACCTGTAATGCTAACATTAATTCAGGTCAGAAATCATTTATTGCACAGATGCAGCCATTTCAAAGTTCTGAATATCGTGGTACGCAGTTAGCCAATCAGATTGAAAGCTATATGGCAACAACCGGTACTCGTTATATAAATTTGGTAGGACACTCACAGGGGGGCATGGATATCCGTAAGGCTGCTAAGGTATTGTATCAGCATAAGGGATATCAGGTAGTAAAGGTGATGGTTAGCATTTCATCACCACATCGGGGTTCACCATTAGGGAAGTTTGTTCTTCAAAAGGGGACATTGGGCAAAATTGTTGAATTTTTATTTAATGTCTATGGAAATGTTGTTTATAAGTCAGGTAATGATGCTGTTGCAGCTTTGAAACAATTTACTTATGATGATTATGACCCCAATGATGGTGTAATCACCGGTGCCAAGGTATTCAATCAAAATTATCCTGTTTCATCAACGTATGCAGCACGCTACGTTTCGTTGATAACAGCACAGCAGAGTGCGGATCTTAACCCGGCATTGCTCTTTGTCAGAGCTCTCTATGACATAGATGGCAATGGTTACTGTGTTGATGACGGTGATAATGATGGCGCAGGAGGATGTGGCAATGGTATTAAAAATGATTGGGATGATGATGGTATGGTTGGCATTAACTCGCAGCAGATGGGCTACAGGCTAAAATACACCGAGGTATTTTTAGGACAGGATTATTGTACAACCGATACTAATTTAGGATATGTTGGCAATATCAATTATCCTAATGCCGCTCAGATGACTTCAACTGCCGATTTGATAAATCAGGATCACCTGGATGTTATTGGTTTGCCGCCTGATACATTTGATGAAATGGAGTTTTATGCAGCAATATTTGATTATATAGCAAACTACGATTAATTGTATAGTACAGCGCACTTTCATAAAAATCCTTCTCCATACAGTGGAGGAGGATTTTTTTAGATGAGGGCAGGTAAAAAGTAAGTGTGGCATAATGCTTTGGCGATAGTTACTGTTGAATGGTATGTTGCTGTCAAATACTATTTGTAGCATGGAAGTATAAAAACCTGGTTAAATAGTATACATGACATGATTCGCACTAAAACAATGATACCATGATTACATTATGGGGATAAAAGTATGAAAAAACAATATTGGTATGGGATGATAGTATTATTCATATTTGTGGGAATAGCTTTTATTATATTCCATAAAAGCGATACGGTGCAATCGCGTATTGATTATATAAAGAATGGTGGGGTGGTACCACCGGTGAATATGCTGCTAAAAGCATTTGAAGCTGATGAAGAATTACAAGCACGGCTCCATGCTGATTTTGATATGCAGGATGTTATACAGTATTTCAGAGATAAATATGGGAAAACAATCAACCATAAGTATACTCAGGTAATGTTAATTGAAAAGTTAAGAAGTTATCTTATGCAGATGTATCCGGATGATTGGGTTGTATATCTGTATGCTATGGTGCGTGAGATATTTCCTGGTATGGAAAACGAGATACTTGATACATTTGAAAAGTTGAATAAGTATGATACGTGGCTAAAGGACAACAATGGTGATCTGGCAAAGATGGATACAAAGGATAGACGCGACATGTTGTGGAAAAAGCGATATGAAATTTTTGGGCAGGATGCCGAAGATGTATGGGCAGCAGAAAAACAAACCGAGCCCATCTACAGCGCACTTGACACTATCAAGAATAGCAACGACATGACATTTAACGAAAAGTTGACTTTATATAAAGATAGTATTAAAGAAGCATATAAAAATGGTGCTCCCGATAGTGTTGCCCGCAAACAGCAGGAGCTTATGAATACCTTTCTTGATGTTGAAGGTATACAAAAAGATCTTGCAGCTATGGCTCCCGAAGAGCGTAAGGAAAATCTAAAAGAGCTACGCAAGGCAATGGGGCTTGATAATGCAGCATTGCAGCGCTGGGATGAATTGGATCAGGTTAGAGATCAGCGCTGGGATGCCGGTATGCAGTATATGACCGAGCGTACAGAGCTGGAAAAGCACTATACAGGGTCAGAGCTTGACAAACGGCTTGATAGTTTGCGCATGAAATATTTTGGTGATGAAGCAGCTACAATAAAAGCTGAAGAGGACAGCGGGTATTATAGGTTTAAACAGCAAAGAAAATATGGAATGGAATAGTAAAAATAGGCTTTTATAAACAATGTTATCCAAGCAAATCAAGCAGTTCATCTTTATTGAGCCGTGTAAGCCATGTTTCGCCTTCGGTTATCACTAAATCGTTCAGCTCTCTTTTATGTTGAATCATGGCATTGATTTTTTCTTCAAATGAACTTTTAGTAACAAACCTGTGTACAAAGACATTTTTTTTCTGCCCAATTCTAAAGGCTCTATCGGTAGCCTGGTTTTCAACAGATGGGTTATACCAAAGATCATAATGGATAACATGATTTGCTTTTGTTAAATTTAAACCAACCCCTCCTGCTTTTAATGAAAGTATAAAGATTTGTGCGCTGTCATCATGTTCAAATTTTTCAATGAGTTCTTTTCTTTTAATCTGAGATAAATTGCCGGTTAAAAATAATGGTTCCGATAATAATTCATTTTCAATAATTTGTTTTAATATATTTCCCATTTCTACAAATTGGGTGAAGATTAATACCTTTTCTTGTTTCGCTATAATTGCTGGTAAAATCTCAAGCAATAATTTTGTTTTCCCTGAGATATGTGAAATAGCAGGACTTTTTTTATCATAATTTCGGGGATGATTGCATATTTGCTTTAATATTGTAAAGCTTTTCAATATAATGGGAAGCAGATTTTCGCTTGCGGCAATCTCTTCTCTGAGTTGCTGAACAACATGTTCATAGAGTGCAATTTGCTCTTTTTCCATTTCAACAAATTGATCAATGATTATCTTTTCGGGTAAATCTTTGATGATTGATTTGTCAGTTTTAAGCCTGCGCAAAATAAACGGTGATGTAATCTTTCGTAAATTTTCAATTTTTTGCTGATTACGCTTTAATTCTATTTCCTTTGTGTATTCGTTAACAAAATAATCTATTGATTTTAAATACCCTGGCAATATAAAATCAAAGATACTCCAGAGCTCTGTAAGCCTATTTTCTATAGGTGTGCCACTCAATGCAATACGAAACTTTGCTTTCTTTGATAGATGCTTAATAGCTTTTGCAGTTAATGTTTGATAATTTTTTATCTTCTGTGCCTCATCAAGGATTATGCCATCATATACAATATCCTCCAGTTTTTTATAATCCCTCTGTAATGTTTCGTAGGTGGTAAATATGATATCAGTATCACTGAATGTTCTTTTAGTTCCATAATAAAATGTATACGAAAGATTTTCAGAAAATTTTTTAATTTCTGATTCCCAGTTAAACATTAATGTTTTGGGAACAACAATAAGCATTGGTTTTTTTATGTACCCATTTTCTTTTAAAAATTGTATAACAGCTATTGCCTGTAATGTTTTTCCCAAACCCATGTCGTCGGCTAAAATTACTCCAAATCCATGTAAAAGCAGATGGAGCATCCAGTTAAAGCCTCGTTCTTGATATTCTCTCAGCGATGCGTTGAGATGAGGAAGCTGGTACTGCTGCTCTGTGAACATGGTTTCAAACATTGCTTTGATTTCATCACACAGTTCAATCGTTTCTGATTCATTGCTGAGATGAGATTTTAAAAGATCAAATTGCGACAGGTTTGATTTGGTTTCATACTGTTGCATGAGCTTGGCAATATCAGTTGTGTTAATCCGTATATAGCTATCTCTAAATTTAAGTAGCTCCTTATTTTGGTTCATTAAAGCAATAAGTTCCTCATAGGAAATTGTTTCATTGTCTATATAAAACTCGTAATCAAATGTAACCATATCGTTAAGGCTAAAAAACGATACATGTGTTTTGTCTTTTAAGCGCGTTTTTATTTTAAGTTGAGGTTTTATAATCTCTTTTAATTCTTTTGGTAGTAAAACCTCTACCCCAAGGTTTTGTAACAGTTCAAGTTTTTTTGTTATGAGATCTTCCAATCGCTCCTGTGATACAGGCAGAGTGCTATTTTTTAATAGTAACGGTATTTCAGGTAAAACATCAATGAAGTTTGATAAAACTTTCAGTACTATATTTTTTGTCTTTTGTTCGGTAATTTGATTGATGGTTGTATTGTTGACTAAAAATTGCAAAAAGTATTCATCATTATGTTTATCTATGATAACAGAAAAATCAAGATTTGATTCTATAAGTTCAAAGATAGAAAAATAATTAGCAATAGCCAATGGTAAAGCTTTATCATTGAAGCGTTCCATACTATATGGTTTTGATAAAAATATAGCATCGTACATGGTACTGTGAAATTGCTTTGTTAACTTTAACGAAGATTTCATTGATGTTCCAATTATTGAAGCGTATTCAGTAAAGAAACATGCCAGCATAAATTTGATAGTGGATTCTTTATCCATGGTACCACGGCTTTTCTTTGTATTTTTACCGGTCAATGATGGCAATGTTAGTGAGACAGGCATGGCTGATATTACATTATGTATCTGCTTTTTAATATCAACAGGCGATGAAAGCAATCGAAAGATACAATAGAACTGATTTTTTTCTAGATAAACAGCAGGGATAAAGGCATTTGATTTTACAAAATTGTATGCAACACGCGAAAGGATAAACAAAAAATTATACATCAAACATTCGCTAGTAGATTCGTTTGATTCATACATGGTTGTGAATTGAAGAAATAATTTGAGCATGTTTAATGGTGATATATGGTATGTGCTGGTTTTGGCATCATATACCATTATGTTGAGGCTATCTATTTTTTGACGCACCGGTTCATGTTCAATGAGCTCACTATAGAAGGTAAAATATGAACCAACAAAATTTTTATCCGGTATAAAAGAGATCTTCCCGGATTTAAAAAGATTTTCGAGCTTCAACAATAAATCACTGTCCATCGATGCTATATCCCTCAAAAGAATAGCATCGCTTAAGGCTTGTGATTTTTTATAAAATTTTTCAATAATGGGTTTAAAATCTTTATCAATAAATGATGGATTATTTGATAGTTTTGATAATATAAAATTAGTGTAATTATTAATAGTAACTATCGCCACTTCGCGAAAGCTTTGCAATTCGTTGTTGTATTGGTTTTCGTGTGCTTCTTGAATATTGATGGGATAATCAATGAGCGATTTAGTGGTGATTTTGAACAGTTTTGTTAAATCCAATCCACGTAATGTAAATAATAAAAATGGATTTAAATCTATTTCTCTGGTTAATAGATAGTATACTGCTGCCATGTGCTTGCACGGGTCGCCCCAGTCAGGGCAGCTGCATCCTCTATTCAATTCCTTCCAGTCAGAAGGGAATAATTTAATATTATTTTTTGTTAGTTCATCAAGCAGTATATCGGGTAGATTGCCTTTGATGATCTCGCCCAATACAAGTAGATTGTCTTCTATGAGCGTAACAACCTTTTCTTTCTCGTCGCTTTTGAAAGGGCTAAAATAGAGCGACACTGTATATGATCTGCCTTGATTTCCTTTTACTTTTGCTAAAACAAGGGTATTGTTAATCTCAATCTTCTTTACTCTGTCGCTATTTGCATATCGCAATCCCCGCTGTAACCGTTTTATGTCAGCATAGTACTGGTAGATAGCCTCTAAAAAATAATTACCCCATACCGTTACGCCATATTTCAATTCCATAGCCATGCTCTATAAAAAAAGATTATAATAAAAATTACTAATAGCTCTGATAAAGCCGTTTAATCAACAAAAAAAGAAAAAATAATTGAAAAAAAGTAGTATTTATCGATAGTCATACGATAGTAAAAAAGGTAAAGGCTAATCATACAGTATGCAACATGGTAAACTTTATAGCATTATGTTATGTGTTTTACTCGTTACTGGTTGTTCAGATAAGGTTACAGTAACTGAATGCGGTATCTTTGCTCCTTCACGTCTTCACTATGTTAAAGGGCAGGATGGTGTAACGCCAGTAGATTTTGACGCACAGCATACCATGTGGACATTCGGTGACACCATTACTCATGAGGGGATGATAGCTAATAGTCTGGCATTTACCAATAAAGTTGATGCAAGCAATATCAGGGAATTACCATTCCACTATTACACTGAAAATGGGGAAATTGTTCCATTTATCCGGAATGACAAACATGAGGACCCTTCAAGAGACAGATTGTGGGCTTTTGATGGTATACGGATTAATAACACGGTGTATGTATACTATGTCCATGTCTATATCCATGATCCGTTGAAACCTCTGTCATTTTCATTGATGGAAAGCTCGGTTGCTCACTGGGATGTGCCCTATAACTGGTCATTGGGAAAACCTGTACGCTTTAAAAGGTTCAAAAATCTTTTTACAGGGGATGTACCTGCTTTGGGGGCTTCTGTGCTGCAGCATAATGATTATGTGTATGTGGTTGGGCATATAAGCAAAAACGGTAAAAGTTCACTTGTTATTGCACGGGTTAAACCCCAACACATTTTGCAAAAGGATACGTATGCATTTTTACAGGGCGATAGTTCCTGGAAAAATACTGTAACCGGTGCAATTCATCTTTACGGCGATGTTGCAGGCGAGTGCTCGCTTGGATATGATGAAGACTATAAATTTTTTTACATTGTGTATTGTCAGCTTTTCAATGGCAATATCGTGATGAGCATTGCTCCCTCCATAGAACAATTGCCCTTTGCAAAAAAAATAATTCTCTATACGCCAAAAAAATTAAAAGGTACTTCTATGATGTATTATTCGGCAAAAGAAATATTGCATATGAAAAATCAATGGTATATAATCTATATAAACCCGGCAGAATATCAACCGTATTTTATACAGGTTGATATAAATGTACATTAAATTTTAAGGAAACTTCCATGCATATCAAAAAGTTTTTTTTATCAATGCTCATCACGTGTGGTATTGGGGTCATTATCTCTGCTTATTTGTTGTATATTCATTATTTTCCGCTTATACCTGATGCAGCGCTTTATTCGTTATGTACTGCTGGTAGTACCTTTGATTGCAATGCAGTTAATACCAGCGCCTATGCCATGCTTTTTGGAATGCCGCTAGCTGCATGGGGTATGGCATTTTATTTATTTTTCATTGCTGTGATACTAATTTACACAATAAAAACAAAGCATGTAATCCTTGAATTTGGTATGTTGTGGTTAGCTATTTTTGCTGTATTGCTGTCAGTTGTATTAGGATATATATCATTTGTAAAAATACAAAAATTTTGTTCATTTTGTATGGCACTATGGCTATGTAATGTTGCACTGTTAACGCTGGTGCTCATATATATAGCATTGTTATATAAAGGTTTAATCAGGGGTATTAATACAATCCATGATTTTACTGTTGCAACCCTGTTTGCCGACAGCAAGCTACGTGGTACCATCGTTGTACTTGTTATTGCAGCGGTTGTGTCGCTTCTGGTTGCATGGGGTATTGATGGAACATTACAGCTTGCATATAACCAGAAACAAAAACAGCGCGAAGCAATAATACTACAGGAGTTTAAAAAAGAATACACCATGTTTGAAAGGGTTGCCATACCAGTTGATGGCACCATCCCTGTTATAGGTAAAAAAGAATATCCTGTACATATAACTGTTTTTTTTGATTTTAACTGCGGTGCCTGTCATAGAGCAATTGCTGTGCTCTCTGAACTGGCAAAAAAATATGAAGGGAAGGTGGCAGTTTACTTACGGCATTTTCCTCTGGATGCTACCTGTAACAGGTTTATTCAGCATAAAAAGGATGGTGCATCATGCATGGCATCAGGTATTGCATATGCTTTATATGGAAGCAATGAGTATCATGATTATATCATGCAGTTAATGTCATACCGGGGGAAAGTTGATGAAATAGCTATTAACAGGGTGGTTTCAGATTTACATAAAGATTATGCTGATTTAAAAAAACTATCGAACACTGATACAATAAAAAAGCTTTTACAGGATGATATAGCACTGGGTGGTAAACTTGGCATACATGCAACGCCAACCATCATCATCAACAATACCATGTTAAAACCCGGTATTCCACCGGCATATATTCTGGAAATGGCAATAAAGATTGAGATGAAACAATAATTATTTTTTAAACACAATTGTTTCAATACCTGCCTCATTCATCATTGCTTGTGCCAGCTCATCGTTGTAGGGGTGTTCAACGATAAATGTCTTTATGCCGGCATTGATAAGCATTTTTGTACAGATAGAGCAGGGCTGATGGGTAACATAGATAATAGCATTGGCAATTGATACACCATGATATGCTGCCTGTATGATGGCGTTTTGTTCGGCATGGAGACCGCGGCATAGCTCATGGCGCTCGCCCGATGGTACATTGTATATAGTGCGAAGACACGTTTCAGGGGTGCAATGGGTTATTCCGGTTGGAACTCCATTATAACCGGTTGAAAGAATACGTTTTTCCTTTACTATAACTGCGCCAACCTTGCGTCGAATGCAGGTTGCACGTGTTGCAACATCATGAGCAATGGTCATAAAATATTCATCCCAGGTTGGTCGGTTCATTTTGCCGTTACCTTGCACTTACATTGTAATGACGTTGAATAATCCATAATTGTGTGAAGTGTAAACATTACGGTTAAAGGGATTACACTATGATAAGCATAGCGCTTGTATTGAAGCAAATCATGTTTTTTCCCAAATGCAATAATTGCATCAAGAGGAATAGAAACGGTATGGGTGATTGGTTTATCAGGCGTAATATGTAATACAGTTGCATCAATGTGTACTGGCAGCGAGGTAATTTCAGTATTCTGGTGCAGGATGGTTATTGTGGCAAATGGTTTTTTAATGGGTAAAACTGATCTGTCAGGGCTTGTCAGTGTAATGGTTGCCAGTATGGGCTTGTTGATTGAATGAATGATTGAAAAGCGAACCTGGATATTGTTTATCAAAACAGTTTGATAGATGTAGTCTGAATGCTCTTTTTTTTGAAAGATAAGCAATAGTAATGTCAAAAATACAATAAGGTTCACGAGCAAAAATATTTGTGAAAACCTCTTTTTACGCGAATTTGTTTCAGGGATGGGTTCCCCTTTTTTTATATGTTCAAACTTTTCTTTAATTTCTTCACGCATGGTTTTACTATTCTAATTGATTGATGATTACTTCAGGAAGATGAAATGCAATTGATTTTAGTTTATACATGTTGCCATATATTAATGTAAAAAAATGAATGGTTATTGTACCGCTGTCCTTTAATGACCGTAAAAAAAATGCATTAACTGGATTTTTTGCAATATGGAATGTATGGTAGGTTTGTATCTGGTTGCCATTGGCAAACATGGTTAAGCTTAAAAATTTTTCCTCTTTTTCCACAAGCCATGAAACATTGGAAGGTTGTATATCATCAATAGCTTCCGGTAGATCAAAGTAGATCAAACAGTAATCGTGGGGTGTGGACAAAAGCATGGACATTCCCGCATCTATGAAGTAATCGTACAGAAAAGCAAAGAACTCTTTTTCAAGAGGAACATTTTCACGTAAGCTTTGCAAATCGGTAATAAATTGTTGTGTTACAGTAATATCCATAATTGGGTATTGCCTGCCATATAGTATTAACGTATAACCGTATTGAACAAAACCGAAAGCATTAACAGTAACTATCGCCCTAAAAATTATGAATGATATCAGTGCTGGTATTGGTAATCAGGCTAATAAGTTTAACGCTGAAATAAATTATTACCAGTACAAGCAAAAACATAATGACTATGTTCATGCGGTCAAGCAGCTTATCCGAAATTGATTCCTGCAATTTGTTTATCATAAAAGCCATCAGAATAAGGTAACCTGCAAGCCCGCTGCAGCATGCAATTAAAAATGTTATCTTCAATGGAACAGTCATAGTGTTAAAAAGTGCAAGGTCCAGAAGAAGTTTGTAACCAATAACCCACCATACAATCATACCGGGGTTGGTTATGGCAATAGTAAAGCCGGTTAAATACGATGTACGCTTTTTATAATGTATATGTGTTTTAAGATGAGGTGGGATATGTTTGTGCTCGCGATATGAACGGTATAGCAATGCTATGATAACAATGATGCCCAACGAGTAGGTAACAATCTGCACATTATGCTGATGCAAAAAGTTGCCAATGCCAAAAAGAACAAGGATGCCGTAAATAAGGTCCGATGTAACCGAACCCAGCGCCACAGAGATTGCCGGTTTAAGATGTCCATTAATGGCTTTTTTTATAACCTCCAGTTGAACGGCACCAACAGGTACTGAAGAAACAAACCCAATAAAAAGCCCAAATGCAAAAAGGAAAAAGATGTGAATTGTATACATACCATACCTTATCAGAATGAAATCATAATCTATACGGTACAAATTATGTATAAAAAGTTGCAAGTATTTTTTAATTTTTTACAAAATACATTTTTAATGGATATTTTCTGTATGTTTATAGTGCTTCGACAACCATAGAAGAGCCATAGAAGCAAAACACATAGTTAAAACATGTCATTTATTTTGTTTCTTCTTTTGTTCCTCTATTTCCTGTGGTGTTAGCTTTTTCCCTTTTAATATAATCTTTCGTATTGATTCTTTAGAAAAGTCATCTTCAAAAACAATGGTTGAACCATGATACACCTTGCAATTGTCAATGATGGGAATGCAGTTTTTTGATGCAAAGCCAATGCTGCCACCTTCCAGTTTTTCATTAAGCGTGTGCGATAGTACCTGTTTATTATCCACCAGTACTGCAATGGATGTGTTGTTTATAGTGATGGTCAGCGTATATGGTTGCCCGTAAGCAAGATGCACATCGCTGGAGGCAAGTGTGGTGATGATGAAGTTGCCCTTAGCCTGCTTTGGCAGTGTTGTATCCTTTATGTCAGACTGTATAATACTAATAGTTGTGATGCAGGAATCATTGCCGGTAAATTGCACAGCATAAAACTGGCGATAATCAGTTGCATTAAAAAAGGTAAGATAGGTAGCAGTGCCCTGCGGTGCATCAAGCGTTAGGGTATGCGTTAACCTGGTAAATACAATAGCACTATTGGTAGATATGATGGCGTTACAATTAATAAGCGGGCTATAATCAAAGTTGAATGCTTTGCTGCGGTTTTCTTTAAGGTAGGATTCTTTGTTATCAGTAACAACCGACCAGTTTCCCGATATTTGCTGCCATATAAAGTCCGAAGCCTGCAATAGCGTGGTGCCAATGCCAATCAGGCACACTGTTAAAACAAGTACGATAGTTTGATATTGTTTCACGGTGACACTATTTTGTTCATATGCTTATTTTAAAAAAAATCATGGATCTACTGAAACTGAATCGATTGTATATACTTCAGAAGAACCTTCATGCAAACTGAGCGAACTGCTACTGGTTTCCTTAATAATAACCGTTCCTTCCCGGAATCCTGAGCCCTCATCGATGCTTGCGATAACAATTCCATATAATGCATTAACCTTTTTTGACTCAGTTTTAGTTTGGTCAGCATAGCCGTTTTCTGTAGTCCATTGCTGGTCATCATTTGCCCATATAATATCATTTATTGGATTACCAGCAGCATTAAACCATGCCAGCTCAGTTGTGTCATCATTAGTACAGCCAATGCCAGCTGTCACTATAAGGCTTGCTATTATTATAGTTATTATACGGTACTGTGTCATGATTTCCTCCAGATTGTATAGTCAGAGTTCATCTTCTTTTTCATTGTTTGTAATTCATCAGGAATTATCTTTGATATTTTTATTATCGCATCATCAATGCCATTTCTGCTCATCTTCTTTGCAATGTCCAACCGCTCTTTTGTCATCCCATGCACTAAACCCTGTTGTTTGCCCTGGGTAATACCCGCTTTTAACCCTTTCTTAATGCCTTCTTCTCTGCCTTGCTGATGTCCTTCAGGATATCCTTCTCTTTTATAATCTTCATTTATTTTTTGCAGTGATGTATATAATATCGTTTGTGCTTCCTGAACGTTTGATAAATGCTCTTCAATCTCTGGTATATCTCTGGTATTGTGTTAATCATACCATGAGTGTGCAAATAATGCATAAACCATGTCAACAATGTCCGCAGTATATACGGCTCTTTATTATAACGATACAGCAGTTCTTCTATTTTGTCAAGTGTTTTGAAAAACTGCTGTTTATCACTGGTTTCCAGTAAAAATACTGTTCATGATGGTGCTACTGCCCATTGCGCATCGCCACGGTACACTAATGGGAAGGTAACCGGCAAGCGCGTGAGCTTATGGTTATAGATAAGCTCACGGTATAGCCCCATCACATAGGTGAGCATCCTAAAAGTCATAAACTTGTCCACTGTTAACGGGAATTTAATCAAAAGGTATATGTCGGTATCGTCAAGCTGAAGCCTGTAAATAATATCGGCCTTATATACCCTGTCGTGGATAGTGTTTTTTGCCATCGATGCCCCGCCACTATATAGTTATGTGCTATCTATTAATACGCTTGCGATAGAAAAAATTAAAAAGTACATGAGAAAAAATGTAAAAAATTATATAAAAAGTTTTATTGCACCATAGCCGTAAGCCCCACATAGTAACTGCGCTGAGGCATTGCATAGCCGCATGTTTGCTGATACTTTTTATCGGTGATATTTTCAGCTTTTGCATGTATGGTTAGCTGAGGGGTCAGAGCATAGTGAGCTGCAATATCAGCCTTAAAGTAACCATCCAGTGTTACATCAACCGTTGAGTATGTAGCACTGTCATAGTAAGCATCTTTTCGTTTACCAATGTACGTGCCGGTTGCACATATCTCAAATTTGGCGATAGTAACTGTTAATGAGCTATACACCTGATGTTTTGGCCTTCGCATCAATGGTTTATCCGTTGTTTCATCCTCAGTTTTAAGATAGGTATATCCGCCCGATAGGGTCAGAGCCTTCAATGGCGTTATTGTTACCGAGCTTTCGTAACCATAGGTTTTAACCCTGTTAATGTTGATATACCTTCCTGGATAGGATGAAGAATCGTAATCGATCATATCCTTGTATTTGTTGTGAAAATAAGTCAGATTAACAGTTGCTATCGATAACAATGGCTGCTCAATGCCAATATCATAACCGGTATTTTCCTCCGGTTTCAGGTCCTTATTTTCAACTACTATACTGCCGCCATCGCCATAAATCTGGTACAGGGATGGCGCTTTGTATCCCTTGCCGTAATTTGCTTTGAGCTTTGTTTTTATTTTTGGTATAACGATGGCGGGTGAAACAGTATAGCTTTGCTGCCAGCCAAAAATTTCATTGTTATCGGCTCTGACCCCTGCAGTTACATACAGTATATTGCCTGCATTGATATGATTTTGCGCAAAAAAGCCGGTGGTACTGTTATCATTGTTTATTGATGTGCCATTTAAATAATCTTTTATGTGCGATAGTTCCTTTTCATAGTTTACTCCCACGGTCAATGTATCAACATTCTTGAGGCTGAAAACCTGCAACCATTCTGCACTGTATAGTGAGCCGGTGTAAGTATTGTCTGCTGGCCAATCCCATGCGCCATCATTATAATCATAGTATTCACGCTGCGTTCGCGAAGCATTCACCGTAACACTTTGTTCCCAGAACGATGCAATGGTATGCTTGATGGTTGTGTAGCCCGAAAGTTCGGTACGCTCTTCATCACTGTTAGGATCATCAGTATACGAAGAGTCATCAACCTCAATAGTTGACTTTTTTACGGTAAATCCAGCATCAATCAATAATGGGGCTACAGGGGTAAATCCAAATTTTCCCGTGGCGTACCGCTGATAAAAGCCATCATCGTCAAAAGGTGCTGCAGCATTTTTTGGCTTTGCTGCTTTTGAATAACCCTGTGCTGATATCTGCCCTGCGGTCAAAGAATAATTCAATGAGCTATCGCCCCCGCTTATATTTGCCGACTGCTGTGTGGTGTAATATGAACCAGCATACATATTAAGTGTTACCGCTGGTTTGCCTTTCCCCTTTTTTGTTACAATGTTGATAATCCCACCGGTTGCATCCGAACCATACAAAGCGCTTTGCGGACCTTTAATAATTTCAATGCGCTCAATAGAGTCG
>Ga0208196_1000448_pt1 | contig 55657 bp, 55 predicted proteins | sample AD_JPNNA7_MetaG_FD_184443 | JGI IMG/M metagenome (GOLD analysis project Ga0208196, IMG submission 184443) | Active sludge microbial communities of municipal wastewater-treating anaerobic digesters from Japan - AD_JPNNA7_MetaG (SPAdes) (version 2) | ecosystem: Engineered > Bioreactor > Anaerobic...
TTCTTTTTTGAAACCGAGGATATGCCATAGCAACTGGATTTGCGACAACACTGCTGAGAATGTGTTGAGATCGTTTCCTGCAATGTGTTCCAGCGCGGCGATGGCGTCGGAATACTCGGCGGCGCCCCGATCAACGTCGTTGCCCGCCATTTCCCGGTAGCTCTCGATGAGGAAGGTGCCCGAGCCACACGCGGGATCGAGTATCCGGTTCTCCCTGTTCACACGCAGGCGACGTATGATGTAGCGTGCGATGGATGGAGGCGTGTAGAATTCACCCATCTTCTTCCGCTGCGCCCGATCCATGAAGCGATCGTATATACCGTTGAGGATGTCCCCCTTGATGGTTGTAAAGTCGTATTTTGCAAACTGGAAAAGCGCCCATTCGATGGCACAGGAAAGTGTTTCGTCTCCTATTCCGAATATCCAGTCCAGCTCCGTCTCGTCGAAGGCGGAAGCGTATAGGCGGCATCCCTCGTGATATGCCTGTTCCAAGAGTTTTGCATAGCTGGCCTTGAAGTACATGCGCATGTTTTGGAAGGCGGCGACGCCCCCGTTGCATATGTATCGCATATCTCCGAAAAACCCGTGATCTTCGAGGAATCGGAGCAACAGGACACGCGCCAGGATCAGGTTTGCTGTTTCAATGGCGAACAATTCGGATAGCTTCTCGTCGTCGATGCCTGTGCGGGCCTGAAAGTCGGGCAAGCCCCGTAGCGCCAGTCGTGCGATATGTGGTGATTTGGCGAATACGCGTCTGAGCCTTGCCGACTCGCGATCATGACGTTGGCTTTGCTCTCGCCCTTGCGGCCTCCCTTGTATAGTGAGGGAATGATGATCGAAATCCTTGCTATTGCGGCCATATGCTGCCCAAAACTCCTCGCCTGCCGCCTTGTATTTTTCGATGTCCGGATTGATGCGGCTCAGGGCAACGGTTACGCCGGCTTGCAGGAAGATGGTTGTTTCCCTGATCTGCTGAAAAAACCTGTTGCGATTCAGTCTGATTCTATTTTCTTGTCGTTTGGACGGTGTATGCGCCTGCCCTTCCATCGCCATGAGTTTTTCTACGGCGATAGAGCTGGAATCGCCCTCTCGGAACTTTTTCATCAATGGTGAGACGCCGGCCTTATCAAAGGAAAGCGGTTCTGCTTTGCGCTTGAACTCCTGCTCCCCGCATTGATCGAGCATGATTTCGATGTCTGCGTCGGGCGTCAGCTTACTACCGGCGACGGGACGCATTATCCAGGCGTTGGGCTCCACCATGATGAACCAGGCGGTGTTCGACCCGATGTACTTTGCCTTTTTCTCGAAGATGATTTCCCGCGATGTTGTATCGACGAAACAGTTGTGCTCATCTTTGGCCTCGACAACGATCCACTCGATCTTGTGCGGACGTCCCTTGGCGTCCAGCATGCCCGAGGACGCACGGACGGTTACGTCGGGGCGCCCTCCTTCACCGGAGGTGTCAATGTCAACATCGCTAACCGGATAGCCGAGGAAATGGATGAACAGGTCTCTGATTGGCCCGTACATCGACGCCTCTTTCCCCTTTGGCGTGGATCTCAGTTTGTCTATGATTTCGTCGAACGATAGCTTAGTAGCCATACGGGAAAGGCCTCCTCTATGCTGGTTACTCGCCGGCTTCCAGCTTATTTCTGGCTGACGGACGTGGCCTGACGGGTGGCCGCTTCGGTTGATCCCAATATACGGATTTGCAGTTCGGGCAAGTGCGTGACCGCTGCGCGTCGTGGTACATGCGCGTGCGCCAGGTGTGGCCGCACCGGACGCACAGCGCCTCTGCGAGGGGCACTTCGGTGAGGCCGTCGATATATCCCCTGCCCTCTTCGGCCTGGCCTGGATCTCGACTGAAGACGTTATCCAACCGCTGCTGATGTTCCTCGTCTGTTCCGTACTCTGTTCCTAAGTGCCGACGCTTGAGGCCATGTATGTACATGGTCCAGTATCTATTGCGGTCCAGCTCGCTCTCCTTCATCTTCTCGGCATACGCCATCCTGCTTACAAATTCGGCTTCTTTCATGTCCTTTATCCTGCTTGCCTCGCCATCATGGCCCTATGAAAACATAGCTGCGTTTTCATGCACTATAATTTCCCTTTTTAAAATAGAACTGGAACTACATTTCCAATTCACTGGATCGGGAAATCCTTCATTGCATCCCTGTATTCCGTCTCTATGTCTGCCAAGCTCAAATCTTGATAAATGCTCAAGCTTTCCCTGTTTTTGTGTCCGCTTATAAGTTGAATTTTCGCATCATCAAGAGCATTTTCTACCGTTCCTAAAATATAGACAAACATTCCCTGAAGTGGGGAACATCGTCTAAATCGCCAGCCGAACAGCATTGCTGGCTAACGTGCCGGAGTTTCGCCGGCAACAGGCGGATAGCACCCAACGAGGGTTTTAGAGGCCACGAAGGTGAGGTTTTACTCAACCGCCTGTGCGCTGCAAGCGCCGTTACCAGGTTTTTACGAATACCGGCCCACTGCATCCATATATGCTTTGCGCGATTCCTTGCAGGTAGCACGAAGGTGAGATGAACGCCGTCCGGCAGGATGACTTCCCCTGCCGATGCCGGTTTCTCCGTAAAACCCAGTCCTCTTCGGGCGATGGCTAATGCCGCGCCCTGATGCACTGATATTCCATACTTATCAGCATAGTTGACCTTGCCTATGGTTGAGGTGAAGGCGGGGTTGACTTCTATTACCTCAATCCCGGCCATATAGGCACGAGCCCTGATGGTTTGGATTATCCGATTATAGGCCAAGCTGGAAATCATACGGTTATGCCGGACATTCTCTCCTTCCAGAGCAGCCTTCTTTTTGGTAAAGTCGAGTTTTTCGATAACAATGGGTTTGCCGGATACGACAACCAAATCCAGGATGTCTCGAACGGCATTGCCGATAACCGCTGTCGCTTGATTAGTGGTCTTTCCGTAAGTAACGCAGGGGATCACCTTAGACTTAGATGTTACGAAGTTTCCGTAATGGTCGATTTCACTTACCGCAAGACAGTCAGCATTGATGTCTATTCCGACGGCGCCAAGTTGCCTTCGTGAAACAACATCCACAATCGGCATATCTGTTGTAACAAAGACGCGCCAGCCAACGGCATCACGCAGGAATCGGTATGATACGGACTGCCTTGCCGAGAGAGCGGCAACAATGTGTTCCTGTCCGTAGGGGAAGCGTACTCCATCAATCAGGATATACTTGCCAATATCTTTGGCTAAAGCGTCGGGCAGACGCAGCCTTAATATAATGTTTCCATCCGGATCGGTTGTAGCAACACAACCTTGACACCCGGCATTTTCATCTTTGGAGCCGACCACGAAGAACTGATTGTTTCGTGCTTTCTTCCAGTCAGCCTTCCACTCGTCGTGAGAGGCATAGCCGTTATCGGCAAGGTAAAACTGTTTGCCAAAGAGTTTCCGACTTCCAAAGCAGATGTTGACCTTGCCATTGGCTGCGGCTTCCGTCTTTTGGGCAAGGCGAGCGACCAAGGCAGCTAATCGGCGCTTCTTATGGTGGCGCTTGGCAGGGTTTTTTACCTTCGTTATAACCTTTTCCGCCCTATTGATCCGTGCTTTAAGTTCTTCGATTTGCGTAGCCTGTAATATTGTCACCGACTTGATTTTGCCTTTGAGGTTGCGCGAAATGGCATTATACTGCCGTGCTGTCAGCTTGTATGTCCTCGAAAAGGCAGTCTTTAGCTTGTCGGGATTGCCGCCTGCACAGATTGCGGCAAAGAGCTTTCGTTCGACTGTGCAGTATAGATCCGCATAAGCGGCAAGTGCTGTTTCCTGTGCCGCGTCCAACGATAGCCGCGTCTGATATGTCCGGGCCTGTTCACTCATGAATGGCCTCCAAAGCCTTCTTCGCCTTGTTTCTGGCAGAGCGGCGACCATACAGTCTGGCGCAGAAGGAAGTCAGAACCTCGATCATGTCCTGCACAAGATCATCCTTTACTTCGGTGGGATCAACAACAATAATTCTTCTGCCTTGCGCAGCAAGGGCGGATTCAACGTATTCCGTACCGAATCTCATCAACCTGTCCCGATGCTCGACGATAATAATCTTCACTGTTGGGTCTGCCAGCAGCTTCATGAGTTTTGGACGCCGACCATTGAGTCCCGAACCGACTTCCGCCGCTGTTTTAACAACTTTATGCCCATTTGCTGAAGCGTATGCTGCCAGCCGTCCAAGTTGCGCGTCAAGATTGTTCTTCTGATCGGAAGAAGAAACGCGGGCGTAAAGAGCAGCGACACCATCCTCGGCGGCTACCGTATCCCGAATGACAACAGTGCCACTTGCCATTTGTTCTGCCTGAACAGGAAGTTGTCCGGCTTTCCACCATCGCCACGCTGTCTTATAGGTTATGCCTTGCTTCTTCGCCCATACACTAAGTTTCATGAATATATATTACTACATATTACCATATTTGTCAATATTTATTGGAACAGTTATCTACCCCCGCAACGGCGGGGAATTAACCCTGCTCTCCTGCTTCTCCTGCGTTCACTATCGACGCAGGAGGTGTCTTGCTACGACTGCTGATCCTGGTCTTGATTCGATCCCAATACGGGCTTTTGCAGTAGGGGCATATATGAGATCGTTCGTTGGATACCCGAGGCATCCAGAGCTTGTGGCATCTCTGACAGGCGGATGTCCGGGCAGTTACTTCCGTAAGGGCGTCCCGATAGCCCCGGCCCCGCTCCACGGTCATTCGATCAAAGCTTCTGATTGCATCCGTAAGTTTCTGATGGGCTTTCCCCGTCACGTACTTAACCCCGCCGCCAAATCGGCGTTGTAATCCCAGGATGTAGCCATCCCAGTAATTCAGGTGCTCTCCAAAGGATTCCATACATTCGGCGTAAGCCATTTTAGCGATGAATTCTGATTCTTTCATCTATCGTTGTACCTCGCAAAATGATTTTAGCCAGGGTATTCGCGTGACGATCCGGTATCGACACGGTAGCTCCACGTGGAGAACCGCCATCTGGCGGGTTGATCTGCATGGTCCTGATCGGCTGGCAGCGGGATTCGATCGACCTGATTTGTGCCTATGTGTAGAGCATACGGCGAATCGCTATCGTCCTCGAACAGGAGTTCCAAAGCTTCCGCTTTGCCCTGATCCGGCCACGGTCCTTTGGAGACAATGACTTCTCTTGCGGCTCGCCACTCTGGAATGGCGGCAAGCATGGCCTCGGGAACCAATAGGCGACAGGTGCCGGCGTTGATGCTCAGGAATACATATCCTTTTCTGGCATAATTTGTATCCCAGTAGTTTGTGCTAACTATCTCGGGGCCGTTATTGTCTATGCCTATGGTGACCATCCGGTGTCTCCTTTCTCATTTCCTTTTCGAGTTTTGCCATTTTCCGCAGGCCACGCACACCTTGCCGCTGTCTTTGGTAATGTAGATGGGGCCTTCGCAGAACTTGCAGGCCTCCAGGGGTTTACCGGCGGCGTTGGTGTTATATGACACTTTGCACTTCTGGTTTTGTGCGTCGGTACACTTGGCGTAGTAGCGTTTGTCCCAGTTGCGGAGGATCATGTCGGAATTGCACTTAGGGCATTTCCCGACCACTTTAGCATCAACCGAGCCGTCCGAGTTTTGCCATTTGCCGCATGCCACGCAGACTTCGCTTTCTGCCTTGGTAGTATAGACTGGTCCCTTGCAGAACTTGCAGGTTTTCAGGGGGATGCCGCTGACGTCTGTGTCGTAGGAAGCCTTGCATTGTTCGTCTGCTGTGGCGGTGCAGCGTGCGTAGTGCCGTCCTTCCCAGTCGCGCAGTTGCATGGGTGATCCGCACTTGGGACATTTGCCCACGATCTTGCGTGCTGTGCCGCCGTTGTTCCCGTTGCCGTTGTGGTTGTTGGCCGGCAGCGAGTTGGTCCCGGTTGCTGGTGTCGTTGCCGTGCCGTTTCCCACGGGCGGCTTTGGTGTCTGCTGCTTGATTTCACCGACGATGTTTGTCACGAATGTCTGTATTTCCTTCATGAATTCGTCCCTGTTGGCAGCCTGCCGGCGTATTGCCTCCATTTTTGCCTCCCACTCGCCGGTCATCCGGGGGCTTTTAAGGGTGGCGTTTCTGATGGACCGTACAAGTTCGATTCCCTTTGGCGTGGGCTGCAATGTATTGCGTTGACGCTCGACGAAGCCGCGTTTGATCAGACCTTCGATGATGTTGGCGCGTGTGGCTGGTGTCCCCAGTCCGCAGTCCTTCATGGCCCCTTTGAGTTCGTCGTCGTCCAGGTCTTTGCCGGCGGCTTGCATGGCTCCGAGCAGGTCGCCTTCGCTCATGCGTTTTGGCGGCGTTGTTTTGCCGGCCTTGACATCGAGGGCCTTGACGGTAACGGCCTCGGCCTTCTTTACGGCGGGCAGATTGCCGGTGGCGATTTCGATATCATCGCCGTTATTCCCTTCTGCTCCGGGTGCTGCTTTTGCCGGCTTGGCCTTGCTGTGAGGAGGATCTACGGCGGACCATCCCAGTTCTTTGACGACCGTGCCTGTTGTCTTGAATGTTTCCTTTGCGACGGTTGTGATGATCACCGTCTTGCTTTCGATACGTTCAGGGAAGAAGGCGGCCAGAAAGCGTCGTGCAATCAGGTCGTATATTCGTAGCTGATCGCCGGCGAGGGATTTTGCCGGGTATTCCGTCGGCGTTAGGGCGGCGTGGTCTTCCACTTCCTTGTCGTTGACGAACCTCTTATCCAGGGTGACCGGCCATCGTTTGCGGAGATCCGCCACGAAGGGGTGCAGGTCGGTGAGTTGACCCTGGACGATAGCCTTGATCCATGCCGGTGCTTTCTTAGCGTCAGCTTCGGTGAGGTGTCTGGAATTGGTTCTCGGATAGCTGATCAGTTTGGCCTCGTAGAGTTCCTGGGCGATCTCCAGGGTTCTCTCCGCTGTCAGGCCGAATCTCTTATTTGCCTCCTTTTGAAGGGCCGTAAGGTCGTAGAGGAGTTCCGGCTTTTTCTTTTCTGTCTTGGAGGAAACGGAAGCCACGTTACCCGGCTGCCCGGACAGTTTCAGGAGCAAATCCTTTGCGTCCTTTTCGAGTTCAAAGCGGTCCTGTTCTTTCCCGTCGCTCCCCTTGCGGAACCATTTGGCTACGTACACGCCTTGCCTGGCCCCGAACGTACCCCACAGGGTCCAGAAGTCTATCGGCTGGAAGTTGGTGATTTCCTGTTCTCGTTGGACGAGAATGGTTAAGGTGGGAGTCTGGACTCTGCCGATGGAGAACACGCCCTGCTCTCCTGCTCGTCGCATAACCAGGGTTTGGGCGCGGGTGCAGTTGATACCCACGAGCCAATCCGCTTCCTGCCTGCTGCGAGCTGCATCCCGCAGGCCAGTGTAGGCGGTGCCGGGCTTCATTTTACCGTAGGCGTCCCGTATGGCGTCGTCGGTGAGACTGGAGGTCCAGAAGCGCAGCACCGGCTTGTTGCATCCTGCCTGATGGTAAACCAGGTCAAAGATAAGCTCCCCTTCCCTTCCCGCGTCCGTGGCGTTGACTACATCGTCCACGTCTTTGCGATTTAGGAGTGCTGAGACGACATCGAACTGATCCTTGGTGCTGGCGATGGGTGCGTAGCGGAACGCTTCCGGGAAGAAGGGTATCGTATCCATTCGCCATGCTTTCAGGTTTGGGTTGTAAACCTCGGGAGTGACAGCTTCGACGAGATGCCCGATGCACCAGGTGACGATGACGCCGTTGCCCTCGATGTAGTTGTTTCTGCCCTTCCCGTTGATACCCAGGGCGGCGGCTATGGCCCGTCCCATGCTTGGTTTTTCGCTGACGATTACGCGCATATCAGTGTATGGTTCCCTCCCTGAGCTTCCCGACCCACAATCTGCTCCCTCCGGCGGCGATGCCGACTTTCAAGACATGGCCGCGTCCAATCAAACGCTTGATTTTGATGCGGGCGACTTCTTCGCTTGATGCTGCTACGAAGTACGAGCGCCCCGTATCCGTTCTAACGACAAACAGGCTATCAAGTACCATGTGTCTGCTTTCCGTCTTATCAATCTTATCAATTTGAGTACCCGTCTCTCCGGGCTGTCACGCCTCACGATCGCCGGCGTTCGCGTCCGCTGCCTGTTCAGACCGGCCTCAATGCAGCGACTTGAGGGGTTCCGGCCTCCGGTTCTGGCCTTCCGGGTCAAGAGCAGGGACCGCTATTTGATCTCGGTATTGCTCGACGAAAGTTACGTTACTTCTATACTATTGAGAAACAAAAGTCAAGCATATTTTTCGATATTTTGTATATTTATTGAATGTTTGATTGGAATATAGCGGATTCGGGTTATTCGTTTCGGCTTGACTGCATCTGCTTGTTTTCCTGCTCCGTCCATTACGGATGGGGCTTTGTCCCGCCTCGCCCTCTTCCCTTCCTGGGATGCAGATTATTTACGACGGTTTCTACGAGCGGATGCCGCCTACGTTCGGGACCGACGTAGTGAGGCGTATATATTGTATCCGGCTCTGATTGTTCGAGGTGTGCGATGGAGATGTCGAGCAGTTTGAGCATGTACTCGAAATCATCGCGTTTGAAGTCATCCTGCTGGTTATCCACCGCCAGTCCGCTATCCTCGTCGTCGGGTATATTATACGCCTCTTCCACGGTGATCATCCACAAAGCGATGAGGTCGGGCAGTGTATTGTTGATGTATTCTTGGTTGTCGGTGGCGTAAACTTCTTCCATTTTGTTCCTGATGTTTCTCAGAACTACTGAGGCGTTACGCATATCTCCCTCCTGAATCTTTTTAAATCTTCTTGTTGCCTACATTATACTTCCCGACTATACTCAACGGCCACGGATATTTTACTGTGTCGCACAGTATTATGTGGGCGAAATCCGCGATGTTGCATTGCATCAACGCATGCCGACTCGCTTCCTAAACGTGCTTGGCGTCTCGTAATCGGGCATGGCCCATATTCCCCGTCTTGCGGCCTGCGCTTCTGCCTGCGCGGCCATGAATTCGCGCTTGTAAGGCTCAACCAGGTATTGGATCAGCGCCTCCGCGTGCCCTTCCCTGATCATATCCAGATTAGCACACCGCTCGTTATGAAGCAACCAGACAAGGCCCACCATGCGCCGGTAGCGATCAACGTCCATGATTTGCAGAACGACCTGTTTCCCGCCGATCATCTCGACCAGGGCGGCTTTTGCGGTTTCCCCGTAGGGCTGCCCCGGCTTGCTGCCTTTGGCGGTTTCCTGGGCGTCGATGCCGTAGAGCCGGACTTTCAGTTTTGTCTGTTCCGGTGTCGTCGTTACGTGTATCGTATCGCCGTCGGAGACGTGAGTTACGAGTCCACTCACGACGCGGGGCTGCATGGCATAGGCAGAGGAGCCAGCCGCAGACGACAGAAGCCAGGCAGCTATCCCGCCAAGAACGATGGCTACGACAGCGGCGGCGAGGGTGGATGCCGTCGATGATGCTACATATCTGTGTTGGTCCACTCAACCACCTGGGATACCGAACACGGTTTCCGCAGCCAGGGACCGGCAACAACCATACCACCGGTGACCTGCATTACAGCGTTCATATTGCAAACTCCTTCGATTATATAATACTTCTAAAAAAAGCGGCGCTACAAGCCTCATGCGCGAAACAGCGGCAGCAGCAAGGACGCGATCCACGCGACTGCGAGCGTGACGGCCACGGCAACAAAGAGCATGCGCTTTGATGGAACAAACCTCCCCGGCCAGGCCGAACGCTTGCGCCTGAGATCGACTTTTGTGAGGCATCGGCCCATGTCGTTGCGATTAGAGTGCATATATATGATTTTATTGCTCATATTGAAGAGTCTTATGAAATACGAACTTCAAGTCCTTGATCTTTATGGCCGAGAAATGCTTCTTGTCGGTTGTGTGAATCTGTTTGCAGCCAACGCTCAGGAAAGTTGCCAATATGAGAGAGTCCACATAAGGCATGCCCCGGCTGGCCTTCAGGGTCGCGGCCTTTTCGACAATTCCTCGATCAATCGGCAATACCCTGGTTGCGATGTAAATAGATTCCACCATTCTCTTGCCGGCATCCGGCTTGCTTAGGCGATAAGATATGTACAGTAATTCGCCTACAGTTAAGATTGAAACAATCGGTGGTGCATCGGATACGGAAAGAGAGTCCCAACACGCAAGAGCCTCCGGCTGTCCATTCATGAATGCGATGAAAAATCCGGTATCAAGACCTACCATCGGTCGTTCTCCCTGTCGGTTTCCCAGTCTTTGACGACCTCTTGAAAATTCTTCGTGTCGCCCAATTCCCTTGCGGCCTCGGCAAATTGTTTAAAGGCTTGCCTGCGATTATCCGTCTGAAAATATTGTTTCAAGGCATCCTGAACGATTTCGGACGTTTTCTTGCCTGAAGAAGCAACCATGCCCAGAAGATTATCGTCCAGATAGACGCTGATATTCTTCCCCATAAAAATACCCCCCGTGTTGTGGCGTGGGCTTAACATATACTATATTATAATATAAGTCAAGAAATAAGGGCTGTCCCCAGTGCTACTCCACGATTTCGCCCCGGTTGTTTCTGTTCGGCACTTCCCACTTGGGAAAGTTTAGCACCTTTGCCCCACGGGGGGGATCTGCTGAATGAGCCGGCCTCTCCTGCCTATTATCGTCTTTGGCAGCAGGATCTCGTTGCTGCGTTGCCGTGGTGGTGGCAACCTTTGTTGTCGCCTGATACTTGCTTGTCAGGGCTGCTTGGAGCCGCCGATTTTCTTCCAGTGCGAGCTGGAGTTGCTCCCGCACGAAGGCAATATCGTCAATACCCCCAGAGCCAGCCACCGCCCCATCACCTCCCTGCGTCGATCGTGTACTCTGTGCATCCTCCTGCGTCGATCGTGGAATCTGTGCATCGGTCTTCTTGGCGTTGTAGCCACTCCCGCCATCCTGGCCAGTTCCCTGGGTCGTCACGCCTTTGCTCATTGCATCGACGACAGCCCGTCTTAGTTCGAGGGGTCGGGAGATGTTTCGGAAGGGATCGCTTGAGCCGCCGATACCTTTTACTGTGACGGTTCCGTAGTCGAGCATCCTGCCTAAGAATCCCTGTTCTATTTGGACGCCCTCGATCCGCGTCAGGTGCATTTCAAAGGCGTTGCGGGCCACGAAGCCGGTCTTGATCAGGACGCGCTTGGAGGTCACGGCGAACTCGCTGGTAATTACGATGATCTTGCACCAGGCGTACCAGGCGACGGCGGCTATCAGCATGCCCGCGCTGATCTTCCAGCCTGGTAGAACTGCCGAAGCCGGCAGCATGATGCCTACGGGGACGGACGCCAGAGCAACGGCAATAGCGCCTGCATAGACGACCGGATGCAGTCGGGTGGCGTAGATCACTTCTTCACCAAACAAAAGGTTCTTTTCGATGTATCCCATACTTTCCTCCCCTTCTTGGATTCTGATTCCCCTGTCTGCGTGCTCACGATAGGCAGTACGATGCAGCGTGTGCCCGGAACCACGCGAGGATGGTTTCCTGCGCTTCGCCATTGGCCAACTGTTTCGGCGTGAACCGTAGGAGCCGGTATCCTGCGAGCGTCAGCGCGTTGTATTTTTCGATGTCTTTGATAAACGATGCCGGCCTGTTGTGGCGCCCGTACAGGAAGGCGCCGCCCTCGATCTCGACGGCCAGTTTCACGTCTGGCCAGCACAGGTCGATGCGCCACTTCCGCTCGGGATGGAAGGGGTACTCGCGCTCTGGTTCCGGCAGCCCGAAGGCGCAAAACGGTGGAATCCACGCGGGCTTTTTTGTCTGGGTGTGTGCCAGGGAGGTGAAGCCGCTCTTGACGCGCTGCAACTCGGACCTGGTAATTGTCGAGATCATTGTTCTCCTCCGACGCTCGCCTGCTCAACCGAGAACAAATTGCTGTTGCCCTCGACAGCCAACTCCGCCAGGAACCGCGAGGGATCCACGGTCTTCATTTCCCCCTTGCTGAAGAAATGGCTTGGATGCAGCAGGTACAGCTCGTTCTTTGCTCTGGTGGTAGCGACGTAGAAGAGCCGCCGTTCTTCCTCTTCGCCACCGTCCTCTATCAACGCCCGGTACAGCGGGAACATGTTTTCGCAGACGCAGACGACGAAAACCGTGTCCCATTCGAGTCCCTTGGCTTGATGTATCGTACTCAGCACCACCTTCCCTTCCGCCTTGTTCTTTTTGTCGTCGTCGGTAGCGGACATCAGCGCCAGGTCGGCAAGCATCTCGCCGATATTGTTGAAGCCGCTGGCGTATTCGTGCAATCTCCAGATTCCATCGAGGCGCTCGCTGTAGTCCTCGTAGTTCAGGCGCAAATGCTCATCGTAGCCATGCTTCAGGACCGTCTGGATGGCTTCGCAGGGGAATTCTCTGCACATTGTGGTGTCGAGATGCCGGAAGGTAGCCTGGACGGCTTTGTGTGCATTGAGGGCCTTGCCTTTGGCGAGCTTGAGGAATCCTTCTCCCTGGATCGCCGCCAGGGGATCACCTTGCCCGAGCAGATAGTTCCACGCGGTATGCGTCGCTTTGGGGCCTATGCCCTTATAAAGCTCGAATATGCGCTTCCAGGAGGGCTCGTCCGTGGGGTTTACCATGACGCGCAGGTACGCGATCACATCCTTGACGTGGGCGTACTCGAAGAAGGACAGGCCGCTGCGCACAACGAAGGGTATTCGCTGCCGGCGGAGTTCGATTTGCAGCTCCAGCGCGTGGTGGTGCGCACGGTAGAGAACGGCCATTTGCTCGGCAGGCGTTCCTTTGCTGAGAAGAGTCCTGATTCTGCCGGCCACGAATTTTGCTTGCTCGCCGCTGTCGAAGGCATTGATCACGCGGGGCCGGCTTCCGTGCTTTCTTGCCGATTTCAGGTGCTTCCTGAACTGCAAGATGTTGTGTTCGATGCTGCGGCTGGCGAGGTTGACGATTTCGGGCGTGCTGCGATAGTTTGTGGAGAGTGCGTAAGTGGCCACGTCGGGATACCTGCCGGCGAACAGCAGCATGTTATGGAAGTCGGCGCCACGGAAGGCGTATATGCTCTGGAAATCGTCGCCCACGACCATCAAGTTTCGGTGCTTGGACGCGAGCAAATCAATCACCTCGGCCTGCAAGGCGTTGGTGTCCTGGTACTCGTCCACGAGGATGTGCAGGAATTGCTCCGCGTACTCTTTCTGGATGTCCTTGTGGTGGAGCAGGAGGTCCCGCCAGCACAAAAGCAGGTCGTCGAAGTCCATCAGGTTGAGCGATCGTTTCCTGCGTGCATACTCGACGCTGACGGCGTTCATGTCCTTGCTCCAGACCTCGAGATGGGCAAATTTCTGGTGCAGGGCTTCTTGAAACGACACACTCGTATTCACGGCGTAGCTATGGATATTGCGAATCAGGGCGCCCTTGGGAAACTTGTCGTGCTTCTCTTTTAGGCCGGCTTCCTTGGCGCACACGTCCATGAGGCGATTTGCGTCCTGTTCGTCGAGAATGGTGAAGTGCTTCTGGTAGGCGATCAGGTGGCTGTATTTTCGCAGGAATATGTTGCCGATGTGGTGGAAGGTGCCGCCCCAGAGTCCGGACACGTCGATTCCGCACAGTTCTGCAACTCGGGAGAGCATTTCCTGGGCGGCCTTCTTCGTAAACGTAACCAGGAGGATGCGCTCCGGCGGCACGCCGTTTTCGAGCAGATATGCCACGCGATAGACCATGGTGCGCGTCTTGCCTGAGCCGGCGCCGGCCAGGATCATTGTCGGGCCGCCTTTCGACACTACTACCTGATATTGCTCGTCGTTGAGTTCTTTTCTGTATTCTATCATAACGCTGTCCATTCCAAGACCAAACGCACCTTGTCAGACAACTCCTGGATTGTGCAGGGTTTCTGGATGAATCCGCAGCAGCCGATCCGCTGGAATAAGCCGTTCCTCTCGTAGTTATCCAGGCTTAAGCCCGTTAAAAGAATGAACTTCATTTCAGGCTTCAACAGATTGATTTTGGTCATCGTGCCGATTCCGCTTAGCCCCGGCATCACCATGTCCACGAGTGCGAGGCTGATATTGCCGTTGTTTTTGCAAATATCTATTGCCTCCTGACCGCTTGACGCCCGAATGGTCCTGTATCCGAGCATTTCGAGCATTTCGCCGACGACATGCCGACACGGCGCCTCATCATCGACGATCAGCAATGTGTGCTCTTCCTCTGACTTGTTTTCGATCAATCCAATCCTCCTTCAATGCTGTATTTGGTGTATTTGCAGGACGGTTCTTCTTTTGCCGTCATGGACCACTTGCCAGCCTTTATTTTTCAGTGCGGCTATCAACGCAAAATCCTTTGGCAGCACCACCGTGTCTATGTTGTATTTTTCGATAATCCGGATACCATCCTGATGTCCGCGCACGACTTTCAGGTAATCGCTGACCACCTCTTTGCTGAAAAGGTGGAGTCGTGCGTCGATGAAGGTGCGGTATTCTGGGTGCAGCTCGTAGAGGAGGTACTGGCCATCATCGAGGATATTGAGCATGTTGCCTGTGCGGGGCGGGCTGCCCGCGGCTTTCAAGGCCGCGACCTCCTGGACCGGTGACGTAGCCATGTCTGGCGAGTGTTTCAGGAACGCCGTGAGCCGGTATGCCAGGACAACCGCTACACAGGCCAGCACTGCGCACGCGGTCTTCATGGAGAGCGCCTTGTGGCTGGAGAATCTGCTGGTGAATGCCTCCGGCATGTTGCCGGCCACTATGCCGGCGGTAACGATGGCGAAGTACGGGACGTATTTTGCCTGGGACATGCTCAGGAAGAACATCAGCACAAAGACGCAGGCATCGACGACGGACACGTTCTTGCGGTTGATAATGAGCGCCAATAGTGCGACGACAACATAGATCGTGTAGCCACCCCAGGAGGAGCCAGGCGGCATGAACTCGGGGATGTGGATCAGCTTGACGATTTTAGGCAGCGTCTCGAATCCGTACTGGAAGAGAGAGACTAATTCCGGGTATATTTTATACCCATACGGGTTGATCAAAGGCGCCGCAAGCATGAGGGCAAGCGCCAGGCATGTCCGCTTTATCCCCCGCTTGTTTTCCACGGCCTTCGCCAGCAGGATCAGGCCGGCGAGCCAGCCGAAGACGAACATGACGTGGACATTGGCCCAGACAACCTGCAATGCCGGCAGAGTCCATAGCAGACGCGTAGATCGATTCTGAAGATAGCGGTTGACGACGTACATGAACCAAGCCGTGAACAAGTAGCTGATAATGTGTGGTTTTAGCGCGATCATGTAAACGCACTGGGAAACCAGCAGCGTGATCAGTATCGTCGAAGCCAGGCACCGGGATCTTTGCAGGCAGGTAGCGAAAACGAGCGCACAGATTATGCCGCCGACGCCGAAGAAGGCGATCAGGTAGATCCCGTTCACTCCGACGTGCGTGAATGCGTAGTAGAATAGCACCTCGGTAAGCCAGTTGTAGTTCAGCCAAGAGCCCGACGTGGTATGCGAGAAGGGATCGCTCGTCATGAAACCGTGGTGAACAGTCCACTCCCCTGCCTTGAGGTGCCACCAGAATTCGCCGGGATCGTATCCGGTCGGGACCAGGATCACTATCAGCGATACGAGATAGACAAGTATCCCGTAGTAGATGATTTCTGTCTTAGTATTCTCCATACAAAACGTAGCAATTCTGAATAGTTGTCCTGATGAGGCGTCTGATTTCGCTCCGGTCTAAGCTTTGCTTTTCGCCTCTCACTATTGCCAGGGCGACTGCTTCCCGGATCCTCGTTAGTACGAGCAAATCGCGTTCCGTGATCATCGTCCCCACGGCCTTGCCGAATATCTTTTTGATGCTCTTATTGATTGTGATTGCCAATCCTTGGCGGTTGGCTGCGGCCTTTCCGTCCGGGCCGACGTAATCCTGATGGGCCGCCAGGACCTCCCAGAGGAGCGCGTGCGCCCTCAGTCCCTCATATCTGGCGATTCTGGCGTCGGTAGTCGCAGCAGCAGGCAGTTTCGCCCCAATGCGTTTCTCCGCTTCGGCGAGCAGGACAAGTCGATCATCGAACAGGTCTAACGCTAACTGCGTACTCATTGATGTCGAGGATTTCCGCCTTTCCCTTTGGCAGCCGGGTCAAATACTGTTTGAATCCCCTGGCGCCATCCTCCATCTCGGCGCACAGACGTTCCATGTCTGCCCTCGCGTCTGGGTGGACCTCGTGGTCTTCCAGCAGGTCGTGCAGCGTGACCGCTATTTCGTACAGGCAGCCTTTGATCTTCTTGCAGGCTTCCCGGCAGGCGGCGATGTCGCCTACGGAGCTGTCCAGTTGATTTCTGAGGGCCTGAAATTTGTCTATGTCCTGCTTGATCTGTTCCAGGCGCCGTTCTCGTTCGGCTATGGCGCCCTTCAGTTCTCCGAGTTTCGCGTTGACTCTGGAGTCTATCTCGTCCTGATGGGATTTGGTGATGGACTTGATTTTCTTTTGCAGGGATACGATCTCGTTGTTGAGCGCCTCCCGCTGTTCCTTCAGTCTGTCGTAGTCGCCCGGTATCTTTTCGACCACCTTCACCTCGACGGGCCTGTTAAGAGCAGAAGCCAGTTCCGCCTTGAGCATGGTGACCTGGGCGAGCACTTCGTCGGTGGGCAACTGGGATTCCAGGATTTTGATCCTGCCTTCGAGTCTGCTGACGGTTTTTCGCGCTTCGACCAGTTCCTTCACCTGGTCGTGGGACAGCGTTTCGCCGGCGGCGGCGCGGGCAAGGACTTCTTCCCTGGCTGATTCCGGCGTGGACGGTTGAGCAAGGAGGTAAAGGGCCTTGGTCTGGATATTTTCCAAAAACGCAACGGTTGCGTTTTTGAAGTTCTCCGCAACCTGCATCATGTTCAAAGCCGTTCTTTTGCTCCACGGAAAGCATCCCTCCACCCAAACATCAAACATCCCGTGTCCAACTCGGGCCTTGGCTTCCAGGAGATCCCGCCCTATTTCGATGATGGCCTGGGCCGCCCTCTGCTTGATTGCGGCTTCCTTCCCCCGCAGGAAATCCCTGTCCTTTTCGTCGATCACCGAATAATCGAACTGCTTGATCTCACAGGCATCGGTATTCACGCCACCAACGCCTTTTTCCCCGCAATCGGTTTCACTCAAGGCTCAATCCTCCAAATTTTTTATCGTTATATTACTGCTTTTGTCCACTCGCCGGCGTTCGACGACGGGAATCTCCCGGTACGCAAGCGCCTCACTGGGATCGAAGCGAACGCTTGCCAGGACTTTTTTGAGTTCTGCAACTACACGATCGTATTGCTCTTTACTGCTGATGCCGCGCATTTTGGTCACTCAGCTCCTCCTCTCTGATCATGGCTTGTTTTTTATTGAAGTAGCGGACACCAAACATCATCAAGGCGGTGTATGGGATCCACGCGAAGGCGAACCACATGTGCCCAACAAACAGGAAAGGCAGCGTGATCAGCAACATGGCTACCCACGCAGCTAACGAAGCCTTGATAGCGAACGCCCGTTCCCTGGGGCCGTTCGTGTTACGGATGCCTGCCCAGGTGCCGATGACTCCTCCGAGGAGGCCGATGCCACAGCCGGCGGCAACGACGATCAAAAGACCGGAATCGCTCATCAAGCCGTCCTCCCGTGCGCCGTGGACGCCGAATCGCCCTTAACCAGGTTGCTGTTTCGGCCAACGGCGAACAAGGCCCGGCAATCAGCCAGAGCCTTCAGCCTGGCGGCTTCAGCCCTGACCTGCGCCGCCTCAAGCTTGATCCGAATCGTCTTCATCTGTGCCTCTGTCGGTACAGGGTACTGGAGATCCGCCATCTCGGCGAGAACGTCTTCCACGACCACGCCGGGATACTCCCCCTGGAGTTGACGCACGACGCTGTAGCGCATTGATTCGTCCATGTCCTTGCGGCGGCGTTCCGCCGCAGACTCCTGCATTGCTATGCAGGCGGGCTTGTCCATTCCTTTTCTTGCGAGGGCGACCAGGAAGCCCGCCGGATTGCGAATAGCCGGCATATTCGGGTTGGCGGCGATCCGGGCCATCCAACTGCATAGACGCCGCACGCCATCCACCGGTGTTTCTGGCTGGCAATCAGGATGGGAGTTTGGAGTGTACGCGGCAATGGCGTTTCTGATGGCCACGGGAGAGACGAGGCCTTGCAGAGGAGTGCCTCGGAATAGATCGACGAGCGGCGCAGCATCAACCAGGGCTGTTGCCGTATCAACCTGAGGGGTTGCTCCCCTGGGCAGGGCGACCAATTCCCCGTCTGGCGTATCGACCGCCGGGGCGGGTTGGGGGTCTGGCGGAGCCGAAGAAACGACAACGACAGGCTCGCTGTTGTCGTCTCTTAATCTCTTAAATTCTTCTTCCTTATAAGGGGTGGTCAATTTGTCCGGGTAAAGGGTGGTCAATTTGTCCGGGTAAAGGGTGGTCAATTTGTCCGGTCGGGTGGTCAATTTGTCCTTTCGCAAGGTCATTGTATCAATATCTGGCATAGTGCTATTACTACTTGTTTCTGGAGGGGGGGGGTGGTCAATTTGTCCTTTCTGATGGACATCTAAACCTTTAGTGTTATTATTATCATAATTATGGGATCTGATCCATTGAGACAGCTCGGCATAGTTGATGGTATACCACTTTAGGTCGTCCATGAAGTGCCGGTTATACCGTGTCGTGGATGCTATCAGCTTTGATTTCTCCAGCATCCCGATAGCTCTTCTGATCGTCTTTTCGGACCAGAACGGAAAGGATTTGGTTTCCCAATCATTATAGGACAGGGACACCCAGGGCTGGCCGTCGTACGTGGTTTTGCTTTGCCTCAGCAAATAATGCAGTTGTTGCAACACGATCGCCTCGGTAAGGCCGATGGCCTTGGCAAGAGATGGCAGGACTTGCAGGGGAGGCTCCTGCATAAGCAGCGTTCTGTGGTTTGCATCCGAATCGCTTGCCGTCTGATCTGGATGCAAGCTGTTGGCGAGTTCCTCCAGGGCGTCGTACTTTATGGTGTACCATTTCGTGGTGTCCATAACGAATCGGTTGTGTTTTGCGGTGGCGTTCACCAGTCGTTGCTGAACCAGGGTCTTGATTGCGCGGGATATTGTCTTTGCCGACCAGAACGGAAAGTGCATGGCGCTCCATTCATCGTAGGATAAGCATACCCACTTGTGATTGTCGAAGACATCGAGGCTCTGTCTAAGCAAATAATGCAGTTGTTGCAGTATGATGGCCTCGTTCAGGCCGACGGTTTTCACAAGAGTGGGCAGGACTTGCAGCGGCGGTTCGCTGATGAGCAATTTATCTATCACTTGGCACCTCCTTTTTTAAAGGGAATTATATAGTTGACTCCCTTTGAGATTTTTTCTTTTTGGCGCGTTTCTTTTTCTTTTTAGGTTTAGGATGGTATGACAGCACAACGTCAACAATTTTATCGAGTTCGGGCGGCACGGTCTTTTTCATCGCGTCAGCCTCTCATACGTCAACCGTTTTCGTGCGGTGGCCGCCACGAAACTATTGAGCCGGTCCAGGGTATGTATCTTTACGTTGCCATCGTTCAAACGGAACGTGAATTCATCGACATAGCGCGCAAGATGCTTTTTGCTGGCATGATGATAGACGCCATGCAGGCCACGTTTCAGGACGGCCCAAACGCTTTCGATTCCGTTGGTGGTCACGCCGTTTCTGGAGTATTCCCCCAAGCCGTGGTTGATCTTTTCCAGCCTGTAAAACAGCCCGTCCAGGCCGTTGTAAGCTGCTGCCTCATCGGTATGCAGCATCGATCCGATATCAACCCGCGCATGGACGGCGGTATGCAGGGTTTCGGTGTTAACGTCGGATACGGGCATTGCAACCGTTCGGCCTCCTCGTTGCCTCATGCCGAGCACGGCCGTTTTTCCGACAACGCCGCGCCCGGCATTGAGTTTTTTGCCCTCATGTTTGTTGATTTCCCGGCCTCCTATGTACGTTTCATCAACCTCAACGATCCCACTGAGCACGGTCAGTTTGTCCCCGCAGGCTTCCCGGAGGCGATGGAGAACGAACCAAGCGGATTTTTGTGTGATTCCGATCTCTTTGGAGAGTTGCAGGGAAGATATCCCCTTTCGGGCAGTAACGAGCAGGTACATGGCATAAACCCATTTATGCAGGGGTATGTGCGACCGCTCGAAAATCGTCCCGGTGCGAACCGTGAAATCCTTGCCGCATTCATTGCAGCGATAAAATCCGTTCTTTCGGGTGGTTATGTTCTCCTGCTTTCCGCAAAACGGGCATTTAACGCCGTTCGGCCACAGGCGGGATTCCAGGTACTTCCGGGCGCTCTCCTGATCCGGGAACATCTCAAAAAGTTGAAACGTGCTGACCGTGATTTTGTCGTCCATGATTATTCTCCCTGCTTTTCTCCAACATACCGCGTGATCAATTCCAGGATCAAGCCCTGCATGGTCTTGTCTTCCTTCATGGCCTTAATTTTCAGCTCCTTTCGTAGTGATTCCGGAACATTGCGGATGATGATCGCCGACGTGGTTTCGTCGCCCTCGTCGTGGTGGATCTTCGCCGCCCAATCCTGGGGGCAAGACATTGTTGATCCACCAATACGCAGGGCATATACCCCCGCCGCCGAAAGGACCACGTTCCCGAATTTACCCGATTGGTGCTTCGCCGGATGCTCATACAATCCTATTGATTTCCATGTGTCCATTTTATGCCGCCTCCTCAAATTTGATTGTTATCTTTACCTTTTTATCTTGCGCTCTTTCCGCGTTTTTAACATCACACCACGCTTCCGCGATCTCATGGATGGTGGCTTTGCACGCCTCAGTGAGAGGCAGGGTGCACCGGCAGCTTCCGGGGTCGGCCGCACTCCAATCCATATCGAGGGCCTTGTACTCCTCGCTGTCGGCCAGTTCCGAATTTGCAAGATCATAGGGATTGTAGATGGCAATGCAAGAGGATTGATCTCCCGCCTCCAGATAGAGGGCGTGCTTTGCGGATTTGCTCACCGCTTCCCTGATCTTGATCGATCCGTCCGCGATTCCCGCCGCGAGCCATCCGACCGTTCCGACTTTGTACCCGATCTTTTTGATTCTGATTTCCATTGTTTTCTCCTTTCGATTTTAGAGGTTATGCAACTTTACCGCCTTCTTGAGATCGCTAAACGTCCACCCTTGTACGCTCTGGGCCATCCCGACCTTGCGGGGGTCGATCTGCCCGCGTACCGTAAATTCTCCGGCCCTCACCCTATCATTCCAAGAGGCGCGGCGCTCCTTGGTGAGATCCAGGGGCCAAGCCGCGACAAACTCGGCCTCTTCCTCGGCCTCGATTGCCGCAAGCTGCGCCCGAAGATCATCAATCTCCGCTTGGTTGTAGGTGCCGCATTCACGCGCGATGCTGCAATCCTTGGCTTCCAGGAGCCGATAAATCCGATCCTTGCGGCCCGCTCTGGTTTTCCCCCAGGCGATGGCTTCTTCGACCTCTCGTTTCTCACGCTCCGCGCGGTACGGGTTGTATCCTTCGCCGCCTTCGTTGTTGATCAGATCGTATTGCCGTTCGTTCATTTTTTTTATCCTCCCCTTTGTTTTGTTGATTGCAGATTACATCATTGCAATCAAGATGTCAAGGATTATTTTCAAGTTATTTTTGATAGGTTTTTACTACCATAAGGAGGAAGGGAATGAAGTATATAATTCCCTTTTTAAAAGTAATACTTCCCGGAAGTGCCGTAGCGAGGTGAAAAGCGAAAATAACTGGATGGGAAGTATTATTATGGAAGAAATCCCCGGAGGTAACCATTGCTCATGTCCCAAAAAGCCTTGTCATTACGATGGATCGAACGCAATGTTTCCAATCACGCCTTGCCGACCATCATGTATCGTTCGATCGACTCTGTGCGGGAAGCCATTTCGCTTCACTCACCACCTGTGTTCCCCTCATTCATTCGGACGTGTCCGCGCAAGGCCCGCCACGGATTGATTCAATCATTACGAGTTGATTCCATTGAGGAATATCTGATGGGCATGCGCTGCCTGTTTCTTCAAATGCAGCATTACGGCGAGACGCAGGGGGCGATTGCCATACAGCCATTCTGCGAGTCGGTAGCAAACATTGTGTGGGCGCCGGGAGTCATGGCCATAGGTCCAGGGAACAATGGCGTTACCGCAGGCGGCAAAACGCCGGTGATAACCATCAATGCGCCGGCGCCTGCGTTTTACGGGCAGGCGATCAAAGATTTGGCGATTCCTGAAGCGGAGATCGAAATGGTCGTGGATCGAAATATGCGTGTTTGGGTTACTCAGGTGCGACAAGCGCCGGGGCATTTTTCGGTTGGTCCGCCGCCTGTCAACGCCATACCCGGCTTCCTCCACAAAACACCGCTGAACTTGACGAAGAGCCGTGTGATCATGATCAGAGGCCTGGGTGATATAGACGAGTTGTGCGCCTACATACCGGGACCCGGAGAAGATGTGATCGTTTCTCAACCGAACGGATCCATCCTGTCCCACGCCGCCGCCTGGTGCCGGCTGCGGGGATACTCATACACCATTACTGACCTGTCGAAGCACCTTGCGGCATTTGTAGGCGACTGCCGGGATGTGTGGTTGCACGAGCCATCGCGAGGCTGGCTGCTCAGTCGTGATATGGGAGCGACGCCAGAGGCGACGGGGCCGATCGACAACTTCCGGGGCTCGTATTTTCGCGGCCTCGAGCACGCCCTCCAGACATGCAATCCCGAGGTATTGCGATCCCGATGGGTTGCCGCTATACCGTTCGAGATGTATGCGACCAATCAGATTGTCTCGCGGGAATTGGCGGCCTTGGCCGGCGTCTTCACCGGGACCATGGTGCGAACCATTGTAGCGTCTTGCGTCGATGCTGTATGGCGAGCATTTTCTCCAACGTCGCGCACGGAATTTGGGACGAGTGCCGCTGTTTATGGGATGGACGCTACAAATCTCACTAACGACGACGTTATGAGCACGTTGCTGGCCATCTTCGATCGAGACGGGGGCGGCATACAGCGCCTTCAGACGCATGCCGACACGCCGCTCCGGCAATGGCAATGGCGGCATATTCTGGGTGAGGCGTTCTCGCTGATGTCCGCATTTGGTCTGCGGGATCGAGACAAAACTGTGTCGATTGCGATGTCTCTGCTGTCCTGCATGCAAGCCATGCGACCGATGCTGGAGGACGTCTTTGGCGTTGATCCACTTGCGGAGGCAGAGGATCTGGATCCCTCAAACGAATGGGTGGCAACAGCCCGTATGTGGGCCACATGTCTGAGGATGCTCCAGGATATGCCGGGCGGTTTTTCTGATGAGCTGGTCGCTTGGTAGTAGTTGATTGCTCCATCCCTGCCATGATTTTCCTCGCCTCTCTCTTTCCCGGAAGTACTATATAAGCAGTTAGTTATTTTCGTAGGTCACGAACAGGGCGCAAGTCGCCATTGATGCAGAAATGCCAATGGATGATTTGCGCCTTTTTTTCGTTCCGGCAAGACCTGACCCTCTCCGGGGGCAGGCGCGGAACGTAGGGTCAGCCTGTAAGCTCCTGAACCTCGCAAGAGGCAGGCATGGCAAAGGAGGTGAAATGTATCAAAAAATCGGCGCCGAGATCGGTTCCCTGGTGGCGGTGAAGCAGGCCGCCTATGGGGACTCTTTCGGCAAGTCGGGGGAGATCCTGAAGATCCTCTACCCGAACGGCATCAGTCCTGAACAGTTCGATGATGCGCTGTGCTTGACGCGCATTATCGACAAGCTGTTCAGGATCGCCACCGACCGCGATGCCCTGGGGGAAGATCCCTACAGGGACATCGCCGGTTACTGCCTGCTCGCCATCCGGCGACGGGCCGATAAGGTGGCGAAAGAATAACCAACCCACTCCCCTCTGTAACCTGGGCGCGTACCTGCGGGGCGCTATTAGCATCCCGTGGGGGATGTGTTCACAGTTGCAATTCGGGGAACCAAATCTAACCACATAAGTTGACCAGAGGCCGTGTTGCGGCGCTGAGTTTCCAGGAATGAGGATGAATTTTGTCCGAGATTTCCTGGCGCGGGCGCACGCGACAGCGGCGTAGTGCGTTCTATTCTCGCCGGTAAGTTCCTGAACCTCGAAAAAGGCAGGCATGGCAAAGGAGGAAGAATGAAATTCAAGAAATGCCCCCAATGCGGGGGCGATTCGTTCACAGAATTAGCCAAGTGCGAGACGCTCCAAAAGGGCGTCCGCCTTGACGAGGAAAGCGGCGTCGTAGAGTCGTCCTACGACGACGCAGGCACGGTCGATCTCCTCGATCAATACGAGGTGACCGGATACACCTGCGACGTCTGCGGCGCCGAGTGCCACCCCGAGTTTGGGGGGCACACCCCTTCCCCCGTCCGCGTCGTCATCGGCGTGGAAGGGGGCCTTGTGACGTCGGTCACTGCCGACCGTCCCGTCGAGGTCCTTGTCTTGGACTACGACCTGCACGATCTGGATGAAGACCGTATTTCCGTCATCGACGGGGAAGAGTGCTGCGCGGGACAGTTTTCCGCCGACCTCAATCCCGATGTTGTTGCCAGGTGCTACGCTGACCTGGCGGCACATGCGGCGGCGGCAGAATCTGAGGGGGCGCCCCATGCTGGCCGATGTTCTTGTTAAGATAGCCGGCATGGAGGCCCCACCGGAGGCGCCCTATCGTCCTCGGCCCTCCTCGTCGGGACCCGACCGGTGTCTGCGCCAGTTGGTTTACAAGGCGCGGGGCTTCGTCGGAAAGCCCATCGGGGACCGCTTCATAATGGTCCTCGACGACTCCTCCTGGCACGAGGAGCTGACGGCGGATTGGATTCGGAAATCAGCCTTTCAGCTTCTCGACCAGCAACTCGCCGTCTCCTGCGGCACGACGACCCACATGGGGCAACCCTATGAGGTCACCGGCAGCATCGACGGCATCATTAAGGATCTCGTGAGGGCTGCCCGCCTGTGGGAGCACAAGGCGATCAACCACTTCTCCTTCGAGCGCATGCTCAAGGGGGAGTACCCCATGGATTACCTCACCCAGTGCTGTCTCTACATCACTGGGTTGAGGAAACAGGAGGCCTACAAGGACCTCCAGGAGGCGGTGTTGCTTGTGAAGAACAAGAATACCAGCGCCTATCTGGAGTTTCTGATGGCCTTCGACCCCGAGCAGGACGTCCTGACGATTCGTCACATAATTGGATCGGACGGGACGGTCCTTACTGGCCCGGTCGAATTTCACGATCTGTACACGAACGCCTTCAAGCGGTTCGAGTTCGTTGAGGCTCACCGGGCCGCCGGAACCCTGCCGTCGCGTCAGTACGACAGGTCTTCGGATTGGCAGTGTGACTACTGCCCTTACTCGGAGATCTGTTACGAGGGCTACGAGGCGGAGTTTGCTGCCGAAATCGCGGCCCTCGATGACGACGCCCTGGCTAAGGCAGAGGAGTTCAGGGAGATTTCTGATTCCCTGAGCATCCTCAAGAAGCGCCAAGAGGACCTGAAAAAGGAACTCAAGGCTTTTCTGGTCTCCAAGGGTGCGGCCAAGGCGCGGGCGAATGGCACGGTCGTTGGCTTGACTTTCCAGAAACGGAAGTCAACGGACACCAAGCTGATCCCCCCGGAGATCCTGGCCGCCGCCCAGGCCGAGAAGACCATCGAGGTCTTTAAGGTCGGGGGGGCCAAGGCCGCCGGCCGATGAACTTTACCAAAACAAAACCGTCAGAACCCGGCCTCTACTGGGCAACGGACGGTAGAAAGGTGTGCCCTGTCCTGTTGTATGAAGGACAGAGCATCGCCGTAGGGACCAAGATGAAAGTCGTCTTACCGGGAGACGGTTTCCATTATTCGATCAACTCCCCGGTTCTCACCCTTCAGTGGGGTGACAGGGTGGCGGAGGTCAACCGCCTCCCGTTCGGCCTCGTGTCGGGACGTCAAAACACGTCCCGGCCCGCAGAGCCGGTCACCCTCACCGACTGAGGGTGGGCATGTTAGCCGCCGGTCGGCGGCTATGCTAATAATTAAAACCCCACCGGGGCGCACCACATCCCCGGCGGGGTATGGCGCATTCTCCGGTGGGGCTACAATATGTTCCCTTGCAAGAGGGCGCGGTGGGCCGCCGCGCAAGTAAATAAGGCCACCACGCCGGAAAAATATACCCCCACCTGTAAGTCCTGAACCCGCCGTAAGGCAGGCAGGCATGGCAAGGAGGAAAAATGAGTTTAAATTTCAGGTGCGGGTCGTTCACCCGCATAAAGGACCTTTCGGACAAGCGCCGCCTGCCGCGCCTGGGCAAAATCCGCCTGGGCGTGAAGGCGGTTACGGCCTCCGGGAAGGAATACCCCCGAGAGGTAAGTCATTTCATCGTCCCGCCGGAAGTTGCGGCGGTGTACGGCGAAAAACCGACGCAGCTTGATGTCATGTTCCCCATCAACGACATCGAGACGGTCTTTCCCCAGGCCTACAAGTTTTACGGGTCTGGGCGGGGATTGAAGTGCGTTGGGAACGGCGAATCGGCATTGCGTCTCGACGAGAAGACACAGGTGATGTCCGAAAGGGCATGCCCCTGCGAACTTCTTGAGAAGGGCGCGTGCCAGCGCCGGGCGCACCTTCTTGTGATGCTGCCCAACGTTTCTGTCGGCGGCATTTATCAGATCGACATGGGGAGCTACCACTCCATCGTCGATCTGAACTCGGGCCTGGATTATGTCCAAGCCCTTGTTGGGCGCTTCGCCATGGTCCCGTTGATCCTGAAGCGGGTCCCCCGCGAAACCCATGAGGGGGGAAAGAAGGCCGTCCACTATCCGCTCCAGATACTTCTGGCCCAAGCGGATATGAAGACGGTCGAGGCCCTGCGGGATGACAACCGCCGGGTCCTCACGGCGGCGGCCCGCCTCGCCATCGCCCCTCCGAAAGACGGCAACCCTGCCGTCAACGGGGAGGCCGTGGATGAGGTGTTCGACGTAGGGCCGGAGGAATCTGGCGGCGAAGGGGATGCGTCCCCAGATTCGAGCGTCGCATCTGAGGGCGCTACGCCCTGCCCAGAATCGACGCTGCACGCCACACCGGCGGAGGAACCATCTCCTGCGTCGGTGGACGCTACAGTGGCGGCGCCTCCCCCTCCCCCTCCCCCGACGCCTCCTCCCAAGAACGGCGGCAACGGCGATCCCACTGCCTCGGCGGCGCAGCAGGCCGCCATCCTCAAGCTTGCTATGAAGGCGGGCATTGAGGAGGGTGTCGTCCTGGAGAAGATCCGGGGTGTCACCCAGGGGACCGCTGCCCAAATGATCGTCTCGCTCCAGCGGGGCGATCTGACGGGATTCCGTCAGGCGGCGTAATTAAAAATGAAGCGGGATGGGGGTATATCTCTACCCTCCCCCTGTCCCGCTTTGCCAATCCCCATCCTTACCAAAAAAGGCCGCATGCAAGGTTAAGAATCTGCTTGCGGCCTTTTTATTAGCCCCATCTCGCCGGTAAGTTCCTGAACCTCGAAAAAGGCAGGCACGGCAAGGAGGAAAAGATGTGCAACAATTCTGCCGAGCGTCCCACCATCGCCATTGTCGGCAACACCTTCCCGGTTAGGGAAGAATTGCGGGCGATGGGATGCGAGTGGGACAGAAGGGCGCAGCTCTGGTACGCCCCCAAGGACAAGGCGGCGGCGGCACAGAAGCTTGTGTCGTCGTACCGGCGTCGTGCTGCTGCGGTGGCCGCCGGCAGCGCCGCTAATGAATAAAATACAAAAGGCCCTGGCGAATAATCGTCAGGGCCTTTTTTGTTGTAAAAACTAACGCGTCAGAAAATCTCGGTTTGTCTGCCGATCCAAACGACTCTGCCGTAAATCGTTACGAATTCGACATCCGTGATCACGGTTTCGTATTTTTTGTTGTCGCACATCAGCTTCAACATGCGGTTGGAGCCATACTCAGGCTGTATCCTGCGCACCGCATAGTCCTTGGAGTCCTCCAGCACGTATATGCCACCTCGGACAGATACCTTATTGTCTCCTCGATAAACTAAGAGATGGTCATTCGAGCGCAGGGTCGGTTCCATGCAATCCCCAGTTTTCCTAAGCACCACAAAATCTTCTGGCTTGCCCAATCTGATGAGCCATCCACGCCGAAACATCGGTTTAACGAAGAGATCCCTGTCTTCTTCGGACCATGATGCATCGCTTTCCGCCTTGCTCCTGATGAAAGGCACCTGTACGAATTCCATGAGGTCGTCACCGCGCCGGCGGCGCGGAATAGCCCTCATCTCTTCCTCGGTCATCGGCCCACAGACTTCCGGATATTTTTCCCGCGCCCCCGGAAAGGGTTCGCCCTCTCCTTCAAAGATCCATAGAGGGCTGAAATTATAATGGTTTATCAGAACGCCAACGACCACGCTTTTTACTGTATTCTGGAGCCCCTTACGGTATCGTACCAAGGTGTTCTTATCAACTTTGAGGATGAGCGATAAATCTGAATCGTTGATTCCCTTGTCCAACGCTTCGTCACTCTTGATTGCTTTTATAGCCCACGCAATCCGCTTTATGTGTTCGTTATTATTTATATTACACATATAGTTATCCTCCTGATTTATTTAGATTATACTCGATTTATGAAAAATACGCTCGAATTTTTTATGGACGAAAAATGTCAAATACACCCATCATATATTTGCTGCTGCGTTGACGCACGATGCATGGTCGGCCATGGCAATAAATATAACTTGCAGTTTTTTAGCTTGACATAAATGTAAATTGCGCCTATAGAGAAACCCATGACTGCCTATATAGTACTTCGGATACATGTATGATCGCTCTTTTTAGACCCACATATATCTTATATACATATAAGTCAATAAAGAGAAAGGCCAGTAATACAGGAACAGGAGGATCCCATGGGCGAGCACGAACAACGTACCAAAACAAAAAAAGCGGTGAAACGAGACAAGTCCTGCGACAAGTCGGAACCACCGGAAGGCGACATCTCCGAGCTGGCAGCCAACGTGTTCAATGAAAACATAGCCCTGGTAAAATCCATAGTAAAACGCCTGGAAGGCCTCGACCCTGTAGTTACGTATGAAGATTATTTGCAGCAGGCATATCTGGGCACTCACAATGCAGTGCGAAGTTTTCGTGTAACGACCGACGCAAGGTTCCAGACAATCCTGGTTTGGCACATACAGAAGGCTCTCGAGAAACTGATCCCACCCCAGAACCGCCAAGTAATCGTAACCTTCCCGAATGGAGACGAAAAACGCATGTCGTACCAAGCATTTCGCAAAATTAAGCGTGGCCTGCCCGATGGTACGACGTATCAGATCGAGTCTCGATCGGTTTCGTGGGATCTGTTGGAAGGATACGATCTTAACGGCCTTGAGAATGGAACACGTAGCAACGGAAAGAACCGGAGGTCCGAATAATCTATGCAAAAAAAAAGGAAGTAGAAGATTGGGTGCAAGACAAATTACCGAGCGAATTCACATAAGTGGCGGTTCTGCAAGGCATGTGAAGGGCAGAAAGCGTTGCTATCCGGCGAGTCGATGTACGACGAGTGCAGCGTCAGCCCGGATGCGTGGAGATGAGAAATTTCCGGTCGTCATTTGGACCACAGGAAATTTCCGGTCGTCATTTGGACCACAGGAAATTTCCGGTCGTCATTTGGACCACAGGAAATTTCCGGTCGTCATTTGGACCACAGGAAATTTCCGGTCGTCATTTGGACCACAGGAAGTAATATGCATATAAACGAAAAGAAGGAAGGGGGACTCGTATTGAGCGAATTGTGGTGTAGCATTGGTGAGTATCGGCATATAGCTCACTGGACAAAAGATTTTACTGAACGACGTATTCGCCAAATGTTGCAGACTGGCACGTTTCCGGCAGAATACCGGCGCGTAATGTACGGGAAATCAGGGAAAAAGTATCATTATCAGATAAAGCTAACCAAAGATGAAGACATCAGGAAGCTCGTAAATATGCGATCTGCTGACTTATACGTCAAAGAACATGCAGACGCCAACAAAGGTCCAGACTTCCATATGGTGAAGAACCAGGACAAGCGCACTCCGTCAGCATACAATCTCAACATCAAGGTTCCTGTGGCATCATACCTCGATGTCATCATGCAAAACACAATCATCCAGCACCATTACAGGATCGTGCTCAATCATCAAGGCAAAGCTAAAGCAGGCTTAAACGACTATTGTGAGACCGCCGGCCATTCCGAAAGCAGAAAAAATCGCTATAATATCCGATGTAACGAAAATATGCGTATGGCTTTGCATGAGTATGCACAGCAATACGGATTAACCATAAAAGAGGCTTATGTCCACATGCTGATGGAGTACCTGAAAACTCCAGAAGGCCGCGTAGTAATGTGCATGGCCCAAGCTACCGAAAGCTCCAATAATAATCGCTAAACAATGAAAACAAAAAGGAGAAAGACAGACATGATGATAATGTATGTGGAAACTGACCGGCTTAAACCAAACCCCAACAACTTATTCGACCCCTTGCCGCCTGATGAGTATCAGGAGCTAAAATGCAGTATCAACAAGTATGGCGTTAAGGAACCGCTAATTGTCTGTCACAACACCAACAATGGCTATTACACAATTCTCTGCGGCCATAACCGCCAGAGAGCTGCGATTGATCTGTCGATACCTACTCTGCCTTGTATCCTTGTCCAAACAGAAGAAGCAGAAACCGTCATCGACACGGAAATCTACAGGCGTATGCTAACCAAAGAGCAGCGTCGAGAATTGATTGCCAAGAAAGACGCCATACAGAAGGAAGCAATCAGTCGCTATCTGGAGGCTAACCTGCTACCTGCGCTCAAAACAAAATATGAAGACGGCATGTTGAAAATTGAGACGGCGTTGCGTCTCGCCGGGCTCCCTGCCAACACTCAGTCGGAAGCGTACAACGCCATGGTCAACGCCCAGGAGACCGTTATCATCGAACCTGCCGATCCCGAGCAACAGGCGCGACACGCCCAGGAAGTGGCGTCGATGCAGAAGCAGGTAGATGAGCACAAGTCCGAAGCAGAGACGCTAAAAGCGCAAATGAAAGACATGGAAAGAAGACTCCGCGACTTGAACAAGCAAAAAGACAAGGCTCGGGAAATGATTGAAGAGCAGCAGGAGAATATCGCCCGGCTCAAGGAGCAGTCCTATCAAGAAGCCAAGGAATCACTGCGGGCAGAAGTGGAGGACCGGATTAGGCAGGCTCGGCAGCAGATAGACGAAGCCAATAGAGCGGTCGGCGAGAAAAACATGGAAATAGACCGCCTTCACGAAGAAATCGAACGCCAGAAGCGCAGGGTATTTGATACCGAAACGCTTGTCAAGTCGGCGGAGGTGTCGGCCAAAATGTTCCGGGATGATTGCGTTGCCAAACTCAAGCTCCTATATTCCCCCAAAATCATCAAAACCTCGTTGGACAACTTTGAGCATTCCATGGGTTGTCTGGCATCATACCTCAGCAGCAATTACGCCTGGGACGATCAGACGATGGAGGAAGTAGAGATCCGGCTACGCAGGATAACGCAGCAGGCAAAGGAAGTGCTTCGCAACATACCCGCCCGGACGCCATTGCAGTTGCCCAAAGTAACCCCGATGCTGCCCGAAGACCAACAACAACAGTAGTGAACGGCCTTGAGCAAGCATGTACCTCAAGATCGGCCACCTGGTTCCGGCAACAGTAATCAAGGCACTGCCCGAACATGACGCATATCTGATGGCGATAGCCAATTCTGAGATCATGGCGCTGTTGCCGAAGGACCATGCCGGCAGGACCATGCGTGTCGGAGACTGTACTGCTGCCACCGTACATGCCATCAAGGGAGCGCATGTATTCCTGACGCAACGGACGGCGGTATTTTATCGCCGCCTGCTGGAGATGATCCTCTCTCCCCTGCTGATGGATGGCAAGCTGCAGGTGCGCCATGCCGCAGCCATCCACGGCACAGGCTATGCCAAGGTGTCCATTGAGGGGATGAACGGGTGCAACCCGATCCTGGAAAGCATGCCCTATATTAGAGGCACCAAAGAATATACCCAAGACACTGTTACACTGATAGCATTCTCATCAAATATAGAGGAATACATTAAAAATTCTTTAGGTCCGGCCCCTCGGGAGCACATTCAAAAAGTAATATATAACGAGGAAGCCGAAGAATACACAGTGTCTGTAACCTCCGCACAGGCAGGAGTATTTTTTGGACGCCGGGGCATGAACGTCGCCATGGCGGCAAAGTTGACGGGCGTCAAAATCAATGTGGTGCCCGTATGAGCAACCTCGATAAGAGGAGAAAGGTGAGAGCAAGTGAGCGAAAACAGCACACCCAAGGCGCAAGCGAGCGAAAATAGCTCGCCCAAGAAGGATGCGGCGAAAGCGGCTTCCGCTGGCAAGAAAAAAAAAGGAGCGGCGGCGCAGCAGCCGGAACGTCCCAAAATGACCCCAGAGGAGGTTCTAAAGAGGAAACAGATTGAAATAGCCAACCCGATGGCTATTGTCATCGCGCCCAAAACGCGGGAGGGACATGCCCTGGTCCGCATAGCGATGCGTTACGACAAGGTAATCAATCGCCTGCGAATGAACGGCGGGACGAGCGTGCCGATCAACAAGGTGATGTCGTGCCTAACTAAGGCGCGGGAATTCCATCTCAAGATGCAATCCATCCTGGCGTCCCTATCCGACGGCCAAAGCGTGGGCTACTTCATGGTATCGCAAATGGACACGCCGGATTCTCGGCTCCTGCTCATTCAGCAGAGAACATCGTACGTGTACCTGCCGAGCAGTTCGGAAGGGCGAGAGATCCTGCACATGATAAAGCGGATGGATCCAATGCTGGTGCAATATCGCACGACCTGCGAGGACTACGAAAAAGTAGGCCAGGCGGTACGGATAGTATTGGAGGCCGTCACCTCGTTCGACAGCTTGATGATTGACCTGTCGAAGACGGCCAACGTCCCCTATGAGTCGCCCAAAAACATGGGCTGGTTGCAGCAGCAGAAGGAGAAGGAGAACCGGCAGTCAGCCGCTGCCGCCGCACCGCTGCCCGCATGAAACGTCGCCATGTCAGAAGCCAGCGTGGCCGGCGGCGTTGCAGGTGGCTGGCGCTGCTGATGCTGGCGTGCATGCTGTGGATGTCTGCGTCGAACGTCTCCGCTTTTTGTTTCGAAGAGGCGGGTGAAGCCTATGGCATATCTCCGCTGCTCCTGTGGGCCATCGCTTCGGTTGAATCGTCCTTCAATCCCTCGGCGGTCAATAGGAACACCAATGGTTCCTACGACTACGGCGTGATGCAGATAAACTCTCAGTGGTATCACACCCTCGGGAAAGAGCAGTGGGATCGCTTGTCCGATCCTTGTTTCAATGTCCACGTTGGGGCCTGGGTGCTGGCCCAGTGTATAAAGCGGCATGGCTATACCTGGGAAGCGGTCGGCTGCTACAACAGCAGCAAGCCCGAGCGGCGGCGGGCGTATGCCGAGAAGGTGTATTACCATCTGAAAAAGGCGCAGGAATATGCAAAAGATCAAAAAGATCCTCAATGAGTTATCGCCTAAGCAGAGACAATACGGCGCTGCCGTGCTGATCATCTCCGCCCTGCTTATATTTGCGATGATCGCGTCCTACGGCCTGGAGATAACCAAAACGAAGAAAAAGGTTGAAGAGCGCAAGGTATCATCCAAAAAGATGTCGCTCCTGACCGACAAGGTGGAAAAGGAGCTGTGGGTTGCGGCCGAAAGCCAGAACATCAAGGCCCTGGAAAAAAGCAACGAGGAACTCAAAACGCAGCTTGAACGGATACAGAAAGAGGTTGCGGAGGCGAAAGAACTTGCCAAAAAGCCGCCTCCGAAGCCGGCAACCCTCCCTCCCCCGCCGGCGCCGAAGCCGGGAACCGGCGCCGAAGCTCAAGGATCGGCAGCGAAGGGAGCGATACCCTTCCCGTCGTCTATCACGCAAACCGTCCCGCTGCCTCCGGGATCACCCACAAGGGGTACTCCTGGGAAGTCCGGTTCGGAGCCTGTCGGCGGCACGATCCGGAAGTTCGGCGATGAGGCAAAGAGAGGATCGGACTCGAAGACCACGGCGAAGCGGAAATCGGAACCCAAAACCTACCTGCCCGCAGGGTCGTTCATGCGGGCGGTTTTGCTTTCAGGTCTTGACGCTCCTACGGCGGGCGGCAAGACCTCTGCTGAACCTTATCCCGTTCTGATTGGTGTTACCGATTTGAGCATCTTGCCCAACAGGTTCAAGATGAATTTGAAGGAGTGCTTCGTCATCGGCGCCGGAATCGGCAACATATCCGACGAGAGGGCCTATATACGCACGGAAACGCTGTCCTGCGTCCGCACGGACGGCAAGGTGATCGAGGTGGGAATGAAGGGTCAGGCCATGGGCGAGGACGGCAAGTTGGGGCTTCGGGGCCGTCTGGTATCCAAGCAGGGCCAGCAGATTGCCATGGCGATATTCGCGGGTACGCTCAGTGGCATAGCCACGGCGGTCAAGCCAACTTCCAACACCACCTTGCAATTAACAACAGGCAATTCCGATACTCACACCAATTTCTCCCGACCTGACGCAAGCGACGTAATGCAGTCCGCCGGACTTGGCGGCGCGGGAAAGGCGCTGGAGATGGTGGCTCAGTATTATATGCGTATGGCGGAGCGATTGTTTCCGATCATTGAAATAGACGCTGGCCGCGAGATCGAGATCGTTCTTTTGAAGGGACAGGAACTTAAAATCACCGGCAACAGTATGCCACAACGCCAAACATCATCTACCAGACGATAAGGAGACATTTCATGCTACGAAAAAAGACCGCCTGCCTGCTTGCCATTACCACGCTCATGATCCCCTCGTATGCGAGGTCCCAGTCTCAAGCCGAATACGATACCATCAAAAAGACGCTGAACGGACTGAAGATCGACACAATCAGATTTATTGAAGGCCTCGATATGTACGAGGTCGTCGCGGATAACCAGGCCGCTTATTTAACCAAGGATATGCGGTATTTTTTTGTTGGCCGCGTATTCGACCTTCGTACCAAGCGCGACTTGACGGGGGAAAGGATCGCCTCCCTGCGCCGGGTGGATTTCAAGTCCCTAAACCCCAAAAACGCAATCAAGATGGGAAGCGGAAAGAGATCTCTGGCGGTGTTCACCGATCCTAATTGCGGATACTGCCGGAAGTTGCATGGCGAATTAACCAAGATCAAGGATGTGTCCGTGTACATCTACCTGTATCCTCTGGCCGCGCAGAACGAGGAAGCCCAAAAGAAAGCCGCTTCGATTCTTTGCGCCGGGGATCCCCTTGCTGCCCTGAACAAGACCTGGTTTGCGAAAGAGCCGTTCAAGCCCGAAGGCGAACCGTCGAAAGCTTGCATGGCGTCGATCGCGGACAATATCCGTGTAGGCAGAAGCCACCGTATATCCTCGACTCCCACAATGATCTTAGAGAGCGGCAAGGTGGTGGTGGGCTACAAGAGCGAGAAAGATTTAAGGGCCATGATCGAGGCGGAGGAGATTGCGAGGTGAGCAGAGCTGTCGTTCTACTGTCGTCGTTGATCGTCGTGGTGCTTTACATATCCGGCTGTGCGCCGAAGTTTGCGTGCGAGGGGTCGGTGAACCTGGATGATCCGCGCTGCAATTCAGTCAGCAATATGTACGACATCAAGATGCGCGGCAAGGCCGACACCCAGGTGCAGCATGAGGAAGACGATGGGGACGAGAAGAAGGCAAAGGCGCCTCCCGTTCAGGAGCCTCAGGGCGCCGACATGGGCGTGGCCCTCGTGCAGGGATCTGCTTATGAGGCCAAGGTGCCGGTGCGGGTCCCCCCGAAGGTGATCCGGATATGGATTGCCCCGTGGGAGGATGCGGACGGAGATTTGCATCAGCCTGGTTATATCTTCAGCGAGATCAACGACAAGCGGGGCCGGTGGGTATTTGGCGAACGGCAGGTATCGGGATCTGCTCCTTTGCTGTCTCCCGTTGATTCCGCCGAGGAAGAACAGCCGGTCCCGCCGACCCGAAGTCAACCGGCAGCGGTACAGGATCGCCAAAGCAAGGCTGCGGCAAGAGAAGAAGCGCAAGCCGAGAAGAAAGCACAAGCCGAAGAGCAAAAAAGAGAAAAGCAATCGTCGGCAAGGCAAAAAGAATACAAGACCACCGCCGACAAGTGGGGATATTCCGGTGTCGGCAACAGCCCAACTTTAAAACTTCCTTCCGTAAAAAAATAACCGGATACCTGGCGCTCGATGGAAGTATTATAGCAGCAGGCAGCCTTGTTTCCGCTTCGCATTAGCAGCGCCTCCTTTTTTTGTGCGGAGCGGAACGAGGCGAACCCTAATGATTTCAAAACACCCTCGCCATGTCGAGGCGATGGCGTAGCCGCCAGACAAAAAACTAAAGAAAGGAAGGTGTAACAAGAATGGCAAAAAGGTTCCTCACGAAAGAAAATCTGTTGGTTGCTGGCGGCTTGCTGCTGGTTTGGGCATCGGCGGCATGGGCGGGTACGGGTGGAGACGAGTTTTCGACCCTGTACACTACGATCGAGGGATGGTCGCAGGGATACCTGGGCAAATTGATCGCCATCAGTTCATTCATAACGGGAATGGCAATCGGCATCGTCCGTCAGTCGCTCATGGCCATAGCTGTAGGCGTCGGTTCCGGCATGGCCGTCCAGTACACTCCGGAAATTCTCAATACCATGGTATCGGCTCTGATGTAATCAGCGTCACCGGGCGGGGCCTTTGTGGCCCCGCTTTTTGCCTTGGAACGAAAAAAAGCGCACTCATCATACGATGTATCCGTTAAAGACTCACAGGGATGCGACCTGGATCCGTGTCGCGCCGCCCGTGCGAGAATGCTGCTGAAGAGGGGACGCGCCGTCATCCTGACGTGCAACCCAATGACAATACAACTAATTTACAAAAAGGCGAATGGACACTCTAAAAGCAGCCAGAATGCTTCTTGACCGGCAACCGTTGTCGGAGTACCTGCCCTACCTGGCTTACGATGAAAAAGCGAAGGCGTACATTCTCGACAATGCTGTTGGTTTGGTGTTCGAGTGTCATCCCCTGCCCTACCCGAGCAGCAGTGCGGCCTCGACATTGCGCGGCCTTCTTGAAACGCAATTTCCCGCCGGCACCTCTCTCCAAATAATGCTTTACACGTCCCGAAAGATAGGCGCTCAGCTTGACGCCTATGTGATGTACCGGGAGAACACACACGGGAATTCGATGTATTCCGATTTTGCCCGGCAGCGGGCGGAGTATCTTCAGTCCGGCGCGGATGTGTCACTATTCAAGGGATGTGATATTCGCGTTCGGGATTTCCGGTTGATCGTATCCATGGCCGTGCCCTGTTCGCACACTCCCCATGCAATAAATCACGTCAAGGACAATGTTGTGCCGACCATGCGGGACACTGTTTACCAGGCGTTGAATACGGCTGGCCTGTATCCTGTCAGCGTAGGTCCGGAGGAACTGATCAACATTCTAAGCGAGATTCTAAATCCTGGCCATTCGTTAAGGGACAATCTTTATTATGATCCCAAGGCGGCCATCAAGGATCAGGTGATCTACTCAGACACGGAAACGGAGATCCGTAAGGACTGTCTGGTCCTGGACGGTTATCATGTGAAAAGCTACACGGTGAAGCAGTATCCCCGCGAGTGGGACGTATCCGGCATCATGTCATACACGGGTGATGTTTACCAGAACGTGAAGCAAATTGGCGCTCCTTTCATGCTGGTATTGAACTGCGAATATCTGGATCAGCTTTCCGCGAGGCGCGAGATTCAGAAGAAGGCCACCATTGCCAGTTATCAGGCATACGGACAATTTGCCAAGTGGTTTCCGAAAATCGGGATGAGGAAAGAGCACTTTGACGAATTCACGGTAGCCCTGGAGCAAGGTGAAACCCCCTTCAAAGCATACATGAACATGTTTGTTTATGCGAAGGATGCAGCCGAGGCGACATCCATGGCAAGCATCTGCCAGAGTCTCTATCGCGGCATGGGCTTTATCTTGCAGGATGACAACTATATCATGCTGCCGCTGTTCTTGCAGGCTTTGCCGATGGCTTATCATGCAGACGCACAAAGGGACCTGCGGCGCCGGCGGACATTTACCACGGCAAACGTGGCCGAGATCGCTCCCATACAGTCTGATTGGAAGGGGGGCGGACGCCCGGTCTTGCCCTTGATCAGTCGTCGGGGGCAGCTCCAGTTCATCGACCTGTTCTCGAACAAGCGGGGCGGATATTCCGGCGTGGTATGCGCTGGTACTGGTGCTGGCAAGTCGTTTTTTGTCAACGAGATGATCGTTTCCTACCTCGGCCTGGGATCAAAGGTTTGGATAATCGACGTGGGCCGCAGCTACGAGAAGCTGTGCGATATACTGAACGGCGATTTTCTGGTCTTTGACACGGCGACCAACATGAGCCTCAACCCTTTCTCGTCCGTGGTGGACATAGACGAGGAAATGACCATGCTCAAGGCAATCCTCGCGCAAATGGCCTCGAACATCCCCCTGGACGACCTCTCGCAGTCGTACATGGAGGAGGCGATCAAGGAATGTTTCGCCGAGCACGGCACTTCCACCTCGATAACGGACATTGCGTCGTATCTCACGGCGAAGCCTGATTCCCGGCAAGTGGATCTCGGCATGAAGCTCTACCCTTACACGTCGGGCGGCTCCTATGCGACTTTCTTTGAGGGCGCCAGCACCTTCAATCCCAAGGGCGGTTTTGTGTGTCTCGAGCTTGAGGAATTGAAATCGAAGAAGGACCTCCAGGAAGTTGTTCTTCTCACCCTGGTTTACAAGATTCAGCAGGACATGATGCAGCGTGGTGAAAACAAGCTCGTTATCATAGACGAGGCATGGGACCTGTTGACCGGTGGCAACACAAGTCAGTTCATGGAGACTGGTTATCGTCGTTTTCGCAAGTACGGCGGCGCATGTCTTTCGATCACCCAGTCCATCAACGATTTTTACAAGATCCCTGCGGGAGTGGCCATCGTCGAGAATTCGGACTATTTTTTTCTTTTGAGGCAACGGGCGGAAAGCATTGAGGCCCTCAAGCAGTCCCAGAAGGTATCGCTCTCCGAGGGCATGTACGACTTGCTCAAGTCCGTCCACACCGATGCGGGCAATTATTCCGAGATCTTCCTTTACGCTCCAGACGGTATAGCCATCGGTCGCCTCGTCGTGGATCGGTTCACTCAGTTGCTTTACACGACGAAGCCGGAGGAATTCTTGGTGCTCAAGCAAATGACGGACAGCGGCATGACCATCAGGGAAGCGATTGTGGAGCAGATAAGGCGGGAAACAGCAGCGACAGTCCATTAGCACTCATAGTGTCCACACCAACCTTCCTTCTTCGATGCCGGGCAGAACTCGATTCTGTCCGGCATTGTCGTTGGGCGACCTCCCCTCACCTACCCACAGTTCTTGTACATGGTCTCCGACCGTCCCCTGGGAAGTAATATAGATTTAAAAGACGGGGGGCACAGCGGTCGTGGCAAAGCAAGACAGGAAGGTCAAAAAAGGCAAGAACTCAAGGCCGGCGGCATGCGTATCCTTACCCCTGCACAACTCTGAGGCGTATCAGCAAGCAAGATGTGTGTTTCAGGATGCGGTAGATCACCACCAGAGGGGGGAATACTTTCAGGCAGCCAGTTCGTACCGTCGGGCAATCAGCCTATACCCGTCATACATAGAAGCATATCTCAATCTTGTGGCAGCCTTGGCATTTATGGGCAAGCTTTCAGAAGCCTTGCGTGTATGCGACCTCGCAGCATCCATCGTGCCGGCACACGCATCCATTTATAACAACAGAGGCAACGTGTTGAGAGACTTGGGCCGGCATGAAGAAGCCTTGGCGGACTTTGATCGGGCAATTCTTTTAAATCCAAATTATTCGGATGCCTATCTCAACCGAGGCATTATCCTGCACGATCGTGACATTCTCTCCCCTATGAATAGGGGAGCATCTAAGTGCTTGTGAATCAGAAGGATTGCGACTCATGAGGCAACTCCAAGCTGTGTTTTATGGAAATGCTCTCCGGTTTTGTCTTCCAACGTAGGTTTCCCACCGTTAGTGTTTCTTCCCACCAGATGTATAGACTGACGCTTCACCGAGGACTCTAAAGCCGGAATTAGCCGACTCGCACGGGTTGCTTTCGCAAGGTCGCGCTTTGAACTCTCCACGTCTGAGGACATCCTGCCCGGATGCCCATGATACAACGTCGGGCTGATTGATCCAAATGCTATCAGTTGAACAATATTTGCAGATACATGATCCCGGTCCGCCACGAGGCCGCAGGACGGACAGTTATGGATTCTATCTTTCAGCGTTTTGGGAACGGGAGCGCCGCAAACACATGTCTGGCTGTTGCCACCGATACCGGGACGGCTTGACGGCGTTGCATGATACCGTTTACCTAATTTGGATTGCAATAAATGCTTCTGCTTGGCAATAGCCCTGTCTGAGGCGGCTTTCGCCAGCCTACGGTTGCGAATCATGAATTGAACGCCGTGTTCCTCAATCGCAAACTCCCTATACTTCGATGCAATTTCCGATGCGGTTTTCTTATGATGGTAATCGCGAATGTTTTCGATACGGGTGTGAATCTTTGCAACTACGCATATTTGCTTCTTCAATCTGTTGGAATAGGGCATGTCCTTGATTGCCGGCGACTTTATTCCCGATGCTTTTGCTGTTTGGACAACCTCAAGATGAGCTTTCTTCCTGGCCTCGAATTGCCTGGACATCTTCTTTTGGGCAGTACGAAGCCTCGATTGGTATAGAATGAAGGCACGAGGCGGGTTATGCTTCTTCCCGTATGATTCCGTGATCGTTGCGGATAGACCGGTGTCGCCGCCACCTACAGGAAGGGAATCATCATGTGCGAGAAGGGCTACCTGATCTTTCTCCTGGATCATGGCGACTACGATTACCCACCATTGGCCTTGCGCCCACTTTACGGTGACAGTCTTTTTCAGGCCGCGTATCTTTCTATGATCTCGAACATGGAACTCACCGAGACCGGACAGATACAGCTTTCCATTCCGAATGAATGCCGCTGTACCGTATTGCGGATATGTGAAGCTTCGATAACGCTTTTCTATGATGGGCTTTGGAGGATGGACATCTCTTCGCCCTTCCTTTTGCGCCTCGAAGAATCTCTTATACCCCTCATCAATCCTCACCGCCACATTCTGCCGCACCTGGCTGTGCAGATTTCCCCAGGCTACATTAGCCTTTGCGTACAGCTTCACCGCATTGTACTGGTCGGAACGGTTCAAATAGTGGGGCTTTGCCTCCCCTTGCCGTTTTGCTTCCTTGCAATCCAGTCGGTTTTTTATCCGATCTTCTGCCAAGGCATTTCGCAACAGCCAACACGAATGCAATGTGTCGAATAACTTCTCACTTGCCCCTGGAGACACGTCCAAACGAAAACGATAGGCGCGTGACACCATAGGATGCTTGGCTTTTCGCTGCCTATGCCTTCTCTTTTTGATTCTCGATATAGCGTCTAACGACATCCGCCGACATATCTCCTACAGTGCCCACATAGTAACTGGGATTCCAAAGATGAGACCCCATCCGTTTCTTCAAATCCGGAAATGAGACTAAAAGTTTCCGCGCCGATATTCCCTTGATCCACTTCACTACATCCGAAATGGAAACATGAGGAGGTGCAGACACAAAAAGATGGACGTGATCAAGGCCGGTTTCGATAGTACTTACCTCAAATCCTTTCTCAATACCTGTTTCTGCAATAACCTGTTTCAGCGCCGCATCTACCTTGGTCGTCAGAACCTTCCGCCGATACTTTGTGCAAAACACCAAATGATAGCCAATGCTGAAAACACAGGTCCTATGATGTATGATTTTCATTTGCACATGGTATCATAAATATTGAGCAATAGCAATGAAATTATTTTATATATCTCAATACAGATAGTATGCGTTTCGCTTTCATCCCTCCTTTGAAAAAGAGGGAATTCCCGCTTTATCTCTTAAAAGGTACGAGGATGCGCTTCTGTCCTGTAACCATGCCTTGACATTAGCCCCATCAAACCCCACTGGGCATCTGAGCCGTGGCGTTGTCTTGTCCTCAATGGGTAGAAACGCAGAGGCGTTATCGTCATTCGATCTTGCAATATACCTTGACCCTGGAAACGGTAAAGCTCACGCTAATCGTGGCGCCGTTCTTTTAGACTTACGGCGATACGATGATGCGCTGGCGTCCTGTTGTAAGGCGGTATCCTTGGCACCAAATGCCATCGCGCATATGAACCTGGGCAACGTGCTGGAAAAGTTGGGGCGATACGAAGATGCCCTGGTGGAATACGATCGCGCAATCTCCAAAAACCCCGTTCTTGCCGATGCTTTCAGCAATAAAGCCAACGTCTTGTATTTAATGAGACAATTCGACAATGCAATGTCTGCATACAACCATGCGACAACCCTAAGTCCGAGCCACGCCGAAGCGCACTGGAACAAGAGTCTGCTCATGCTGTTGCTTGGCAATTATGAGGAAGGGTGGCGCATGTATGAATGGAGATGGAAAAGCAAGGACTGCAAATCAGCCTATAGGAAATATCCGCAACCTTTGTGGATGGGCAATCCCGGCCAGTTGCGGGGAAAAACTATTTTGATTCATGCCGAGCAGGGCCAGGGCGATACTATCCAAATGATGCGCTACGTTCCGATAATTGCTGCCCAGGCGGCAAAGATTGTATTGGATGTTCCCGTTTCTTTGGCGTCCATGATCTGCGACATTCCCAATGCTGTCGTTCTGAGGCAAGGGGACGTTGTTCCCGATTTCGATATTCATTGTCCATTCATGAGTCTGCCTTTGGCATTCGGAACGACACTGGAAACGCTCCCTGATCATGTTCCCTACCTTCGTGTTCCGGAAAACAAGGTCGAAAAATGGTGCTCCCTACTGGGACACCGGAAGCATCCCCGCATAGGCCTGGTCTGGTCTGGGGCCACCGGACACCGTAATGACCATAACCGCAGCATAGCCCTACAAAGGCTTTCTCCTTTCTTCGATCTCGATGTGGAGTATCATTCTTTGCAAGTGGAATATCGCAATGGCGACCAGGAGATGCTCGCTTCCACTGGCAGGATTGTGGATCATTCCAATGATATTGCGGATTATAGCGATACGGCGGCTCTGATCGAGCACATGGACCTGGTGATTACCGTTGACACCTCCGTGGCCCATCTTGTTGGCGCATTGGGCAAGCCTGTGTGGATTATGCTGCCGCACGTTCCAGATTGGCGTTGGCTGCTGGATCGTGAAGACAGCCCGTGGTATCCCACCGCCCGCCTGTTCCGTCAACCGTCGCATGGCGACTGGGATAGCGTAATAAAATCAGTAATATCGCATATTAGCGAGATCTGAGCAGCCCGGACGGCCCCGGCTGCTACAACCCCCGAGATAACTTTTCTCACCAAAGAAATTCAAAATAGCCAAGGTCCTCTCCCGGAGGGAAGTATAATATAGACGACGTAGTGCGTCTTGATGCGTATTTATATGCGTCACGGACATCCAGACTCCATCCACCCGAGAGAAGCCGTGAATACACTCAAAAAAACAACAATAATCTCTATGGCATTAACAATCGGCACGATGACGGCCCCTGCTGTCGTAATCGCCGGAACGCAGGTCATCAAAACCGGCCAGGCCGAATATGCGTATCCGTCTGATGTTGGCGCATACCTTAAATCTGCATCCTTTGTATTATGCGCCGACCCTGGTTGTAATACTCCCACGAAGAAGCGTCAGTATGTTCAGCGCATGCGGCAACCCACTGCGCCCATAAAAATAGACGCCAAGAAAATCATGCCTCAGACCGTAGCCGCTAGCCCACCCCCGCCTCCTATCCGGGAAACGCTGTATTTCGGTTTTGATTCGGCAACCTTGAATAAGAACGAGAAGCAGAAGGTCGAGGAGATAAAGCACAAGGCGCCGGCAGCGACGAGCAAGGCCATCATAACCGGTTATACCGACAAGATTGGCTCCCAGTCTTACAACGACTCGCTTGCGCTGAGGCGTGCCGAAACCGTCAATCGCCAACTGGGCTATGGAGACGCGATTGTTACCGGGAAAGGCAAGTGTTGCTATGCAGACAAATCTGACAACGCCAGGAATCGTCGGGTTGAGTTGGTAATCGAGAACAAGCTTCAGAGAGCACAGGCGGTTGCTAATCAGCCGCCGCACAAAAACATGCACGTTGATCCTGCTCCGAAGCCCGTCATTACCGGAGTCGATCCGAGACAACATACAAATAATAATCAGGCAAAAGAAGGAGAAAGGAAGAAGCCATGAAACAAAAAAGGATTCATTCAGCAGCCATTATCGCTGCCCTTATGCTCGTATTTGTATGGGCCGGCGGAGCGTTGGCGGCCTTGCCGGCGGAAAATGTAACCGTAACCTGTACGGAGAGCGTTGTGACCGGCCAGGAGATCACCTGTACGGCAACGGCTACAGCGACGGAAGGAGAAACGATTGCCTATACCTGGAGCACGGACAAAGGGGCAATCCTCACCGGCCAGGGAACGGATACTGTTACCGTGTCATCTCCTATGACGGGGATTGCCACTGTGACAGCCCAGGTGGTCGCTACTCCCCCTTACTTTCCGCCTGATGTCATATCAGGCGATACAAATGAAATCGTTTCAACAGGCAACTCTTTGGGAACGGTCACCTCTGATACCTTATACATAACGTGTAGCTTGAATGGTTATAAAGTGTATCTAAATCAGTATTTGTCCAAAATCAGATATGGTGCAGTCAATACAAACCCATTCCGCTTTGTGCTGATGACCATGTCGGGAGATTATACGACCGTACATTGGGTCAGCCCTCTCATTACTCCTAATCAACAAGGGGTCAATGAATGGTCACCAGACACCCCCGTTCCGATTCCTGCTCAACCTAGTTTTATTGGAATATATGTTCCCGGAGGCCAAGCAGTACCTGTAGGATATACGACCTATGCAAATAGGGGCTTCACCTTATCCAACCCGTCGCTCCAACTTGGGGTGCTACAAGGCCCCGGCACGGTAACAGACACCATTATCCGGGTTCGTGCTTATCTGTACACGGGCAGCTACCCTGCCGCGCCTACCACCGTCACCAAGACGGCGAGCGTAGCGGTATCGAGTCCTCCTCCTCCGACGGTATCCATTACCGGCCCGGAGACCGCTGTGGAAGGTGAAACGAAGCACTACACAGCAACCCACGATGCCGTCGTACCGGTAACGATTTCCTGGTCGGCCAACGGCAACACCTATACCGGCGCGGAGGTGGACATCCCCTTTACATCAGCAGGAAGCAAGACGGTAACGGTAACGGTTACTCCGGACGGCTATCCTGAATCGGTGGGCACAAGCTCCTTGACTGTTGCGGTATCCCAGTATCCCTCCCCCACGATTTCCATTACCGGTCCGGAGACTGCCGTGGAGGGCGAAACGAAGCAGTACACCGTGACGCACGACGCGATTGTCCCCGTGACGATCGCCTGGGATGTTAATGGAACCGCCTATAGTGGTTCGCCGGCCAATATTGTTTTCCCCGCCCCTGGCGCTTACACCGTGACGGCAACCGTTTATCCTACGGACTATCCGGCTTCCGTTGCCACAACCTCCATGAATGTGACCGTTGGCGACCGGGTAACAATTTCCTGCACGGAGAGCGTACAGGAGGGACAGTCCATTGCCTGTACCGCCTCGGGTACTCCCGGTGCCGGCGAAACCTGGATTTACCTATGGACTACCAATAACGGCGCGGTATCGTCTGGACAGGGAACGGCCACGGCGGCCATCTTGCCTTCGGCGCCTGGCGCTGCCACGATCACCCTGGCGCTTACGGTTGACCCTGGACAAATTGAAGTAACCAAGACCGCCGGCGTGACGGTGACCCAGTATCCGGCTCCGACGGTTTCCATTACCGGTTCCGCCGCCGCCGTGGAGGGCGAGACGAAGCACTACACAGTAACCCATGATGCCGTCGTACCGGTTACGATCACCTGGAGCGCCGAGGGCAATACTTACACCGGTGCAGAGGTGGACATCCCCTTTGCCACGCCTGGGAGTAAGACGGTTGCGGTAACGGTTACACCCAATGATTACCCGGCTTCGGCAGGGACCAGCTCTCTTTCCGTGACGGTGACCCAGTATCCGGCTCCGACGGTATCGCTTACCGGTCCCATATCCGCTTTCAAGGGTGAGACGAAGCAGTTCACGGTATCTCACGACAACCAGACCGACACAATGACTATCGAGTGGACCATGGACGGCTCGGCCATTTCTGGCGCTACCGGCTCTACCATAGAGGTGCCCTTCTCCGCCCTGGGTGATCATACCGTAGCCGTCAAGGTGTATCCTACCGCCCACCCCAACTCGTCGGGAACCGGCTCCGTTCAGGTGGCGGTATCTGCCCCCGATCCTCCCACGGTTTCCATTACCGGACCCGCAACTGCTGTGGAGGGTGAAACGAAAACCTACGCCGTGACCCACGACGCTGTTGTGCCGGTGACGATCACCTGGGATGTGAATGGAACCTCCTACTCTGGCGCTGAGATCAATGTTCCGTTTGTCTCGCCGGGTTCTTACAACGTGACGGCAACCGTGACTCCCAATGACTATCCGAACTCTGCCGGTACGGCTGCAAAGTCGGTCACGGTATCCAAATACCCGACCCCGGTGATTTCACTTGCCGGCCCCGACACAGCCATCGAAGGTGAAACGAAGGCCTACGCCGTGACGCACGACGCTGTTGTCCCCGTTACGATCACCTGGGATGTTAATGGCACGGCATACGAAGGAGCCACCATCGAAGTCCCCTTCCCTGCTACGGGAAGCTACAACGTAGCGGTGACGGTATATCCCACCGCTTACCCTGACTCTTCCGCCACCAGCACCAAGAACGTTACCGTCACTACCTATCCGGTGCCGACGGTTTCCATTACCGGTCCTGAGTCTGCCGTGGAAGGTGAGACGAAGCATTACGCCGTGACGCACGACGCAGTAGGAGAGGTAACGATCACCTGGAGCGCTGACGGCAATACTTACACGGGCGCGGAGGTGGACATCCCCTTCGCCACACCGGGAAACAAGACGATCAGCGTGACCGTAACCCCGGACGGTCATCCGGACGCGGCGGGAACGAGTTCCATGGCTGTCGCCGTATCCCAGTATCCCGCTCCGGTGGCATCGCTTGAAGGTCCTTCAACGGCCATTGTTGGAGACACCAAGCAATATACCGTGACAACAAGCGAGGAAGACCCGGTTACTATTGAATGGGATGTCGAAGGAACGGCTTATCAGGGAAACCCCGTTGAAGTGCCTTTCTCCACGCTCGGCAACTATACCGTGACGGCCACGGTATATTTCAATGCCTATCCAAACTCAAAGCGAGTGCTTAACCAGGGCGTGCTTGTCACCAATTATCCTGCCCCGACGGTTGACCTGTCCGGCCCTTCAACGGCCATTGAGGGTGATACCAAGCAGTTTACGATTACCCATGACGAAGCGAATCCCGTAACCGTGGAGTGGAAGCTGGATGGAACGGTCGTCGCAGGTACGGAAACGGGGGCTGACATACAATTCGCTACCGAGGGCATTCACGAAGTCAGCGTCAAGGTTTATCCGACAGCTCATCCTGAATCGTCCAGCAACAAAGCAAAGACGGTAGCGGTAGAGCGCCGTCCTCCCCCAACGATTTCTGTAAGTGGGCCTGCATCGTCGATGCCGGGCAATACGGAGCGGTACACCGTAACCCACGATGCCTCCGTGCCTGTCACGATAGAATGGGATGTTAATGGAACTGCCTATTCCGGGCAAGAAATTGATGTCACGTTTGCTGAATCGGGAAGTTACAAAGTCAATGTGAAAGTTTATCCGACGGCATACCCCGATTCGTTTGCAACGAAAACCAAGTCGGTGACTGTTATAGGGGTCAGAGCGCCCGCGGTATCGGTAAGTTGCGCTCGGTCCGCCACCGTCGGTGTGCCGATGAATTTGTCGGCGGCTGCGGTGACCCGGACCGCCGGCATCGCCGTTGTTTACAAGTGGGATCTGCCTGACGGATCGCAAGTTGAAAGCCTGAAAACAACCTACACGCCGAGAACCGAAGACGTAGGGACAATGGTCATCCGGTTTTCCGCTCATCCTGAAGGCCATCCGGAGCTGGAAAGGATCAAGGAAATAAGCGTGGTCGTATTTGGAGAAGGCGTGCCACCGTTCACCCTCAAGAAATACCATCCGCAGGAAGGCATGGCTCCGTATCGGGTTAATTATTCCGCCACAGCCAATCTCTATGGATACAAAGAGCCCCTTACCTATTCGTGGAACATGGGAGATGGAACGACGCTGACCGGCAAGGCGAAAGTAATGCACACCTATACGGTTCCGGGCAATTACACGGTTGAATTGACAATCAGCGATACCAAGGGCAACCAGAGTGTTCTTACGGATACGGTGTCCGTGATTCCTATTCCGCCGATTCTGTTTGAGGAATTCTTAATCAGAGGGTCAAATAAGTACATGAAAGCGCCCATAAACGTGAGCATCAGGCCTATAATAACCGGCGGCAACACCAAGGTGGACAGGTTTGTGTCCTATGCTTGGACGGTTAATGGTGAGCCTGTCGGGCGCAACTCCAGAAATCTCTTACACAAATTCGAGAACACCGGAACATATGAAGTAGCCATGACGGTAACAACCAAAAACGGCGTCACAAGCACAGGTTCCACTACCGTAACGGTTAACCCAAATCAGCCGCCCACATGCGAGATCACCTACGAGGACCAGCCCCGGTACAAAAGGACCAAGCTCAATGCGGTCTGCACCGATCCGGACGGAAGGGTGAGGAGTTACCTGTGGGATTTAGGCGACGGCCTGTCTATGGCAGCCAGGACAATTTATGCCAAGTATGCGACAAGCGGTACTTATCCCGTAACGCTGACGGCCACCGATGATTCCGGTGCTCAGGTTACGGTATCCCAGGATGTCGTTGTGGAACGGAACTAAGGCTAAGTGCCGGCAGAGGGGCCGGACAGCAAGAGCGATTCTTCTGTCCGGCCTCCTTAACGGAAGAAGGAGGAATACGAATGATTAAAGGGCAAAAGCTTACCCTACCCTCGGTTGCTCTGATATGTGCCACCGTGCTGTTGCTATCGGTAATTGTTATTCCGGCTCAGGCATCGACGCAGAACGCCACCTGTCTGCCCGGCTATTCACTTAACCAATCCACGGGCAAGTGCCAGGCGGATGCGCCGGTATTTTCCTGTTCGATCAATCAGCAATCATATACCAGTCAGTCGGCATGCGATAGCAACTGTATCCAGACGGCGGCTTGTCTCGACAGGAACCACAGCAACAAGGCGTTAACCGGAGGGCAAGGATTCCGATGCAGCCTGCACAAGGATAAAACCGTATGGTGCCAGGGACGCAATGAAGTAGGACAACTCGGAAACGGCGCCCAAGACGATAGCCTATACCCTGTTCAGGTGTCCGGCCTTACGGACGTGTCACAGGTCGATGCAGGTTATGCTACTGTCTGTGCCGTGAAGACCGACGGCACTGTGTGGTGTTGGGGAAGCAACAACGGTTATGGACTACTCGGCCAGGGAGACACCGAGGGATATATCCTGACGCCCGTACAGGTGCCCGGCCTGACCGGAGTTGCGAAGATTTCAGTAGGTTGGTATTCAGTTCACGCAATCAAGCCCGACGGCACGGTCTGGGCGTGGGGAAATTCGCGCCTTGGTGACGATTTACCGTCAACCCTTAGCCCAGTGCAGATAACTACTCTAACCAATATATCGTCAATCTCAAATGGGGGCGGAACCGTCTGCGCCGTCAAGTCCGATGGTACAGTGTCGTGTTGGGGGGACAACTCCTATGGACAACTCGGCCAGGGAAACGCCGGGGGAAACAGCTCTGTGCCAGTCCTGGTGCCCGGCCTGACCGGGGCATTATCCGTATCGACGCATTACCTGCATGTGTGCGCCCTGCAATCGGACGGAAAAGTCTTTTGTTGGGGGAGGAACGACTACGGCCAAAATGGCAACAACACTACTGATGATCTCTATTCGCCCACCGAGGTCTTTCAAAACGCGTCTCAAATATCAACAGATAATTTTAACACCTGTGCCCTCAAGTCCGACGGCACGGTCTGGTGTTGGGGGGCAAATGGATACTTATATGATCTCGGGATTGGATCATCGGTCACCCAGTGGCCCGAACCGCTCCAAGTATCGAATCTTACCGGGATCACCTATGTCGATAGCTCTGGCACTGGATCATGCGCTATCAAATCTGACGGCACAAGTTGGTGTTGGGGCTATAATACTGCGGGCGCCCTCGGCAATGGAAACACCGACAACCAACCCTACGCCGTGCAGACGCCGCAATATGCTGATGGCAGTCATATCTGCCCTCATGAAGGATGGGGCGCGTGTAGCGGCGATCCCTCTTCCTGCTCTCTGACGGGTGTTTGCAATTACGTGCCGGAAAGCTACACCTGCCCTAACGGAGGCGTCCTCAACCCCGTAACCAATGTATGCGAGCTGGATTCGATAAGCATATCGGCGACACTTGCCGGTCCGGAATCGTTGTATGCGGGGGAATCCGCGACGTACACGGTAGCCGGCGCATCCAACTTTGGAGAGGTGGGCTTCCAGATTACCGTGCCGGACAGCAGCCCGGTAAGCGGTGATACGGCCACGTATTCCCCCCAGAGTGGGGCGCAGGGGCAGGTTGTCGGCAAGGTGTATCTGGTGGACTACCCTGACATATATGCGACCGAAACGATGAATGTCACGGTTACCGCCTATCCGACTCCGACGGTAACGCTTACCGGCCCCGTCACGGCGATTGCGGGGGATACCGCGCAATTTACGATTACCCATGACGAAACGAATTCTGTAACCGTGGAGTGGAAGCTGGACGGAGCAATCATTGAAGAAGGTGCTACCGAATCGTCAGCCGATATCCTGTTTGACGCTACCGGAACTTACCATGTAAGTGTAACGGTATATCCGACTGCACATCCGGAAGTGTCCGTCACAAAGTCGAAAACAGTAGCGGTAACGGAGTATCCGGCCCCCGTCATCTCGATTACCGGCCCCAGGGTGCTTGCGGCGGGCGATGCCGCCCAGTACGCCATTACGCACAACGCGACCGTTCCAATCACGATTGAGTGGGAAGTAAACGAAGAGCAATATCAAGGTGATACGTTGAACGTCACGTTTACTACGCCTGGAATCAATGTTGTGACGGCGACCGCATATCCGGTTGATTATCCCAACTCCAAAAGGACGGCGACGTACAAGGTTACCGTATCTAAATATCCTGTTCCGATGGTATCAATGTATGGGCCACGAACCCTGAAAGAGCAAGATACAGGGGAGTTTTCGATCACCCATGACTCTAAGCTTCCAGTAGCCATCGAATGGGATGTTAATGGGGTGCAGTACGAGGGCAGTCCGGTAAGCATCAAATTTGATAAGGTTGGGTATCAAAGGGTAAATGTTGCGGTATATCCTGTTGACTTTCCCGATTCCAAGAGGACCGGCGCCATGGTGGTAAAGGTAACGTCCGACCCCGATTTGCATTACGTGATGCCCGTCTTTACCATCAAGTCGTCTCACAAGCCTACGGGCACGGCGCCCTACAAGGTGGCCTACAGGGTGTACGCGAAGTTGGCGGGTCTTGTCGAGCCCTTTACCTATACCTGGGACATGGGTGACGGAACGGTGCTTACGACCCAGGCCCGGTCCATTAACCACGTCTATGCAGCGGGTGGCGCCTATATACCGACATTGACCGTGAGCGACACCAAGGGCAATAAACAGACCATCACGGACAGTGTGACCGTAGCGAACGAACCTGCCATAGTTATCGACTCATTCAAAGTAGGCCCGAGCAACAGGGCGTACAAGGTTCCTTTGACGGTCCGGCTGCTGCCCAAGATTACCGGCGGCAATACCCGCTATGACAAATTCACGGCCTACCAATGGAGTGTAAATGGCACGCCGATAGGCGACAACAAGAGGAATGCCGTAATTACCTTCAATGAGCCGGGGACCTACGAGGTTGGTCTTACCGTAACCTCTCAGTACGGATATACAGGTACGGGATCGGTAACGGTAACGGCGGTGGAGAATCAGTTGCCCACCTGCGAGATCACCTACGAGGACCAGCCCCAATTCAAAAGGACTAAGTTCGATGCCGCCTGTGCCGATCCGGACGGAAGGATCAGCAAGTATATATGGGATATGGGCAACGGGCTGATCTTGAAGGCGAGGAAACCCATTATCAGGTACGAAACGGGCGGGACATACAGCGTAACGCTGACGGCCATTGACGACACCGGGGGTCAGGTTACGGTATCACAGGATGTCGTTGTGGAAAGAAACTGAGCAGCAAACAGCGACAATGTTTTGCAAGAATAGCGTTTATTTCAATGGGTTTTTCCACCTTATCCCAGGAAAGCGCGAGAAGTCCGTATCGGTGGAGATAAACTCACAGCCGTGTTCGTAAGCCAGAGCGGCCAGATGCGCGTCTGTTACCATTTTTTGGAAAACGACCCAGTGTCGGTCGGTAGCATGAATGATGCGTGTGCATGGTTGGTCCAACCAACTTTGCACACGAGATAGCGCCTGATCAAGGGACAGGGGGTTTTCAAAGACGCGAGAATTCGTGCCGATGCGAATGAACGCACCGAGAACGGTCCAGCAAAGGCAAACTGGCGATGTTCCAGACAACTGAGCATCCCACCATTCACGCGCCGCCGCATGACGAGGACTCTGTTGGTCTTCGGCATACAAGAGGACGTTGGCATCCACGAGGATCACCGGTGATCTTCCCCCTCGATTTGAGATAGGAGTTCCTGGATGTTGTCCAGATTCCTCCCGGCTTTCAGTCCCATCTTGTGAGGACGGGTGCGATAGGGTCGAGTTTGCGGCGGGGTATCCTCAACCATCTGCAATCCGGTACGCAATGCTTCATTAACTACTCGCCGAAACGGCGCACGTAGTTTTGCCGCAAGGGCTTTCGCTTTGTCCAGAAGATCGTCGTCTATGGTAAGTGTTGTTCTCATGGTTACATATGTACCGCCGGGAAAGCCTCGCCTTTGAGGCGGGGATGAAAGGCGGCCTTTTGATAGAATATAGTTGACATATATTTCCCCATATGATAAGAAATAACAAATGAATAGATCATCGAATATACCATATCAATCAACCCGGCATAGTAAACATTTGTTGAGCTATCACTTTATTTGGTGTCCTAAGTATCGTCGCAATATTCTCGATGATACGGCCATAATTGAGATGGTTCGTGCTTCAATTATCCAGAACCTCGAAAGTATGGGTTGCACTCTTATTGCTTTGGAAATAATGCCCGATCATGTTCATCTTTCGCTGTCTGCCCCTCCCCGTTTCAGTCCGGCTTATCTTGCCGGCAAGATCAAGGGAACATCTGGTAGCGCCATTGCCGCCGCTCATCCATCCTTCAGGAAGCAAAAGATTTGGAGTCGCAGTTATTTTGTAGCGACGACCGGAACTGTGTCCACCGAGACCATTCGCCAGTACATTGAATCTCAGTGGAAAAGGATAAAGTAGATGCTCAAGGCCACTCACGTCATTCTCCGTCCCTCTGCTGCTGAAAACGTGATGCTCCGTGAATTCCGCAAGGAAGCCGCTCGCTGTTGGAACGAAACAGTGCGAATTGCCAAAGAATACTATCATCTCAACAATCGGAAGTGGATCAGCGCCAATAACCTTCAGAAGGCCCTCAAGGGGCAGTTTCAATTGCATAGCCAAACCGTTCAGGCCTTGGCCGACAAGTATGTTGAAAACAGGTCCACGATTGCCACGTTGCGTCGAGAGGGGAACAAGAAGGCTCGGTATCCCTATCGGGAGAAGCGTTTTCTCACTATTCCTTTCAAGCAAATGGCCTTGCGGTATGGTCCGTTGGGCGAGCTTGTCATATCTATTTCCGCCGGTATCCGATTCAACACGGGTTATGTGCCTCCGTCTCCGATTCACACAGCGGAAATCCTCTATCGTAAGGGGCGGTACGTTTTGAGCGTCATACTTGATCACGAGGAAGCCGAGTCTCGGCGACCTGCTCTTTGCGCCGGTGCAGACCTTGGCGAGATTCATCCTGTTGCTGTTTGTAACGAGGATGGCAAGGCGCTCGTGGTATCCGGTGGGGCCATTCGATCTGTTAAGCGATACCGCAACAAGGCACTGGGCAAGCTTTCCCGGCAGATTAAGAAATGCACCAAGGGAAGCCGCAAATGGAAGCGATATATCAGGGCCAAAAGGCATCTTCGCGCTTGGAGTGAAGATCATCTCCGCGATCTTTTTCATAAAGCCTCACGCAAAGCGATAAACTGGTGCATAGCCAATAATGTGTCTGAACTCGTCATTGGCGATCCCAAGGGTGTAGAGCAGAATACCCGTCAAGAGCGTCGTCTTGGACGCAATAGCCGACAGAAGGTTTCTCAAATGGAATATGGCCGGATGAAGCAGTACTTGTCCTACAAGGCAAAAGAATCCGGCATAAGTGCGTGCTTCGTGAATGAACGGGGCACCAGTAAAGAATGTCCGGTCTGCCGCAAGGAAAACAGACCGGCGGGGAGAATATACCGTTGTTCCTGTGGATATGTTGGGCATAGGGATGCAAAAGCCTCCTTCCTGATGATCAGAAAGATCCATCCCGATATAAACACGCCCAATGTTTTCTATGTTCAGTTCTCCCAAGTTGAACCAAAGTATCGCAAGCGGATATTTCCGGCTTGCGTAGATGGCGCTGGCGTCGCCCTCTGTAGCTCGGCTTAACTCAACCGATACCAGTTGCGCATAGTTTCTGGCACGTTGAGCATTTCCGAGAATCCTCGCCTTTCAGGCGGGGAGTACGTCAAATCATAGCATCATACGGCGTGATGTCAAGGCATCATTATAGGCCGGACGGGACGAATGTTCCGTCCGGTTTTTTGTCTCTATCGCACGACAACCCAGGAGAAAAGCAAGAAATCTGTAATTCACGATTCATTGGGAAGTAATATAGAAAAAAGTAATACGAGGAGGCCTCTAAGACGTGACACGTATACCCCGATACATTGATGATCCCCCGCAAATCTTCTTCTGGGAGATAGATGAATTCATCATTTTTGGCACCTGCTTCTCCATTGGCACGATTACCGGGACGCCCACGGTAATGATCACTATGGGGGTCGTTCTGGCCTATCTGCTGTCTCGCGTGAAAGCCGGCAGGTCTGACGGATTCTTCCTGCACATTCTATACTGGACAGCGGGCATCCGTCTCAAAGGATGCCCTCCCAGTCATTACAGGTCCTACGTGGAATAGAGAGAAAGGAACAGGCGGTTCGGTGTTATACGACAAGTGGATACGAGATTGGAAAACCGCCCTGGCGGAGAATTTTTTTCTCCGTTCCCTATGCCTGTTTCTTGCCATCGGCCTAATCCTCAATGCCACGGTGTTCAGGTCCAACGATCGCATTATAATTGCTCCGCCGCAGGTGTCGAAGCAGTTTTGGATCGAGGCGAAGCGGGCCGCTCCCGAGTATTTGGAGCAAATGGGTATGTTCTTTGCCATGCTCGGCGGCAATCTATCCCCTGAAAACGCCGAGTACAACGTATCCCTACTGATAAATCACAT
>Ga0208196_1000460_pt1 | contig 54610 bp, 32 predicted proteins | sample AD_JPNNA7_MetaG_FD_184443 | JGI IMG/M metagenome (GOLD analysis project Ga0208196, IMG submission 184443) | Active sludge microbial communities of municipal wastewater-treating anaerobic digesters from Japan - AD_JPNNA7_MetaG (SPAdes) (version 2) | ecosystem: Engineered > Bioreactor > Anaerobic...
TTTTCCATGCTGTACAGAGTATAAGGCAATTGATGCCTCATGAAGTGGAGAAAACTTTTAGCGGAACGGCAATAAGTCTTACTGTTCCTTGCTGTGAAATAAAAGATGAGCCGAGGTTTGTTTACAGAGGCATGCACCTCGATGTAGTGCGTCACATGTTTCCTATCGAGACAATCAAAAAGTATATTGATCTTCTGGCTCTACATAAAATGAATTATTTCCACTGGCATCTTACTGACGATCAGGGCTGGAGAATCGAGATAAAGAAATATCCGAAACTGACCGAAGTCGGAGCTTTCAGGAAAGAGACTATCGTAGGTCATGCCGGAAGAAAACCGCGGGTTTATGACGGCAAACCGTATGGAGGATTCTATACTCAGGAAGAAATAAAGGACGTCATAAATTATGCAGCATCAAAATTCATCACTGTCATACCTGAAATAGAAATGCCCGGTCATGCACTTGCAGCTCTTGCTTCATATCCTGAACTATCATGTACTGGTGGGCCTTTTGAAGTGGCAAAGAGTTGGGGTATTTTTGAAGATGTATTCTGTGCAGGGAAAGAAGAAACTTTCAAATTCCTTGAAGATGTTCTGTCGGAAGTAGCTGATCTTTTCCCATCTGAGTACATTCATATTGGAGGCGATGAATGCCCGAAGACAAGATGGCAAAAGTGTCCTCAATGTCAGAGAAGGATAAAAGTGGAAGGCTTGAAGGATGAACGTGAACTTCAGAGTTATTTTATTAAAAGAATAGAGAAGTTTGTCACTTCGTTAGGTAAAAGAATAATCGGATGGGATGAAATTCTTGAAGGAGGACTTCCGCCTCAGGCTACCGTTATGTCGTGGAGAGGAATTGAAGGCGGCATAGAGGCTGCAAAACAAAACCATGATGTTATAATGACACCTACGAGGTATATGTATTTGGACTATTATCAGGCCGAACCTGATAATGAGCCCCTTGCAATAGGAGGATACGTACCTCTCGAAACGGTTTATTCTTTTAATCCCGAATTCGTGGAATTGACAGAAGAACAGCAGAAGCATATACTTGGCGTGCAGGGCAATATATGGACGGAATATATAGCAACACCTGAACATCTTGAATATATGGCATGTCCGAGAATGTTTGCTGTAAGTGAAGTGGGATGGACTCAGGCATCAAAGAAAGATTTTGAAGATTTTCTGGCCCGATTTCAGGTGCAGCGCAAAAGGTATGACGCTCTAAATATAAATTATTTTAAAGGTGAGTATCGCAACACAAGATTAAGGAAGTAAGGATAACATAAGTAAAAAATCGAAGCCGGTCAGCATTGGTATAAAAAATATAACTGACCGGCTTTAACTTTTTATTAATTGGAACATATGCTCATCGAGATAGCCATCATTGGTTTTTATCCAATCTTTTTTTATCCCTGTTTCCTGGAAACCGAATTTCTTAAATAATTGCATGCTTTCGATATTATTTGAAAGTATGTTGCAATATAGCTGGTGTAGATGGAGTGTATTGAAGCTGTAATCAATCAGGCATCTGAGAGCCATAGATGCACAACCTTTATTGCGGTAATTTTCATCGGCAATAAGTATCCCAACTTCTGCGCGTTTATGAAAAGGATCGAAATTAAAAAGGTCGATTGTACCAATGGTCTTTTTTGTTTCAATATGATCAATCATCATTCGTAACTGTCCGACTTCGAAAATGCTACGATGGGCGTTCTCAATATATTTTTTCAGGAGGTATTTCGAGTAAGGTACTATAGTATTGCTTATCAACCAGTAATTACTGTTGTTTTCCCACTCATATAGCAGTTCCAGATCTTCAGGTTCTACAGCCCTAAGGTTGATTTCTTCATATTTCATAGGATAATTCAGATAAAATGTTAAAAGTATTTCAAGTATTCATTTTGTAATTTTCTTAACAAATATTTCGGATGGATAGCCTTTCATTATCAGTTCTTCTCTTCTTGCAAGTGCTTCCTCCTTGGTTGAAAATTCGCCTGTGGTATATCTGTAGAATTTGTCCTCATCGTTATACATGACTTTTATGTCGTTAATATGTTTGAAATAGCTGACATCAACAGGATTATGTAAAGCCATTACCTGTACTGTATAATATAGCACTTCCGAATCTTTGACGCTTGTATCTTCAAGATCTGACACTTTCATATCCTTCACAAGAATTGCACTGTCAATAGACTTAGCTGAGGGAATATGTGACAAATCAATTTTTTCATAAACAACCGGTTCAGCTTCTTTTTTAAGTATAATGTTGAGTGTTATCAGATCAGATGGAACGTTTTTGTCGAGAAGTGTATCGATATATTGCGTAATGCACTTGTTGCCGGTAAAAATTAATCTATAATGACCTGGAGATGCATTGATTGAATAATTTCCGGATCCTTCTATAGGTGATATTATATTAATAGTATCGCCGGTCAGAAGGTCAACAAAGTAAATTATATTACTTGAATCCGGCAAGGCGAGGGAATCGGAAAGAGTTACTGTTCCGGTTATTTTGAATATCTGGTCGAAGGCCGGCCCGTTGAAAGAAAGATAATGAATCTCTTTTCTCTTGTAATCGGTCGAGATCGAATAATAGGCATTAAGTCCGTTGTTGAAAGGCGTGAAAAACCTGTTGTCATCGGTCGTATTTATAGGGTATCCGAGATTTTCAGGTATTCCCCATACATCGCCCCTTTTTATACTTTTGAAAATGTCATATCCCCCCATCGAGTTATGTCCTTCTGAGGCGAAAAAAAGTATCGTATCGCTGATTGTAATAAAAGGAGTATCTTCATTAAATGGTGTGTTTATTTCTTTCGGAAGTATTTTTGGCATTCCCCATTCGCCCGATGCATTCTTCTCAGAGATATATATGTCGAGATCGTTACCGTCTTCTCTGTTACTTGTAAAAAAAAGTTTTTTGCCGTCGGCAGAAACAGAGGCATGAGATTCGTAATATTTGGTATTTATATTCTTATTCAGTTTCTTAATAGGGCTCCATTTGCCGTCTTTCCATGTAGTTGAATATATATTACCGTCTTTCATATCGTCCTTGTAAAGGAATAATTCGCTACCGTCGTAATTAAGTGCGCATGTAGAACAATCTTCGCCTGCATTTATTTCGAAAGTAATCTCAATCGGAGGCTGCCATTTGCCCCGTTCTCTTTTTGAATAAAATATTGCATTTGAAAGTCCACGTTGTTCTGTATAGGCAATTGTATTACCGTCAAAACTAACTACCGGATTATCATTAATTGAACCCTGGCTGAAATTGGCAGGAAGTTTTTCTTTATCAAAAGAGACAGGATTTTCCTGAAATTTCATTGCATTTTTGCATGCCTGTATTTGCTGGTCGACAAATTCAATATTATGCATTTCACCTTTCAATGGTGATTCTTTTACAAGCTTTTGAAATACCTGAAAAGTGTTAATAGCTTTTTCGATTTCATTATTTACCATATATGCCTTGCCAAGAGAGAAATAGGCATCGAGTGGAGCTCTTTTTTCTTTTAAAAGATGACTTTTTGCATCATAGCTGACATTTTTAACAGCTTTTTCAAGAAATTCCAGAGCTTTTGTTTTTTCATCCGGTATATTAAGATAACAATTTCCTATCTTGTAAAGTATGTTACAATTGTCGGGTTCAAAGGCTAAAACTGACAAATAAATAGGATTGGCAAGTTCGTATTCCTCAAAGAGGTAGTGAGATTCTGCCTGTGTGAACATGGCTTCCAGTTCTTTTTTCGACTGAGGGAATACTGCTATTCCGATTTGTAATAATATCACTATAAAAAGCCAGCTCCTTAAATTTTTCATCCTGATGATAGCAAACATTTCAGACAAATATAAAAAAAATTGATATAAACCTTATGATTTACAGAATTATTTGGGATTTAAAATTATGTGATATATAGCTTCTTTGGATTTTCCTTCGGCTTCACGTAAAATAGACATATATAATGAGTTGTCTTTTTCTGAAGGAGTAAAGAATATGTTGTCATCTGGTGTATTCAGAGGATATCCGATATTTTCAGGTGTGTTCCATGTGCCATTTGGATTTTTGGTTGTCATGAAGATATCGTATCCGCCCATGTTTTCATGACCCTGCGAAGAGAAGAAAAGTGTTTGTCCGCCATTGATGAGTGTCGGCCGATCTTCATTAAATGGTGTATTAATAATTGGTCCTATGTTTGCTGCAGGGCCCCAGTCATTTTTTTCCTTATATGAGATATAGATATCGAGTCCACCAAATCCTCCCGGCCTGTCAGAAGAAAAAACGATTGATTTCTCGTCATCTGTAATGTATGCTTGAGATTCCCAGTATTTAGTGTTTATATTTTTGTTCAGTTTAACAGGTTCCGACCATGTTTTCCCATTAAATACTGACATAAAAATGTCGCTATTGAAGAGATCGTTTCTTGAAAAAAGGAGTCTTTTGCCGTCGGCTGAAAGTGATGATACAAAAATTTGACCTTCAGGTTTAAGATATGGAGTGATATTTTCCGGTTCACTCCATACACCATTTTTGTTTATGGAGCACATAACTGCATTGTAAAAGGGCAGTGTGGTCATAAATATAAATGTCTTTCCGTCGGCAGAAATAACCGGATTGAAATTCTCTTTGTTATCATCCATAGGGATACCTGACGGTTCAATTCGGTGGTTGACAGGGTGGGCAATCATTTTTTTTGCATTATCACACGTATTGATGAGATGATCAATAAAATCCAGATTTTCCCTGTCGTTTGAAAGGAGTGTCTCACGGTATTTCAGATAAGCTTCCCTGGCCCTGTCGAACTTGTAATTCACCCGATATGCGTTTCCAAGTTGAAAGTACGCATCATAAGGGGCAGTGACATGGAGTATTGTACCCTCTTTGTGTCTGGAAGATGTTTGTAATACAGCTTTTTCAAGATATGGCACCGACATGTTCTTTTTACCGTTAATATTCAGGTAACAAACGCCAATTCTGTAAGCCAGGTTTGCATTATCCTGCATTTGATCAAACAGCGACAGATAAATAGGTAGTGCATCGTTATATGAACCAGACATGAAAAAGTATTCTGCTTCAAGGAATTGTTCCTGCATAGCTTTTAAATCCTGTCCGAAAGCAGAGATAGAAAAAGTAGCAACTGTAAAAGAAATTATAATTTTTTTGAGCATACACTTGTATTTGTTCAGTAAAAGTAAAAAAATCATAAACAATTTGATACTTTTCACATAATTTAAAGGATAAATATAATAAATTATACGTAAAAGGGGCTTTAAAGTTTCAGCCCCTTATAATACAATTATTTCTTCTCTTCTTCTTTTTCTTCTTTTTTTCTTCTTTTTTTTGCAAAAATAATAAAGAAGAATATTAATCCGGCGCCGAGAACTACCCATAGGATATAGTGGTAGACTTTACTAACCGGGACTTGTGCTATCAAAGCTTCTTTGGGCACTTGCTTTGCAGCAATAAATTTTGCCAGTGAGGAGAAAAATTCATCTTCGGGGAAGATATTTTTATTTCTGTTCCTGATAAGAAATGAAAGCATTTCTTGGGGATTACCTATATGGTTTTTATCGGGGTCAAAATTGTCAAGCCAGTTAGCTAAGCTTCCGTCTGCATATTTTGATAATTCTTTAATATAATCATCGATTTTTGTTTCTGGTTCTGCAGTAAGTGCACTAAACATTGAAATCAGGTAAGGTTCTTTTAGTTTGTTTTCAAGAGCTTTTAAATAGAATGTTTTCAGCCATAGTCCGGATTTAATTGTTTTTTCGGAATCCGTGCTTTTAACAGCAGCATTTACGGCCACACTCTTTCCAGTTACTTCACCGTATGTAATTAATTGATGTCGTATTATTTCAATAAGTGGGTCGATGCCTTCTATTATCTCTAAGGCCAGATTTTTCAATTCATCGGGAAGAATTCCACCTCCACTTTTTTCTGCGATATATCTCTGAAGATCTCCCCATGTTTTCAATCCTGCTTCATAGATATTCAGTTGTGAAAGAATATCTTTCAGGTTTCCTTCAGCGTACTTCGCAAGAATGTTCACCGCAGCCTGAGAAAGAACATTGTCCATTACTGCCACTTTTAGGGCAAGTATGTCAACCTGTTCAGGTTCTATACCGGATCTGGAAGCCTCATTTTTTATTGAAACGATTATATCATCTACTGTACCGAACTTTTGTTTAGTTGATTCAATCTTTTGAATCACCTTTATTAGTTGATCGTCTGATCTTTTCTTAAGGAGCTCGAAAAACATATTTGCCTGTTTTGCCGCTATGACATGTTTGTATTCAGGCCTTATAATTTTTTCTTCCTTCACGGACGAAGAAATCAATAATTCGGAAACGGTCTGATTGCTGAATCTGTCGGTTAATTTAAAAACGAATCTGTTATCTCCTGTTTCAGGTATTGCTTTGTAAACAAGAAGTGTATCTTTGTTAATAAATTTTTCTGTTCGCAGCAGAGAATCACCGAGCCAGTGTTCAACTTCGATGATTGAATTACGTTCGACTTGTACAGGAATTGCCAGAGTGTCTCCTTTTTTGGCAGTCAGTTTTTTCCCACTTTTTATATTCATTTCGGAGATAAAGTCCTTTTTAGGTAGTGTTATATCAGAAAGATGTAATGTATCGGCAGGACTGTAGAGTGATAGTTTGAGTGACCTTCTGGCCGTTTCTGAATCTTTTGCCTCATAAATAATTATATAATCGCCCTGAGGCAGTTCAAACCAATATTCTCCGGTAACGGGGTTTGAATACACAACGATTTTCGAATCGGGATTTTCCTTGCTTATTGCGCTTACTTTAATACTGTCTCCGAACATAGAAAGGAGATCGCTTACTTTAACGATTCCTCTGATATAGAATTTTCTTGGATGGTCTTTAGAGAAAACTTCGATTTTATAAATATCGGTCAATCCGAAGCCGGTTGAATCAAACATAGCATAATATGCCTGATAACCTTCGTTTAAAGGGTGAAAAAATAAATCGTCGTCAGTTGTATTCAGGGGGTAACCTACATTTAGTGGAGTGCTCCATTTTCCGTCGTCAAGAAGGGTTGAATAGAATATATCGTAGCCACCTATATTGAAATGTCCTCTGGAACTGAAAAATAGTGTTTTATCGTCTTTTCCGAGGAATGGCGATTCTTCGTTGTATTTTGTATTGATAGTCGGTCCGATGTTTTTTGCCGCACCCCAGTCACCTGTACTGTCGCGGTCGGAATAATAAATATCCAGGCCTCCATATGAGCCTTTTCTGTTGGAAGTGAAATAGAGCTGTTTGCCGTTGTGGCTTATTGCGGCATGTGATTCCCAATATTTGGTATTGATATTTTCGTTGAGTTTAATGAGGTTAGTCCACGTATCATCAGGTTTGCGTCGTGTCATATAAATATTTCCATCATAGTCGGCGCCAGCACGGTAAATATATAACTCTATTCCGTCAGAAGAAATTGACGTTGCATAATTTTTATCTTCAAATCCGAGTCCGAGAAAAGGTATAATATTTACAGGTTGTGACCATTTACCGTTGACTTTTTTTGTAAAATAAAGTGCTTCCTGAAAAGGTTCAGACTTGTTATAGGCCATAATTGTCTCATCATCCGAAACAACCGGATTTATTTCAGCATAATGGTCATTTATTATTGATCCCTGGTTTTCTTTTCTAATATAAAGAGGCAGTTTCATTAGTTCCATGGCATTACGGCAAGATTCAATTTGCATATTCACCACAGTAGTATCATAAATATTAGGGTCCAGATTTTTCTTGAAGATCTCGTAAGTTTCTATTGCCTTGTCGAGCTGATTATTAATTCTATATGCATTTGCCAGGTAATAGTATGCATCATAAGGTGCATGTGTTTCTTTGAATTTTCCTTCCTTATATTTCGGATTGATATCTTTTACGGCTTCTTCGAGATATTGAATTGCTTCCTGCTTTCTACCGGGGATATTCAGTAAACATTGCCCTATTCTGTATTTATAGTTGTTGTTTTTCGGATTTACTTTAAGCAAAAGCTGGTATAACGGTAAAGCATCTTCATATTCTTCGTAAAGAATAAAAGTTTCACCCCAGTAAAAATTTTCTTTTAACTCTCCCTTAAGCTGGCCGAATACATCAAAAAACTGTCCTGCTATAAATAAAATAAGAAGAAAACGTTTCATATATATATAATTGTTTCAATTCTTTAAGCTACTAATATAGTAGAAATATTAGAAAAAAAATAAAAAAGCATTACAGAATAAAAGTCTTTTTTATAAAACACTATCGAGTTGCTTTTTAATCAATATATTGAAATAATAACTATTTCTGGAGACAAATAATTTTAATCTATTTTGTTTATAAGTAACCATTTATTTTATTATTTTATAGTACAGACATTTTTGCTGTATAAAATAAATTTTTCTCCAGCAGGCACAAATTTTATTTTAATTCCTGATTTTGGAAGCATACTTATTGATTCGATAATCTGTGAAGGTGAAGAATCACTTAATGAAAAAATGATTTCAGTAATTTTGTTTTCTTTTATAATTTCATGTAATTGTGAAATGATTCCAAGCAGTTCCTTTCCATTATCTTCATTGGATATGCTAACTCTGCCTGTGATTTTTGATATCATACCTGATTTTTCTACAAGTTTTATTATCCTGTTATAAGTGTCATTTTTACTTACTACAATAGAAACATTTAGTTTTAGAAATATGTTTTTGATAAGGGGCAATTCTGTGAGAGATGAAAAGAATCTTGAAAAAGAAGAGGCAACGAGTGTTAATGTCTTTTTAAGAAGACTGATTAGAGAGCTTATATATATCGCCGGTTTTATAATAATATATATAGGAAGTGGCTTCTTTTTTTTAAAATGTTTTTCTACAAATATCAACATTGCTTTGTAAAAATGAATTGTGCTGTTTATAAGGCTTTTCCTGGAACTCTCGCTTTTAAAGTGAATGATTTTAATTTCAGGGTAATAATAAATTTTATATCCGGCTTTGATTATTCTGAAGCTTAAATCTATGTCTTCTCCGTACATAAAAAATCTTTCATCTAACAGGCCGGTTATCCCGAGAATATTTTTTCTGATAAGCATAAATGCACCTGGCAACACCTCTATTTCGGCAGTTTTATTATTGTCGATATGTTCCATGTAATACCTACTGAATAAGGTGGAGTGGGGGAAAAGCGATGTAAGTCCTGCAATTTTAAAAAATGCCGTCATAGGTAAAGGTATTGCTCTTTTCGATTCTCTAAGATATTTTCCGTTACCGTCGAGCATTTTTACTCCCATTGCACCTGCGAGAGGGTGACTGCGCATAAAATTTATGCAACATCTGAGACTATTTTCATCAATTAAGGTATCAGGATTAAGAAGAAGCACAAATTCTCCTTTGGCAAGTCGGAGTCCCTGGTTACATGCTTTTGCGAATCCTTCATTATACGAGTTCCGGATAAGTCGTATAGTGGGAAACAATGTATTGACCATTGAACAAGAGTCGTCGGACGAATTATTGTCAATTACAATAATTTCGGAAGGTATATCTTCCGCTGCTTTTTCTACTGAATTCAGACACAATTCAAGGAAATACTTTACATTATAGCTTACTATTATTATTGAAAGGTCGATCAGTTCTCTCATATACGATTTTTAAAAACTTTTGCCAGTTTTTTATTCATTATAAGTTTCCTCAGTTATGCAACCGAAGAATCTTTTAAATGTTGAAAAATTACTTTCATCCGGGAGATACGAAAGGTGTTCTGTTAATAAGGGATCTGCCCAGCGTTATTTCGTCGGTATATTCGAGTTCGTTTCCCACAGCCATACCTCTGGCAAGCACGCTTAGTTTTACATTATATTTCGAGAGTCTTTTATACAGATAATAACTTGTAGTATCGCCCTCCATGGTTGCACTCAGTGCAAAAATTACTTCGGCGATATTTCCCGATTTAACTTTTTCTTCAAGCGAATCAATATTAAGGTCAGAAGGTCCTATACCTTCGATCGGTGAAATTATTCCTCCAAGAACGTGATATAGGCCTTTAAACTGATGAGTATTTTCAATTGCCATTACATCCTGTATGTTTTCCACAGTGCAAATTATTGAAGCATCTCTCGATTTATCACTGCAAATACTGCAAATATCAGTGTCGGAAATATTGTTGCATATCTTACAGTAATGAATTCCGGTGCGCAGTTTAATTATTGTTTCACCGAATTTTATTACTTCCACGGTATCTCTTCGCAGCAAATTCATAACAAGTCGGAGAGCAGTTTTTCTGCCTATTCCGGGCAATGAGGCAAATTCATTGACTGCATTTTCAAGTAGCTTTGAAGGAAATAATGTTGTGCTCATCGAATTATTTTTATCAAAAATAATTCAAATATTCAGCTAAATAAAATATGAATTTAAATTTTTCAGTAATGAATTCTTTTTATTATTCTTGTGAACATTTATGAACGATTATGTCGCCTTTTGTCATTCTTATTGTTTTTCTTATATACACGGCTATATTGTTTGTTGTGGCCTTTATGACATCACGTAAGGCCGACAGTCATGCTTTCTATCTGGGGAAAAACATTTCACCATGGTATGTTGTAGCGTACGGTATGATTGGCGCTTCACTTTCTGGTGTGACATTCATGTCGGTTCCAGGCTGGGTGCAAGAGACCCAGTTTACATATATGGTTATCGTGTTCGGGAATCTGGCAGGATATGCTGTTATAGCGCTCGTATTACTTCCACTTTATTACCGGCTTAAACTTACTTCTATTTATACATACCTTAGCAAAAGGTTCGGATTCTGGTCGTATAAAACAGGAGCAGGGTTCTTCATAATTTCACGAATCCTTGGGGCCTCTTTAAGAATGTTTCTGGTTATTAATGTCATGCAGATTTTTGTTTTTGATGCATGGCATATTCCTTTCTGGGTTAATGCATCTATATTCATCACATTGATTATACTATATACTTTTAAGGGTGGTATAAGAACGATAGTATGGACCGATACACTTCAAACTACATTTATGCTTCTTGCAGTGATTTTGTCGGTGGTTTTTATAAGCAAAGATCTCGGAGAACCTATTACCGCGCTGGTTTCCGTTATGAAGGAAGAAGGTATAATGCGAATGTTCATAACCGACTGGCGGAGTGAGAGGTTTTTTCTCAAACAGTTTCTCAGTGGAATGTTTATTACGATTTCAATGACTGGGCTCGATCAGGAGATGATGCAAAAAAATCTAAGTTGCAGAAACATAAAAGAAGCGCAGAAAAACATGTTCACCTTCAGCGGTATTCTAATTTTTGTCAATCTTCTATTCCTTTTCTTAGGTGCAACATTGTTTATTTATTCAAAAGCAAAAAATATCAGTGTACAGATGACCGACGACTTGTTCCCGGTAATTGCATTAAAATATTTAAGTCCTGTTGCAGGGCTTGTATTTCTGATCGGATTAATATCGGCGGCATTTCCGAGTGCCGACGGTGCACTTACTTCTCTGACAACTTCATTTACGATCGATTTTCTTGGGCTTGACAAGCGCACCGATATCAGTGAAAAAACCAGGACTCACATAAGGTATTTGGTACATATTTCATTTGCAATTTTGTTTCTGATTGCAATTCTTGTCTTCAAAGCAATGAACGACAGAGCTGTGATCGATAAATTATTTACCATTGCCGGATATACTTATGGGCCGCTTCTGGGACTTTATTCATTCGGGCTATTCACCAAACGACGTGTTAACGATAGGGTAACACCTTTTATTGCCGTTTTTTCCCCTGTTGTGTGTTATTTTTTAAGCAAGTATTCTGTTGAATTATTTAACGGTTATAGATTTGGCTTTGAGCTGCTTCTTCTTAACGGTCTGATTACATTTACAGGTCTCTGGATTTTCAGCAGGAGGATAAGCAAAGAGGATAATATTGATAAGCTTTAATTACGGGAATTACCTGCAAATTTAAGTTAGGGAAGAAATTTATAGAATATTATTTTATTATCAATTTTTCTTTATAAGGTATATTCCAGATAAGATAATAATTTATTCCAGGGCTGAATGACTTTGTACCGTTACCATAGCCTGGAATATAGACAGGCTTTAGATCTTTTCCTGTTCCCGGGCTGATAAGTATTTTTAGTCGTATTGTCCATCCTATACTGAAATTAGGGAAAAGTTCAGTTCTTATGCCTGGAGAAGCTTCAATGAAATGTGCGAGTTTTGTTGATTTTGCTAAAGAACCAATTGCGCTTCCCCAATAATTTTCATAATTAAAGAAAGGCGTTTCATGGGTATATAAGCTGATACCGTATTTCAGTCCGGCTCCGGCAAAATAAATGCCTTTTGAAGTAAATGGAGATATTATATTAAAATCAACTCCTAATCGGATGAAGAACCCGTTGCATTTGTATTCATAATTATATTGTGAATAGAAGAATTTGTTATAGCCTCCGTCGAGGGCATAAGACAAAGTGGCATCCTTGTCGGCCGAAAGAAAACCTTCAATAGCCAATGTATTTTTATCGGCAATATAGTAACCAGGGCCAAACACATCAGCGCCTATTCTTATTTTCAGAGGAAATAAAATTGTGTCTTTTTCCTGGGCACTTACCGATATGTAGATAAATAGCAGACTAAAAAAAGATACGAATGTTTTCTTCATTTCGGTTTGTGATTCTGGGATTTCTAATTATTACTGTATCAAGAATATTTTTTGTAAACCTGCACTCGGAAAGATAATAGAAGAATGCATAGCCGCATTCCTTAGAGAGGAGATGGGCATAGGGTGAATAAATAAATGTCAGTGTATCGGATTCTTGATTTATTGTTAGTACGAATCTACATAAATCATTATTTGGATCGAGAGGAATATATATCACAGAAATTTTTATTGCTTTATCATATAGAAGAGAATCTTTATTTCCTATTCCCAGAAGTGTCAATGTATCGGGTGCTGAAATTGTTCCAGTGCCTGTTTTATAAAAGGTTGCACCTGCCAGTATTTCTGTTTTCTCTTTGCACGACTTCGGAGTGCATGAAAATAATGAAAGCACCGACAAAATAGAACAGAATGCAAGATAATATAAAGAAACTCTGGAATTCATGAGAAACTTTGAGTTTAAAGATAAAAATTATAATTACAACTTTGGCTTTATGAAACTTAGTTGGATATTTTATATTTATTTGTTTTTAACCAATAATTCTGCGAGTGACAAAGCTTCTTCGAGTCCACTGATTTTTTTCCCTCCGGCAGTGGCAAGAAAAGGTTGCCCGCCGCCACTTCCTTCAATAGCAGGAGAAATAGCCCTTATAATTTCTGCTGCAGAGATATTTTTTGACGATACAATACTGTTACTTACCATAACTATGAGGTAAGCTTCATTATTTATAATACTCCCTGCTACCAGAACCACATCATCATTTGAATTTCTAAACAGATTGGCAATTGTTTTAAGCATTTCAGGTGACTCGGCTTCGATAACTCCTTTAATAAAATGGAAGTCGTTCATCTTTATAGCATTAGCTTCAAGGTTTTTCTTTTGGATTAGAGCGAGTTGTCTTTGCAATTTTTCGATTCGTTTTTTTAACAGAGCGTTATCCGCAATAAGTTTTTTTACATTCTCAATAATTTTGCCCGTGCTTTTTAACATTTCGGCAACTTCACCTGCTTCATTAATAATGGAGTTTATGTAGTCTTCAGCAATCTCACCTGTAACGGCTTCTATTCTTCTGATGCCGGCAGATACTGATCCTTCTGAAATGATTTTAAATATTCCGATATTACCGGTTGCAGTAGTATGGGTTCCTCCGCATAGTTCGATAGAATCTCCGAACTTTACAACTCTTACTGTATCTCCATACTTTTCACCGAAAAGGGCGATAGCTCCCAAATTTTTTGCTTTATCGAAAGGTATATCATTAAAAATTATTCTCTGATAGTTTTCCCTGATATATTTATTTACCAGTTTTTCAACTTTTAAAATTTCTTCAGATGTCATCTTCGTAAAATGGCTGAAATCAAATCTCAGCTTTTCCCATGTTACCAATGAACCCTTCTGTTCCACATGATTGCCGAGTACCTCTCTGAGAGCACGATGAAGAAGGTGGGTGGCGGTATGATTATTAGCAGTCATTTGTCTTTTATTCTTATCAACCGAGGCTGTAAAAACCGCATCAGGCTGTGAGGGAATTTTGTCAGCGATGTGAATAATAAGATTATTTTCCTTAATAGTATCTATAATATTTATACGTTCTTTCTTGCTCCACAGGATACCTATATCGCCGATTTGACCTCCCGACTCTGCATAAAATGGCGTTTTATCGAGAACAATCTGACATATTTCTTTATTCTTAACCCTAACCACTCTGTACTTTGTTATAAGTACTTGTTCTTCTGTTGTATCGTAGCCTACGAACTGAGTATTTTCATTTTCACGAACAATGTTCCAATCGCTTGTATCCATAGTAGCATTTTCTCTGGATCGTTGTTTCTGGTTTTTCATTGCCTGTTCGAAGCCGTTCATATCGAGTTCTAATCCGTTTTCTTTGATGATCAGGGAGGTAAGATCAACTGGGAAGCCATAAGTATCGTATAGCAAAAAGGCTTCATGCCCCGGGAAGATGTTACAATCAGCTTCACGGAGTTCGGAGATTCTTTTTTCGATCATTTTCAAGCCTTTACCGAGAGTTTTAAGAAATGATTCTTCTTCTTCTTTAATAATAACTCTTGTAATGATATTTTCTCCTTTTATGAGTTCCGGAAAATAGTTTCCCATAACATTTGAAAGAACAGGAACAAGTCGGTATATAAAAGGTTCATTCATTCCGAGGTATGTATAGCCATATCTGACTGCTCTTCTAAGGATTCGCCTTATGACGTAACCCGCTTTGTTATTGGATGGCAACTGGCCGTCGGCAATGGCAAATGCAACTGCCCGAAGGTGATCGGCAACAACTCTCATAGCAATATCAACATTTTTATCATGCCCATATTTTTTTCCTGTTATTTCAGAAATTTCACCAATGATAGATTGGAAAATATCTGTGTCGTAATTTGATTTTTTGCCCTGAATAACCATACAAAGTCTTTCGAAGCCCATTCCCGTATCCACATGTTTTTCAGGGAGAAGTTCCAGAGTTCCATCTGCTTTTCTATTATATTGAATAAAGACAAGGTTCCAGATTTCAATTACAAGAGGGTGAGCTTTATTAATTAAAAGATAACCTGGTGTTTTTTTTATTTCATCGTCGTCTCGCAGGTCGACATGAATTTCAGAGCATGGACCGCAAGGTCCGGTTTCGCCCATCTCCCAGAAATTATCTTTTTTCGAACCATCAATTACTCTGTTGGAATCGTTATTAAAACAACGATTCCAGTGTTCATAGGCTTCATTATCCCTCGGTATATTTTCCTGAGCATCCCCTTCGAAAATTGTTGCATAAAGTCTTCCGGCAGGAATTGATAGTTCCCGGGTAAGAAATTCCCATGCCCATTCTATTGCTTCTTTTTTAAAATAATCGCCAAAAGACCAGTTTCCAAGCATTTCGAACATGGTATGATGATAAGTGTCATGACCAACTTCTTCAAGGTCATTATGTTTTCCGGAAACCCTAAGGCATTTCTGTGAATTTGCAACTCTTCTATACATAGGTTGCTGATTTCCAAGGAAAATATCTTTGAACTGATTCATTCCGGCATTTGTAAACATAAGTGTCGGGTCATTTTTAATGACCATACTTGCGGAAGGCACTATAACATGACCTTTTGACTTAAAAAAATCAAAAAATTTTTGCCTTAGTTCACTGGATTTCATATCTTTTTAATAAAAAATTATATAATAAAATTTAACATAAAAAATTTTGTAAAATTAATTTATTTACTTTAGATTTGGCATCAATGAATAAAAAGAGGCATCTGTTTTGATTATCCGGAAAAGGAAATATTTTTTCGATAACAACGACTTGCAGTTTAAGCCGGTTAGATGCCCGTTGTTAATAAAGTTATTGAGATTTTTTGGAGGATTTCTTCTTTCAGTCGGGGTTGCTTATTTTTATATACAGATTTTTGAAGCCAGGTTTGGCTCTCCCAAAGAGAAAATTCTTTTAAAGGAAATTGATAACATTAAACTTTCATATAATTTTCTCAATATAAGGTTCGCCGAAGCATTTAATTTTCTTGAACTATTAAAACAATCAGACGACATTCGTTACCGTCCGGTACTTGGTCTGGATACAATATCATCCTCTTACCGTACACCCGGATATGGTGGTGTTGATAGGTTCAGGGAATACAGAAATCTCAGGAATTCAGATATTCTCATAATATCACATCAGAAGATAGACCAATTAAAAAATATGGCTAAAGTACAGGAGGAGTCATTCAAAGAGATTGAAGAAGCAAGAGTCGAATGGATAAGGCAAAATGAGCATCTACCCAAAATATCGCCTGTGGATGTTACAATTAAGCTGGGAGACGGGATGAAATTTCGGCAGGAACATCCTGTACTTGGCACATCGCGCTGGCATTATGGGCAGGATTTCTTAACTCCTTACGGTACTGAAGTTTTTGCAACTGGTGCGGGTACCGTTGTGGATGCTGGATGGAATCCCAATGGCTTTGGCAATTATGTTATGATAGATCATGGATATGGATTCAGGACAATTTATGGCCATCTAAGTAAAATAGATGTTCCTGTGGGTCTAAATGTGAAGAGAGGAGATAGGATAGGATTAAGCGGTAATTCTGGCACAACCTCAGGCCCACACCTTCATTATCAGATAGATTATAACGGCACACATCAAAACCCCCTATGGTATTTTTCCGATGATATTACTCCGGAAGAATATCGTGATATGATAATGATTCTTAGTTCAAAATCAAAATTCAAATAATTAAAATTTATTTAGGCTGTTAATAACTTATTTTAAACTTTTAAAAAGTTATTCCATCAGAGTAATTTTTATATTTGCATTAATTTTTATATTTGCTCTGAAATGAGAAAACCAAGATATAAATTTAATTCTGAATCTCTTAGCTTTGATCGTATAAGGTTGGGCTTCGGGGATTTCTTGCTTAGATTTCTGGCTTATTTTATGGTGTCGGTATTCCTCGCATTATTATATGGCGTATTATTTGGAATATTTTTTGACCTGCCCAAGGAAAAAGCTCTGAAAAGGGAGATAGAACAACTCTCTCTTCAGTATAAGCTTTTAAACAGAGAGATGGATAATATAGAAAAAGTTCTCTCTAACCTTAAAGAAACGGATGATAATTTATATCGTACAATATTCGAGGCCGAACCAATCCCCTCATATCTAAGAGAAGGAGGATTAGGTGGAGTAAACCGGTACAAAGAACTTGAAAACTATGCAAATTCCCGACTTGTAATTGAAACTGCAGAAAGACTTGATAAGATAAAGAAAAAAATAGCTATTCAATCAAAATCCTTTGAAGAACTTGTAACTCTTGCCAGAGAAAAGGAGGAAATGCTTACTTCAATTCCGGCCATTATGCCTCTATCAAATAAAGACTTAACCAGAACAGCTTCAGGATGGGGTTTAAGAATTCACCCAATTTATAAAATTGTAAAATTTCATTCAGGTATGGATTTCACCGCTCCAATTGGTACCGAAGTATATGCAACTGGCGACGGAGTGGTGGAAAGTGCCACATCATCCAGAAGAGGCTATGGAAACCATATTATTATTAATCATGGATTCGGATACAAGACTGTTTACGCTCATCTTGATAGGTTTAATGTACGGCAAGGACAAAAATTAAAAAGAGGCGATGTAATAGGTTTTGTTGGAAATTCAGGCCTTTCGATTGCACCCCATCTACATTATGAAGTCGAACTTAATGGAGACAAAGTCGACCCTGTAAATTATTATTTCAACGATTTAACTCCCGAAGAATACGAACGTATAATTGAAATTGCCTCACGTAGCGGACAATCCTTTGATTAAGTCATTTTATTTTAATATTTACCATTATGATAATGCTTGATAAACCTGCAGTTATCTTATATGCATACATTTCTTTTTTTGAATAATATAATATAACTGATAGGATAGTTTGATTTTTATTTATTGATAATTAAATCTTAATATGTTTGGTTTTCAGGTTTTATATTAATACGATGAAAAAATATAGTATCAATATTAGGACGTAAGAATAATAATTTTAGTTATTAATACACTAATGGATAGAAAGTTAATAAAATTTAAATTGATATTATTAAAAATGGAGAAAGCAAGATAGCAGGGTTTTAAAATGGTTTTCACTTTAGTAGATTTTCTTGTAGGTCAAATTGGTCAAGTTATCTTAATGAAAGATCATGGTTTAAAAATACTTAAGTTTTATCGTTTCAGGAATATTTTTATTGTTTTTAAATTTATGAGTTAATATTATGCCTTATAAGGAAAGACCTGTCGAAAGGCTTTTTTATACGATTGGAGAAGTTTCTCAAATTATTAACGTCCCTGTCTCAACCGTACGTTTTTGGGCTAATGAGTTCGACATACTGAAGCCAAGAAAGAATAAAAAAGGCAACAGACTTTTTATGCCTGAAGACCTCAGAAACCTGAAAATAATACATCATTTATTAAAAGAAAAAGGGATGACAATTGCAGGTGCAAAAAAATATCTTGCAGAAAAACAACAGGATATTGATTACAGATTCGCCATAAGAGAAGTTTTGCTTAATATCAGGGAGATGCTTGTTGAAATTCGCAATACCATCTAATTTTTTACGCTTATGAAAGTAAAAGATATTTGTTTATATCTCGATTCTGTCATACCGCTGTTATACCAGGAAAGTTATGACAATTCGGGTTTGCAGTCAGGCGATCCGGAATCAGAAATCTCTTCAGCATTGCTTGCACTCGATGTAACAGAAGCCGTTGTGGAAGAAGCCTCCTTTAAAAACTGTGGATTGATCATAACGCATCATCCTGTTATATTCCATCCTTTGAAATCACTTTCAGGGAAAAGTCAGTCTGAGAAAATTATTATAAAGGCCTTAAAAGAAAACATAGCAATATATTCTTCCCATACATGTCTCGATGTGTTCACGGAAAATGTAAGTAAGAAAATGGCTGAAAAGCTCTCGCTTACAAATTTGGAAATACTTAGTCCGCTTGAAAACACACTGCTTAAGCTTGTTACATTTGTTCCTGAAGATTATGCGGAAAAAGTGCGTGATGCCATATTCAATGCCGGAGCAGGTGTTATAGGTAATTATGACATGTGCAGTTTCAATGCCGAAGGATATGGAACATTCCGAGGGAATGAATCGTCAAATCCTTTTCTCGGGGAAAGGGGAAAATTATATAGAGGGAAAGAAGTTAGAATCGAAACTATACTTCCTTTGCATTTGAAGGATAAAGTAATAAAGTCAATGCTTGCTGTTCACCCTTATGAAGAAGTTGCTTATGATATTTACCCTCTTGCAATCAGTAATCCGCAGAGAGGCTTAGGCTGTATCGGAGAACTAACTTACCCGCTTAAGGAAAAAGAATTCATTAATATGCTTGCAAGGGCATTTGATGTTCAGATTATTAGATATTCATCACCATCAGATATTAAGGTTCGTAAAGTGGCGTTATGCGGTGGAGCGGGTGCATCATTAACAAATGTTGCCGTTGGAGCCGGAGCCAATGCTTTCGTTACTTCCGACCTGAAATATCATGATTTTTTCAATGCTGGAGATAATATATTATTAGCTGATATAGGGCATTATGAAAGTGAAATATTTTCTCTTGAAATATTATATAATATAATTAAAAAGAAATTTATTAACTTTGCACTCCAATTTTCAGAAATAAAAACAAGTCCAATAAAATATTATTACAATGGAAAAGTCAAAAGCACAGGATAATGATATTTCAGTAGAAGAAAAATTAAGGGCATTATACAGCCTTCAGCTAGTTGATTCGGAAATTGATAAGATAAAAACACTTCGCGGAGAACTTCCTCTTGAAGTGCAGGATCTTGAAGATGAGATAGCAGGCCTTGAGACAAGGCTAAATAATCTCAGGGAGGAAGTTTCGAATTTAGAGGCATCAATTACGAAGAAGAAAAATGAAATTTCAGAGGCTGAGGCGTTGATAAAGAAATATGAAGAACAACAGAAAAATGTTCGTAATAACAGAGAATTCGATTCACTATCGAAGGAGATTGAATACCAGACACTCGAAATAGAGCTCTGTAATAAAAGAATAAGGGAATTTACCTCTCAGATAGAGGAGAAAAAACAAATGATATCTTCTGCTGAAGCACAGCTTGCCGAAAGGAAAACTGATTATGAAAACAAGCTGGCAGAACTGAAAGAGATAACGGAGGATACACAAAAAGAAGAAGAAGCTCTTTTAAAAAAATCAGAAAAGATTCAGTCAGTCATTGAAGACAGGCTGCTTACTGCATATAAGAGAATTCGTTCCAATGCGCGGAACGGTCTGGCTATTGTTTCGATACAACGTGATGCATGCGGCGGATGTTTCAACCAGATTCCCCCTCAGAGGCAGCTCGATATTAAATCGAGAAAAAAGATAATTGTATGCGAATATTGCGGGCGAATACTTGTTGATGACGAAATAATAAAGGAAACCATGTCTGAGAATAAAAATATCTTACATGGCAGTTTAAAAGCTTAATCAAAAAATAATTTCAGGATTTTTTAATCAAAAGGACTGAAGCAGTTGCGAAAAGTCCTTCTTCACTTCCTGTAATACCCATTTTTTCAGTTGTAGTTGCTTTTACCGATACCGACTCGGTGCTAATCTCTGCAATAGATGCAATAGTTTTTCTCATTTCGGAAACATATTTTGCAACCTTCGGCTTCTCGAGACAGATTGTTGAGTCGATATTTTCAACGCTGTAACCTTCTTTTTTTATCAGTTTTATGGTTTTCTCAAGCAATATTTTACTGTCAATATTGAAATATTCCGGATCGTTATCCGGAAAGTAATGTCCTATATCACAAAGCCCTGCAGCACCGAGCAGGGCATCACAAATTGCATGAAGTAGGGCATCTCCATCGGAATGTGCCTTACATCCCTTTTCCGATGGTATATTAATACCTCCGAGCCATAACTTTCTTCCGTTTACAAGTCGGTGAAAATCAATTCCTTGTCCTATGCGATAGGTCATACTTTTGAAATATTGCGATGAGAATCGAAATCAAATGAGAGGGAAAGTCGAAGCGTGCGTGCAAGTGGATGATTTTGTACTACAGGCATTAGATATGAAAAATCAATTGCACAGATGTTTATTTTAAATCCTGCCCCTGCTGTAAAATACTTACGGTTGCCTTTTGTTTCGTTTTCATAGAAATATCCCCCTCTTATAGCAAATTGTTTGTTATACCAGTATTCAGCACCGACAGATATTGTTACCTCTCTTAATTCCTCTTTCAATCCTCCAGGAGCATCATAGAATGATTGGATAATTGCCATGGGAACAGATACATTTGGATTCTTTCCATCAATGATATTCCTGTCTGCATCATATTTTGGTGGAGTAGGAACGAGCAATTTGTTTAAATCGGTTGTCAGGGTAATGGAGTTGTAATTGTCTATTTCGATTGTGCAGGCTCCTCCGAGACGCATATTCATAGGTATGAAGTCGGGTTCTTTTGAAGTGGTGTAGTTCATTTTTGAACCTATATTCGAGAAATTAAGTCCGGCGCTTACAATGGCATTCCTGTTAAAGAGAGTCGTTTTACGCATGTAAAGGCCCGACACATCGGCTGCAAAAGAAGTACCGACTTTTATATCGCTTCCACCGTTACTGAATCCGCCTGTAAGATTAGAATAAATAAACCGGAAGGCAATCCCTCCTGAAAAATATTCTCCGAAAATTCTCGAATAAGCAATGTCGAGTGCAAATTCCGTAGGAATAAAAGTACGTTGAAAGTTTCCTAAGTTATCTGTAAATTGTATATCTCCAAGTGAGGAATAGAGAAGGCTGGCTGCTGCAACCTGTCTTCCATCTATTCTTTTGTATCCTGAGAGGTATGCTATATTGATGTCGGGAACAAGTGTTCTGAGCCATGGTGAATACGAAATACCGACTCCACCATTGCCGTCAATAAAAGCAAATTTTGCAGGATTCCAGTGCATGCTGTATATATCCGGCGAGGTTGCAACTCCAGCATCACCCATAGCACCGGATCTTGAGTCGGGGGCTATTGTCAGAAACGGAACGACTGTCTGTATAGCATTAAGTTCGTCCGAACCTGACTGGGCATATAAATTGGTAAAGTAAGTAAGGCAACATAAAAATAAAATAACAAAAAATAATTTGTAACGGTTCTTCATCTTATCATTAATGTAATATTTTTCTAATATAAAAACATTATTGTTTATCTAATATTGTGTATCTTGTTCATAATATAACCATTCGTCCTGAACTTCTTGATATTTCGCCTTTATCTGTTTTAACGATAACAACATAGTTATAAATTCCGCGTCCAGCCCTTTTACCGCCCTCGAGTGTGCCGTCCCAGAATATCGGGGGAAGTCTGTAACCTGTTGCAATTAATTTTTCATTGATAATTTTTACTTTTCTGCCCGACATGTCTGAAATTTCAATAAGAATATCCAATTCTTTTCCCGGCCTATTGTGTCCTATACTTATGTTTGTGCCCGCAGTAAAAGGATTCGGATAGTTTATAAGATTGTTCAGTGTAAAACGAGTATCTGTTTTTACAATAAATTTCAATGTTGCAATAGAAGAATTATTATAGTTGTCCCATGCTTTTAATGTTAACAACTGTGGACCATCATTAAGATCATATAATGGATAAATAATTTTGCCCTTTCTGAAATCATTTGCCTCTGTTTCGTAATAATTGTTCAGAATAAATGATTGACTTTTATCATCATTAAACCAGGCAGTTAAATCGTGACCTATGCCTGCTCCTGTTGTATTTATTCCATTTTCGTCATAAAGAATTGCAACCAAAACAGGATTGACGTCAGTTATATCGCCGTTCCTGAACAACGTATCATTAAGATATAACTTGATTATTGGGCCTGATTTATCAGATACAGGCCCATTACTGAATCCTCCGACAATGAAATTATTGAAATAGCCGTTTATATCGGCTTTGTTGTTTTTGGCATAATAACTTATTTTCCCTTTTCCGAAAGAATAATCAATATCTTTTGGAACGATAAATCTGAAGCTGAATTTTCCGTTTTTAATTTCTGTATTACCGCTAAAAATGATGCTGTTTTGAACTGAAAACTCAATTTTTCGACCCCCGTCATTAGCGAGTGTCTTTACATTTTTCTTCTTATCAAAAACAATCGGGAATAGAGAGCCGTTGAAGTTTTCAAGTAAATTTTTTTGATTATCTTCAATATGGCCTGAAATGGTTACCACCGAAAGTGCTTTAAGAGTATCAGTGTATAATTCTGCATATTTTGAGTTTATCGAATCAGTTATTACTTTACCTTGACATGGATATACGAGAGTCAATGCGGGATCGCCAAGAAGTGTAAAATTCCTTTTGTTCAACGATGTACCAGAGTTGAGCTTGGCCAGTCTGATAATATCGCCTAATGTGGGAGCATTACCTGCTGAATCCCTTTCAAGAGCAAAATTGATTATGTTTCGATTGATAACGTAGTTTGGAGCTGAATAAACCATTCGTGTGGTTGTCATCAATGCGATTCCACCCCCTTCGCTATTAAGAAGAACCATTTCGCCAGCAGAATTTTTATTTGTAAGAACGCCTGTGAAAGGATTCATTTCAGCATCGTCGAACTTGCCGAATTCGCATGTGGCTGTTATAAAAAGAGGTAATTTTGGAGAGTTCTTCCATGAGTTTATGTTTTGAGTCTTTACTACCCTTTCGTGAGCAAGACCTATTTCGTTCCCATGCCCTATATAATTGAAAATCAGACAACCAGAATTAATCCTGTTATTAATAGCCTGTTCCACATCAGGATATGATTGTCCATTTACCGAGGTAACCTGCCTGAAAGCATCAAGGTATATTTTTTCAATATTTATTTCCGGATATTTTTCTTCAATCAGCGAACAAAGTCTTTCAGCATCATTAATATGTGTATTTTCATCTTCATCGTCCGCAGTAATTGCAATGATATTTCGCCAGTCGCCTCCAGCTGATGGATCGAGGTATTTTGTAATTTTCCTTATTATTATTCCGGCCTGTGAAGTATCCGACACCGGGAATCTTCCAATACCAATATCTTCCGTTCCTTCAGCTTCACCCTCACCGTCTTCGAGCAAACCATAAAAATCGTCAGAGACAAATGATGAAATCACAATTGTTGAATTCAGTGATTGATATGTTGGAATAAAATTGGGATTGTCAGGCGGGTTTTTTCTGTTATCGTAAGAACCGTCGCCAAATAATAAAAGGTACTTTAAAGGTTTCGATGTACCTAATTGTTTCAGATACTTCATCCGGAGGAAATTTCTAATAGCAACAATATCCGGAATACCACCCGAGAATTCATTATATATCTCATCAGGCGTCACTACAAGTGATTTAAGATTATTGTATTTTTGATGTAATTCAGAAAGTTTCATGGCATAATTTCTGAAAAGAGGGTGTGTTACAATGACCATATCGGCCGATTCAGAAGCATGAAGGTTTTGATTTTGCAGAGGTAAGTATTTTATTAAAGGTGTAAGAGCGTTGTCTGAATTAAAGGCAATAAAAGTGCGAAGAGTATCGGTTCTAAGTCTGAATTTACAATAATCACCATCTTGAGTGTATTGTACAATGCCAGGATTAAACTGATTTGTAATATCCCAAATAATTATATTTTTCGGGGATTGATTTTTAATATAGAATTCTGTAATACTCTCTGGAGCCATTGAACGTGAGTCGGAAAAAACAAGTGTTTTACCTTTATAAACAGTATTTGCTCTGGCCTGGAGTTCTAAATAATCGAGCCATCCTCTTGCTGATTGTTCGCCGTTATTATAGAATTTAATTTCGAAAGAAGGGGAAGATGTTGCAGGAATGAGTGCTGAAGAAAAAATATTCTCTTTCGCATAAATACCGGTAGTTGAAAATAGATTGGTTTCCTCCACAAGGATGTTTGTATGAAGATAGGAGCCTTCATAAAGCCTGAACATTGAAGGTACGGACGATCTGCCAAGAACTCTGATTTTATATTTAATTTTCTCAGAAGGAATTATTTCAAAAAAGCCAGGATTGATTGATATGCCGCTTAATGCAGATACCGGTTGAAACCATTCTCTACCAGATTTAATGAGATTTTCGGATTCGACTTCGTGTATGAAAAGTGCATCGTATGAATATGACATGTAACCGGCAGGGTCAACTTCCTGGCCAATAATTTTCATAAGTTTTCCTCTTTCGGACGAGGATGTAATAAAATAGTATGAAGAATCGGAATAGTTATGGTGTGTATAACGATAACTTTCAATCGAAGAATCGTATTTCCATCTTCCTGTATTTCTTGCATAGAATAACAAAAAATCTCCCTCATTAAAAATACCGTCTGAACCTGTATCGAGGTATATTGCAATTTCCTGAAGGTCGTCGGGATGACTTCCGTCGTTATAATAAGAGAGCTGACCATAATTATTTCCGAAAATTCTTGGATTTGAAGGAAATTCGACTCCTATCTGTTTAAGCCTGGAATAGGGAATTTTATATATACCTTCATCTTTGATAGCTATTTTAAACCATATTCCTGATGACAAAACAGAAGAAGTTGAGAATTTTTCACGTTCTATTGTCTGCGGAGAAGAATAAACTGTAAAAAATGAGAATCCAATAAGAAATATTACAAAAGGATACTTCATAATTCCAGGTGAAGGTATAAGTAAGATATATTTGTTCCTTTTCTATTAAAATATTAACGTTTCTTTGTCGTTGATATTGTTGGGAAAATCTTATGGGAAAGAGGCCGACAGTCACCATTTTATTATTGTGTACTTTTTTGAGTACTGCAAAATGCCAGAGCTGGTTTAGTAATCCCGGTTTTCAGTCAATAATTATTGTAAATCCAGCAAGCGCAGGTGCTGAATCAGATGGAATTCTGCGGATGTCATTTAAGAATCAATACCCCGACTGTGGCTTCGGTTTATATACTGCTTCTGTTTCGTATGATGTTTATTCGTCTTTTTTGCATGGGGGACTTTCAGGGTATGTCTTGAATGAATACCTTGGTGGTGTAATCAACGATACCAGAGGTGGTTTTTCCTATTCATATCACCTTAAGGCTGGCAGGGAATTTTATGTTAATGCGGGGTTAGGTGCGGCAATTCAAAATAGAGCTATAAACAGGCAAAAGATTATACTTCCCGACCAGATCGATCCTCTTATGGGAGCAGCGCTTCCCTCTTCGGATTTTCCTGAGACGAGGGGAAGAGTTTTTTTTGATATTGCCACCGGATTTCTTGTAACTTACAGAAATTATACTGGCAGCTTTTCGATAAATCATCTTACAAAGCCCGATATCGAGGGCTCCGGTAGTACAGAGAGTATTCTTAAAAGGCAGTTTTCCATATATATTTTCTCCACTTTTTATTTAGACAGCCGGCAGATATGGCAGGTAAAACCCCTGTTTTGCTATGAATCTTATGGAAAGAATTTACTATTTGCCGGAGGAACAGTTTTAACTGCGGGCATACTTTCGCTTAATACACTTATAATGACAAACAATGTCGGAGATATAAATATGCACACAGGTTTGAATTTCAAAAAACGAAAGTTTTTGTTTTTTTATAATTATTGTTTTAATTTGTCATCTGCTAATGAAATGCTTCCCTTTTCGTTGTATCGTCAGGCAGGCATTTCAATAAATTTAAACAGTGTTGATAAAAGAAAAACAATTAATACAATAAATATTCCGGAATTGTAGTTATATTTGTTAAAAAAAAGCTAAATATTTTTAATATTTTTATATATTTGAAAGTTTGAACAAAATAACATCCAAAAAACAAAGGAGTTATGTATAGATATAAAATTTTACCGGTTGTATTAGTTTTGACATTAATACTTTCATCTTGTAGTGTTTTTAAGAAAGGTAAAAAAGCAGATGTTTCGCCTACCACGGGATGGAAATATAACGATCCTGATTTTGGCGGATTTGAAGTTGCTGTAGGTGTTGAGCAAATGACAGGTCCTGGGCTTGTTCTTATTGAAGGAGGAGTATTCCGTTTAGGACGTGTGCAGGATGATGTAATGTTCGACTGGAATAATCCTCCAAGAAGTGTTACGGTTTCGTCGTTTTATATGGATGAAACTGAAGTCAGAAATGTTGATTATCGCGAATATCTATATTGGCTAAAGAGAGTTTATAAGAGCTATCCGGAGGTTCACAAGCGAGCACTTCCCGATACTCTGGTATGGAGAAGTCCAATGGGATTTAACGATCCTTATGTACAGTACTATTTCAGACATCCTGCATATAATAACTATCCTGTTGTAGGCGTTAGCTGGGTGCAGGCAAATGATTATTGTCTGTGGCGTACCGACAGGGTTAATGAATACATACTTATTAAGGAAGGTGAGCTTAAACCCGATCCCAACCAGGCCGATGAAAACAACTTTAATACCCAGGCTTATCTTGCAGGGCAATATGAAGGAGTTGTAAATAAACTCAGGCCAAGCCTTAGTGGTGATAAAACGGAACGCAGAACCACTTTCGAAGACGGTATTCTTCTTCCAAACTACAGACTGCCCACAGAAGCGGAATGGGAGTTTGCCGCATACGGTCTTAAAGGAAATACTTTTCAGGAAAGAATTTATGAAAGAAGAATTTATCCGTGGGACGGTCATAATGTTAGAAATTCATCAAGAAAGTACATGGGTCAGATGATGGCGAATTTTGTGCGGGCAAGAGGTGATTTCATGGGAGTTGCAGGAAGCCTTAATGACAATGGAAGTATTACTGTTGATGTAAAGTCTTATTGGCCTAACGACTATGGCCTTTACTGTATGGCAGGAAATGTTAATGAATGGGTTCTTGATGTTTATCGCCCACTTTCGTTTGAAGATGTTGATGAATTCAATCCTTTTAGAGGTAATGTTTATACAGATTTAAGGAGAGATGCAAACGGTCAGGTTGTTCAAAAGGACAATTTTGGACGTCTTCCAATCGATACTGTAAAACCTCAGGATGTTGCTAACAGATATAATTACCGGAAAGGAGATTACAGAAATTACCAAGATGGCGATAAGAAGACATCAATTGACCCATCGGAATGGACTGCCGGTGAAGATGAACGTGAAACGTCAACCAGAATGTATGTCCAGAGGCCTGATGAATATACATCGCTTATCAATGACAATGCAAGAGTTTATAAGGGCGGTTCATGGAAAGACAGAGCATATTGGCTTAGTCCTTCAACCAGAAGGTTTCTCGACCAGGAAGCTTCACGCGATGACATAGGATTCAGATGTGCTATGATTAGGGTCGGTAGCCCCTCAGGCTTCTGAAAAAATAAATTTTTAATAACTCAGGGGCCGATTAAAAGCCCCTATTTTTTTGTCTAAAATTTTTTATATTTTTAAAAACAAATAAAACATTATAGAGTTTTTTATTGAATTCAATCTAATAGATATTTTTATAAATTTAACATCTATCAGCTAATCTATAATTTTTATATGAAAACCGAGCAATTATATTCAATATTCAAAGAGTCGAAAGGAGTTTCAACCGATTCGCGGACTATAAAGGAAGGAGAGATGTTTTTCTCTCTTTGGGGAAATAATTACAATGGCAATCAATATGCAGCGCAAGCTCTTGGGAAAGGAGCCATTTGTGCCGTAATTGATGATCCATTGTATGAAATTGATAACAGGACTATTCTTGTTGATGATTGTCTGATAGAACTTCAAGCTCTTGCAACTCATTACAGGAAAGAACTTAATATTCCTGTTCTTGCAATTACCGGAACGAATGGAAAGACCACTACAAAAGAGCTTATAGCAGCGGCTATGTCGAAAATTAAAAAAGTGCACTACTCGAAAGGAAATCTCAACAATCATATAGGTGTTCCTCTTTCCATACTTTCTGCACCTTCCGATACTGAACTTATGATTATCGAGATGGGAGCAAGTCACCAGGGAGAAATAAGAACCTTATGCATGATATCCAGACCCGATTATGGAATTATTACAAATATAGGAACTGCACATATTGAAGGTTTTGGATCATTTGAAAATATTGTAAAAGCAAAAACTGAACTTTATGAATATCTTCGTAAAGTTAATGGTGTTGCTATATATAACGACCATAATCCTCTTATTTCAGAACAGATTTATAGGATGATTAACAAGGCTGTTCCTTATTCAGCTCCTGATGGAAGAGAATTGATAGTCGAGCCTGTTTCTTCGTCATATAATCTGGTTGTAAGAATAAATCATGCAGGGAAAGAGAGAGTAGTAAGTACGAATCTTTTCGGCCGTCATAATACTGAAAATATTTTGGCTGCAGTAGCTGCTTCAATTTTTATGGGTGCTACAATTGATGAAGCTTCAGACGCAGTTCAGGCTTATATCCCTACTAATAACAGGTCACAGATAAAAGTAACAGGTAAGAATGTTATTTTCTGTGATTCGTATAATGCTAATCCCGACAGTATGCGAAAAGCCATCGAATCATTTGCAGAGATTGAATCGGAAAATAAAATTGTCATTCTGGGCGATATGCTTGAACTTGGCAGCAGGGCACAGGATGAACATCTTGATATATTACGTCTCCTGAATTCTTTAGGAATGAGCAAAGTAATGCTGGTTGGACCAATTTTCAAAAGTCTTGCAAAAGATTTCGGATACAAAACATTCAACGATGTTGATCGACTCAGAGAATATCTTATTCTTAAACCCATTGAAAAGGCTCATATACTTGTAAAAGGGTCGCGTGGAATGATGCTGGAAAAAGTTTATGATGTTCTCTGATGAGAAATTTAAATATAAGGAAAATCAATTTCTGTTAAATTTTACATCAACAACTACAATTTCAGGTCTTGATCCGGTTCTAACCATAGGCCCCCATAATCCAAAACCTGAAGAAACTAATATATGAGTGTTTCCCTTTTTCCCATATCCATAACTTATCTCATAAAACAGAGCAACTATATAATTTAAAGGCCATAACTGACCATTATGTGTGTGCCCAGATAACTGAATATCCACGCTTGCTTTTTCAGTTTCGTCGAGGTTGATAGGCTGATGGTCAAGGACTATTATCGGTTTGTCCGAATCAGCCTTTTCCATAAGTTTTTCAAGAGGTTGCCTTCGATAATTGCTAAAGTTTGCACCATAACTGTCAATCCTTCCTATTACCTGAATATAGTCGCTAATAACAACCATTTCGTCCTTAAGAATGCGGATTCCGTTATTTTCAATATAGGGTATAGATATAGCTGGGTTTCCTATAAACTCATGATTTCCTGTTATAGCAACCAGTCTATCACTGCTTACCTGACAATTAAAATATTTTAAAAGGTTTCTTCTCATAACAGGAGCTATCTCACCGTCAACAATATCACCAAGAAGAAAAACTGCATCTGGACGGGCTTCTTTAAGCATTTTTGAGAGTTTTTCAATATTTCTTTTGCCTATTACACTTCCCAGATGGATATCGGATACGGCTGCAATTCTGAATTCTTTTAAATCGCCGGCAGATTTGTTTATTGATATTTCATAATGCCTCACCACAGGGTTTAAGGCGTTAATAAATCCTCCTATTATTGTAATTGAAGAAATAATGAGTGTTGAAAAGTATGCCCATTTCCTGAAAAGAAATATTTTATTTTTTGCAAGAAGACCTGAAACTTTGAGAATTGGGAAGATTATATCTGAAAGCAGAAGAATCAGGCTTCCATAAAGCATAAAGGCCAGCCAGAAGCCTCCGATTAAATTCAGAAAGTCTGAAAAGTCCGAAGAATGTTTTACTTCGAGTATTTTTCCTGCGATAAAGGAAGAGGCAAAAAGGACGAAAGAAATTACATAAATAGTCCTGAGATTTTTCCTTGATGAGAGAATGCGAAAGCCTTTCAGGAAAAGATACAGGTTAATAAGAAAATAAACCAGAAACACTATTATAAGAAACAGAGCCATTTTTCTTTGATTCATATTTATTTGAAATATTTTTCAAGTCTGTCAAAAGTATTGATACCTTTTATATAATACTCAAAAACAAGACTTTTGTTCAGGATTTTCTCTTTTATTTTTTTATTTCCTGTAAGTTTAAGATTAACGGCACGCTTTTTTTTCAGTACCGGAGTATTTTTGTAATAATCGCGATGAGCTTTGAAAACTGCCGCTGCGTGTTGTATTTTGAAAGTAAAGACAAAGAATAAAGCAGCAATTATATCGAGGGATTTTCGGATTAGAAGAATCTTTTTAAATTTTTTCTCAGGAAGGTTTTTATAAAGAAGAAAGAGATTATTCCGGAAGTTGAGATATGTTTTGAAAGGTGAATTATAGGCTAATGTTCCTCCTCCGACATGATAAACCGCAGTGGATGGAATCACAAATAGTTTGTATCCTTTATTATGCAATCTCCAGCAAAGGTCAACTTCTTCCATGTGCGCAAAAAAATCCTCATCAAAACCGCCACATTCATTCCATATTTTTGCCCTTATGAGCATACATGCTCCGCTAGTCCAGAATACTTCGGCAGTATCATCGTATTTGCCGTTGTCTTTTTCAATTTTGTTAAAGATTCTTCCTCTGCAAAAAGTATAACCATATTTGTCAATGTATCCTCCGGCGGCGCCTGCGTATTCAAACATTTCTCTGTTATGCCATGAGAGAATTTTGGGCTGAACAGAAGCGACATCCGGATTATTGTCCATGAAATCAACCATAACGGTAAGCCAGTCTTCACTAACTTCGATATCGGAATTAAGTAGAATAAAATATTCTGCCTCAATATATTCGAGGGCAAGATTATATCCTCCTGCAAAACCATGATTTTTATCGAATCTTATTATTTTCAATTCAGGATATGTTGCTTCTGCCCAGTCGGCAGAGCCGTCTGTTGAACCATTATCGGCTAAAACAATGATTGCATCAGGCTGAGCCGAATTTTGGATTACTACGCTGAGGAATTTTTTAAGATATTCCAGCCCGTTATAATTTAAAATGACAATAGCAATTTTATACATTGACTATTCTATTCTTTAATATTTCCAGCGGCGGTGGCTCCATAGCCAATATTCAGGTTTCTCTCTGATAATCTCTTCAAGACGCTTTATATGAGCTTCCGTTATAATATGTTCCTCAAGGCCAGATGTGTGTTCCAGCAGAAGTTCAACAGTTGTTTTGTAGTAACCGCGTTTTACTTTTTGATGGTTTAAGAATATAACTGCCATGTCATATTTTGTCGCTATTTTTTCGGCTCCCAGAAAAACAGGAGTGTCCTGATTAAGAAATTTAGTGCGGTAGTGAATATCTCCGCGTGCCGGAGTCTGGTCTGCCAGAAACGATACAAGAATATGTTCTCCATTATTACGGCGTCTTACTATTTCGCGTGCTACAAGTGACATTGGAGTAAGTACCATCCCGTATTTTGAGCGTAGTTTTGTCAGATACCTGTCGAAGTATTTGTTGTTAAGAGGCTTATATATTGAAATACAGGTTTGTTTACAAAAAAGCGGAAAATGAATAAGATATTCCCAGTTATTATAATGTCCAAGCACAACAATAGCATCCCTTCCTTCCGACCATAGTTTTTCAATCACTTCGAGATTTTCAAGCTTACAGCGTTTTATATGTTCTTTTTTGTCGATATGATTCAGTTTTACTACTTCCGCAAACAGGTCGGCGAGGTGCCTGTAAAATTTCCTGGCAATGGTTTGGATCTCTTCTTCTGATTTTTCAGGGAAAGAATTATGCAAGTTATTGTAAACGATATTTTTCCGATATCCAGGGAAATAAAAAGTAAATACAAAAAGAATGTCTGAAAAGATATAGAGTATTCTTAGTGGCAGAAAAGAAATGATTCCGTTGACCAGATAGAAGAAATAAAATGATAAAGCATCCATAGAATAGTTTAAGAAAAAAATACAGTATAAAAATATTCAATATTTCTAAAGTTCGACTTTATAAATCAAATTAATGAAAAAGTTAATCCAGCAGTTCAACGGCAAGGTTGCCGGAAGGATTGATTCCGACGATTCTGACTTTTTTGATTTTACCTTTAATGTTTTCTGTCGCATCATATTCTGATTTCAGATAATTTGCCGTAAAGCCCGACACTTTTTTTTCTTTTACACTGTTTTCGAATAGCACTTCATTTATCGTATTGATATTGAGTTTTTTAAAATCGAGGTTTATTTTTTTTGATAGTCGTAAGAGCTGTTTTCTTCTCTCCTCCTTGATTTTTGCAGGCACTTTTCCAGGAAGTTCTGTGGCTTTTGTTCCCGGACGGTCTGAATAAGGAAAAACATGAAGGTATGTCAGGGGCATTTTCTCCAAAAAACTTAATGTTTCATAAAAGTCCTCGTCTGTTTCGCCGGGGAATCCGACGATCACATCCGATCCTATTCCTGCAAGAGGGATTAGTTCTCTTATTTTTTTTACTCTTGATGCAAAGAGTTCGGTTTTGTATCGTCTGCGCATAAGTCCGAGAACTTTGTTGCTTCCGCTTTGAAGCGGGATATGGAAATGAGGCATAATTTTCCGGCTTTCTGCGGTCAGTTCAATAATTTCATCGGTAAGCAAATCGGGCTCTATTGATGATAGTCTTATCCGCCGCACACCTTCAATCTCCTCTATCTGTTGTAAAAGTTCCGAGAGAGTTTCTCCTGTTGTTTTGCCGAAATCGCCGATATTCAATCCAGTAAGCACAATTTCAGGGATGCCGTTGACAGCAATTTGTTTTATTTCTTCCGTGATGTTTTCAACCGATGCGTTTCTGCTCCCGCCTCTGGCCATGGGAAGAGTACAATAAGCGCATCTGTAATCGCACCCGTCCTGTACCTTGATGAATGTTCTGGTTCTGTCGGATGACGACCATGAATTGACGAAGGTTTTGTCGTTGACTATATTACCGGAATCCACACATGTCAGTCCCTTTGCATAAATTCCGTCGAGATAGCGGGCAAGGTCGAATTTTTCCCTTGAACCAAGTACGAGATCGACGCCTGGAATGGATGCCACTTCGTCTGCCCTTAATTGCGAATAACAGCCTGTAACTGCTATAATTGCAGAAGGTGATTGTTTTATGAATTTTCTTATAGCCTGCCTGCATTTTTTATCGGCATCGGAAGTAACTGTACATGTATTTATTACATAGATATCGGCATTTTCGTCGGGGGTAACTTTAATATAATTGTCAACAGGTAAAGTGGAGGCGATGTATGATGATTCGGTGAAGTTAAGTTTACAGCCGACAGTGTAGAAAGCAATTTTTCTTTTTTCGGGAATCATCACAGCGTTATGTATTTTGAGTACATTGGAGATAGTCAAAGTATTTTACTGGCCAATTCTGCCAGATAGCTTCTTTCACCTTTCACAAGGTTTACATGGGCAAAGATATCCTCGTCTTTCATCTTATCAGAAAGATAGCTCAGTCCGTTTGAAGCGGTATCGAGGTATGGTGAGTCTATCTGTTCAATATCGCCTGTAAACACCATTTTTGTTCCTTCACCGGCGCGGGTAATTATGGTTTTTATCTCGTGGGGAGTAAGGTTTTGAGCTTCGTCAACAATGAAGAAAACACTCGAAAGGCTTCTTCCCCTGATAAATGCAAGAGGCGTAATAACCAGTTTTTCTTCTTTTATCATATCATTGATTCTGATAAATTCAGGGCTTTGGTGGCTAAATCTATGTTTAATCACTGTCAGATTATCGAATAGAGGCTGCATATAAGGATCCATTTTTTCCTTTACATCGCCGGGCAGAAAGCCAAGGTCGCGGTTTGCCAGCGGAACTATGGGCCTTGCCAGAAGTATCTGTTTGTATTTTTTATGCTGATGAAGAGCTGCAGCCAGAGCAAGGAGAGTTTTTCCCGTGCCTGCTTTTCCGGTAAGGGATACGAGCTGAATATCCGGATTTGTCAATGCTTCAAGTGCAAAAGTCTGCTCCGCATTCTTTGGCTCTATACCGTAAGCAGATTGTTTAATGACTCTTTTGATAGTTTTTGTTACCGGATTATAATGAGCAAGTACACTTGCATTATTATTGCGTAATATATAGAATCTGTGACCGTCGAACTCTATATCAAGTTGAAATTCTGAAACATCTATTCCTTCGGGTTGTTCATAAAGTTTGTCAATAAGCTTCTGGTCAACTCCCTCAATCAATTTTATGCTTTTGTATAAGTCGTCAATGTTTGCAACTTTATCATTTTTGTAATCCTGCGCAAGTATGCCAAGTGACTTGGCTTTCATTCGCAGATTGATGTCTTTGGTAATAAGCACTACAGTTTTGTCCTTGTTGGCATTGCAAACATAGTCGGTGATTGCAAGGATTCTGTGGTCAGCAGTTTTCTCCGGGAAAGACTGACTTACTTTTTCCGAGAACTCCTTACCTGTTTCGATGTGTAGATTACCCAGGTTTTCACCCAGAGGAATATTGGAAGTCAAAAGCATATCGCCCGATAGTTTGTCGAGTTCACGGGTGAACTCGCGTGCATGAAAATTTATCAGATCATTGCCTTTTTTGAATTTGTCGAGCTCTTCCAGAACAACAATAGGAATGATTACATCATTCTCTTCAAAATTATAGATGCACTTATAGTCATGTAATAAAACATTAGTGTCAATTACGAACAGCTTCTTGTTGTTCTTTTTCTTCATTCTAAATCCGAAGTTTTCTTTCCGGGCTGACAAAATTAATAAATAATCCTGTTTGTAGAGACATTTTTCCCGTATCTTATTGAGTGGTGTGGGTACGGCATGTAAAGATTTGGTACCCGATCATAGGTATAATATTATTTGCATGAACTCACCCCTTTCCTTGCTTCGCTCGGTTTTTTTTCCTCTCTTTAGGATGGCAGAGGCTCAAGCGAGTGTAAAAAATTTTTAAAAATGTGATTCGCTTTACGACTTGCTGAATAAAACTGTTGTTGACAAGTTGGTGGTAAAATACAAAGATGTTTATATGTTTCTGAGTAAAAACTCTTATTTTTGAAAATAAAAAATGGATATAAAAACTGAATTATACTTAGGTGATTGCAGGAAGATTTTAAAGGATCTCTCCGATAATTCAGTTGACTTTATATTTACTTCTCCACCGTATGCCGATCAGAGAAAAAATACTTATGGCGGCATACCACGTGATAAATATGTTGCATGGTTTTTACCGATAACATCTGAGCTTTTGAGAGTTTTGAAGCCAACAGGCACCTTTATACTTAACATCAAAGAAAAAGTAGTTAAAGGGGAGAGGAGTACTTATGTATTGCCCGAATGGTTTATAAAGTTGTTCACAAAACCGGGAGATTGGATATTAGATCCATTCATGGGCTCTGGTACCACCAATATTGTAGCTCAAAAAATGTCAAGAAACTCTATAGGCATAGAGATTGTGCCGGAATATTACGAAAGAGAAAAAAAGGCCTTACAACCAGTAGAGAAGTATCTACTTTAAATACTTAAGGAAATTTTCTAATATAAATTTATACAGGCAGTCGCCACGCAGCCTTAAACCATTTCGGTAAAAGTTTCTTTTAATAAATTTCACCTCATTGACTTTTCAAAATTGTCAAAAAAACATAAATTGCCGTATTTTTTATAAAGGTGATAAACAATATAAAAAAGGTTCGTTATGGAATTATATGAAGGACTTCTGACAAGGCGAAGTATCAGAAAATATACAGGTGAGAAAATTGACGAAAAGGACATCGAACTCATTATCAAAGCCGGGATGTATGCTCCATCAGCGAATAACAGACGGCCATGGCATTTCATCGTTATCGCCGACAGAAATGTGCTTGATAAAATTATGAAGTTTCATCCGAATGCTTCGATGCTTAAGGAGGCAAGTCATGCTATTGTCGTATGCGGCGACCTCGAAAAACAGCATGCTGCCGGTTACTATCTTCTCGACTGTTCGGCGGCCACACAAAATATACTACTGGCTGCTCATTCGCTCGGATTTGGTGCCGTATGGGTTGGAATAGAGCCCAGGCAGGAAAGAGTAAAGGCATTGACCGAAATACTCAATCTTCCCGTTAACATCAGGCCTGTTGCATTAGTTTCGATCGGTGTTCCAGCTGAAAAACCGGAAACAATGCCCCATAGGTTCGAACCCGATAAAATTCATTTGAACAACTGGGGAGAGAGCTGGGCTGCTTTTAAATAGGGCACAGGGCACAGGGCACAGGGCATAGGGCTCAGAGTACAGAGCACAGGGCACAGGGCACAGAGCACAGAGCACAGAGCACAGAGCGCAGAGTATAAAATCAGTAACTCGCTTTCGAATTGAAGGGGAAATAAATTATTTGTTATTAACACGAATTGTAATAAAAAGGACAAAAGGTAAAATTAAAATTAAAATAACAAGAAGCATGACCTATCAGGAGACGATGGAATTTCTTTATGGTAATTTGCCTGCATTTCACAGGATAGGCAAGGATGCATACAAGCCTGACCTTGGAGTCACACTTGCGCTCGATGAACATCTAGATCACCCTCACAGGAAGTTCGCCTCCGTTCATATTGCAGGTACAAATGGGAAAGGGTCGGTTTCTCATATACTTGCCTCCATACTTCAAACTGCCGGATATAAAACCGGATTATATACGTCTCCACATCTTAAGGATTTCAGGGAAAGAATACGTGTAAATGGAACTATGATACCTGAAGATAAGGTAGTTAGATTTGTAGAAGAGAACCTTGATATATTCGAAAGAATCAAACCGTCGTTTTTCGAAATGTCGGTTGGTCTTGCTTTCGACTTCTTTGCTTCTGAAAATGTTGACGTTGCCGTGATAGAAACAGGGCTCGGCGGGAGGCTTGATTCCACAAATATCATTACGCCGGTTCTTTCGGTAATAACGAATATAGGTCACGACCACATGGATATCCTCGGCGACACTCTCGAAAAAATAGCCGCTGAAAAGGCAGGGATAATAAAACCCGGCATCCCTGTTATAATCGGGGAATCGAAGAATGAAACAGATGATGTTTTTATATCAAAGTCTCGAATGCTTGGTTCCGAAATATTGTTTGCCGACAGAGAGTATAAATGTAAAATGGATCCGCTCGATTATTCTTCCGGACTAAGGAAGTTTTCAGCCGTAAGGGCTTCAAAAGGCAAGGAGTTAACAGGTTATATTCCGCTTGGAGGTGATTATGAGGCTAAAAATATTCCAACGGTAATTCTGTCGGCTGAGAAATTAAGTGAAAATTTTATTATTACAGATGAGATTATCCTGAGGGGGATTGAAAATGTAATTATGAATACAGGTTTTGCTGGTAGATGGCAGATTATCGGGCAAAAGCCGCTAACAATCTGTGACACAGGTCATAATAAAGAAGGTATTGAGCTGGTAATGAGCCAGTTAAATAATATGGAGGCAAAACAAAAACATTTTGTAATTGGTTTTGTAAGCGATAAAGATGTTGACAGTATTCTTCCTCTCTTCCCCCGCAGTGGCAGATACTATTTCACAAAGGCTTCTGTTAAGAGGGCTCTCGACGAAAAAGTGTTGATGAATAAAGCTTCATTATACGGGATCAACGGCGAATCGTTCGGTTCGGTTCCGGAAGCGCTGGATAAGGCCAGGTCACGCGCCGGTGAAGATGACATTATATTTATTGGCGGAAGCACTTTTGTCGTTGCTGAAATTTTGTAAGGAAAGAATTTCCTATGTTTGCACCTTAATTTTATTTTATTCTGATGAGCGGAAATTTCTACTTCTGGATTGGATTCAATGTCTTTGTTGCAATAATGCTTGCACTCGACCTTGGCGTTTTCAATCGTAAAATACATAAAATTCCATTAAAGGAAGCACTTGGATGGACTGTTATGTGGATATCATTGGCGTTGCTTTTCGCAATAGTGATATATTTTGATTATTCACGGGAAAGCAATGCTATTGCCAAACAGAGAGTGCTCGAATACCTGACAGGTTATGTAATTGAATATTCACTCAGTGTAGATAATATCTTCGTGTTTATTCTGATTTTCTCATACTTTCAGGTTGATCCAAGATTTCAGCATAAAGTATTATTCTGGGGAATAATAGGAGCAATAGTGATGAGGGCTTTATTTATTTTTGCCGGAGTAACTCTTATAAATAAATTTCACTGGATAATTTACATTTTTGGAGTTTTCCTGCTATATACAGGAATAAAAATGTTTCTGGAAACTATCAAAGGTAAAGTTGCCAGAGTCGAGCCCGAACGCAATCCGGTATTCAAATTTGCAAAGAGATTTATGAGAGTTGATGAAACTTACATAGGTCCAAAGTTTTTTAAACGTGAGGAAAATAAATTGTTTGTCACACCGCTATTTCTTGTGCTTCTGATAATTGAGTCGTCCGATGTTATTTTTGCAGTTGACAGCATTCCCGCCGTTCTGGCGATAACACAGGATCCGTTTATTGTTTATACATCTAATATTATGGCAATACTTGGACTAAGGTCGCTTTATTTTGCTATTTCTGGCATAATAGTATATTTCAAGCGTCTTAAAGTGGGTCTTTCTGTGGTTCTTACGTTTATTGGAATAAAAATGACTTTTTCCGAATTATTTGAAGTCCCGATATTTCTTTCTTTAATCATTATAATTACAATACTTTTTGCCTCGATTATCTGGTCGGTAATTGAAAATTACATGGAGAAGAAAAAAAGTGTTGGGTAAATAAAATAATGTAATTTATATTTGCGAAAGTTTTTTGAAAATAAAGGGCGATTAGCTCAGTTGGTTTCCCGATAGATCGGGACAGGCGCCGCACCTGCCTAATGGTGTAATAAAAATAAAGGGCGATTAGCTCAGTTGGTTCAGAGCATCTGCCTTACAAGCAGAGGGTCGGCGGTTCGACTCCGTCATCGCCCACAATGAATATGTCTCGCCAGAGTGTAATTTTATTTATGTAATTTGTATTCATACTTTATTCCGGGAAACTCGATAAATATTATATTGGTTATACTGCCGATATAGAAGGAAGGTTGCTCAGGCATAACAGGAAGTCAAAAGGATTTACATCGGAATGAAGGCCATGGATACTTGTATATCAGGAGAAATATAAAACCAAGGAGGAAGCACTCTCTGCCAATATATATAAGCTTCGGAAATAGTTTAAATAAAAAAGACTTTTTAGGGTAAATTTAAGACTTATATAGACTTGATTACTGTTTTCAGCGTTGGGTAGAAATTTACAAATCAAATAATTTTGTTAATTAATACTTTCGTTTCCACTCAGGTAACAAAAACTACAGGAATGTATTGTATTGACAAAAATGCCTTCGTTCCCCGTCAGGGGAATAACATCAATAGCTTAACGAATACGCAACATATTATTATTCCCCGTCAGGGGATAAATATTTCTTGAAGAAGTGAAGCCATGATTAATATTGCTCCGAAACCTTCCTGCCAGGTGAACCTACCGGTAACAAGATGATTTTTATTTATCCATAGCGACGAGCTTCGTTTTACATGATACATAAGATCCGATGGCGACTGATTTGGGCTCATGCTTACAAAAATATGCACATGGTCGGGCATACCGTTAATTCTGTAAAGTTTATGTCCTTGCTGCTCTATGATTCCGGCTGTATATTTATTATTTATAAAGATCTGCTTTCCAATCGTCTTTTATTAAGCATTGCCGGTCGTGTACGGCAAAAATGTAATGAATGTACAATTGTGTATATGTATTAGCCATAATTATTTTATTAATGTCCTACGGACAAATGTAGAAAAATTCAATAATGCTTCGGCTATGGAATTATAAGCCCTAACGGGCTAAATTATTATAATCGGAGATCTATTTTACCTTGCCTTATCATTCTTTTCCTTTCTCGCATGCATTTACCAAAAAAGATGGATATCCAAAATGTCTAATATTTGTCCATTAATGTATTTTATGAACATCCCCAGTTCCTTTAAGAATCATATAAGCAATTGAAGTTGATGCTAATTTTTTCCATTTGGCATCAATAATTTTTTCAGGATTCGTAACAATGATCATGTTATCCTTGATAAGAACATCAATATCAGGATTACTTTTGAGTTGGCTCTTTCTTACGTAGCCCTATAATTAAGCAAAATTCTTCAATCGAAAACTCATTATATTCTGTAATAAAAGTGGCATGAGAAGAACAAGTTAAAATTATTTCCCTTTTGAAATTCTACATAGAATCCTTGTCAGTTAACCTTCTATCAAATTTTCTTATTGCTTCGTTGATTATTTAAACCTGTTTGTCAAAAAATGCCCTCTTCTGCTATTTCCGGTGCAACAAATTAATATAGTATAATTGTCACATCTTTAGAATTTAAGTACAAAGCAACCAAAAATATGTTTGAAAAGTCTTGTTAATGTGTTAATAATATCTGAAAAATATTGTTTTACAAGTGAAATAAAATTATATATATTCGCTTTGAAATGCTATGGTATTAAAATGGTTTTAGTTTTATTTCTAAAATAAAACTAAAAATTATTTTTATTTTTTACTTTGATTTTGAAATATTATAGAATCTGATTTATATGAAATTCCGGAAATACTTTCGAGGGATGCTAAATCTTTATTTAGGAGGGAAAGGTTATTCTTACTTTATTAAGAAGAAACCTGGAACGCAAAGAAAAAATTTTCTGATTTTGTTTTTTCTGTTATCGATTTCTTTGATATTTTTTCCAGAAAACTTGCTGGCAGCACACTGGAAATTCTTTCCCGAAAAATTGGATACTCATACCTTAAATTCATTTTCAGTTTCAGCGGATAAGTATAGTTTTAGTATATATAATGGGCTTAATTACAGACTTCAACCATTTCCAGCGCCACAGGATGGAGATTATCAGACACGTGCATCAGGCAATTGGAATTCAAATGCAATCTGGCAGGTAAGGGTTTCAGGAGTATGGGTGGACTGTTCTTCAGGCGATTACCCCGGCGTTGCCGCCGGTGCCGGAGATGTTTACATAAACAACGGACATTCAGTTACTCTGAATGTAAGTCCTGCAAATCCTGTTAAGAATGTTATTTTTCAGGACGGTACAACCACTGCAACAGCAATAACATTTTCTTCAAACCGTACTCTTAATGTTACCGGCGATGTTATTTTAGGATCTCCGGCTTCCGATGCAGGCGACCAGACAATATCACTAGGTAACGGCACACTGAACTGCGCCTCGATATTCATGCCCTCAACAGCAGATCCGACATACGACGTTGTTGTCACTGCTTCTTCCGGAACTATCAATGTGACTGGAAATATAAGGATGGAAGGTACTTCCGACAGAAACAATATAACTTTTACAGGTGCTGCCACAATTAATGTGGGGGGTGATTTTACCGGAGGAGGATTTACATGCTCTACCGGAAGAATAAACTATAACGGTACCAACCAGCAGGCAGGTGGATATACATATTATAATCTTAACATCAGTGGCGGAGGAACAAAAAGTCTTGCAGGCGCTGCAACCGTTACTGGAACACTTACTCTTTCTTCCGGTTTACTGAGGCTTGGAGATTATGACCTGACTCTCTCCAACACTACAGCTGTATCCGGCGCACCTTTCAGCTCGACAAATATGATCGAAACGAACGGAACAGGCCGGTTTATCCGTTCAGCCAATGCCCAAAATCAGAATTTTAACCTTACTTATCCTGTAGGCAGCAATGGTTTTTACAATCCACTGATAATCACCAATCTTCCGAATATTACAGCAGACGCCAGAAGCATTTCCGTAAGGGCAGTACCTGAGCCAGCAGGTTCTCTTCCGAATTATATCAATAAACACTGGGATATTTTAGTGTCTAACATTACCACAGGTGCGACTACAAGGTTGTCTTTTGCTTATGATGCAGCGGAAGCTGTGGGTAATCCTGCTGAGTTCCAGTTATATACAAATACATCAGGAACATGGAACCTGGCAACAGGAGCCTCAGCTAAAGGGGTAAACCCTGCCACATCAACAGGCAGTGCGACAATTACCGGCTTATGGACTATTGGAGCTCCCGGTACGTATTATTCATATCAGACAGGCAACTGGGATCAGGCATCAACATGGACTTTTGACCCAAGCGGAACGACCGGTCCCGGAACAATGGTTCCCGGAATCGGCGATAAAGTGGTAATACTTTCAGGCCGTACTGTGTCTCTTTCAGGCAATGTAACAACGCAGAATCTTGACGTTACAATAAACAGTGGAGGCATACTCGACCTGTCGGTTTTTAGTTTCACAAATGGATTAACCGCCCTCAGGGGAGCAGGCACTTTGAAACTCTCTTCTGCAAGTTTTCCATCACCTGTAACTACAAACACTTTTGTAACAACCGACGGCGGCATAACAGAATATACGGCTGCAGTCACAATGCCTGTGTACCAGACCGTATATTACCATCTTTCAATAAGAGCTCCCGGACCAGTTGTACAGGTTAATAATCTGACTCTGAACGGTAACCTTCTTGTCCGCCAGGGAACATACCAGATAAATGATGCTACTGCACAAAGGCTTTCTCTGATTATTAACGGCGATGTTGTTGTGGACAATGGAGCTGCAATCAGGGTGGGTACCGGCGTTACAAATACACAGACATCGCCCCTCGATATTAACGGAACAACAGGAGGATTCATAAACTATTATGAATTGCATTCACACAGGATACAGGTATATGGTAATTTTACAAATAATGGTACTGTAAGGTTTACAAACCTTCCATACCCCGTTTACAACAGTTTTCCACCCATAGTCAACGGACCAACTACGGGCTTTGCTACAGTTTACTTCAATGGATTAAGCGACAAGACGTTAACGTGTAACGGTCAGACAGATTTTTATAATCTGGTTCTTGACAAAGGTACAGGCCAGACTTTTAAGCTAATTATATATTCGACATCATATAATAATTTCAGACTTTTTGGAGCTAATATTGCACCGGGGGATGCTACAGCTCCTGCAACAGATGCAGATCCCAATCTTAAAAAAGCTTTATGGGTGCGGGCAGGAACTCTTGTATTGCAGGGACTTGTAGTAATACCGAGTCTTACTGAAGGTGCAACGGCAGGGCCTCCTTCGAGTGATTTTTATATACCCGGCAGAGGTGCTTTTATACTTGATGGAGCAGGAGTTATAGTTATGTCAACAGCCGATGACTATCGTGAAGTAAACGGCACCTACGGCGTCGCAGCACCCGATAACGCATCAATGGGTATTGATGTGGGAACAGGGAACAGCGGTATTTCGGTTTCAGGGAAACTACAATTGAATAACGGATATCTTTCGACACGGGAATCTACAGGTATTATATATTGGAATTATGCACCAGGCCAGTTCATCCTGAACGGCGGTACTGTTGATACAAAACAGTTTCATTCGTCTCCGCAGACAAATAGCTTGATATCATATTCACAAACTGGCGGAATAATGACACTCAGAGGAAGATTTAAAAGAACAACTTCAACATATACACCCGACGGATTGGTAAATGCACCGCTCGACAATTCGAGAGCTTCTAGCGGCATAGATGCTTCCGCAGGTTCTTTCGACATAACCAACAGCGGCGGAGCAAACGGCTTTTCAATGACCGGTGGTACAATAAAAATTTATGATGTGTGCGGCACTACATCACCTACGTTTGCTTACAGAATTGCATGTTCTGCTTCCGATATAAACGTAACAGGAGGAACTATTGAAATAATTCCGACTTCAGGAACAGTTCCGGCAGAAGATGTAGATTACCTTATTAATACAACGGCACCTTTTGCAAATCTTACTATCAATAGAGTAAGCGGCACAAAAACAGTTCAACTGAATTCAAATCCGGTAACAGTTCTTAAAAATCTAAATATATCATCCGGCGTCCTTATAGCTAATAATCTTGATTTAACCATAGGAGGAGATTTCACTATTGCATCAGGAAGTACATATACACCCGGAAACAATATTACAACTTTCAACGGAACAACTATACAGAATTTTAATGTTTATGCGGCACAAACACTTTACCGGTTGACAATAAATAAACCGTCGGGTGTAGAATTGAATTTCGGGGGAACTTCGGGAACAACGATAAGCGTGTTAAATGAATTCAGGCTTTTACTTGGCACCCTGAATGATAACGGCAATACTATTAATATTGCCAGAAATGTATACAATTCAGGTAAAATAGCCGGTACTGGCAAAATAGTTCTTAACGGTACACAGACTCAGACTATTGACGGAAACGGAGTGTTCGGGAATGTTGAGCTCAATAACACAAATGCAGCAGCAGCACCTGTTTCGCTTCTCGCGGACATGACTCTCAACGGAGCACTAACTTTTTCCCGGGACAAACTGTTTAATATCAGCACATATAACCTGCGGTTAAACGGACAGTCTTCAATTGTAAATGGAGGAGCTCTGCGATATATACAGTGTGCAGGAAATAATGGCGATGGTGGGGTAACAAAGGTGTTTTCAGCAGCAGGGCCTTTTACTTTTCATATCGGTACGGCAAATTATACTCCGGCAACTTATACTTTCAGCACAGATCCTTCGTCGTACGGCTCAATAACAGTTGTGCCTGTAAATTATGCTCATCCAAATGTCACTACAGCAGGAAGGAGTTTGACATATTACTGGAAGGTTACATCTTCAGGTTTCACTCTTGGCAGTGCAACTGTCACTCACGGATATACTTATGCTGAAGCCAATGTTGTTACCGGCAGTACAGTAACTGAAAACGAGTATGTAGCAGCAAGGTTTAACAATTCAACCAGCTCGTGGACAAAAGGTACAGCCGCCGACGTAGATGAAACATTAAACATTATAGGAGAACCAGGCCCAGGCAGTTTTCTTGAGAATGTATCATTTATTGATGGGGATTACACTGCAGGTGACGATAACCCAACCGATCCATTTGGTTCTCCAAAAGTTTTTTACAGCAGGCAATCAGGCCTTTGGACAAATTTAAATACCTGGTCTTTAACGGGGCATACAGTAGATAATCCGCCTTCATCTGCTCCAGGAGCAAATGATATTGTAATTATAGGAGCAAAAGATAGTGTTTATCTTGCCACCGATCCCAATGTTCCAAATACCGGCAGCGTAAGTTGTGCAACTCTTCAAATAGAAGCAGGTTCGGCACTCGATGTCGGGTATAACCCGAGCTCAGTTTTTAGCAGGGTTATTTCACACCCTAACGGTAATGGCAATTTCAGACTTACTACTAAATATACCAGTCCCTCAACTTACGCTTTTCCATCGGGAGATTTTTCTGATTATAATGTGAACAGAGGTACAACTGAACTTTATACTACTAATCCTGGTGCCGGTACTACATATTATCTGCCTTCCAACGTCTCGAGCTATGGAACTCTGATTCTTTCTCCGCTTGGAGGCTCGAATGTTATTTTTGGAAATCTGAGTGTTACTATTTATGGCGACCTGATTACCCGCGGACAGAATGCCGATTCATGGTTTTGCCCGGCATGGGGTACTTCATATCCTGGTCCTGTTCCTACAATTGCTAAAACCATCACTGTTAAAGGTAATATGGACATTCAGGGCGGTTCACTTATTTGGTATCAGAACGGAACTGTTGCTCAGAACTTTGTTGTGGAAGGCGATGTTAAAGTCGCTACTCTTTCAGCACTTTATGTTTGGAGCGGTGCAACAAATCAGAGTATGTCAATAGGCGGTAGTTTGATTAATAACACAGATGGTCTTGCCCATGGCCTTACCACCACTTCGAAAGTTGATTTTACCAACATACCTGTAACATTCTTTGGTTCCAATCCGGCAAGCGTGACTAACACTGCCGGAACTCCTACAACTGTCTTCAGTACTGTAACTGTTAATAAGGGCAATTCCCCGGATATTACTCTGACAATTGATATTGCCGGCACTCTTACAACACCAGTAAATAATTGGCTTACACTGCAAAACGGCACGCTAAGGTATATGCGTACCGATCCTTCAACCGATTTCACCATATCAACCACAACACCTTTTATTATTCCTGCAACGACAGGATTATATGTTAATCTCCCGAGCAACTTCGGAAATAGAAATATCCTTATAGGTAATGCTGCAAGTAACAACGGCGACCTTCTTCTTAACGGTAAACTTACAATTGTAAACGGTAATGTCTATGTAGGACGGACTGGCGGAACGGATGCTAACAATAATGATATAGAATACTCGAGCAGTGGCGCTTCAGCCATTGAAATTTCAGGCGGACTATTGAGAGTTAACGGCCAGATAAGAAGAAATCCATCAAACGCTGCAGGAGTTTTAAAATATATTCAGTCAGGTGGAACAGTCACGGTAAACGGGCAGGCCTTCAATGGTATAAACGCAAAGTTCGAAGTTGTAAATGACGGCAGTGAATTTACTATGACAGGAGGTACACTGACAATTGTAAGGGGCAATGGTGCTTCAACAACGCCTTCTTCACCTTTCGGAGATTTGTATATCAGACCTCAGGCGGGTTCTGTATCAGGCGGAACTATTGTTTTTAACAATGGGAACACAGCAACGCAGAACTATTTTCTTGATGCAACAATACCATTATATAATATTACCGTTAACGGTTATTCCGGAAGAACTTCGACCTTGAGATTGCTTGAAAATCCGCTTACAGTTAATGGTGACATGCTGATAAATGCAAACAGTGTTCTGAACTCCAATAATATTAATATCACTTTTAACGGGAATTTCACAAATACACCTGGTGCGACGGGTTATGTTCCGGTTACAAATTTAACTACGTTCAGTGCAGCAACAGGCTCATCTTATGCAGGTGCACAAACACTTACCGGTGTTACAAATTTCTATGACCTTGTTGTAACACCTGGTGTATCTCTTACACTTAATAATCCGATTACGGTAAATAGGAACCTCAGCATTCTGACCGGAACTCTTGCGAGTGGAGCAAATGCAATTAATGTTAAAGGTGATTTTATCAATAACAGCAGTTATACTGATAATAATTCAGCCGGAAGCGGTGTTATTTTGAATGGAACTTCCCTCCAGAAAGTATCAGGTACCGGGTCTTTTGCAAGATTGACACTCAATAATGGCGCCGGTGCAAATTTAGATAGCGATATTACATTAAGTGAGGATTTTACTCTTACAGCCGGAGTTCTGAATATTAAGAGTAATTTGTTTACACTCGGCGTTAACAGTAATATTCAGGGTGCTCCTTTCAGCGCGTCAAAACTTATTATAACAAATGGAGTCTCCGGCAACGGAGGTCTGAGAAAATTTTTCAATACGGGTGCAAATCCGGCTTTTACTTTCCCTTTAGGAGTCTCGGGCAAATATACTCCGGCAATTCTTACAATAACTTCGAACAGCACTGTTGGTTATGTAAAGGTTAACAATATCAACAAACAACATCCGGGGGTTATTGATCCCGGTAATGCCCTCGATTATTACTGGTCATTACAAAGTTCAGGATTGACAAATCTTTCAGGGAATATTTTGTTTAGCTATCTTCAGGAAGATGTTATAGGGACTCAGGAAAATAACTATATAGCAGCCCGACTTGAAGTCCCAGGAATTACATGGACAAAAACACCAGGAGTTAATCCTGCCACAAACAGTATAACATTCAATTATTCAGGAACAAATAACCTTGGAGGCGAATATACTGCAGGCATATTTACAGCTTTTCCCTCAAATATGCCTGAATATACGAGCAATAGCAATGGCAACTGGTCCGACAAAACAATATGGACTCAAACCGGTGGTGATCCATACCCTTGCCCTGACGGAGGACCGAATGGATTTATTGTGACAATTGACAACGAAATTACACTTGATGCAAATTATTGCACAGCTTACAGAATTACAATTAATAATAAACTCAAAGTAATCAATCCTTATTACGGACATAATCTTGGAACCGTTACCGGCAACGGTACTTTGTACCTTGAAAACGGAACTTTCCCTTCAGGTATATTCACCGATTTTCTATCCTGTTCAAATAATTCCACTATTGAATATGGAGGTATAGGTAGTTATACTATTATTGCCGACCTTTATGACATTATTCCGAAAATACATTTCACTGGAGGCGGAACAAGAGTTCTTCCAGATAAAAACCTGACTGTTTGCAAACAATTCCTTATTGACGGTCCTACTGTCGATAATAGCGTATATAACCGAAAACTAACGATAAAAGGCTCTATGGAGCGGTATAATACCGGTACATTTATTTCAGGTTCAGGAAGTAACGCAACTGTTTCATTTGCAGGAACTTCAGCGCAAGCCATTGGTGGTGCTACAGGTAATTTTGCAGGTATTAATTCATTCAATAATCTTGAAATCAATAACTCTGCAGGTCTTTCAATAAATACCAGTGGCGATATTGAAGTAACCGGCAACCTGCTTTTAACAAATGGACTTATTAATACAAGTTTAACTAGTACCCTGAAATTAAAAAACACGTCAGCTAATTGTGTTTTTCCTTCAGGAGGTTCGGCATCTTCTTACATTTCAGGGCCGCTTACAAAGACTATTAACCAATACGAAGAGTTCTTATTCCCTGTCGGTACAGTTAAGGCAGGGCTGCAATATATATTGGGAAATAGAATAAAAGTCTCATCAACACAGTCTGGACCTGCAGAGTGGACTGCCGAATATTTTTCGCCGAATCCGACATCATCGGATATAAACGCTCCTCTGGTAGCAGTGAGTTCTCAGGAATACTGGAACCTAAAGACAATATCAGGCTCACAATCACTTATCAGCCTTGGATGGACTCCATCAAGCGACATTACTCCACTTGTTGTAGGAGGAATATCAAATGTAAGAGTGGCTCACTATGATTCCGGGACAAGTAAATGGCTGGAAGTGCCTACAATTGCTACCGGCGATAATTATTACGGAACTGCAGTTTCATCGGTTTTACAGACCTCAAATGGTTCTGACCATTTTACCCTTGCATCAATCAGCAGTTTAAAACCAAGGGCACAGTTTACTCCTTCAGGCCCTGTTTGCGGAACAACGGGAATACCTGTGAGCTTTATTTCTCCCGATCCTATACCTTTTAATTATATACTTGAATATACTGTTAATGGAATTCTTCAGGCACCTGTAACCATTACATCAGCAGAGGTTCCATATACATTGCCCACACCTGTGCCGGGTGTTTATGTATTGACTTCTTTCAAATATAACGGAGGAACTGAGAACGGAACTGTTGATGCCACTCCGGTTACAACGTATGCTGAACCGACAACGGCTATGGCGGGTATTGACCAGGCAGTATGCGGAATTACTACTGCTACTCTTGCCGGAAATACACCTTCTGTTGGAACAGGATTGTGGAGCATAGTTAGTGGGAGCGGAGGAACAATAATTACACCTTCAAGTCCGACAAGCCAGTTCATTGGCCTTAATGGAAACGTCTATACTTTGCGCTGGACTATTAGCAACAGTTCCTGTCAGTCGTCAGATGATGTGATTATTAATTTCGTCATATCACCTGATGCACCTGCAGCACCTTCGATGCAGAATTTCTGTCCTGGTGCTACAATCGCAGACCTTGTTGCAACACCACCTCCTGCCTGTACGGTAGATTGGTATGATGTGGCTGCAGGAGGAACTAAACTTGCTCCCGGAACGCCCCTCATCAATAATACGACATATTATGCAGAATCGAATGGATCCGGAGGTTGTGTAAGCAACACAAGAACACCTGTTTTAGTAAATGTTATTGATAATATAAATCCTATAATTATTTGTTCATCAGATATTTTGCAGAATATCGATCCAGGTGTCTGTACAGCAGTGGTAAATATTCCTGATGCAACAATTTCAGATAATTGCGCCGTTGATGCACTTACATGGGAAATGACCGGCGTCACGACTGCCTCATCCCCGTTGACAGGTATTAACCAGATCGGTTCTTATACGTTTAATAAGGGTCTAACGACCGTAACATATACATTAAAAGATGCTTCCGGAAATCAGTCACAATGTTCATTTACTGTTACTGTAAAAGATAATATTCCACCGGTAATCACTTTACCCGTTCCACCTGTAATAAATGCCGATGCAGGATGTCAGGCATCTATTCCTTCAATTGCAGCTACATTCTTCGATAACTGTACTGCTTCGGGAAATATTATTACCAGCCAGGTACCTGCAGCAGGGACTATAATAGGAAAAGGAGTAACGACAGTTGCAATAACTGCAACAGATGAGGATGGAAATATTGCAAATGAAAATATTGATGTGACGGTCGTGGACGTTACACCTCCAGTAATAATAGCGCCTGTAAATCCAACTCTTGATCTTAACGCTTCTTGCGAAGCACTTGTTCCTGACTTCCTTTCAGCACTTGTTGTTACTGACAATTGTACAGCTCCTGCATCAATTATAAAAACTCAGAATCCAGCAGCAGGAACATCAATTAACGGAACAGGCACAACAAATGTGAATATCTATGCAACTGACCTTGAAGGCAATGAAAGCAGTGTTACAGTGGTAATTACGTCACGGGATATTACTCTACCTGTAATGTCTTGTAAAGATGCTAACCTCTACCTCGACAATGAAGGCAAAGCCATTCTGACCCCTGCAATGATTGATAACGGCTCTACAGATAATTGTACACCGGTTTTATCTTATATTCTCAGTAAGACAAACTTTAGCTGTTCGGATATAGGAGCTCCTGTGTCAGTAACGCTGACAGGTACCGATGCATCGGGTAACTCATCGAATTGTAATTCATTTGTAACAGTTCTGGATACGGTACGACCTGTTGTAAATGTGAAGACATTCACTCTTGTTCTTGGAGATGATGGTACTGGAATACTATCCCCTTCTGATGTCGATAATGGTTCTTATGATAATTGCGGACCTATTAGTCTTTCAGTTTATCCGAATACCTTTAGCTGTAGCGACCAGGGAAAGAAAACGGTAACGCTTACTGCTGTTGATGCTTACGGCAATTCAGCTTCGAAAGATATCGAGATTACAATAGCTTCATCACTTAAAATAAACAGCATTTCTCTCACTAATTGTATTCTGGCCGAACCCTTTGCACTCTATGATTCTGATGTTTCCGGTGGCAATGGTATTTATTCTTATTTCTGGGACGGTCTGGAAGATGATGTATATCCCTTTGTTCAAATAATCCCGGAGTGGCCTTTCCTTATATTCTCAAATACAAGTACTGCTGAAAATCCATTCTTCAACAATCTGATGCCGGATGGTATTTACCATATACAACTTGTTGTTAACGACGGTAATGGATGCAGTGATATTTCATCTATGACAATTGACAAGAGTGGATTAATATTCAATAACATAACCGAAAGGCACACAACTGCTTGTGAAGGAGAGACTAAAACTTATTCTGTTAGTTATGACCCTGATGCAACTTATAACTGGGCTATTGAAAATGGTACAATACTTACTACACCACTTAATACAAATGAAGTAGTGGTACAGTGGGATATGGGTATTACACAGGGTGTTCTTATAGCTATGATTACCAGGCCTAATATTTTAGGGTATCCTTGTGAATCGTCAGTTGTTGATACCGTCACAATAAGCTCAATACCTTTACCGGAATTTGACAATCCGGTTATTAATGTTTGTTCGAATAATGAAGTAACATATACACTCACAAATACATATACGTCTTATGCATGGACTGTTACTGGCGGAGTGATAACAGGAGGCGGAACTTCGGGCGTTAACTGGGTTAAAATAAGATGGGGCACCGGACCGTCGGGTAAGGTAAGTGTAATCGTCCAGAACGCTTCATCATGTTCCAATACAACATTTGTTGATGTAACTATATATAATCTCCAGGGCACTTTAGTTTCGAAAACCGATGTATCATGTAATGGATTGTCAGATGGGTCTGTAACTGTTGAGGCTACAACAGGTACAGGTTTGCCGCCTTATCAATATTCCCTTGATGGAGGGGCTTACCAGACAAACGGTACATTTAACGGCATTGCCCCTGGCAATCATACTGTAAGAATCCAGGATGAACTGTTGTGCACTTTCGACGTTCCATTTACAATAACACAACCGGCCGTTTTGCTTGCCGGCATCTATTCACAAACCAATGTTTCATGCAATGGCGGCTCTGATGGAAGTGTAACAATTTTAGCATCTGGAGGTGCCACGCCGTATCAATACAATATTAATGGAGGACCATTCCAGCCTTCAAATGTATTTAATGGACTGATGGCCGGAGCATATACGGTTGTTGTAAGGGATGCAAACTTCTGCACTAAAAATGTACCGGTCAATATTACACAGCCAACAGCATTGTCGGGAGTAATTTCAACCCAGACAAATGTTGACTGTTTCGGCAACTCTACAGGGTCTGTAATTATAACAGGACTTGGAGGCACACCTTCATACGAGTTTAGCCTCGATGGCGGACCATACCAGTCTTCAGGTAATTTCACTGGACTTGCTGCAGGTAGTTACAACGTAACAGTACGTGATGCGAACCTGTGCATATTCAATGTACCTGTGATCATTACTCAACCTCCCGTATTAACAGGAGTCATCTCTTCACAAACTAACGTCACATGTTACGGAGGTAATGACGGCCAGGTCACAATAACAGCAAGCGGAGGAACTACTCCATACCAGTATAGCATTGATGGTGTCGTTTATCAGGCTTCTTCAACATTTATGGGACTTTCAGCAGGATCATATACAGTAACCGTAAAAGATGCAAATCTTTGTACAGTTAATGTACCGATTACAATAAATGAACCTGATCAACTAATAGCTGCTGCCGGAAGCAATAGTCCTGTCTGCCAGACAGGCATAATAAACCTTACGGGCTTGCCGAATGGAATGGCTTCTTATGCATGGACAGGCCCGAACGGGTTTACTTCAACATTGCAGAATCCTTCTATACCTGGCGCAACATCGGCGATGAGCGGAGTTTATAATCTGACTGTTAAAGATGCCAGCGGATGCACTGCATCTGCAAGTACAAATGTTACTGTTACACCTCTTAATACTATTGTTCTCACCTCCGGTTTAGGTACGGATAATCAGATTATATGCATCAACACAGCAATTACAAATATTACATATTCTACGACAGGGGCTACTGGGGCTACATTTGCAGGACTTCCGACAGGAGTCACAGGTAGCTGGGCATCGGATGTAGTAACTATCAGTGGCAGTCCGAGTGTAGCCGGTACGTTTAATTACACAGTTACACTTACGGGTGGATGTGGTAATATAACAGCCACAGGAGTTATAAAGGTAAATCCGCTCAATACCATAACACTTACTTCGGCGCCAGGAACTGATAATCAGACAGTATGTATCGGTACGCCGATAACTAATATTACATACAGTACAACAGGAGCGACGGGAGCTACGGTAACCGGACTTCCGACAGGAGTTACGGGTATCTGGGCAGCAGGGGTAGTAACTATCAGTGGTTCACCTACTGTGAGTGGTACGTTCAATTATACTGTAACACTTACGGGTGGATGTGGATATGTACCGGCAAATGGAACTATCACTGTTACTCCGAATAACACTATAACAC